>ERZ780141.109-NODE-109-length-64813-cov-4.068578_pt1 | contig 64813 bp, 67 predicted proteins | sample MGYA00433080_ERZ780141 | MGnify/ENA primary metagenome ERZ780141 (study PRJEB29588, sample SAMEA2154047) | human gut metagenome | biome: human gut; feature: human-associated habitat; material: faeces | place: Denmark | collected 2008/2010 ... | reverse complement strand
TGTAACAATAGCTTTTTTCCAATCTGGTGTTTTTCCTTCTACATATCTAACTCTTTTTGTTTTTCCTTTAACAATCATTGTATTAACATTTAATACTTTTACTTCAAAAAGTTTTTCTACAGCTCTTGCTATATCAACTTTTGTTGCTTTCTTGTTAACTTCGAAAGTGTATTTTCCTGCTTGCATTTCATCATTACTTTTTTCTGTTATTACTGGTCTTATTATGATTTCTTCTGGTAACATTAAGCATACACCTCCTCTAATTTTTTAACAGTATCTAAAGGTAAAACTAATTTACTGCAATTTAATAAATCAAATACATTGATCATATTTAATTGGATAGTTTTAACACCTTCTATATTTCTGCTTGATAGGTAAACATTTTCATTTTTATCAGCTAAGATAATTAATGTTTTTCCTTCTACTTTTAAATCTGTTAAAGCTTGTGCCATAACTTTTGTTTTTGGTTCTTTAACTTCTAATTTATCAACAACTGTTAATTCATTATCTAATACTTTTGCACTTAATAATGATCTAATTGCTAATTGTTTTTCTTTCTTATTTATTCTATATGAATATGAACGTGGTTTTGGACCTAAAGCTATACCACCTTTAATCCATTGTGGAGCACGTATACTACCTTGTCTTGCTCTACCTGTTCCTTTTTGTCTCCATGGTTTTTTACCACCACCACGAACTTCTGCTCTTGTTTTAGTACTTTGTGTACCTTGTCTTTGATTTGCTAAGAAGTTTACTAGTACGCTATGTACTACAGCTTCATTTGGCTCTATTCCAAATATTTCTTCTTTTAATTCAACTTCTTTAACTTTCTTTCCATTAATGTCATATACATCTATTTTAGGCATTTTTTCTTCCTCCTTCCTATGCTTTTATACTTGATTTTATTTTTAAGATACTACCATTTGCTCCTGGTACGCTACCTTTTACTAATATTACATTTTTGTCTAAGTCTACTTTAACAACTTCTAGGTTTTGTATTGTTATTGTATTTCTTCCCATATGTCCTGGAAGTTTTTTACCTTTAAATACTCTTCCTGGAGTTGATGTAGGTCCCATTGAACCTGGTCTTCTATGATACATAGAACCATGACCCATTGGTCCTCTTGATTGTCCATGACGTTTAATAACACCTTGGAAACCTTTACCTTTAGATATACCTTGGATATCAACTTTATCTCCTGCTGCAAAAGTATCAACTTTAAGTTCATCTCCAACTTTTACTCCTTCTACAGAGTCTACTCTAAATTCTCTTAAATGTTTCTTTGGTGTTAATTTTGATTTTGCAAAGTGTCCTTTTATTGGTCTATTAACTTTACTTTCTTTAACTTCACCGAATCCTAATTGGATTGCTTCATATCCATCTGTTTCTACATTTTTAACTTGTGCTATAACACATGGTCCAGCTTCAATTGCTGTTACAGGAATAACCCTTCCTTTTTCATCGAATATTTGTGTCATTCCTATTTTCTTTCCTATTATTGCTTTATTCATTTCTTTTCCTCCTAACTATTGGCTTATAAACTTAAAAGTCTATCAGCTTGGTTTTGTTTGTGATTTATTTTTAGTTGTTCACAACTTTCAACTTTTTTTACGAATTTATTTTATTTCTATATCAACACCAGCTGGTAGTTCTATTTTTGTTAAACTATCAATTGTTTTTTGTGTTGGGTAAAGAATGTCTATAACTCTCTTGTGTGTTCTCATTTCAAATTGTTCTCTTGAATCTTTGTGTTTGTGTGGAGAACGTAATATTGTTACGATTTCTTTTTCTGTTGGTAATGGAATAGGTCCTGAAACTTTAGCTCCTGTTTTTTTAGCAGTATCTACTATTTTTGCAGCAGACTGTTCTAAAACAACTGAATCATAAGCTTTAAGTCTTATTCTTAGTTTACCGTTTGTTACCTCACTTGTTTGTGTTTTTGCCATGTAAATTTCCCTCCTTAATATTATTTTTATTTGGCAGGAAGTTATAAACGCACCCTGGTGTTCTACCATTTATCAATATAAAAGCCCAAGTTTTGCATGATAATTCTTGGGATAAGTGCTTCTATTTTATAAACCTTACCGCCTGGTCTAAGCCACGACATGCTCCATAAGAGTTCCCTCCAATCGCTGGTTTATTGCGGATTGTAGCCACATCTTACTTCTTCGCTATCTTACATGCTTAATTATTATATACTATTTGAAGCTAAAAGTCAATAATTATTACAAAAAAAGAAGCACATTATAGTTTTTTCTACAATGTGCCTCTTTTCTTATCCTATATCTAACATCTGTTCTTGATTTTCTTCCAATTCTTTTTTTAATTCTGGATACATTCTATCTAATGTCTCTTCTTTGCTTAATCTTTTTACTTCTTTACCTTCTATTTCATAATAAGTTGGTAGTTCTTCATATACGCTTTCTGGATTCTCATTATATTGTTTTGCCATTTTTTTTATATCTCTATGCTTATAGTGTGCATATGAAAGATTCCCATTAAAGCAATCTCTTTCTGTTTCTTCATCCCAATATTGAATTTCTAATAATGGAAATAAGTGCGGATCTATATCTTTTAATCCATCTATAAATTCATTGTTTAAATATACCATCTGATGTACTGCATTATATCCTGTATTCATTCTTTTTCTATGGTCTTTTGTGCTTTTTACAGTTAATAGCTTTGCTAACTCTTCTCTTATTTTCACTAGCTCCTCTTGCTTTGCTACAATCCTTAGACCAAAACAATCATCTATTTTCTTATCTCTTTCATAATTTAAATATGCAGATTTAAAACTTTTTATTCTACCAGTTATTTGTACATTTTCAGATATTAATTTTTTTGCTTTCATTCTTTCTATTGCGCTTCCTATCATTCCCAAACTAATTTCATATTCATGCAATTGTTGCATGATATACTCATTATAGTCTTCTCTTATTACATTAATATCTCTCAATAAATTTCACCTCTCTTTGTCAATGTTTTAATTATAGCACATATTGGATATTTTTTCAAGTTCAATCACATTTTTGCTTTTGACATTTTTCGTCATTTTTCTTATGGCTGTAAGTTTTTTTAATTTTTTAACTGGAAAATATTGTAATTTTGTTTCAGATATGTTATAATATAAATAACAAATTCTTTTAAAAGGATGGTTTTTATTATGTACACCAGTTTTGTTTCACCCGTTAGAGTATTGTTCACGTCAGAAGACCTTTCAAAGGTTGTGGCACTGTTTGATAGTTTGGGTGTTAAGTTATTTAACGCCAAGGCTATCGGCAGTATCTATTATGTGAGCTACCAGGATGCTATGTATCCTGACCTCTATTATAAGCTAACAGCTTGCGGCTTCAAGTGCTGCAAAGCCTAAGTCCTTCCCCCCAGAATGCAGACTGCATTCTGGGGGTGTTCTTTTTTTACTCAAAAAAAGAACCATAATAATTAAACCTGACATTTAATATTATGATTCTATACATTAGAATATTCTAATTATATATTTATTCAGCATCTGTTTCTTCGTTCTCAACTGGTGCTGGATCTTCTGCTTCTTCGTAAGCTTTCATTATTGCTTTTGTTATTTTTTCTCTTGTTTCGCTCTTAATAGGGTGAGCAATATCATTAAATTTGCCATTTTTTCCTTTACTAGGCATAGCAATTATAATTCCTTTTTGTTGGCTATCTATAACTTTGATTTCATGAACAACAAATTCATTATCAATTGTAATAGAAGCTATTGCCTTCATTTTTCCACTTGTATTAATTTTTTTTAAACGTACATCTGTAATCTCCATTTGAGTACCACCTTCCAATGTTTATTAGTACATTTTTATGTACTAGTATATTATTCTCCATTCTTTTCTTTTTCCCTTCTTTATTTTACAAATTATTTATATTAATTTTTAATCACATCTTATTGATTTTTTAATATTATATTATCAAAATTAATGTTTTTTATTGAAAATATTACATTTTCGTTATATAATGTACTTCGATTAAAATTTAGATAAGGGAGCGATAATAGTGGCTAATCTAGAAGAATTAAAGCATTACAAGCATGTACATATGATAGGTATTGGCGGTACAAGTATGAGTGGTATTGCTGCACTTTTAAAAAATTGGGGATTTTGCGTAACTGGTTCTGATGCAAGCTCTTCAGAATTAACTGATGAATTAATTAATAGAAACATACCAGTAGTTATTGGTCATGATTTAATAAATTTAAGGAGGAGTGATCTTGTAGTATTTAGTGCTGCTGTTTCAGATAGCGACCCTGAGTTGCAAGAAGCTAGGCGTTTAAATATTCCTATAATGGAAAGATCTACTTTTTTAGGAATGATTACAAAGGCTTTCAATGATTCCATTTGCATTTCAGGAACACATGGAAAAACTACTACAACTTCTATGATAGCTACTTGCTTTATTGAAGCTCATAAAGACCCTAGCGTTCAAGTTGGAGCTATTTTAAAATCTATAAATGGAAATTACAGAGTTGGAAATAGTGAATACTTTATATTAGAATCTTGTGAATACGTAGAAAGCTTTTTAAAGTTCCATCCAAAAACTGAAATAATATTAAATATTGATAATGACCATTTGGATTATTTTAAGGATATTGAACATATCAAATCATCTTTTGTTAAATATGTAGAATTATTGCCTCAAGATGGTTTATTAGTTTTAAATATAGATAATGAATACTGTTCTGATTTATTTAAATACACTAAAGCTAGAGCTGTAACTTTTAGTTTGGAAAATAATAAAGCAAATTTTGTTGCACGTAACATAAAATTCGACCGTAATGGATTTCCTTCTTTTGATGTTTATAGAAATAATACTTTCTTTAAAACATTCAAACTTTCAGTTCCAGGACGTCACAATGTATACAACGCTTTAGCATGTATTGCAACATGTTTTGAATATGGAATAGATAAAGAAGTACTAAAATCCGCACTATTAAAATATACAGGTGCACACAGAAGATTTGAATATGTAGGAACTATAAATAACGCTACAGTATATGATGACTATGCTCATCATCCTTCTGAAATAAAAGCTACATATGATGCAATGATGCAAAAGGATTTCAATAGATCTTGGGTAATTTTCCAACCTCACACATATAGTAGAACAAAGAGCCTATTAAACGAATTTGCTCAATCTTTAAGCGGATTTAACAACATAATTGTTACTGATATTTATGCAGCCAGAGAGTCTGATACATTAGGCGTTTCTTCTCAAGATTTAGTAAATTTGATTAACAAAGTTCAAAAGCATGCTATTTACATGACAGATTTCAATGAAATAGCTAAATATATTAGGGACAGAGTAATGCCAAATGATATTGTAATTACTTTAGGTGCTGGAACCGTTACCAATATTGGTCCAATGATAATAAATAAAGATTAAATAAATAATTACTCCTTAAACAATAGATTTTCTATTATTCAAGGAGTAATTTTTATTATGATATTTTTCTTCTTTGTGCAAAATAGCACACAAATGCAGATATTTGATCTGGAAAAATTTTTGCAAGTAATCTTCCCATCCAAATGAAAAAACTTGGAAATATTAATGTTCTATTTAAAAACATTAGTTTTATAGCATATTTTGCTACAAATTTGCTATCCGCTTCCATTAAATTAAATTTAACATCAGCCACTTTATTAAAATTAGTTTTAACTGGTCCTGGGCATAATGCACTAATTTTTACATGTGACCCTTGCATAAATAATTCTTGCCTTATGCTTTGTGTTAATCTTACAACATAAGATTTTGTAGAATAATATGTTGCCATCAACGGGCCAGGCATAAACCCTGCTATTGACGCCACATTTAATATGTGTCCCTTATCCGCTTCCACCATATCTATCAAGAATAACTTTGTTAATATATGAAGAGCAACTACATTTGTATCTATCATTCCTAATTCTTTATCTAAATCTGTTTCAGTAAATTTGCCACAGGTTCCGAATCCCGCATCATTAACTAACACATCAATTATTCCATATTGGCTTTTTACATCATCATGTAGTTTTCTACACCCATCTCTATCAATCAAATCCATTACTCTTACATCTACATTAACTTCATATTCTTTTTCCAATTCATTCTTTAGTTCTTTTAACGCATCTTCGTTTCTTGCAACAGCAATTATATTATATTTCCTTTTTGCCAATTCTCTAGCAATATCTCTTCCTATTCCAGAGGAAGCACCTGTAACTAAGGCTATCATATCTAGTCTCCTTTATTCTATTACTATATTTCCATCTTTAACTACTGCTTTAGCTTTTTTATTTGGTTGCACTATACCATCCAATATTGCTTCTGCTATTTTATCTTCTAGCATACTTTGTATAGCCCTTCTTAAAGGTCTTGCTCCATAATTATTATCAACGCCTTTTTCTGCAATTAATTTTTTAACTTCATCCGATATTTCAATTTCTATATCTTGAGCTTTCATTCTCTTGCTTACTTGGTTTAGCATTAAATCTATTATCTTCTCTATATCTTTGTTTTCTAGCTTATGGAACACAATTATATCATCTATACGATTTAATAATTCTGGTCTGAACTGTTTCTTTAATTCTGCCATTACTTCTTTTTTAGTTTCTTCATAATCTTCCTTGTTCTTTTCTTTTTCATTCTGATTATTTGTAAAACCTAATTTGTTTCTATCTGTAATTAATCTTGCTCCAACATTTGATGTCATGATTATTACAGTATTCTTAAAGTTCACGGTTCTTCCTTGTGAATCTGTTAACCTACCATCTTCTAGTATTTGAAGCAACATATTCATTACATCCGGGTGGGCTTTTTCTACCTCATCAAATAGTATTACAGAATATGGTTTTCTTCTAACTTTTTCTGTTAGTTGACCACCTTCATCATATCCCACATATCCTGGAGGTGAACCAATTAGTTTTGCCACAGAATGTGGTTCCATAAATTCAGACATATCTATTCTTATCATTGTGTTTTCATTTCCAAATAGGTTTTCAGCTAATGCTTTTGATAATTCAGTTTTTCCAACACCAGTTGGACCTAAGAATAAGAATGAACCTATTGGTCTATTAGGATCTTTTAACCCTACTCTTCCTCTTCTTATTGCTTTGGCAATAGCTGTTACAGCTTCGTCTTGTCCTATTACCCTCTTATGCAAATTTTCTTCTAGATTTTTTAATTTCTCATTCTCACTTTCAGTAATCTTATTTACTGGTATTCCTGTCCAAGTTGCTATTACGTTTGCTATATCTTCAGCTGTTACTATACTAACTTTTTTGTTATTAGTATTTTTCCATTTTTCTTGCTTTTCTTCCAACTCTTTCTTTTTATTTTTTTCTTTATCTCTTAAGTTAGCTGCTTTTTCAAAGTTTTGTGTGGCTATTGCTTCTTCTTTTTCTCTTGTTAGTTTTTCTATTTCGTCATCTAATTTCTTTAATGAATCTGGTTTTGTATATGTTTTCATTTTCACCTTAGAAGCCGCTTCATCTATTAAATCTATTGCTTTATCTGGCAAATATCTATCATTTACATATCTTATAGAATATTCTACCGCTGCTTTTATAGACTCATCTGGAATTTTTACATTATGATGTGCTTCATACTTATCTCTTAATCCTTCAAGGATCTTTATAGCATCTTCTTTATTAGGTTCTTCTACCATTACAGGACTAAATCTTCTTTCTAAAGCTGCATCTTTTTCTATATATTTTCTATATTCATTTGTTGTTGTTGCACCTACTACATTTATTTCTCCTCTAGCTAGTAAAGGTTTTAGTATGTTTGCAGCATCAACAGCACCTTCTGCAGAACCTGCACCTACTATAGTATGAATCTCATCTATAAATAGAATTACATCTCCGGCTTTTTTTACTTCATTTAATGTTTTCTTTATTCTCTCTTCAAAGTCGCCTCTATATTTAGCGCCAGCAACCATTCCAGATATATCCAAGCTAACTACTCTTTTATTTTTTAATGTTTCTGGTATATCTCCTTGTATTATTCTTTGAGCAAGTCCTTCGGCTATAGCTGTTTTTCCGACACCTGGTTCACCTATTAAGCAAGGATTATTTTTGGTTCTTCTTGATAGAATTTGCACGACTCTTTCTATTTCTTTTTGTCTTCCTATCACAGGGTCCAATTTTCCTTCTTGTGCTTTCTTTGTTAAGTCTGTTCCATATTGGTTTAATGTTGGTGTTGAATTAAAGCTTCCATAAGTTTTATTATTATCTGAATTTGCTTCCTCTCCTTCTTTTATTAATTTTACTATCTCACTGTATATTTTTTGAGGAGCTACATTCAAATTCATCATTATCCTTACAGCTACACTATCGCCTTCTCTCATAATTCCAACTAATAAATGTTCTGTTCCTATATACTCACTATTTAACTTTCTAGCTTCTATAAAGGCATTCTCTATAACTCTTTTGGTTCTTGGTGTAAATCCTATATCTTCAACAGATAGAACGTTTACTGGATTTTCCCCTATTAGTCTCTCTATTTGTTCTAATATACTCTCGCTTGTAATTCCCTGCTTTTCTAATAATCTTCCTGCAACTCCGTTAGGCTCTTCAACTAAACCATACAATATATGTTCTGTTCCCACATAATCATGACCTAATTTTATAGCTAAATTAGTCGCTGTTTCCAATGCTACTTGAGCACTATTTGTAAATTTATATTTCATAGTATCACCTTCATTCTTAAATTATTTTTCGCTTATAATTTGTTGTGCTAATTCTGCCCTTTTAATGTTCTCTTCATTTTTTCCCATGGTCTGTCCATAATATCTCTGCATGTTAGCAGGTTTAGTATACAACAATAACTTTTTTATTTTTCCATCATCCAATTCTTTTATTATTCCCATATCTGTTCCTAATTTCACATCGGATAATAAGTCCATACATTCATCTAATGTTATCATTTTCGAGTACATCATAAGTCCAAACGCTCTATATAATTGGTTTTCTAATTCCAAACCAGTTTTCCCTAAATATTTACGTGCTATTCTTTCTTGCTCTATTACTTTTTGTGTAATATTTAACACATCTTTTGCAATTTCTTCCTCTGTTAAACCTAATGTTTGGTTATTAGAAATTTGATATATGTTTCCTTTGCTATCTGAGCCTTCTCCATATACTCCTCTAACGCTCATTCCAAAATTATTTACAATTCTTAATATTTTCCCTAAATTTTCTGTTTTATCTAGTGCTGGAACATGTACCATTGTTGAAACTCTTAAGCCTGTTCCTACATTTGTTGGGCAAGCTGTTAAATATCCATATTTATCACTATATGAGTAATTTAGTAACTTTTCTAATTTTTTATCTAACTCAATAGCTAAATTTAACAAATTCTCAGTTTCTAGTCCTTCAGAGAATACTTGTATCCTGATGTGATCTTCTTCGTTTACCATTATGCAAATATTTTCTTCATTATTTATGATTATAGCTCTAGCATCATCATCTTTATTTGCAAAGTCTGGACTTATTAAGTGTTTTTCTATAAGTTCTTCTTTCGTTAACTCATTCATGTCTTTCATTTTTAATAATTGCAATCCATAGCCTATATTTGGAACTATTTCTTCTATTTTATTTAATATTTGTTTTTTAGCTTCTTTATCGCATTTATTTTCAAAAGGAAATCCCGATAAATTTCTAGCTAGTCTTATTCTAGTACTTATCACAACATCTGATTCCTTACCATTTTGTAAATACCAATTAGACATTTCAATTCCTCCATTTTATTCTTTTTTCATATTTTTTATTTCATCTCTTATCTTAGCTGCATCTTCATATCTTTCCTCTTTTATAGCAATTTTTAGCTGTTCTTGTAATTCCGCTATCTTTTCTTCTACAGTTTTTTCGGCTTTTCCTACATTTTCAGTATCTTTATTTTCATTAATTCTAATTCTATTTTTCTGATTTTTATTTTCTATTCCTCTTCCTACATGACGCGTATTTCCTTGTAATTTCTTTAAGATTGGATCTATTTTATTTTCAAAAGAGTTATAGCATTCTGGGCATCCTAATAATCCTGTTTTTATAAAATTATCATATTCTTCTCCACAGGTTTTGCACAAATTATTATTCTGCGTAATGAAATTGGGTAATAAATCTGAATTTTCTGTTTGGAAAAAATCTTCTAAAAAATCCGAAAAATGTATTGGCAAACTAAATTGAAAACCATCTAGTCCTAATTTTTTTGCACACTTTTCGCATAAATTCATTTGTTTTTTTACTCCATTTATATTTTGAGTATATTTTATATTTGCTTCATTTTCACCACAATTTTGACATAACATATTTATCAACCTCCTTAATTATATGTTATTTTAATCTTCTACCAAATTAATTAACATATTTTTAAATATATTTGCTCTTAACTCATCTCTTTTCTTTGCATCAATATTTAGTACATTATCACTCGTTGCTACTTTTAATAATTTTGCTACCGTTTCATTTATAATGTTATATGATAGAAAATTGCTTATATAGATGCTAACCTCTTGGGCAGTTATTTTATCTCCCATATTAGTGATTATATGCATTAAATAATTGCTTTTTGTAATAGCAACTTTTTTTATTGTTATATGGCCACCTCCGCCCCTTTGGCTCTCTACATAGTACCCCTGGTTTGGTTTGAAACGTGTAGCTATTACATAATTTATTTGTGATGGCACACAATTAAATTTTTCTGCTAATTCATTTCTTTGTATATCTATTGAATCACCACTTTCAAACATATCTTTTATAAATTCTTCTATCACATCTGATATTCTCATTTCTTCTCCTTTTTTGACTTTGACTTTCTTTGACTTACATTTTTATTATACTACCTTTTTTCCTTTTGTCAATATATTTTCTCACTATTTTTTCAGTTCACCTTTCGTCATATTATTCATTTCTTCTGCCCTGTCTTTTTGCTTACTTATTGGCAGCCATCCAAAATATGAAGTCACAAATTCTCCAAATTTACTTGTCTCTTCATTATCACAAAATGCATTTTTCTCTTTCATAAAATGCCTCCATATATTTAATATTTTGGCATTTTCTTAAGATTTTATTCTTTTAATATATAATTTTCTATCGCATCTGATACTCCATCATTATTATTATCATTTACTACAACATCAGCAAATTCTTTCATGTATGGAGCACTATTTCCCATTATTATTCCTAGACCTGCTTTTTCTATCATTTCTTTATCATTTATATTATCTCCAATAGCAACTATTTCTTCATCTTTTATTCCTAATATATTTGATAATTCCTTAATCGCATTCCATTTATTCACATTTTGACTTGTTATTTCTGTATAATAATATTCTATAGCAATCTCTTCTGTTCCACGTTTTATTCTTTTCCTTGACATATGTGCTACATCTAGAACATCTATACCTTTTATCTGCCTTAATTTTCTGATTATTCCTCCGAAAATTATTTCATTATCATCACATATTGTTATTTTTAAAACATTTATATTTTCAGAATTTTCTATATAACTATATATATCATCTACTATTTTTATGTTTGTTTTTTGATCTTCTGTCTTATTTTGATTTTCATAATTATACACAAGTGTATTATAATTTAATGATTTAGTAATAGTTAAATTTTCTGTGTACACATTGTAATATATGCTATTTTCTTCACATTCTTTAATTATTTGCAAGACTTTTTTCTTTTCTATACATTTGTCGTATACTATGGCTTTTTTCTGCAAATCATATAATACAGAACCATTTCCACATATCACATATTTATCTGATTCAATTTCTTTTGCGATGCTAGAAGCCGAATTTATTGGTCTTCCTGATGCTATGACAACTTCTACATTTTTATTTATTAATTTTTTTATAGATTCTTTATTTTTATTTGAAACTTGGCCATAAGAATTTAATAGAGTTCCATCTAAATCTATACATACTAATTTATACATTATTATCTCCTGTTTTTTTATTTTAATTTATTATGTTTTACTATTATACCACATATTCATGTTTTGCAACACATATTTTTAAGTTAAAAAAACTTTCAAAAATTTCCAGTGTATTTTCTATTTTATTGTGCAATATAACTATTGAAAAGTACATTACTTTTCGATATTAAATATTCACATTCTAGGAGGTGAAAAATAATGGCACATTCATCAAGCAACAGTAATTACAAAGTAGTTCCAGAAGCTGCTGATGCATTAAACAAATTCAAATATGAAGTAGCTAGTGAAGTTGGTGTAAATCTAAAAGATGGTTACAATGGTGACTTATCTTCAAGAGATGCAGGTAGAATAGGTGGACAAATGGTTAAGAAATTAATCCAACAAGCTGAAAGCCAAATGAAATAGTTCTAGTTTAATTTATTAAACTATTATTATTAAGACAGGATTTTAAGTTTTGTTTTTATATATTTTATTATTTATATGTTTTATCAGTTTTATAGTAATAAGATACATAGGGGCAGGATTTAACTTCCTGCCTCATTTATTGTTATAATTAATTTCTACTACTATTTACGAAACTTTAGCTATATTCCTTACTGTTTTCCTATTTATTATTAATTGATATTTCATTTTTTCATACTTTTCTATGCCCGCTTCTAGTGCTTGTTTATATGCTTTACTATTTACTTTATATTGTGACTTGCAAAATGCTTGTAATAATGTTGTTTCTATAATTTTTCTATTATACTTTACTATATCAGGATTTATTATTAAAACTTTATTTTTAACTTTGCAAAAAGATTCTCTCATTCTTTCTATTTTATAGTCTTCAGGTGCAAATCCTAAAATTACTCTTACTTTTTCCATTGAATTTTCTATTTCTGTTTCGGCAATTTCATCATACATTTTTTCTATAGCCATATTTATTATATTTACATTGTCCATTGTTTTATATTTTTTTGGTAAATACAAATTTATATTTTTTTCTTGTTTATCTAGTTCTATAATTGGATTGTTTCTATATTTAACATCTAAATTTAAATTTTTTCCTAATACACTAATTGTTAAGTAAGTTCTATTCATAAAGTTTTTGTGATTTTCTAAGCTACTCATTTAAATTCTCCTCCCGCAATTATTGAACCTTTGTTCGTTTTTGTGCTTATATTCTATAGCCTATTTTTATAAATGTCAATAGTTTTTTATAAAAATAGCAAACATTTTTTCTTGTATTTGCAATTAAATAAAAGCCCCTTTATTTAGAGGCTTTTTCGGTTTTTATATAACAAGTTTATTTATTCATTGCTTCTTCTACTGCTACTGATGCACCAACCATTGGGTTGTTACCCATTCCAATTAATCCCATCATCTCTACGTGAGCTGGTACTGATGAACTTCCTGCGAATTGCGCATCTGAATGCATTCTTCCCATTGTATCTGTCATTCCATATGAAGCTGGACCTGCTGCCATATTATCTGGGTGTAATGTTCTTCCTGTTCCTCCACCTGAAGCAACAGAGAAATATTTCTTTCCTGCTTCTAATCTTTCTTTCTTATATGTTCCAGCTACTGGATGTTGGAATCTTGTTGGGTTTGTTGAATTTCCTGTAATTGAGATGTCTACATCTTCTAACCACATTATTGCAACGCCTTCTCTTACATCGTTTGCACCGTAACATCTAACTTGGCTTCTCTCACCATCTGAATATGGTATTTCTTCAACTACTTTTACTTTACCAGTGAAGAAATCAAAATCTGTTTTTACATATGTAAAACCATTTATTCTAGAAATTATTTGTGCTGCATCTTTTCCTAATCCATTTAATATAACTCTTAATGGTTCTTTTCTTACTTTATTTGCAGATTTTGCTATTCCTATAGCACCTTCTGCTGCTGCAAAACTTTCATGTCCTGCTAAGAAAGCAAAGCATTTTGTTTCCTCTGATAACAACATTGATGCTAAATTTCCATGTCCTAATCCTACTTTTCTATCATCTGCAACTGAACCAGGTATACAAAATGCTTGTAAGCCTTCTCCTATTGCCTTTGCTGCTTCATGAGCTTTTGTGCATCCCTTTTTTATTGCTATTGCTGCACCTAGTGTATATGCCCAAGCTGCATTCTCAAAGCATATTGGTTGAACACCTTTAACTATTTCATAAGGATTGAATCCTTTATCTGTACATATTTTTAAAGCATCTTCAAAATCTTTTATTCCATATTTTTCCATTACTGGTTTTATTTGGTCTATTCTTCTCTCATAACTTTCAAATGTTACTGCCATCTCTTATTCCCCCTTCTTATTATTGCTTTCTTGGATCTACTTTTTTAACAGCTTCGTCCAATCTTCCATATTTACCAGAAGCCTTTTCTATTGCTTCCATTGGATCCATTCCTGCTTTTATTCCATCCATCATTTTTCCTAGATGAACATATTTATAACCTATTATTTGGTCATCTTTATCTAATCCAAGTTCTACAATATATCCTTCAGCTAAATTTAGGTATCTTGGTCCTTTTAAAGTGCTTGAATATATTGTTCCTACTTGACTTGTATGGCCTTTTCCTAAGTCTTCAAGTCCTGCTCCTACTGGAAGTCCACCTTCAGAGAAAGCTGTTTGTGTTCTTCCATATACAATTTGTAGAAATAATTCTCTCATAGCAGTATTTATAGCATCACAAACTAAGTCTGTGTTTAATGCTTCTAATATTGTTTTTCCTGTTAATATTTCTCCAGCCATTGCTGCTGAATGTGTCATTCCTGAACATCCTACTGTCTCAATTAATGCTTCTTGTATTATTCCATCTTTTACATTTAATGTTAATTTACATGCTCCTTGTTGTGGTGCACACCAGCCTATACCATGTGTTAATCCTGATATATCCTTTATTTCTGTTGCTTTTACCCATTTTCCTTCTTCTGGAATTGGTGCTGGGCCATGGTTAACTCCTTTTGCAATTGGGCACATATTTTCTAATTCTTTTGAATAAATCATCTTTATTGCTCCTTTCAAACCATTATTATAGAAATTGCTTAATGCAATATTTACATTATATTACAATATTCCTTATATTTCAATATTTTTCTTCATTTTTATACCATATATTTAAAATCCTGTTCTTGGTAATTTTTTAGGTTCTGGTTTATTTTCTCTTATTATTGTCGTTACCTCATCTTCATCACAAATTTTATAATCATTATGCTTTCCTTCTAATATAGTAGTATTCCTTACTTCCTGGTTTTCTGTTAAATCTTCTTTTAGTTTTATATAGATTTGAGGCTTTTCTTCTTCAGCAAAATACACATTTACATCTCCGTATTTTATTTTTATTTCAGTAATTTTTTCATCATCTTCTAAATAAATTTTCTCCAAATCTATATAATTATTTACCTTTGTACTTAAGTTTTCTGCTAGCACAAGATATTCTGGTTTTTTGTTAGTTTTATAATAAACATTATAACTAAGTTCCTGATTATATGTGCCTGTTGATATTCTAGTTACTTTCCCATATTCGAATGGCAAAAATTCATACCAGGTGAAATCATTTAATTCTACATTTCCTGTATTCCTTATCTCAAAATCATATTTAATTTCCTGGTTAGCATATGCCAGGCTAGGTCCCTTTTTATTAATATCTACTTTAGGGTCCTTAGATTTATTAGTTATATTAAGCTTTACAATTTCGTTATCTGAACTAATGCTAACTTCATAGATTTCTTCGTTTTTCAGGTACCACTCATTTGCCTTAGTTTCTATTACTTTATATTTTCCTAAAGGTAGCATTTTGCTTACAGCCTTTCCCTCTTCATCTGTAATTATATGGTCTACAATATTTCCATCGTAATCTAGTATATCAAACTCTGTTCCTTCTATATAGCTTCCTTGAGGTAAATTTAATATGCTATTCTCATCTTCACTTGTTTTAATTATTTCTAGTTTTCCTTTCTTTTTCTCGTTTTCTATTGTAAGATTTAATTTTTCATTCCAATTTATCTTTATACTATGTTCTTCTCCCAACCTATATTCTTCATTTGTTTTTGTCTCTTTTAATATATATACTCCGATATCAATATTATTAATAATGGCTTTTCCTTCTTCGTCTGTTACTACTTTTTCTACTATCTCTCCTTTATCATTTAATAGCTCAAACTTCACACCTTCTATTTTTATACTGTTATCATCTTTATCTACCTTTGTAACCTCCAGACTTCCCTTTTTTCTTTTATTGGTTATTTCCAATTCATGTGTAGTATTATATCCAATTTGTATTTCTTTGCCATTCACATCTATTTCATATTTTTCATCTGTTTCTATCTCTGTTACAATTACGGTACCTTGATGTACATCTTTTACTTTTATTTTCCCTGCTTCATCAGTCACAAAATCGCCTATATTTTCTCCTTCTTTATACTTTATATTAAACTTTACTCCACTTATTGGTTCTTTGTTTTCTTCATCCAATTTTACTATGTCTATAATGGATTTTCCTGCTCCAATTTTAGTATTTATAATTCCATTAAATTTTTCATTATTTTCTCCAATTACAACATAATTTTGTGAGTTTTCCTGTTCGCTTCTAGCATAGTATACTGGATAATTCTTTAATGTTATTTCATAATTTATTTTAATATCATATTCCTTTTTTATCTGGTCTTTAGGAATCATTATTTTCAATTGTTCTCCGCCATTAAAACTCTCTTTTTGCTGTCCATTTTTATCTGCTACATATGTCCCTTGTGGTGCTCCTTCTATGCTCTTCACTTTCATTGATATATCTCCACTAGTTTTTTCTAATATGTAACTTGATGAATAATTTTTCCCATCTTTTTCTTCTACTAATCCTCCACTCTGCTTTATAGAGACTACAGGCATATTTTGGGAATTATTATATGCTATATTAACCAAGTTATATATTGCATCTACAACTTTTCTGCCTCTTCTATTTATATCTTCCAAATTTTGCTCATTAATAGGATCTTGCCCTCCTCTAAAATAATCATAAACTTTTTCAAGAGGCCATTTTCTAAGCACAAAATATGCAGCCTGCTTTGTAGCCAAATACGCATCATCTTCTGTCTCAACTCCTAATTGCTGATATGAAACATACGGATATCCATTTTTATATACATTCCATAATTCTTTATTGGTTATTTTATTTGATATTGTTGCTTCGTATTGTTCTACTTCTCCTGGTAGCCAGCCAACACCATCCAATTCTGGATCTACACAATAGGCAACTCTATTGTTTCCATTCTTATCTTGATAATATGTTCTTGAATATGTAATATACATCCATCTTTCTTTTGCCTCATTCCAATATTGAATAGTATAAAAGCCAAGATCACCTCTTTTTATTAAAGATTTCTCGCCTATTTCTATCACATTAGCTAGAGCTACGGCGTTTTGCAAAACCATAGCAATAATAATTACTAATGATATTATCTTTGTTAATTTTCGCATTATTCTGCCCTCCTTATTCAAATTCTACAGCTTGTACGCAAAGCCTTTGATTAGGCCTATTTGCAATACACGTTATTAATGTTATCTTATTCTGGCTTGAATTTTCTAACAAACTCCAATCTGTTTCTAATATTTCTTGACTCGTTTCCACCCTGTATTTTTTTATTCCATATATATTTTCATATACTATCTCATCACCTTTTTCTAATTCGTTTAATCTTGCAAAATATGAATATTCATTTCCTCTATTATGTGCTGCAAGACATACATTTCCATCATATATTGCAGTATCTTCTATGTGTCCTACATATGATTTTAAAACTTCTTGATCACTTCCTTCTTTTATTGGCGCTTCTAAATTTATTTTGTCTATTCGTATTCTTCCTATTAACTCTTCTTCTGGATATTCTTCTCCACCTTCTTCTAAATTTTCATACACAATGTTTTCCACTTTCTCTGTATTTTCTGGTTTCTCATACGTGCAAAAACAAACTACTGCCACAATTATTGACGCAATAATTGGCAATATTATTATCTTTTTATTCACATTTTCTCCTTTCTTGTTTTATTTTTGTTTTTAATTTTGGAAATTTTTTAGAATCAAAATAAATATGAGCTCTAATTTATTAGATATTAAATATGATTAAAATTCTTTTTTATTATATAATTTTTATGAGTATAGTCAATACATGTAACTTCTTTTTTTCTCTTTTCGTATTCCATTTTTCTACATTCTTTTTGTTTTATATGCATAAAAAAGAAAAGACTTTAAAAATCTTTTCTTTTTGTTATTTTATGCTTCTGGTTCTATTAAACCATAGTTTTTATTGTCATTTAATTTATAGATTACATTAACTTTTCCTGTTTCAACATTTATAAATGCTAAAAATCTATTTTGTGGTTTTTCTTCTAATAATAGTTTAGCATCTTCTGCCGTTGTAGGTTTAATTGAATAATACATAGTTTTTACTATTTCATTTTCAATTTCATGTTCTTGACCTCTCATTTCGTCTTTCATTCTGATTGAGTCAGTCATATTTTGCTTATCTTTTTTAGTTTTTATTTTTCTTATTTGACCTTCTACTATGTCTATGTCTTTATCTATTGAAGCATACAAATCTTTGCTTGCAGAAACAGCTCTTAATACTTCACCATATACTGTTATTTGCATTTCTGCGATTTGATCTTCTCCTTCTTTTTTTATTGTTACAAATAAATCTATTTCATCTGTATCAAAGTATTTTTGTAATCTTTCGGCTTTTGTTTCGATATAATCTTTTATTGATTCTGTTGCCTTTAGTTCCCTTTCTGTTATTTTTATGTTCATAAAAATCGCTCCTTTCAATCTTATCTATATGTATTGTTTGTGAGCCTATTATATATGTTTTATTTGGCTTTTTCAAGTATTTTTCATGAATTAATTGTAAAGTTTGTTTTTATTAATAAATTCTACAATTCTCTCTTCTGTATACTTTTTAGCAATTTCATTTTTGCCTTCTTTTATTAAATCTCTAATTATTCCTGAACTACAACTAGTATTATTTTCTATTTTCAACAAATTAATATTTGTTAAATGGCTATTTATTAGCTTATTGTTATTTATCAAATCTGATAATTCCTCTCCTTTTCTTGCAAATACTATTAGTTTATAATTAGTAATTAGCTTTTCAGCATCTTGCCAATTAGGTAATTTCAAAAAATTATCTGCTCCCATTATATAATAATTCTGAGTTTTAGAATATTTGCTTTCTATTCTCTTAAATGCTTCTATTGTAGTTAGGGATTTAGTTAAGTTTAATTCTATATTCTCTACATCTATTTTTTCATATTTAGCACAAGCTATTTGCAACATTTCATATCTTAATCTTTCATCTATTAATCCTGGCTTTTTATAAGTATTTCCCATAGGTACGAAATATACTTTATCTAATTCCATTTCTTCTAATGCTGTTTTCGCAATTTCTAAATGCGCATTTGTTGGCGGATTAAAACTGCCTCCAAAGAACCCTACTTTTTCCATATTTGATATTCCTTTTATCTATTTTTTTAAAATTATATACTTATTCACGTTATTTGTAAATAAAAATGTCTCTTGTATCTTGCAAAGTTAGTTATTTCGTGTTACAATAGTATACGTTATAATTACAGAGATGCAAAGGGAGGTGCAAATAATGCCAAATATTAAATCAGCAATTAAACGTGTTAGTGTAATTGAAAAGAAAACTGCTCAAAATAATATGATTAAATCTGGATATAAATCAGCTGTTAAAAAGTTTGAACAAGCTGTTGAAGCTGGAAATGTAGAAGAAGCAAAAGTATTATTCTCTGCTGCAACAAAAAAGATAGATCAAGCTTGTACTAAAGGAGTTTTAGTAAAAAATACAGCTTCTAGAAAAAAATCTTCATTATCTAAGAAGTTAAATTCAATTGCAAAATAAAAAATTGTGCACAGTTTTTTATTTTTAATATCCACTGCTATGGTGGATATTTTTTCGTAAAAAAGTTGATAAAGATTTCTCTTTACCAACTATTTTTTTAATTCTTCTATAAACATTTTGTTAAGCATTTGTGGATTTGCCTTTCCTTTTGTTTGCTTCATTGCTTGTCCTACTAAAAATCCTAAAGCTCTATCTTTTCCAGCTTTGTAATCAGCTATTGATTGAGGATTTTCGTTTAATATTTTCATTACAACTTCTTTTATTGCTGATTCATCTGAAATTTGAATCCATCCATTTTCTTTAATTATCTCTTCTGGCATTTTCATTGCATCTTTAGCACATTTAAATAATTCTTCCAATACTTTCTTTCCTATTGCAGAACTAATTGTGCCCTTATCTATTAACTGAATTAGTTGCGCTAATTCTTTACCAGAGAATGGAATATTTTCCGGCTCTATTTCTTCCTCATTTAAAATACGAGAAATATCTGATAATATCCAGTTTGCAACTGCTTTTGCATTTTTACATATTTTCTCTGCTGCTTCGAACAAGTTTGATAAATATTTAGAAGCAGTAAGTAATCGTGCATCTTTTTCAGTTAGCTTATATTCTTCCATGTACCTTGTTTTTCTGATTTCTGGTAATTCTGGTAGATTTTCTTTAATATTATTTATATACTCATCAGATAATCTAATTGCTACCAAATCTGGCTCTGGGAAATATCTGTAATCTTGCGCATCTTCTTTGTTTCTCATTGAGAAAGTTCTTCCAGATACATCATCCCATCTTAGTGTTTCTTGCTCTATTATTCCGCCATTATCTAATACTTCTGATTGCCTTTGTATTTCGTATTCGATAGCTCTAGATATAGATTTAAACGAGTTCATATTTTTCATTTCTGTACGAGTTCCAAATGGCTCTCCTTTTTTATGTATAGAAACGTTTACATCAGCTCTAAACGATCCTTCTTGCATTTTACAATCTGATACTTCAATGTATTCTAATGTTGATTTTAATTTTCTTAAATATCTATCTGCTTCTTTTGCAGATCTTAAATCTGGCTCTGATACTATTTCTATCAATGGTACTCCTGCTCTGTTTAAATCAACTAAACTTCCTCCACTAAATTCATTATGGTTCAACTTGCCAGCATCTTCTTCTATATGTATTCTTAAAATTCTTATTTTCTTGTTGTTGCCTTCGTTATCTTCTATTTCTATATATCCGTTATTACAAAGAGGTTTATCAAATTGTGATATTTGATAAGACTTTGGTAAATCTGGATAGAAATAATTTTTTCTATCATTTTTGCTATTTTGTTCTATAGAACAATTTGTAGCTAATCCAGCCTTGACAGCATATTCAACTACTTTTTCATTTAGTACTGGCAGTGTTCCCGGCAAAGCCATACAAATTGGGCAAGTATGAGCATTAGGCTCTGCACCAAATTCTGTAGGGCAACTACAAAATATTTTTGTCTTAGTAGAAAGTTCAGCATGGACTTCAAGTCCTATTATTACTTCATAATCTTCTCTTGGCATTATTTTTCCTTCCTTATTAATTATTTAGTTTTTATTTTGTAAACTCTGGTTTATACTTTTCTCTAAATTTTTCTTTTTGTTCAAAAGCATATGCAGCGTTTAGTATTGTTTCTTCATTAAATCTTTTTCCTATAAGCTGCATTCCTATTGGCATTCCGCTTTTATCAACTCCACATGGTATAGATATAGCTGGCACACCTGCTATATTAATTGATACTGTGCAAATATCTGCCAAATACATTTCTAATGGATTATTTGACTTTTCTCCTATATTGAATGCTGTTGTTGGCGCAACTGGAGTTAATAATACATCATATTTAGCAAAATTCTTGTCAAATTCTTTTTTTACAAATGTACGTACCTTTTGGGCTTTTTTATAGTATGCATCATAATATCCAGATGATAATACATATGTTCCAAGTATTATTCTTCTTTTTACTTCGTCTCCAAAAGCTTCACTTCTAGAATTAACAAACAATTCATTTAAATCTGTGTAGTCTTTAGCCCTGTAACCATATCTTATTCCATCAAACCTTCCTAAGTTTGAGCTTGCTTCAGCACAAGCAATTATATAATACGTAGCCAAAGCATATTCCGCAACATCTAAAGAACATTCCTCTACAATAGCTCCCATTTCTTTATATTTTTCTATTGCTTCTTCTAATTTCTCTTTTACTTCTTTATTAATTCCTTCTCTAAAAAATTCCTTAGGAACTCCTATTTTCAAGCCCTTAATATCTTTTTCTAATGATTCTGTATAGTCCTTCTTTTCCATATCATACGATGTTGAATCTTTTTCATCATGTCCTGCTATCAAATTTAACAACATAGCACAATCTCTTACATCTTTTGTAATAGGTCCAACTTGATCAAGTGATGAAGCAAATGCAACTAAACCATATCTTGATACTAATCCATAGGTTGGCTTTAAACCTACAACTCCGCAAAATGAAGCAGGTTCACGTATTGAACCGCCTGTATCTGAACCTAGTGCCCAAGGGACTAAATTTGCTGCTACTGCAGCTGCAGAGCCTCCTGAAGATCCTCCTGGAACCTTATTTAAGTTCCAAGGATTGTGTGTAATTTGCATTGCAGAATTTTCTGTAGAGCTTCCCATAGCAAATTCATCCATGTTTAATTTGCCTAAGCTAATAATCCCACTTTCCTCTAATTTTTCTACAACTGTAGCATCATATGGTGAAACAAAATTTTCTAGCATTTTTGATGCGCATGTAGTTTTTACCCCTTTTGTGCAAAGATTATCCTTTATTCCTATTGGTATTCCCGCAAAAGGTCCTACACTTTTTTCTTTTCTTTTTGCATCTATTTTTTCTGCTTTTTCTTCTGCTTCATCTAGTGTTGTTGTTATAAATGCTTGTACATCTTTTTCCTTCTCTTCTATTCTAGACTTATATGCTTTTACAATTTCTCTTGATGTTAATTTATCATTATTCAACTTTTCTAAAAGTTCGTGTACTGTAAATTCAGTTATATCCATATTTTTCTCCCTCTTATAAAATTAATTTAATACTTTAGGAATTTTAAACATTCCTCTTTCCGCTTCTGGTGCATTTTGTAAAAGCCCTTTATGATTTTCAAATTCTTTAATTTCGTCTTTTCTAAAAACATTATAATTTTCGTTTGTACCAATTGTTTCTTCCATATTTTCTATTGGAGCTTTATTTACAACCTCTGCAAAATTTAATATATTCTGTAAATTATTTAAATAATCTTCTATTTCGTTATCTTTTATTTTTAAATCTGCAAGTTTTGCAATATGCATTAATTCTTCTTTACTTACTTTCATAGAAAACTCCCTTCTTTTTACTTTACATATTATATACTCTATTTTTCCTTTAAACAAGAGATTTTGCAATTTTTTTAGTTTTGTGATATGATATACAGTATAATTTTTAGAAAGGTGGCATTGTTGATGATTACAATCATTAACGACAACAACCAAAAAGCAGAGATAATTCGGTCCTTAGGATTTCTTTGTAACACTGCTTGGCGAAACAAGAACTATTGTTTCGCATGCAGTAAGATTCAAAAGGTCATAGAGAAATGTTTCAAAGATGAAACTTCCTATGACATCATGAATACTATCTACGAGCTGGATGGTAAAGAACACCTCTATCCATACAAAGAACTGCTTCAAAGGTATAATGATTTCACAATAGATGATATTGAGCAAATCGAATCAATTTTCCTGTATAAATTCAGGAAAATGATGAAGGTCGCATTTAAATTATGAGGCAAAAAGTTAGAGGAACCTTTTTAGGTTCCTCTTATCTTATTAATTATATCTTATTACTCTATATTGTATTTTTAATAATATTTTTAACACAGAATCATTTAGCGGATAGGATCTATGTAAGCCTGCTAAATCTAACTTTTTGCTTGTATTTATTTCATTATCTGTTAAATTCTGAATAAATCCCTCTTCTTTCAAAGCTACTCTCTCTTCTTCTGTATATAGTCCATATGGATATGTAAATACTTTTAGTAAGTTTTCATCTTGTAAATTTATCTTCAAATTTTCATATGCTTGTTCAGTTTGGTTAACCAAATCTTCCTTTGTTTCTAAATCATATTTTGCATGTGTTAGCCCATGTGAATATATGCTCATAAGTCCACTATCTTTCATCTCTTTTGCCTGTTCCCATGTATAATAACCATCTGAACCAACGCAATCATCTATAGCAAAAGATGTCATTGGTATATTATATTTTTTTGCTATTTCAAATGCATATTTATATACCCCTGTATAGCCATCGTCAAAGGTTATCAAAAAGCTCCACTTTGGTATTTGCTTTTCACCATTTTTGTATTGCACTAAATCTTCATATGTAATTGGCTTATATCCTAATTTCATTAACCCTGTTATTTGCTTTTCAAATTTATCTACTGTTGTTTGCATATAATCATATTCAATTTCAGATTCATTCTCTACTAAATCATGATATACAAAAATTGGTATTTGTAAATTCTTTTGGCTAATATAATATGTATTGTTTACTGTAGCAATTTCATATGATACAAAGCTCACTACAGCTACAACTATAGCAATTAATATTGCTATTAGTACTTTCTTTGTTTTACTATTTTCTTTCATTTTTACCTCCCCTAATAATTCGCCCATTCGGTTTTCTCCAATTGGGCGAATTCTTTATTTTATACATTTGCTTTATTATAATTCTTTTCCATAGTAGCTATCTATTAAGATTTGTTTTAATTCTTCTACTAATGGTAAACGTGGATTCGCTGTTGTACATTGGTCTGAAAAAGCTCTATCTGCTAATTCATCTACTTTTGCCATGAATTCATTTTCGTCTACTCCAGCTTCTTTGAAAGAACGTGGAATTCCTACATCATCAGCTAACTTTCTTACTTCTCTTATTAATGACTGTACTCCCTCTTCATTTGTATATGCTGGATAATTCATCCTTCTAGATATATCTGCATATTTTTTATCTGCTATATAGTACTCATATTTAGGGAATGATACAAATTTGCTTGGATCTTTTACTCCATTATACTTAATAACATAAGGCAATAAAATTGCATTTATTCTTCCATGTGGCAAATGAAATTCTGCACCAATTTTATGTGCTAATGAATGGCAGACTCCTAGAAATGCGTTTGTAAAAGCCATTCCAGCAATTGTGCTAGCATTGTGCATTTTCTCTCTGGCTAATTTATTATTTCCATCATTGTATGCATCTCTTAAATATTTAAATACTAATTCCGCTGCTTTTTCTGCTAATCCATCTGTATAATCTGAAGCCATACTCGATACATAAGCTTCTAGCGCATGTGTTAATACATCCATTCCAGTATCTGCTGTAATTGATTTTGGCAAGCTCATTACTAAATCCGCATCCACTATAGCAACATTCGGAGTTAGCTCATAATCTGCTAATGGGTATTTTCTATTCTTCTCTTTATCAGAAATTACAGCAAAAGATGTAACTTCTGAACCTGTTCCTGAAGTAGTTGGAATAGCTACTAATTTTGCTTTTTGTCCAAGCTTAGGGAATTTATACGTACGTTTACGTATATCCATAAATTTTAATTTCATACCTTCAATATCTGCATCTGGATGCTCGTAGAATAACCACATTCCCTTTGCAGCATCTATGGCGCTTCCGCCTCCTAATGCAATAATAACATCAGGTTTGAATTCATTCATTTGTTCAACGCCTCTTTTTATTGTTGCAAAAGATGGGTCTGGTTCAACATCTGAAAATATTTGAGAATGAACATATTCTTGTCTATTTCTTAAATGATATAAAATTTTATCTACATATCCTAACTTAACCATTCCTGCATCTGTTACTATAAAAGCTCTTGTTATTTCAGGCATTTTTTCTAAATATCCTATTGCACCTGCTTCAAAATATATTTTATCTGGAATTTTAAACCACTGCATATTAACTCTCCTCTTCGCAACTCTTTTTACATTTATTAAATTTACTGAAGATACATTTGCTGTTGTAGAATTTCCACCAAAAGTTCCACATCCTAGTGTTAATGATGGCATGTTAGTATTATAAATATCTCCTATTGCACCATGAGTAGATGGTGAATTTACTATTATTCTTCCTACTTTTACTTTTTCTGCAAATTCTTGGATAGTTTCATTATCCTCTGAATGGATTACTGCTGAATGGCCTAGTCCTCCAAATTCTATTAGTTTTTCTGCTAAATCAATTCCCTCTTCTTTATCTTTTACCACGTAATATGCAAGAACTGGGCTTAATTTTTCTTTTGAAAATGGATATTCAATTCCTACTCCATTTTCTTTTAAAACTAATACTTTAGTTTGTTCAGGTACCTCTATTCCTGCTCCTTTAGCAATATTGTATGGGCTTTTTCCTACGATATCTGCATTAAGGCTGCATCCTTTTTCTTCTATAAACATACTATTTCTTAATCTATTTGTTTCATCCTCACTTAAGAAATAGCAACCTGCTTCTTTCATTAATCTTTCAAAATCTTCATGAATTTCGTCATCAACAATAACAGATTGTTCTGAAGCACAAATCATTCCATTATCAAATGATTTTGATAATACTAAATCATTTACTGCTGTTTTTAATTTTGCTGTTTTATCTATATAGCAAGGTACATTACCTGGTCCAACTCCTAATGCTGGTTTTCCACACGAATATGCACTTTGCACCATTCCTTTTCCACCTGTTGCAAGTATTAAATTTACGTCAGGATGCTTCATAAGCAAAGTTGTTGCAGTTATTGATGGCTCTGGAATCCATAATATGCAATCTTCTGGAGCTCCAGCTGCTATTGCTGCTTCTTTTAGAATTGTTGCAGCTTTTACACTGCATTTTTGTGCACTTGGGTGAAATCCGAATATTATTACATTTCTTGTTTTAGCAGATATTATCGATTTAAACATTGTTGTTGAAGTTGGGTTTGTTACAGGAGTAACACCTGCAATTATTCCAACTGGCTCTGCTATTTCTTCGTATCCTTCTTCTTCATTTTCATTTATTATACCTACAGTTTTATCGTATTTTATACTATGATATATATATTCTGTAGCAAACATGTTCTTTGTTATTTTATCTTCATATATTCCTCTTCCCGTTTCTTCCACAGCCATTTTTGCTAGTTCCATATGGTGTTCAAGCCCTGCCATTGCCATTGCTTTTACAATTTTATTTACTTGCTCTTGATTTAGCTTCATATATTCTTCTGAAGCCTTTTTTGCTCTGACAACAAGGTCATTTACCATATCCTGTATTTTAGCTTTCTCTTCCTCTGTAATATCCATAAAACTCTCCTTTATAATTTTAATTATAATTTATTATAACCATATTGTTATTATATATTAACAAATTTATTTGTCAACAATTCATCTTTCATTATCTTTTGTTTTATTACCTTGTTTTTTCTTCATTCCAGGAATTTTACACGAATTCATAACTTCCATTCCATTTGCAATTTCAGCCATTAATTGAATTTCATTTATCTTTTTATATCCTTCCTCATCTTGTTTATATAAAAACCTTGTATATCCATTTTGTGAATTATCAACCGATAAACATGTTGCATATTTGGTTTTTTCGCCGTCTTTCTTTCTCAAATATATTTCTTTTATTTTTCTTCTTTCCTTATCACTTAAAAGTTTCTTCATCATCCAATCATAATATGCCATTTTTTCTATATAACCCATATCTTTTATCTCTGCAGGTTTCTTTGCTTCACTCAATATCTTCTCTAATTTTATTCCTAATTCTTTTTCCCCACTCAATTCTCTTCTTAAGCTTTCTATCATTCCTGCTATATCCTGTTCCCCAGCATAATTATAGCCTATTTTTTTATCTATCTCTTCTATTTTCTCTTCATCTATAGATTTTACTTGTTCATTCATACTAATTCCAAAATGCTTTGTTTTTCTCTGTGACTGTATATACTTTAAATCTCTTTGTAAATCTGCCTCATACTCTTTGCCATCAATTTTTATTCTGCTAAAAACATGAGGATCTTCATCACTTACTTTATACACATCACTTTCCATTCCTATTTGTGCTAATAAATCTTGATACGTTCTTGAAATTGATACGCAAATGGCTTTATGCCCTCTTTTTATTTTCCTCATATCTGTTGGACTGTTCATAGATTTTCTATATATTTTCTTCTTTTCTTTCTCATTACCTAGCCAATATTTTTCGTCAAACGAAAACAAACGACCTAATTGAATATATACATATCTTGCCTTTTCAATTTCTGAAAATCCATCTGGAATTTGTTCTACTATTTTATTTGCACTTTTTACTATATCCATAAGTTCCTCCATTTTATGTATTACAATTATACTTTCTAACACTATTTTTTACAATATCTAATTTAATTTTTATCAACAAATTACCGTCTTAAATATATTGCTTTCCATCCATTTTTAATGTATAATCTACTTATATTTTTATAGAAAGGGAGCATTCTGAATGAAATGTGTTGGCATAATCTGGAATTGTGCATTACCTTGTAAAAGAGAAATTTTTAAGTTTCTCGATTCAAACGCCCTAATATGTTCAACATTTAACCTACACTTAGGAGCTTCATTTGAAACTTTTGTACGAGAATTGTATCCTTTAGATTCAATTGCAGCTTGGAAGGTTGATCAAAAAATTATCCACATGCGGCAATCTTCACAATCAACAGATGTTTGTGTTGTAATATTCGAAATTGATGGTACCGATACTTTCTTTAATCCTTATAAAAATAGCATGGTTAATGCAAAATTAGAATTATTAAAGTTATGGATAAGACAAGTATCTCAATCATATATTTCAGATTATTTTTACGACATATCTTTTCATTGTTCTGATTCTGAAGCAGAATATTCATTTGATATGGATATTATTCAAAAGTATAAATAGTTCAAATGACAGAAAGAATGGTTGCCCATTCTTTTTGTCATTTAATAATGTCATAATATTTTTCTTTTATTAACGGTATATAATCTTCCATTCCATTTTCCTTAAACCATTTTAGTGAATAGTCATATTCCAAATTCCATATATGCTTATTAAAAGTTACAGGAATTTCTTTTATATTAAAGTAGATTGAACAAGCAGTTCTATGTGACCCCTCAAAGACTTCGAAATTTTTATTTAGTTCTACTGGAAACTTTTTATCATAACCCTTTTCTTCAAAGCTTTTTATTAACTTTATAAACTTTCTTTCATTTTCAGCTTTTTCTCTTTCTATGAGTTTATTCTTAGCCACTCTTATTCTTTGCATTTTATTGTACATGTTCATTCCATAATCGTTTTTTCCATAATAATTTTCTATCGCAATAATTTTTATTATAATATCCGCAGCATTCATATTATCCTTCATAGAATTATTTAATAACCATTTTGTATTGGCTAAAATAGTAAAATTATCATTTTCTGACATACTTATTATCGTTTTCATTCTTTTCTCCATTTGTCAAATTCAACACCGCACGAATAACGCTCCATTAACGGTTTACACGGTTCAAATTTATTATCAATACAATTTTTGCATATTGTATCTTCTATTTTTCCATTTAGGTGTTTTTTCCTTAATTCTTGTATTACGTCATTATTCCAAATATCCTGCAACTTTTTTTCATTAAGATTACCATAAACAAGATAGTTTTGAAAGTCCATACAGCAAGCAGTTACATAGCCTTCACAAGTTACAATTACCGTATTAAATGGATAAAAACATGGTAGAGTATATGTTTTTTCGTGATTATTAGGTTTTAATTTTTCAATATTAGAAATTAATCCTCCCTGATTTCTTACCTCTTGTATTAAAACACCATCACAATATTCTTCAAAAAAATGTTTTATTTCATCATCTTTGTAATTATTCATTTTCGTCTTTATATAAGATACATATACCTTTTTGTTTGGATATTTACTTTTTTTCATATAATAGGCATTACGCAAATTTTCAACTACCTTTTCAAAGCAATTTACTCCATGTACATTTTTATAATTTTCTTTTTCTATTGAATTAATTGAAAATTTTATACTGTCTAATCCACTATCGAACAACGCTTTAACTCTATTTTTATTAGCAAGCATTCCATTTGTTGTAATATACACATAATCATATAAATTTTTCTTAGCATATTCAATATATTTTTCTATATTTTTATCTAGTAATGGCTCGCCATTAGTATAAAATCCTACTTCGCTTATTTCCATTGCTTTGCCTTGTTCTAAAGCTTTTTTTACTATCTTTCCACTCGCAAAACTTCTTTCTCGAGTCATATTACAATTCCCACAAAATATGCACTTTGAATTACAATTATTTGTAACTTCAATCATTAATTTTTTAGGTTTATATTTCTCAATTATACCATCTTTTAAATTAAATTCTTGAATGTTCTTTATATCTTTTTCTAACTTTGTATCCATAATATTCCTCTATATAATTAATATTTTTAAACATATTTTTTTAGTTCATTACAATCTATTCTTTCTATTTCTAAGTTTTTATAGATTCCAAATTTTCTTTTTATAGAAAAACCCAAATCGACTTCTAAATCATTTAAAACCTCTAACGTATTCTGATTATAACTTCCAAATGGGTATGCTATTGCCTTTGTATTTGTTAAAATCTTTTTTTCTTTTAATATCTCGATATCATTTTCAATCTCTACTTTCTGTTCGTCTTTATTTAACAATTCCAATCTCTTATGATGTCTAGTATGTATTCCAAAGTCCATTCCTTTGTTTTTCATCTCTAACATTTCATTATATGTTATATAATATTCATTTAAATTTTGTGATATCTCATATTCATTTATAAGTTTTCGTAGAACCCACACTCTAATTTCTTGTGGCAATACATATTGTAACAATTGCTTTACATATCTCATCTTATACCCATCTATATTATTTATAAATTCCTTTTCATTTATTGATATCTGCTTCTCATCAATAATTTCTTTAGTTTTGTCATACAACCTATCAATTCCAACTTTAGCAATCAATCTATGTATTAAGTGAATGTCTAATATCTCATTATAAAAAATGTTTGTGCCAACAAAAAATACACCTTTTATGTTATATTTATTAAGTATTGGATAAACATACTCATAATGATCTTTGGTTCCATCGTCAAATGTTAGCATCATATACTTTTCTGAATTCTCCAGATTTATTATTTTTTTAGCCTCTTCTATACCAATAAAAATATATTTATCCTTTAAAATCCTAATATACCTTTCAAATAAATCTACGTCAAAGTGAAAATAATTGAATTTTTTCATTACATAGTGAAACATAATTATTTTCATATAACTTTATTCTCCCTCATTATCTTTTCTGCATTTTTAAAATCATCCAAGCAGTCTATATCAATTGCATATTTTTCTTCTATAATATATGGTATAGTATTTTCATTTAATATAGTATTCAAATTTAGATCAGCAATATTATTAATATAAATATTACCAATTATTCGATATGTTTCATCTATTTCTTGGCTTCTAATTTCACTGCTTTTATCCAATATTTTCTTTAACTTTCCATTTTGAATGGTTCGCATAAATACCGGAGCTTCTTTACACTTTACGACACTAATTAGTGGTTCTTTATTTTCAAAATACTTTTCTATAGCACCATCTACTAATTCAACCGTTCTATATGGAGATGTAGGTTGTAATAATACTAATGTAGTAAATTTTTCTTTTAATTTATTTCTTTTTATCTCATACAGTAGGACATCTATCGTCTTTGTATTATCTCTAGCTAACATTGCATCTCTTAACTTATTCTCCATACACCCTTCCTCAATTGCTAATTCAAGCCATTCTTGCGAATCAGTACTAAATATTATTTTATCAATATACTTTGAATTCTTTGCAACATCATTTCTTGTTGGGATTTCTATTTTTTCTTCTAATATTTTCAAAACATCCTTAGTACTATTAGCATGATAAACCCCTTTTTCGAATCTTCCTAATATCTTTTCCATTCCATAAGCTCCTTCTGGATTTTCTAATAAAATTGTCGGTAAATAAAATGTCACCCCCTCCAGAATGGCAGTACTTGATATTCCTATTTGCAAGTAACATATCTTTTGATATTTATATATCTCCTCTGAAGAATCTTTTATTTGTATTATGTTTTCTTTATTTAAGCATTCATATTTTCTTCCAGCTTCATTTGGATGAAATTTATATATTATTTTATAATTTGTATTTTTTAAACCTTCTGCCAGTTCTGACGCAAACCTGCTAATATACTCTCCCATTGATGACTGCGAAATAAACAATATATATCTATATGTTTTTCTATACCACTCCGGTAGTTTTATCATTTCATTATTTTTCTTTTCTAGGAATAAATTACCAATAAATTTAATCTGTTCATCTTTATATATTAAAGACTTGGTCGTTGCTTGTAATTTTCCAAATGCAAATAAATAATCTTGTCTATTTTTCCATTCTTCATTGCTATCTCCCTTTTTTTCTATAGGTTCATCTTCGGTATAAGTTCCATGTTGCATTTCTATTGTTACTATATTTTTTTCTTTTGCAATCATTTGGATTAATGTTTTAAATGGGAAATCTCTATAATAAAATATAATGCATTTAGGATTTAATCTGCTAATAAGTTTTGAATATTTTCTTTTCATTACAATAAAATAAATTACGTGTTCTATAAAGTCTTGTTTTATTGATGAAATATCTATATCAAAATATTCATTTATCTCATTAATAAGTCGTTCTATTTCACTTGAAATATGTTTCATCTTAATTATATTTAACTTCTTGAAAATTTGAATTTTTACTTTTGCCTGTAATTCATATATGTCCACATATTTTATATTCTCTGTTGTACAGTTATAATGATGCGACTCATCCATATTGGTATAACTCGTCCATGAAGGTTCCTCCAAAGTTAAACACTTTAACTTTTCTTTAATCAACATCTCGATTTCATCTGTGTATATTGATTCATATTTTTCTTCCTGTTTTATTCTTCTAGCATCAGTAATCATCAATACATCTACGTCATTATACTTTTTTCCTATATAATTTCTATTCAAGAAAAATTTAATCCTCTTAATTTTTTCTTTATCACACATTCCCTGTTGTCCACATGCTGCAGCAATAATATCATTTAGAGTTCTTGTTCTTCTGCAGTACCAATAATTAATTCCATAAATACTGCGTTCCTTTAGTTTATGATTTTTCTCAAATTCCAATATATCATTTACAGTTAACGATTGCATTATTTAGACCATTTTTCCTTTCATATATGTGTTATAATAATTTTTCAATAAGTTATATGATGGGTTTATTGTTGGTACAACTTCTTTATTTTCTATCATCTTGTCAAATTCTTCAAAAGTCACATTTTTAATATTTGCTACTTCTTCATCTTGCAATATTATTTTGTCTTTTGAAATTGCTCTTTGTACTAACCATATGTCAACTATATCTTTTACTCTTGTATAGCTTCCAATATATGTTATCTCTTCATCTTGTATATCTAGTCCTAACTCTTCTTTTGTTTCTCTTTTTACAGCTCTTAAACTAGTTTCTCCAGTTAAAACTCCACCACCTGATTGCTCCCATAACTTTGGAAATAGTTTTTTTTCATTTGAACGCTGTTGTATCCACAATTTGTCCTCTTCAAGAAGCCAAACATGAACTGAAATGCTATATTCGTTATTATCTAATTTTCCTCTCTCTCGTATTTTCTCTAATTTTTCTCTTCTTTTATTAAAAATATCAACATTTTCCATTTTCTCTTCACCATTTTACAATAACAATTTATTTTAACCATAGTATATCATAGTTTTATTTATAAAGCTATTAAAATTTACCATATAAGTTTTTTATCCTTAGATTTCTGCCCATAAGTCTCATTTTTCCTTGACTTTTAGGCACATAAAATATATAATCTTTGTAAAATATTTTTTTGCAGAGAGGAAGATTTTTTATGTCATATAATTTTAAAGAAATAGAAAAAAAATGGCAGAAATATTGGGACGAAAATAAAACATTCTATACTGACGTATGGGATTTTTCTAAGCCTAAATATTATGCTTTAGATATGTTTCCATATCCATCAGGACAAGGTTTGCATGTAGGTCACCCAGAAGGCTATACAGCTACAGATATAATGTCTAGAATGAAAAGAATGCAAGGCTTTAATGTTTTACACCCTATGGGATGGGATGCATTTGGTCTTCCTGCTGAGCAATATGCAATAAAAACAGGTAATCATCCTGCAACTTTCACAATGGAAAATATTGCCACATTTAAAAGACAATTAAAGATGCTTGGCTTTTCTTTTGATTGGGATAAAGAAATTTCTACTTGTGACCCTAATTTCTATAAATGGACTCAATGGATATTTAAACAATTATATAAAGAAGGATTAGCAAAATTAATAGAAATGCCTGTTAATTGGTGTGAAGGATTAGGTTGCGTTCTTTCTAATGATGAAGTTATTAATGGAAAAAGTGAAAGAGGCGGCTTCCCCGTTATTAGAAAAAATATGAAACAATGGGTTATGGATATTCCTAAGTATGCTGAAATATTATTAGATGGATTAGATGATATAGATTGGCCAGAATCAACAAAAGAAATTCAAAGAAATTGGATTGGAAAATCTGTTGGTGCTGAAGTAATATTTAAAGTTTCTGATTCAGACTATACTTTTACTGTATTTACAACAAGACCTGATACTTTATTCGGTGCTACCTACTGTGTACTAGCACCAGAGCACAAATTAGTATCTAAAATTACCACTCCAGAACATATGGAAGAAGTAAATAATTACATTGCCCTTGCTGCTTCAAAATCAGACTTAGAGAGAACTGATTTAATGAAAGAAAAGAGCGGTATATTTACAGGAAGCTATGCTATAAATCCTGTAAATGGTAAGAAAATACCAATCTGGATTTCTGATTATGTTTTGGCTACTTATGGAACTGGCGCTATTATGGCTGTTCCTGCTCATGACCAAAGAGATTACGAGTTTGCTACAAAATTTGGAATTGATATAATTTCAGTAATTGATGGTGGTGATATTAGCAATTCTGCTTATGCCGGTGACGGTCTTCACATAAATTCAGATTTTCTTGACGGATTAAACAAGACAGATGCAATAGATAAGATAATTGATTGGTTAGAGAGTAAAAATATTGGCAAAAAGAAAATAAATTACAAACTACGTGAATGGATTTTTGCACGTCAACGTTATTGGGGTGAACCAATTCCTATCGTATATTTAGATGATGAAATGAGAGCTTTAGCAGATAGTGATTTACCTTTAAAATTGCCAGAGCTTGAGGATTACGGTCCTTCTAAAACTGGTGCTTCTCCATTAGATAAAGCTACTGATTGGGTTAATACTACTTTTGAAGGAAAACCTGCTAAACGTGAAACTAGCACTATGCCAGGTTCCGCTGGTTCTAGCTGGTACTTCTTAAGATACATAGATCCACACAATGATAAAGAATTAGCAGATAAAAAATTACTAGAGCACTGGCTTCCTGTAGATTTATATCTTGGTGGTCCAGAACATGCTGTAGGACATTTACTATACTCTAGATTCTGGAATAACTTCTTATACAATAAAGGTGTTGTTCCTGTAAAAGAGCCATTTGCAAAATTACGTCATCAAGGTATGATTCTTGGCTCTAATGGTGAAAAAATGAGTAAATCAAAAGGAAATGTAATTAATCCTGATGATATGGTTAAAGAATATGGTGCAGACTCTTTAAGAATCTATGAAATGTTTATGGGACCTTTAGATGCTGCTAAGCCTTGGGACCCCAATGGTATTGCAGGTTCTAAAAACTTTTTAGACAGAGTTTGGAGATTATTTGTAGAATCTGGAAAAATAAAAGATGATGAAAATAAAAATCTAGAAAAAGTTTATCATTTTACTGTAAAAAAAGTTACAAATGATTATGAAAATATGAATTTCAACACTGCAATCGCGCAAATGATGATTTTTATAAACAATGCTTACAAAGAAAATGTTGTTCCTAAAAAATATGCTGAAGGATTTTTACAATTATTAAATCCAGTAGCACCACACATCACAGAAGAATTGTGGAACAAACTAGGTCATTCTGATACAATTACTTATTCTAAATGGCCAACCTATGATGAAGAAAAAACCAAAAATGATACAATAAATTTACCTATACAAATAAACGGAAAATTAAAAGCAACTATTCAAATTGCTACTGATGAGACAGAAGAAAATATTAAAGAAGCAGTTCATAAAGCAATTGAATCTAAATTAGACGGAAAATCTATTGTAAAAGAAATTTATGTAAAAAACAGAATTTATAATGTTGTTGTAAAATAATTTATTATTTTTATGGAGGTTATAATGGTTGAAAATTCCAAAAGAAAACTATATGATGGTTATCAAATCAATGATTTTAGAGAATTGATTAATGTTAGATATACTATGTTTAAAGACAAGAACGCCTTTGAATATAGATTAAAACCTGATTCAGAAATAATTAAGGTTACATACGCAGATTACATTAACGATATAAAAGCTCTGGGCACCGCTTTATTAAATCTAGGCTTAGAGAAAAAGAGAATTGCATTAATTGCTCCTAACAGATACGAATGGTGTGTTAGTTATTTAGCTGTTACAACCTCTAATATTGTTGTAGTTCCTTTAGACAAATCATTGCCAGATAATGAGATTGAAAGCTTAATAATACGTAGTAAAGTAGATGGTGTTATTTTCGATAAAAAGTATTTAGATGTTTTTAATAACATAAAAAGCAATAACACTTCTAACTTAACAACATACATTTGTATGGATTATTCTGAGGATAAAGATAATATTTTATCATACCCAAAGCTTATAAATAACGGAGCTAAACTATTAGCCAATGGGGATAAAAAATATGACAATATCACAATTGATAATACAGCTATGTCTATTATGATATTTACCTCTGGAACAACTTCCATTTCAAAAGCTGTAATGCTAAGCCAAAAGAATATTTGCTCAGACATATATTCTTTAAGTTGTATGGCAAAAGTAACAAGCAATGATAAATTCCTTTCTTTTTTACCATTGCATCACACTTTTGAATCAACTTGTACATTCTTATATGGCACTTCCGCTGGAATTACTGTTGTTTTCACAGACGGATTAAAATATATAGTAAAAAACTTAAAAGAATATGAGATTACAGGTTTCGTATGTGTTCCCCTTGTTTTAGAAACAATTTATAAGAAAATAAATAAAGAAATTGAAAAGCAAGGCAAAACAAAATTAATTAAATTTGCTAGAAAGTTTTCTAATTTCCTATTGAAATTTCATATAGATATAAGAAAGAAGATTTTTAAGCCAATACTAGACCAACTTGGTGGAAAGTTAAATATTCTTATCGCTGGAGGAGCCCCAATGGATAAAGAAGCCATATCAGCTTTCGTTGATTTTGGAATAAACCTACTTCAAGGATATGGATTAACAGAAACATCTCCTGTTGCAGCTGGCGAAAATGATAAATATAAAAGAGCAGGCTCTGTAGGCTTCCCGCTTCCAAATATTGATATAGAAATTGATAATCCAGATGAAGATGGTGTTGGAGAAATTATTATAAAAGCGCCTACTGTAATGCTTGGCTACTATGAGAATCCTGAAGCAACAGATTCAGTTCTTAGAGATTCATGGTTTCACACTGGTGATTTAGGAAAATTTGATGAAGATGGATTTCTATTTGTTACTGGAAGAAAAAAATTCGTTATCGTATTAAAAAATGGTAAAAAAGTATTTCCTGAAGAAGTAGAAATATTAATCAATAAACTTCCGTTCGTTCAAGAAAGTATGGTTTACGGTTTGCCCGATAGAGATAATGATGTAAAATTATGTGCAAAAATTGTTTATAATCCTGATACTATGAAAGAACTTTACCCTGCTAGTAGAGAATCAGATTATAAAAAATTAATAAAAGATCAAATTAAGAAAATTAACCATACCATGCCAGCATACAAATACATAAGGGATATTATAATTACTACTGAGCCATTAATAAAAACGACTACTCAAAAAATAAAAAGAAACGAAGAAATGAAAAAAATTATAGGCAAATAAAACCTATAATTTTTTTCTTGTTATTTCTAATAAATCTAATTTAGTAAACCCTAAAAGCTGCACTTTGCTCCTATCTTTTTTTATCTGCTCCTTAAATAAATTATATATTTCTTCCCTATCTTCTTTGCTTTCCATATCTATATAATCTACTATTATAATTCCACTAATGTTGCGCAGCCTAAGTTGTTTAGCTATTTCAATAGTTGCTTCCTTATTTACTTTTATTATTGTTTCTTCCTTGCAATTTCCTCTTTTGCCAATAAATTTTCCAGAGTTTACGTCTATAGCAGTTAGTGCCTCTGTTTTGTCTATAGTAATAAATCCTCCGCATTTTAGCCAAATTTTTCTTTTCCTAGTCTCTTCTAGTTGCTTCTCAAAATCATATACTTGCATAAAATCATCTTTTAACTTTACAACTACATTAGTATGAATAAAATCCTTTTCTATTACTTTTATTCTATCATATATTTCTTTATCATTAGTTATGATTTCCGTATCATCTATATTAGCAATTCCAGTAATCAACCTTAATAAGTTTGTACCACCTTCACATAGTTTTTGTGGTTTTTTATCATCTTTTACTACCTCATATTTTTTTACTATTTCATACCACTTATTTAGCAACTTTTTTACATCTTCTTCTATCTCTTCTGGAGTTGCCTTTATGGCTGATGTTCTAACTATTACGCCAAATTTTTGATTGTCTCCACTTACTTCTTCTAAAATTTCATGTGCAAGATTTTTTAATCTTGCTTTTTCTCCCTTGTCCTCTATCTTTTGTGAAACAGTTACAAAATCGGTATTTACAAGAAGTACTACAAACCTTCCGGTTAAGCTTATATGTTTAGATACTCTCGCTCCTTTTTCCAATTCTGCATCCTTTTTCACCTGTACCAAAATTGGCATATTTATTTTTAGATGTTCTCGTATATTATATTGGTTAAACTTTGCTTCTTTATTTCCTGTTACATCACTCTGCTTTGGTATAATATCTTTTATATGTATAAATGCATTTTTCCTTTCACCAATATCTACAAAAGCCGATTGCAATCCAGGCAATATATTTCTTATTATACCGCAATATATGTTATTTTCTAAATCTTGGTCATCTTGTTCATACAATTCAACCATTTGTCCATTTTCAAACAGTCCTATTGTTGCTATTTCTTCAGACTCTTTATTTATCAAGATTTTTTTCAATTTCTGTACATCTCCTTTTGTCTTCTTAATTTAATTTATTCATTGCCGTATCTATTCCAAATTTTAATATTTCTATAACTGCTTCGGCTGCCTTATCTATTCCTTTTTCCAATCTTGAATATGTTTCATCATCCACTTTTTTTATTACAAAATCTATCATATTACTTGATTTTTCGCTTTCGCCAATTCCCACTCTTATTCTTGGGAAATTCTCTGTTGCTAGTTCACTTACAACAGATTTCATTCCATTGTGTGTACCAGGACCACCTTTTTTTCTTATTTTAATAATTCCTTCTTTAATATCTAAATCATCATATATTACTAGTATCTGTTCTGGCTCAATCTTAAAAAAGCTTACAAATTTTCCGATTGCATTTCCACTTAAATTCATATATGTTTGAGGCTTTACTAGAATTACATCTTCGCCTTCAATCTTTCCTTTTCCATATAATGCCTCAAATTTCTTTTTTTCGACTTTTATATTATATTTTTCTGATACTTTATTTATAACATCAAATCCCATATTGTGTCTGGTTTTTGAATATTCATTTTCTGGATTTCCTAACCCAACTATTAGATACATATACATTCTTCTTTCCTTTAAATTCTTGGTAAGTATAGCATAAATTTGCAAACTAGTCAAAATTATTATATAATTATGTTTGTCGAAAATAGACATACAAAAATTAAAATAAGCTACTATTTTTTACAAAAAAATCTATTATAATATTTTATAATAGATTCACAGTAATATATGGCTGATTGGAGATTATATGGAACAACAAAACAACACTTTTAAATCTGGCTTTATAGCAATGCTTGGTCGTACTAATGTAGGAAAATCTAGTATTATCAATGCATTAGTTGGCGAAAAAGTTGCTGCAATTGCTAATAAACCTCAAACCACTAGAAATGCTATAAGAGCTATTGTAAACAGGCCAAATTCTCAAATAATATTTTTAGATACTCCTGGTATTCACAAACCAAAATCAAAATTGGGAAATACCATGGTGGAAACAGCATTTGGTTGTTCTCAAGATGTTGATATTGTAATATTCGTTGTTGATGCCACTTCTGATAGCATCGGAAAAGGTGATCGCTTAATATTGGATAAAATAATAGAATCTAAAAAGAAAACCATTCTCGTAATTAATAAAATTGATTTAGTAAAAAAAGAACATGTTGCTCAATTAATTTCTCTTTACTCTAAAGAATATAATTTCACCGCAATAGTTCCTTTATCTGTTAATAAAAATAAAAATTTAGATGTGTTATTAGATGAAATAGAAGATAACTTACAACCTCGGAATTGCATATTATGATATAGATGAGTATACAGATCAAACTCTTAGGCAATTAGTTGAAGAAACTATACGTGAAAAGGCTTTGCGCTTATTAGATGATGAAGTTCCTCATGGCATTTATGTAGAAACTCAGAAAATGAAATTGCGTAAAACTCAAACTAAAGAGCCTATATATGATGTGGAAGCAACAATTTATTGCTTACGTAACTCTCATAAGGGTATTATTATAGGTAAAAACGGGCAAATGCTAAAACGCATTGGAACTTATGCTAGAGAAGATTTAGAAAAAATGCTTGATACAAAAATAAATCTACAATTATGGGTTAAGGTTAGAGAAGATTGGATCGATGATGATTCTTTAGTTAAAAAATTTAAATTGCAATAATTGGAAGTATAAAAAATTCTTATTCGCAAAAGATAAAATAATAAAGGAGATGATTACTTTATGTTAAAACAATTAGCATGGAATACCTTTAAAAATACTGGAAATATAGATACATTTATGGAATTAGTTGAAGTCCAAAACATAGAAAAAAATATAGAAAGTGATTCGGTAAATTTGAAATATGGGGATAATAAAAACAAAGGGAATAGTAATTTTAGAAAGTAATATGAATGATTATGATAAAATGGTAACACTTTTAACACCAGATATTGGAAAAATTGGTTGTGCTGCCAGAGGTTCAAGACGTCCTAAAAGTGCTCTTATGGCTGGAACACAGTTTTTAAGTTTTAGCAATTTTTTAATATATAACAGTCCAACTTCATATAGTATCAATTCTTGTGATACTATTGAAGTTTTTTATAATATCAGAAATGATTTAAATAAATTAAATTATGCTTCTCTTATTTCTAGAATTGTCTATGATGTTACTGATGAAAATCAATACACTTATAATATTCTTCAGCTTCTGCTTAATACTCTATATATGATTTCTGAAACAGATAAAAATCTAGACTTTATCTTATCTGTTTTTGAGCTTAGATTAATGTTATACCTCGGTTTTGCTCCTCAATTAGGAAAATGTACTAGATGTGGTAGTAATGAAAATATATCTTACTTTAGTATCTACAATAGCGGCTTTGAATGTTCTTCTTGTGGTAGAGTCGATAAATCTGCAATCCAAATAAATAATGATACATTTAATGCTCTTAAATTTATCTTTTCCGCTCCTGCCAAAAAAGTTTTTTCATTTACTGTATCAGAAGAATCCTTAAAACAATTAAAATTAGTTTCTACACTGTACATAAACGATAAACTTGATAAAAATTATCAAATTATGCATTTATAATAACAAAAACTACCTTTGCTTTTATAGTTAGGTAGTTTTATTTTATGTATTATTCCATTGTTACATTTGCGTTTATTGGGCAGATTTGAACAAAAGTGTTTCCATCATTTACATCAATTTCTTTTCCGTTCAAGTCTTTATACACAGTTTTTACACTTCTAGATGATTTTTCACATGTTATTTCTATAGCTTTGCCATTCGTTATATAATATCCTTTTAATGTTCCTACATTGTATAAAGTCTGTCTTCCCTTATTTTCTCCATCATTCAATGTTGTGTTTCTTGCAAATGTTATAATTATATTTTTCGTTGTTGTAAGCTCTTTTGTTGCCCAGTCTTTTTCTTCAACTCCTCTTGAATATCTTTGGTATCTAGCCGTTTCTGCATTATAAATATATTCAACTTCATTTGATTCTGAATATGGAATTGTTACTTTATTTGCTGCCTGACCATCTGCCAATTCTACTTCATCAGTAACATAATGTAATACACTTGTAGCCGCTGAAGTTGTTCTATATTTTTTTCTTTCAGCAATCGATTTTATTGTTTCAATTGTAGTTGCTACATTGTGTGGTGCACTTTTATCCTTTTGTCTTGGAAAAGCTGAGCTTGCCTCTGTTATTCCATTTATATTATTTACTCCTAGTGAAGATATATCAGATTCTGCTTGCGGGCTCCATCCATAATGTACATATATTGCATCATTTTCTAAAGCATAATCTAAGAAATAATGTCTTGAACTTCTTACTGGTCCTATTTTCTGCGCATCCACATTTTTAAATAAAGCCATTAATCTGCTTTCTCCGCCTTCTACAATTATTTCGTAGACCATATAAGCATCATTCAAACCACCCTGAGGTAAGGCACTTTTATGGTTATCTATCATAACTGCTATCGGTCTATCACTGCCACTATAAATTTGCACTTTCTTTTCTTCCTCTACTGGTTCATTAATCTCATTATTAGTCTCTACTACCTCTATCGGCTTTTTATCTATATGACTTCTGTATACTAATATTCCTACACAAGTAAGTATTATGATTAATAATATTACAACTAATATTATACTTATTTTTTTCTTCATATTTTCCCCTTTTAAAATTTAAATATTGTAAGTCCATATACTAGTAAAACTATTAAGACTCCCATAAATGATCCAAATACGACTTCAGCTCTTGTACGTGAATCATTTTGAATTCTATTTCCTGCAACTAATAAAGATAGTACCAAAGCTAATGTAAAAGTAATTACATCTTGGCTATTTATCCATATTGCTGTAAGTGCTGCAAAAGCTATTGCAGATTGTCCACTAGGGACAAATCCCTCTGTTACAAGTTGCCCTTTTCGCTTTGTTTTTGAGCAAGCTGCTTTAATTGCTATTACTGCAATAACTACCAATATAAATGCTACAAAAGCTAAGTGATATGGCGATTTTACCATATTACTAAATATAGTATCGCTAACAAATTTTAAATTTGCTTCATTAAAGAATATAAAGTAAGATACTATAAGTGCATTTATTGCAGATAAAACTACAGCCCCTGCTGCTACATCTTTTGCAATCTTAGCCTTTGGATGATATACATCCACAAATAAATCAACAACTGTTTCTATTGCTGTGTTTATCATTTCTGCAAATATTACAAAAAATACTGCAAAAGTTAAGCACAAAAATTCTGGAGTATCTAAACCATAAAACAAACTTAAAAACATTACCACAACGGCTATTACCAATTGTTTTCTTATATTTGTTTGTGTTGTTGCAGAATATATTATTCCATTTATTGCATTATTACATGCTTCTATAAAATTATCGTTATACATTTTGTGTTCATCTTTTTTATTCATCTGTCTACGTCCTTTTTATGTCTAATTTATTAAGCACATTTTCTTCCTTTTCTCTCATCACTTGTTTTTCTTCTTCATTCATATGGTCATATCCCATTACATGATAAAATCCATGCACTATCATATATGCTAATTCTCTTGTTGTACTATGTCCATATTCTATTGCTTGCTCTTTTACTTTTGGAATAGAAACAATAATATCTCCTAAGACTTCATTTATTTGAATCTTTTCTTCTTCGCTTTTTAAAATAATAGCTTCTATTTCATCCTTTTCAAACATTGGAAAGGAAAGTACATCAGTTTCTTTATCTATATTTCTATATTCCTTGTTGGCCTTCCTTATATTCTCAGGATTAGTAAGAATTACATTTAAATACATATTTGCATTTTCTAGATGTTCTGTTTTAAAACATTCTCTTACTACATTTAATATTAATTCCTTGTATTCTTCATTTTCTTCTATATCTAAAAATTCTATTTCTGTATACTTTTCCAAAAATAAGCTTCCTTTCTTATATTATCCTGCCATTGTTACTTTTTTTAAACTTTTCTTTTTTGTGTAAGAACCTTCTGATACGATATTACAATGTATTCTTCTCATTACACCTAATTTTACAAGTTTGTTTTTATAAAATCCTATTATTCTCCAATATCTATTTTCGTTTTTATATACTTCTTTCAATTCGTTTTTCAAGAATAATATTTCTCTCTGTTTTGAGTATTCTATATAATTTTGCTCTTTTAACTTGTTTATTTCTTTATATTTATTCCAGAATATCTTATATTCTTCTCTAGATGATGGTTTGTCCCAATAAATTTTTGTTGATAAAAGTCTTAAATTATAGTCTTCTATCAAATTCATCAATAAGCAATATGCCTTCTCTTGTTTCCTTGCAACCTTTGTATCCATTATTAATGTACGTGTATCCGTCAATAATTTTTCATAACATTGCTCTGCTACTACAAGAGGTAAGCTATGTGTAAATAATTTTCTGCTGATTCCTAATAAAATCATATTCTTTTCAATATTGTCATTTAAATCAAGCTTGCCAACTGTAAAGCTTTGGAAATTATTATAATCTTCCATTATGTCTTTATATAATTTATTTTCTGGCTCTGCTTTCATTTTCAATGGTAGTATTTCTGTTATATATTCTTCTATTGTAGTAAATATTTTATCAAATACTGTATTCTTTTCCATTTCACTCATGTTTTCAGATAACTTTATTGAATAATTCTTTAGTAATCTTTTATATAAAGTTTCCATTCTGTCACAGTAGAATACTTGATATTTACTAATTAACTTATCTTTCTTCAATTCTTTTACTGTATCATAATCTAATTGTATCAAAAAGATTTGCTTTTTATATTTATATTCCAAATATTCTGTATCTTTTAAATGTGTAACCATATAATATTTTGATAATGCCATTTTTTCGAAATCTGTTGCTGTATCATTTTTTACTTTTTTATAAACATTATCCATCATATGTTTATCTATTGCTTCCAAATATAATGAGAAGCTATCTTCATATTTTTTCTCTATTTCTTCCTTTTTCTTAGGATCTTCTTCATTTTCTGCTTCTAAATAATTTTCATAGGCTTTTAATAAGCTATTTCTTTTTATAGAAATTAACATTCCATTAATTCCTATTTTAGTTGGAACTAATAATTTTGTAATAGTATTTGTTAATTTTGCAAAAAATTTTTTTTCTGAATATACTCTAAGACTTTTTTCTTCCATACTTTTTCTTCCTTTCAAAACACTATTTTCTCTTTGGTCCCAATATTTTCTAATACTTCTAGCGTTACCTCTACATCTACGTAATCCTCACCTGCGTAAGTATTCACGTATTTTTGTAATATATTATCGGTATTTTCCAATTGTCCTTGTAATTCTTTTAAGATTTGCTCTACTCCAAGGTTCTTTGCCTCCTCTATTCCGTAAGTAACTTCCTTTTCAGTTAGCTCATAATTTGTTCTTTTTATAAGCTCTATTGGTAAATAAAAATTAGAAAATATTTTCAATTTATTGTTTGTATCTATTGTATCATAATTTTCAAATTTTGAAAGAGTTTTATACAAATTTATTGTAAAATTATTAATTTTAATTTCGTATTTATTTTCCATATTTCCCGTTTTTTCTTTTAATACCTGATTAAATTGAATTCTTTCTTTTTTAGTGTACCATACTTTTGCCTGTATTTCTCCTGCAGCATGAACATATCTAGTACCTGTATATTTTCCTTCTAGCCATCCTGCTATTAGCATATCTCCTTTTGTTACAATGTCCCCTGGTTTTACTACGGGTATGCCATTTTGAGCACTTATTTTAACAATTTCTGCTTCCTTATCTGATACAATATTGCAATAATCTTTATCATCTATAAGACTTGGCTTTTCCTCTGCTTCTACAATTTTAACTATTGCATTTGTGCCATCAATTTCAATTCCAATCCACGATATATCCGCTCTATCTAGCCTGATTTTGTCTATAATCTTTGCAAAGTCTAGATCTCTTTTATACTTTCCAACCTTTATCCCCTGTTTTTCTAACTCCTGCATAATTTCTTCTTTATTTATCTTCTCTATTCCTTCTACTTGAACATTCCATATAAAATTAGACATTACAAATAAAACTATACATACCACAAAAACCAATGCTAGCAATACTTTTCTTTTCCTATATTTATTAAATATAAAAGGCATTCCTCTTTTTTGTATAATTTTTACTTTACATTTATTGCTTTTTGCAATTTTTATAAAATCCTTGTAATCTTTTATGCCAATATTTGCGTATGCTATAGCTTCTTTTTCTTTTTTTACATTCCAGAAGAAAATTTTTCTATTAATTGCTTGGCTCATCGTTCTTTCCACGAAAAAACCTTCAATTCTTACATGTACATATCCAAAGATGTATTTTATTAAAATTATTATATGCATTTCCCCTCCTATTCCTCTGTTTTTTCAAAATCTATACTATCTATATCCCCACTTATCATTATGTCATCAGACGTCATTTCACTTAATTTTAAATTAAATCCATTTATATTTATTATTCCTATATATGTGTTTATTCTTATATAAAAATCTTGATATTCTAATATTACCTTATAATTTTCTATAAGCATTTTCTTAAATCCAATTACTGTAAGCTTGGTATCTTTAGTTGAAACTTCTTGTGGCATTTCTAATATTCTGTCTAAAATTCTTGCTTGCTTCTTGCCTTTTTTCTTTTTAGCCATATTTTATCCTCCACATTATTGTTTGAATTCATCTAAAGATTTGAATTCATACCCTTTCCCTTTTATATCTTTAATAGTTCCCTCTAATATATTCGCATTATCTTTTGATGTAGCATGTAGTAACATTATTTCTCCATTATGAAGATTATCCATGATTTTTTTCTTTCCATACTCTTCCCTTCCCTGCTTTTTTTCATCCCAATCATCATAAGCAAATGACCACATTACAGTTTTATAATTTAATGAATTAGTATATGCTATCGTTCTTTCGCTATATTCTCCTTTAGGTGGTCTAATATATTTCATCTCATAACCAAATTTCTCATATATTGCAGCATGTAAATTCATTACCTCTTTTTTTATTGTTTCTAGACTACATGATGGCATACTTTTGTGGTTAACCGTATGATTTCCCACTATATGTCCCTCATCTATCATCCTCTTTACCAGTTCTGGTTGGGTATTCAAGTAATGTGCTGTTATAAAAAATGTGCCTATCACATTTTCTTTTTTCAATACTTCCAATATTTTTTCTGTATATCCCGCTTCATATCCTAAATCAAATGTTAGATAAATGTATGGTAAATCTTTATTTCCCATATACAAAGCTTCATATTTATCTAAAATTGTAATATTTTTCTTTCCAATATCCGGCTGTTCATGATTATTTGCCCTTTTTATTCCAAATCCTATTTTTGAATTATTTAAATTTTCAATATCACTTGCTGCTGCTCCAGTTGCAATTATTTCGGTTCTTTTTCCGATTATTATATGCAAATAATAACAATATTAAAAATAACAATATTATTAAAAATATAACAAATGGTTTTTTCATCTTTATCTTTCCCCCATCTTATAAATTTATATGCTATTTAATTCTATGAATAATAGCCAATATTATTACTTTTAATTTTGTTAATTGATTAGTTTATATTAACTTTTAAATTCACATTTTGTCATCTAAAAATCCAGAAAAAACAACAATATTGCTTATAATAACTTTTTATTCACCAAAATTCATCTTGCATTATCTTATATTTTACTATATTAATTTTACTTATAGCATTTTTATCATGGGAGATGATTTTATGATTAACTTCGCATTATGCGATGACAATATGCAGATTTTACAGAAGTTAAAAAATTCATTAGAATCTATTTTCATTGAATATGATTTGGATGGTTGTGTAAAATTTGCTACCAGCAAAATTAATGATTTGGTCTCTTTTATTAACTCTAATACTATTGAAGTCCTGTTTCTAGATATAGACTTAAACTCAGATTACAACGGCATAGAGTTAGCAAAGAAAATAAGACAAAAAAATAAATTTATTTATATAATATTTATCACTGCTCATTTTGAATATATATTTTCTGCATACGAATGTAAAACTTTTGATTTTATTCAAAAGCCCTTTTCTAAATCTCGTTTAGAAAGCACTGTTTTACGTTTATTCGATGATATAAATTCAAACACTGCTCAATTTATAAAATTAAACAATAAATATAAATTAATAAATCAAAATTTAGTAAATTATATTCAAAAAGACGGTATGAAAACTATATATTACATGAATTCTGGTAGCATAGAGACATATGGTTCTTTTAAAAACATCATGAATTCTCTCCCAGCAAATTTTATTAGATGCCATAAATCATTTATTGCGAATATGGATAATATTAGTAATATTGATTTTAGATGCAATACAATTTATTTTAAAAATTCTCAGCTCTCTCAATGCTACATTGGACCAAAATATAAGAAGAAATTTATGGAGGTATTAAAAAATTATGGAACTATTAAATAATATTTGGACTAGCTTAACTACAGAAAATGAGATACTAACAACTGTTACAGGATTACCATTTATCTTTTTAGAAATGTACGTGTATATGTGCTTATTTACTAGTGTTCTTAATATTCCTTATACTAAAAAACAAAAGGCACTATATATTTTACTTTCTTCTTTAGTTGGCATTCTTTGTTCAGTTGTAATACCAAAACCTTACAGCAATATTGTAACATTTATATTTACGCCTTTAGCAATAATGTTAATTTTTAAAGTTTCATTTTTCAAAGGAATCATTTCTGAATTCCTAATATTAGTTTGTGTATTAATTTTTGAACTAATTATTATTAAAGTATTTTTTATTATCACCGGTAATTCTTATGATATGCTTGCAAGTATCCCAATTTATAGAATAACTTCTACATTATTAATCTATTCTCTTATATTTCTATTATCTAAGCTCTGTAAAAAAATAAACTTTAGAATTTCAATATGGGATAATATCACAAAACATAATAAAGGTATTATTGTTACAAATTTGATTTTTGCATTAATTGTTATTTTTATGCAAATGTATTTAATAATATATCTAAACAATAAATTACCTCTATCAGTTATCATAATTAACATCCTTTCTTTAATTGCATACTTTGGTATTAGTATTTTTAGTATGAGTAAAACTATGAAACTAGAAAAAACTGTAATGGATTTAGAACAAGAAAAACAATATAATAAGACTCTTCAAATACTTCATGACAATGTTAGAGCTTTCAAACATGATTTTTCTAATATTATTGCAAGCATCGGTGGATATGTAGAAACTAATGATCTTGAAGGATTGAAGAAATATTATAAACAATTATTACAAGACTGCAATCAAGTAAATAATTTAAGTTCATTAAATCCTGATACAATTAATAACCCTGCTGTATACGCTGTTCTTGCTAATAAGTACTATAAAGCTGATAGCTTAGGTATTAAAATTAATCTCGATTGTTTTATTGATTTTAGCAAATTGCATATGCAAATTTATGAATTTACTAGAATTCTTGGTATACTTATGGATAATGCAATAGAAGCATCTGGTGAATGTGAAAGCAAGTTAATCAATGTTATTATAAGAAATGATTTAAGTCAAAATCGTCAACTATTAATAATTGAAAATACTTATAACAACAAAGATGTTAATGTAGAAAAAATTTATGAAAAAGGATATTCTACAAAACCTAAAAATACTGGTTTAGGCTTATGGGAAGTAGATAAGATTATTAAAAGACATAAAAACTTAGCAAGATTTACTACAAAGACAAATGATTTCTTTAAACAACAAATAGAAATTTATAATGAATAGGCTGTAAAATAAGATAGGATTTTCTCCTATCTTATTTTATTGATGTTTTAGCATCTTAAGGAAATTTTATAATTAATCTTTCTTTATTAATGAAGCTGGCATCTTTGGTTGATGTAAAACTCCAAAAAACCAACAAGCTGTATTTGTATTCTTTGCGTATTTCTCTGCTATTTTTGCTACTAATTTTAACATATTTTTGTCCTCCTTTTATTACAACAATATATTATATTTATAATAAAGCATTGCCGGCTAATGCTTGTATTATTCCAAACTATTTTGCTTTATATATGTTTCATATCCATATTCATTTTTTGTTAATTTAAATGCTAATTTAGATATGAATATTGATTCCATAAGTACATTGAATATTAATATATTAGATAATGTATTAGTTTCTATTACAATTGCAGCTATAAGCATTATTGTTGCAAAAATGTAAGATAATACTTTTTTAGTTTTTCTTTCTTTTGTTCTTAATATTGGCATATTAATTGTATCTGCAGGCGCATAAATTGAAATCATTATCATCGAAAATATCCATATTAATCCTATTAAAATATATTTCATATATACAGGTTGGATAAATATGTATTTACTTAATAATACATTTCCAAAATATACTAAAAATGTTCCAATCGTGCATCCCAAGTTGGTCTTTAAGTGAAAACCACCTGCTACTATTTTATATGGTAACATTGATATATATGCAAATATTACTAACTTGCCTATATGCAAGATGATTGCTAATGCAAATAATAATATAAGTTTTGGTATTTCTCCTATAATTAGTTGCAATCCAAACATTATTGCCTCTGCTCTTTCATCAGTTAACTCTGGCATTTCTTTTCTAATCTTTTTCGTTAGGACTTCACAAATCTTATCTATCATTTTGCTCACCTCGTTTTGTTGTACTCATAATATACCAGAATTTGACTTTATTCACATTTTACTTACATAATACTCCTCTTTTATAACAAATTTTTCAATGTTTATTTTCATATAAAAAACAGGCACTTTCATAAAAAATCTATAATAATATAAAAATTAAGACTGTTCATATTCATGAACAGCCCTAAAAGTTCCAATTATAGTGTTTCTATTTCTTCCAGTATTTTCCAGCTACCTATTTTTTTAGGTAACTCTTTAAATTCCATTTCTTCTTTAGTTATTGGGTGTTTTATAGTTAATTTATACGCCCACAGACATATTTGTTTTCCATGTCCTCTTCCTCCATATTTTTGGTCACCATATATGCTATGGTTCCTGCTTGAAAGTTGTACTCTTATTTGATGGTGTCTACCAGTATGCAGATTCACTTTTAAAACAGATAAATTCAAATCTTTATCATATTTTAAAACTTCATACTCTAATACTGCTAACTTTGCATTTTTAGTATCTTTATTTACCACTTTACTCATATTATTTTTCTCATTTTTTAATAAATAATCTTCAAGCATTCCTTTTTTCTCTGGCAATTCACCATTTACAATAACTAAGTATTGCTTTTTTAATTCTTTATTTCTAACTTGTTCGCTTAGCCTTGCTGCAGCCTTTGACGTTTTGGCAAATACCATCACTCCACCAACTGGCCTGTCCAACCTATGAACTAATCCTAAATACACATTTCCTGGTTTATTGTATTTTTCTTTTATATATTCCTTAATAATTGTTAGCATATCCACATCGCCTGTTTTATCTCCCTGTGAAGGTATATTTACAGGCTTTACTACTACTATTATATGATTATCTTCATATAGTACTTTTAATTTTTCCATTTATTAGCTCTCCCACCTTGAATAGATACCGCATGGCAATATCAAATCTGAATTTGACATAGGAATTCCTATTTCACCATTTTCATATTTCCCTTTTATCCTTTTACTTTTCATATTTATTTTTAATATATTTTCCAATACCATGCTAGATATTCCAGTTGTATAAGAATTAATCAAAAAGAATATTGGTTTATCAGATAAAACTTGCATACATATTTTTATTAAATTTTCTATATTTTCCTCAAACTTCCATACTTCTCCATTAGTTCCTCTTCCATATGATGGAGGGTCCATTATTATAGCATCATATTTGTTGCCTCTTCTTATTTCTCTGTTAACAAATTTTACAACATCATCCACTATATACCTAACAGGCCTGTCCTTTAATCCAGAACTTTCTACATTCTCTTTTGCCCATGCAACCATTCCCTTAGAACTATCTACATGGCAAACTGAAGCACCTGCTGATAAACAAGCAACAGTTGCTCCTCCTGTATACGCAAAAAGATTTAACACTTTTACTTCTCTTTTTTCTTCTTTTATTGTTGTACTGATTTTTCTCATCATCCAATCCCAGTTAACAGCCTGCTCTGGAAATAAGCCAGTATGTTTAAATCCCATTGGCTTTATATTAAAAGTTAAGTTCTTATATTTTACTTGCCAACTTTCTGGCAACTTATTTTTATATTCCCAATGCCCTCCTCCAGTATTACTTCTATCATATCTTGCATTAGCATTTTTCCATTTATTGGTAAATTGTTTTTCACTCCAAATAATTTGAGGGTCTGGTCTTACTAAAATTATATCTTTCCATCTTTCTAGCTTTTCCCCATTTGCCATATCTAATATTTCATAATCTTTCCAGTTATCTGCTAATTTCATTTTTATATCTCCCAATTTTACTATATTTTTTGAAACAACTCTATAAAACTATAAACCAAAAAGCAATCCAGCATTATTAAAATTGCACATGTTATACCCATTGAAACTATAAACTTATGCTCATTTATAAGTTTTATTATCTTTCCCTTCTTTTTTAATTGCTTGTCCTTTCCTAAATAATTTATCCCCAATATAATATCTTTAGAATATTCCATAATTCCCCTTTCTTAGGGCAAAGCCCCATCACTAATATTCCTGATACTATATATATTCTGGATTTTCTTATTTATGAATACTTTCGTAGTTCAAATAATCTTATATTTAGTCATCTTGCAACTATTTATTTTCTTTTTCCACTTTAATTTTATAGACTATCTTTTATCTGCTGTGCCAATTCTTTATTTATTCCTTTTACTTCTGCTATATCATCTACAGATGCATCTTTTATTTTTTCTACACTTCCATATTTTTTCAGTAATGCTACTTTTTTAGCAGTTCCAATTCCTTTTATATTATCTAGCGCAGATTTTGTTAGTCCTTCATTTCTTAGCTTCTTATGATATCCAATTGCCGTATCATGCACTGCATCTTGGAACATCGTTATAGTATTTAACAATGTTTGAGAAATCTCTAGTTCTTCTCTTCTATCATTCATTAATGCTCTTGTTTGATGCTTATCATTTTTTACCATTCCAAATACAGCAACATTTATCCTATCTTTATCTGTTATTTCAATACCTTTTTCCATAGCTTTAGCTTCTATTTCTTTATTGACTTTTTTTATCGCTTGTTGAATTGCATGAATCTGTGTTATACCACCATCTGCAAATATTACATCTGGTAAATCTCCGAATCCATTTGGTTTATCTTCATTTAAAATTGGAACCGAATGTCTTAATCTCCTAGAAACAACTTCTTCCATACACGCAGGGTCATCTTGCCCTATTACTTCTTTTATCTTGAATCTTCTTGATAAATTTTTCTTAATAATCCCATCCTGCATTACGCACATTCCCGCAACCATATTTGTACCAGATAAATTAGATATATCATAACATTCAATTTTTCTTGGTATAGTCTCCAATTGTAATACTTCTTTTAATTCTTTTAAGATATTGTATTTATCTTTTTCCTTATTATCCAACGTGATTTTTGCGTTCTGCTCGGTCATCTCTACTAATCTTAATTTTTCGCCTTTTTGAGGAGTTTTTATCTCCACTTTTCTGCCCGCTAGTGATGTTAAAGTTTCTTCTATTAATTGTTTATCCTCTATTTCTTCCCTTATCATAATCTTGCTTGGAAAGAACTGCCTTCCTAAATAAAATTGTTTTAAAAAACTTGATAATATCTCTTTATCTTCTTCATCATTTAGCCCCTTGAAAAAGTAATGTTTTCTACCTACCATCTTGCTATTTCTTATATAAAACATTTCCACACATACTTCAATTTCATTTCTTGCAATTCCAATTACATCTATATCATTTTCAGATATATTCGAAACTTTTTGTCTTTGTGACATTGCATCTATTGCGTATATTTTATCTCTCAAATCTTGTGCCTGTTCAAATTTCAATTCTTTGGCGGCCTGATTCATTTCTTGTTTTAATTGTTTTACTAATTCTTCTGTTTTGCCTTCTAGTATCGCTATTATCTGTTTTATTTGTTTCCTATATTCTTCTTTTGTTACATACCCCATGCATGGTGCCATGCATTTTTTAATATGATAATTCAAACATGGCCTGTCTTTATATTTAAAACTTTTACACTGTCTTATCTTGTATCTGCTTTTAATAAAATCTACAATCTCCTTGGCACTTCCAGCATTAGCATATGGGCCAAAATATTTTGCCCCATCGTTTAAAATTCTCCTTGTAATATACACATCTGGATAATCTGCTTGCAAATTTATTTTTATATATGGATACGTTTTATCATCTTTTAATAAAACATTAAATTTAGGCATATTTTTCTTTATTAGATTGCATTCCAAAATAAGAGCTTCCGCTTCACTTTCACAAACTATATATTCAAAATGATCTATCAATGCTACCATATTTTGAATTCTTTGTGTTTTATTATTTTTTCTAAAATATTGCCTTACCCTATTTTTTAATACTACCGCTTTACCAACATATATAATATTATCATCTTTGTCATGCATTATGTACACACCTGGCTTAGCAGGTAGCTTTTTTAATTCTTCTTCTATATTAAACATTTCTTTTTCCTCTATTTGTTATTATACCAAAATCTCCCTATTTGTTCAAGTTACAAGATGTACTTGCAATATTTTTATTTTATGTGTATATTATATTTTATATAAAGGAGGGTTATTATGTGTGGAATTGTTGGTTACACAGGTTATAGAAAAGCAAATGAAGTTCTAATTAATGGTTTATTAAAATTAGAATATAGGGGCTACGATTCGGCCGGAATGGCTACAATAGAAAAAAATAAAATTATTATTAATAAAGAAAAAGGTAGAGTTGCAAATCTGCAAAATTTAGATTCAGTAAAGAATTTATCTGGCACTTTAGGAATTGCACATACCAGATGGGCTACTCATGGTATTCCCTCTAAAGAAAATGCTCATCCTCACATGGATTGCTATAATACTTTCGCTGTAGTTCATAATGGAATTATAGAAAATTTTTCTGAACTAAAATCTTTCTTACAGGGATATGGATATACTTTTAAATCTCAGACAGATACCGAAGTTATCCCGAATTTAATTCATTATTATTATTCAACTAATTCCATTTTAGATGGTTTTGAAAAATTTCTAGATGCGGTTAAACGTACAGTAGATGATTTAAAAGGTAGCTATGCACTTGAAGTAATTTCATCCCTATTTCCAAATGAAATTATTGTTGTAAAAAAAGATAGCCCTTTGGTAATAGGAAAAGGGAAAAAAGAAAATTTTATTGCTTCCGATATCCCTGCCATTTTGCAATATACTAATGAATTTTATTTATTAGATGATAACGAGATTGCAGTAATTACAAGTAGCAATATAAGTTTCTATGATAATCATTTAGAGCCTCATAATAAAGAAATAAAAAATATAGAATGGGCTGCTTCTAGCGCTGATAAGAATGGTTATGAGGATTATATGCTAAAAGAAATATATGAACAACCAGTAGCAATAAGAGAAACTATCGGTTCTAGGCTTAAGACTGGTGAAATCTCTGTTTTTAATGATTTAGATATTTCTAAAAACTATTTAAAATCTATAAATAAAATATACATAGTAGCATGTGGTACTGCTATGCATGCTGGTTTGATTGGAAAAACTGTTATTGAAAAATTATGTAGAATTCCTGTAGAAGTTGATATTGCTTCTGAATTTAGATATAGAGATCCACTGGTTGATGAAAAAACTTTGTGCATTTATATAAGCCAATCTGGAGAAACTGCAGATACAATAGCAGCACTTCGCCTTGCAAAATCAAAAAAGGCAAAAACTCTTGCAATATCAAATGTTATTGGTAGTTCCATCACCAGAGAAGCAGATTACACAGTTTATACTCATGCAGGTCCTGAAATCGCTGTTGCCTCTACAAAAGCATATACTTCACAAGTAGTACTTATAACTATTTTAGGAATATATTTTGCTGAATTATTAGAGTCTTGTGAAAAAAATTTTTTAGAAAGCTTAAAATTAGAAATATTAAATTTACCTTCTAAAGTAGAATCTATCTTAGAAAATGCAAACAAAATAAAAGAATTTGCAAATAAAGTATATACTCAAAAAGATATGTTTTTCTTAGGTAGAGGAAATGATTATAATGTAGCTCTAGAAGGTTCATTAAAGCTAAAAGAAATTTCATATATTCATTCTGAAGCATATGCTGCAGGCGAATTAAAGCATGGTCCTATTGCCCTTATTGAAAATGGTGTAACTGTAATCGGAATTGTTACTGATAAACATCTTGTAGAAAAATCTATTAGTAATATTCAAGAAGTTATTACAAGAGGTGCAAGAACATTAATAATAACAAACCAATCACTTCCAAATATCAGCTTGGATTGTGTAATTAATATTCCTGTAACAAACGAGTTACTATCACCAGTACTTTCAGTTGTCCCATTGCAACTACTATCATACTATATCTCTAAAAGCAAAGGCTTAGATGTAGATAAACCGCGTAATTTGGCTAAATCAGTAACAGTTGAATGATTATAAGCAGTATTGCTCCTGGAATTCCAAGTATTCCTACTGTTACAGCAGTAATTAGGTTAATCCCTATATGAAAGCCCCACATCGTACCAATCAAGTTTATTATATAAATTAAAATTACTCCTATAATGGAATTTATTAATAATTTACAAATGAATTTAATTGGTACGATAAATATTTTTCCTATTATAAATATTCCTATCAAACACCCTACATATATCAGAATCATTTTTGCATCCAAGTTTAAATCACCTCATGCTAATTTATATGATTAAGCTTGGACAGATATACATTTTTTATATAACATCATATTTAATTTTATCTATTAAATTTAGCATTATTTTTTTATCTTTCGCCTTCTTTATTAAGTAATTCAATTTAGACTGATTTGCTTTAATTTGATATAAATAATAATCAATTAATTCTGCCTCAGCAAACTCGAAATTTTTTCTATTATTCTCTAATTCTATTTTAGTTTTTATTATATTTACAATTATCTCTCTTTTCTCTTCTTCCTCATTCACATCCTTTATTTTCTTTTCACTCACATATTCTTCGTAAATCATACTTCCTCCTACTTCGCAAATAAATTATATATAATAATTCCAATTGATTGTATTGCAAATAAATTTAATAGGTTAGATGTTAGTAAATTATTTGTTGCTTCTACTACTCCCAATTCTGCTCCTGCAACTTGTTTGTATGGTTTTCTTTGTGCTTCTGTAAATGTTATAAGTTCTGGAATACTGGTTATAAATCCTAATGCAATCCCTAGCACCAAATCCGGCAATCTAAATGTAATACTTAAATTTGTTAAACTATCACTTAATAAATTTCCTATCAAATATAAAGCTATGGCTATAAAAATTATATATACAATATTAATTATTATCTGCATCCCTCTTTTAGAACCTTTTTTACTTAATTCCTCCTCCTGCGTATATTTACTATTTTCTTCTTTATCAATTTGCTCATCTTGCTTTCTAAGATACAATTTGTGCACATTTAAATTAATATAATAAAATAAGCATAGTAAAATAACAAAAAATATAACTGTTAGCATATTTACTTTTATTTTTGCTACCACCATAAAAGCTGGTATTATTATTGTAATTATGACCATAATAATATCTATTCTTATTGCCTTATTTCTAATATATTTTTGATTTTTATTTATATATATCGCTCCTAAATATTGAGCTAAATTTATTATATTTGAACTTAAAACATTATAAATTCCAGTTTCTATAAAACCTGCATATGCAGCAAATGATACTGTTAATAGCTCTGGAACTGAAGTAGCTATTCCTGCTATATTACCTGCAGCCTTTGGTCCCAAATTAAATAATTCTGATAACTTTCGTAATGTTGGAACTAATAAATATTTTGCTACAATTACTATTGCAAATGAATACAATAAAAACTTAATTATCTCTATAAAAATCGCCATTGCTTCTCCTAATCAAAATTTAATTTATATGTTTATTATTTCTACTTTTTCCAGATTTATACACTTATTAAAATTTAACCATCTACTTCTTGCGCCTGTTGACATTTACGATATTGTGTAATATAATATTATACATATTAAGAGAGACTATGGTTGGTGCAAATAGTTTAGGTTATATGTTGCCCTTATGTTTTTGCATAAGAGTGATTTTTTTATATAAAATAAATTTTAGGAGGAGCATTATGATAGATATTAAATTTTTAAGAGAAAACCCTGATGTTGTAAAGCAAAATATTAGGAATAAATTTCAAGATCAAAAGCTTCCTTTAGTTGATGAAGTTATAGAGCTTGATCAAAAAAGTAGAGCTGTAAAATTAAATGGAGACGAGCTTCGTGCTAAACGTAATTCTTTAAGTGATAAAATTGGTTCTTTAATGAGAGAAGGCAAAAAAAAAGAAGCTGAGCAAACTAAGCTTGAAGTAAGAAAAATAAATGATGAACTAGCTAAGAATGAAAAATTAGAAGCTGAGTATTCTGAGGAAATAAAATCTAGAATGATGAAAATTCCAAACATTATTGATGGATCTGTTCCAATTGGAAAAGACGATTCTGAAAATGTTGAAGTTCAAAGATTTGGAGAAGCTACAGTTCCATCTTACGAAATTCCTCACCATGCAGATATTATTGCTAAATTTAATGGATTGGATAAAGAATCTGCAGGACGTACTAGTGGTGTTGGTTTTTATTATTTAATTGGAGATGTTGCTAGACTTCATGAAGCAATGCTTGCATGTGCCAGAGACTTTATGATAAAAGCTGGTTTTACTTATGCAATTCCTCCATTTATGATTCGTAGCGATGTTGTTACAGGTGTTATGAGTTTTGAAGAAATGGATGCTATGATGTATAAAATTGAAGGAGAAGATTTATATTTAATCGGTACTTCAGAACATTCTATGATTGGTAGATTCAAAGGTCAACTTATTAAAAAATCTGATCTTCCTATTAACATGACTTCTTATTCTCCTTGTTTCAGAAAAGAAATTGGTTCTCATGGTTTGGAAGAAAGAGGATTATATCGTGTTCATCAATTCGAAAAACAAGAAATGATAGTTCTTTGTGAGCCTGAAGACTCTATGGATTGGTACAACAAAATGTGGAAACTTACAGTTGACTTATTCAGAAGCTGGAATGTTCCTGTAAGGCAATTAGAATGTTGTAGTGGAGATTTAGCAGATTTAAAGGTAAAATCTTGCGACGTAGAAGCTTGGAGCCCAAGACAACAAAAATATTTTGAAGTTGGTAGCTGTTCTACTTTAGGTGATGCTCAATCTAGGCGTTTAGGAATTCGTGTAAAAGGTGAAAAAGGTAATTATTATCCACATACTTTAAACAACACAGTAGTTGCTACTCCAAGAGGATTAATTGCTGTATTAGAAAACAATTATCAAGAAGATGGAAGTGTTATAATACCTGAAATCTTACGTCCATATATGGGTGGCAAAGAGAAATTAGAACCAGCAAAAGATTAGTATAAACCAATCCCAGAAAGGAATTAGTTATGATAATAAAAAATCCAAAATTTGAAATTGGTGCTGTTAGCCCTAAACAATACCCTCAAAACGATTTACCCCAAATAGTTTTAGTTGGTAAATCTAATGTTGGTAAATCCAGCTTTATAAATACTATGCTTAATAGAAAAAAACTAGCTAGGACAAGTAGTGAACCTGGAAAAACCAGGCAAATTAACTTCTATAATATAGATGATAAATTCTATTTTGTTGATTTGCCTGGATATGGCTATAGTAAAATGTCTAAGCAAGAACAAGCCAAGGTTGGCACTTTCATAGAAGAATATCTATCAACTAGCCCCAACATTGCCTTAATTGTATTTTTAATAGACATTCGTCACAACCCTTCTAGTAATGATAAACTTATGTATGATTACATTATTCATTGCAATTTACCTTGTTTAATTATTGCAAATAAAGCAGATAAAATCGCAGTTACAAAAGTAGACAATGAAGTTGCAAGATTGCAAAATGAGTTAAATCCCTTAAAGGATTTAACTTTTATCCCATACTCTTCAGAAAGACGCATATATTCTGAAAAATGTTGGGAAATATTGTCGAATTATGTTGAAAATTCTAATAATGTGTGATATACTAATATCACTCTAGGCTTCGAAAGAAGCTAAAATTCTTAAGGAGGTCCTTTTATGGATTTCGTAAAAAGCGCAACTCGTCAGACAGCCAAATTCTATTGCCCGGCAGAGGAACGCAACAACATCATGAATCATGTCAATAACAAGTTTCATGATGTTCAAGTTACAGCATCGCCCCACGATGATAATATTATCATTGTAAATATGACAGGAAGTCGTATTTATGATTTCCAAGTTCGAGAGTTCTTGGAAATATGTGGTGCAGAAATTTACGAAGTTTAATGACCAGAAACGCGCTAGATAATAATCTAGCGCGTTTCTTTTTTATTTAATTATTTTATTTCTCTATAGCCTTTTTAATTCTCTTCTCTACAGATTCTTTTCCTAACACATGTAATATTTCATATAAATCCGGTGTATTTCTTCTCTTAGTAACTGCCACTCTTATTACTGTACTTATATCACCAACATGTCCTGGCCATTTTTCTGGTTCTTGCTTATATTGTTTTACTTCTCTAGCATAGCCTAATTCTTCTGCTAAATCCTTTATTTTATTGAACCATGTAGACTGGTCATCTTCCTCATCATAGTATTTTGATATATATAAATCCAATATTTTCTTTATTTCTTCTTTATCATTTATTTTGTCATAATCATATTTTTCATTTCCATTGAAAAACTTTTCATCATACATATATACTATACAATCTTTTACATCTGACCATTTTGCTATATCTCTACGAGGTTTAGATTTTCCTCTTTCTATATTCAATACTTTAATAGAATACTCTTTATCATTTAAAAGCTCTAATAATTCATTGTCGTGTCTCTCAGCCCATTTTATAGATTCAATATAAACTTGATCTGCTGTATATTTTGATATAACGTTTTTTGCAACATCTAAAAGTTTTACCATATCAAATAAAGCTCCACTAACACTCATTTTATTAATTTGAAAATCAAATTCATCTATAGTTTTATCTGGATTTTGTTTTCTCCATAATTCAAAATTTGAGTTTGCTATATTTAATAAATATTCTTTAACGGCTTCATTAGGTACACCTATTTCTTCATAGTAAGAAACTGCCGCTTCTGGGTCTTTCCTCTTACTTAATTTACGTTTATTTCCATTATCATTTTTCATAATTGGTGAAATATGTGCATATTTAGGAGCCTTGAATCCCATTTCATGGAATAATTGCAAATGTAATGGTACTGAAGATAACCACTCATCACTTCTTATTACAAGAGTTGTCCTCATCAAATGGTCATCAACTAAATGTGCAAAATGATATGTTGGAAGTCCATCTGCTTTTATTATTACTATATCTTGGTCATTCTCCGGAAAATCCACATTTCCTTTTACAACATCTTTGTGTCTAATTTTTCTATCTTCTCTTCCTGGTGATTTAAATCTAACAATATACTTCTCTCCATTTTTTATTCTTGTTATCATCTCATCAACAGATAAGTTTCTACATTTTGCCCATATTCCATAATATCCTGTTCTAACCCCTGCTGCTTCTTGTTTTTTTCTTAATTCATCTAACTCTTCTGGAGAACAAAAACATGGATATGCTTTTCCCATCTCTATAAATTTTTTAGCATATGCTTGATATATTTCTCTTCTTAAAGATTGCTTATATGGTCCATAATTTCCAATTTCCTCTGTTTGGTTTATCATTCCTTCATCTGGGTCCATAGCAAAATCTTTTAATGAATTTACTATATCAACTACACCATTCTCTATTTCTCTTTTTTGGTCAGTATCTTCTATTCTTAAAAAGAATACTCCATCTGTTTGGTTTGCCATTTTTCTGGCAACTAGAGCTTGGTATAAACCTCCTATATGCACAAAACCTGTTGGGCTTGGAGCGAACCTGCTTACAACTGCCCCTTCCTTCAAGTTTCTTTCAGGATATTTTTCCTCATAATATTCTATAGGCTTTGCGTCTGGGAAAATCAAATTAGCTAAATCCTTATAATCCATATTTCTTCTCTCCTTTTATTTAAATTTCCATTATAATTGGTAAAATCATTGGATCTCTTTTTGTTTTTTCAAATATATAGTCTCTTAATGTATCTTTCAAAGTAGACTTTATTGTTGACCAATCTGTGATATGTTTTTCTTCAAATTTAAATACTTCATCTTTTATAACTTTCTTTACATCTTCCATCAAATTCTCAGATTCTCTAACATATACGAAACCTCTTGATATTACATCTGGACCTGATACTATTTCTCCTGTGCTAGAATCCATTGTTAAAACAATTACAATTAAACCATCTTGAGATAAATGCTGTCTGTCTCTTAGAACTATATTTCCTACATCTCCAACTCCTAGTCCATCAACTAATACTTTTCCTGATGGAACCAATGTTGTGAATTTCGCCTCATTCTCATTCAATTCTAATGTTTTTCCATTAGTAGTTAAAAATATATTTTGAGCAGGTATTCCCAATTTCTTGGAAGTCTCTGCATGCGCCATTAATTGTCTATACTCACCATGTACTGGTATAAAGTACTTTGGCCTTGCCAATGATAATATTAGTTTTTGCTCTTCTTGGCATGCGTGACCCGATACGTGCACATCAGCCAAAGAGCTGTATACTACTTCTGCACCTATTTTCATTAAATCATCTATTACCTTAGAAACTGATTTTTCGTTTCCTGGTATAGGATTTGCTGAGATAATTACTAAATCGTTTGGAGTTATAGTTACTTTTTTATGATTTCCTGAAGCCATTCTAGTTAAGGCAGACATCGTTTCTCCTTGGCTTCCTGTAGTTATAATTACCAATTGATCATCAGTATAATTCTTTATCATATCTATATCAATAAAAACATTTTTTTCTACTTTAACGTAACCAATCTTCATTGCCGCTTCTATCATGTTTTGCATACTTCTACCACAAATTGCAATTTTTCTTCCATATTTAACTGCACAATCCACAATTTGTTGAACCCTGTGCACATTTGAGGCAAATGTTGCTACAACTATTCTTTTCTTGCAATTTATGAATAACTTATCTATTACTTCTCCAACAGAACTTTCAGACATTGTAAAACCTTTTCTTTCAGCATTAGTGCTATCAGACATAAGCGCTAATATGCCTTTATTACCAAGTTCTGCAATTCTGCCTAAATCCATTTTCTTTCCATCTATTGGTGTGTAATCTATTTTAAAATCACCTGTATGCAATACTGTTCCTACAGGAGTATGAATTGCAAGCATAACAGCATCTGGTATACTATGACAACTGCTGATAAACTCGACAGCAAATTTTCCTAGTTTTACAGTTTGACCTTGTTTTACTTCATGCAACTTTGTGCTTCTTAATAAATTGTGTTCTTCCAACTTATTTTTTATTAATTCCAAAGTCAATTTAGTTGCATAGATAGGCATATTTACTTGTTTTAATATATATGGAATTGAGCCAATGTGGTCTTCGTGTCCGTGTGTTATAACCAATCCTTTAATCTTCTCTTTATTTTTAATTAAATATGTTACATCCGGAATAACCATATCTATTCCAAGCATATCATCAGTTGGGAACTCTATACCACAATCTACTACAATAATATCATCACCATATTCAAATACTGTAATATTCTTTCCTATCTCTTCTATACCACCCAATGGTATTATTTTTAAATTTGGTTTCTTAAATCTAAATTCTTCTCTCTTTACCAAACTCTTACTAGGTATTTTTGTTAACCTTTTTTCTTCTTTTTTTACTTCGATAGCTGTAACGCTAGTTTCAGTTTCTTTACCTCCTTTTTGTGGGTATGATTTTCTCTTATTATATCCACTTCTTTTTTTCTGAATTGTCTCAGATTGTACTTTTTCTTTTTTATTCTCTTCTTTCATATTCTCTCCTTCTTTATTTTTGTTGTTACTTATAAAATGTTCTAATTTTTTCTTTTGAATGCACAAAAATACATATCTAGTTCTAGATACATAATTTCATATTTTTTAAATTTCCGGTCTCATTATTATTAAAATTAATAGTATAAATTAAATCTCTTCTTTACCTTTAAATGGTAACAACTATGCTCTATTATACAGTAAAATTATGAAAATGTCAAATTTCACTTGACTTTTATAAATTATTTTGGTATTATATTAATTGCTTATTAATCTATAAATTGCAGGTATAGTTTAGTGGTAAAACATAACCTTGCCAAGGTTAAGTTACGGGTCCGATTCCCGTTACCTGCTCCATATTAATTATACAGTGTAACCTTGTTACACATTTTTTATTAAAATAGTTATAATATTCAACTATAGTTAATATATTATATTAATGGCGACATAGCCAAGTGGTAAGGCACGAGTCTGCAA
>ERZ780141.105-NODE-105-length-65214-cov-29.883193_pt1 | contig 65214 bp, 121 predicted proteins | sample MGYA00433080_ERZ780141 | MGnify/ENA primary metagenome ERZ780141 (study PRJEB29588, sample SAMEA2154047) | human gut metagenome | biome: human gut; feature: human-associated habitat; material: faeces | place: Denmark | collected 2008/2010 ... | reverse complement strand
ACTGTTACGCCGACCACGACACAGCAAACCGTGTTGCCTGACAGCAGTCAAGGTTTTAACTATTTGTCGCAGGTAACAGTCAACGCTATTCCATATAATGAGAGCGATAATGCTCAGGGTGGGAAAACCGTTACCATAGGCTAAGGAGTGTAAAAAATGGCAGTGAATAAAGTTATTTATGACGGCAACACCTTGGTAGACCTTACCGGTGATACCGTCACCGCTACCGATTTAGCAGACGGAGTAAAAGCAACAGGTGCAGACGGCAACCCTATTGTAGGCCTGATGAAAAAGTTACCATTGACAGCTCACTCAGCGCCAGCAGCACAAACCCCGTGCAGAATAAGGTTATCAAGGCGGAACTGGATAAAAAGATGGCCAAAACCGATAAAATATACGAAGCTAACCTTGCATGGGGTGGACGAAATCTTACAGATGCTTATGGGTGTATAGATGCTGCAATGATACCTGATTTGGGGGCTAATAGATTAGCATTTGGACGCGGAAAGGGAATTACTGTAGAGTATTCTACTGACGCAGGTAAAACATGGTTAGATTATGGTTATTCCGATATTCAAAAAGTAGGAATATTTGCTACAGGGCAACCGACAACTATTGGTAAAGCAAATAAAGATACGATAACTACTGATTGTATGTTAAGGATTACCATAGATACTGATGCTTTTCACGTTTATACCAGGCTTAACAAATTTGCTATTTATATAGCAACTAGCGGCAGTAGCGGGTGTTATTGTACAATCGACGCTAGTTTAGAAGGTACTCCGGATAAATTTGTGACATTTGCTGATAAAATTAATATTTCTGGTTGGCCAGGCTGGAATATTATCAATATAGACGAAATAATAACTTATGGTAATTTCCCTAGTCGGCAGTATGGTTTGATTAGATTTACTTTTGGTTGCACTTCTGTTAACACTTCTGTTAACACTGAATATACTGGATTAACTATTAATAGAATTATGGGATTTGGCGGCGTTGGGTGGAGTACACCCAGTAATATGGCGCAGATTGGTACAATTTATACATATAATAATTATCAAGATGTATTTTTTCCTGCTAAAGTTAATGCAAAGACATTTATCGGAGATTTTAACGGCCTTTGCTCGAAAGCTCAACGATTAGTGTTGTCTACAGGTACGGCGAATGCCGACCGACCTGTAATTTTCCAGGATAAAAATAGCACAACAACCGAGTTGTTGGCTAATCAGTGTTCAACTTTCCAATACAACCCAGTAACTGACAATTTGACTGTCGGGAAAATTAACGGCTTCACCCTTGAAACTTCTGTCCCTGGCAACGCTAAATTTACGGATACAGTCTACACGCACCCTGCTACACATCCTGCCAGCATGATTACAGGGTTGTCGACGGTGGCAACAAGTGGCAGCTATAATGACCTTACGGATAAGCCAACCATACCTGCATCAGCCACGGTGGACAGCGAGCTTTCATCTACATCGGTTAATCCGGTGCAAAACAAAGTTATCAATGCTGCACTTAACAGTAAAGCTGATAGCAGCGCATTGAGTGCTTATCTGCCGTTGACAGGTGGAACGTGTACAGGCAGTGTGAGTGCGCCGAATTTTCAAACAGGTGCAGCGGCAGACAACTACTTCCAATGCCGAAGATTTAGGGGCGAGGGTGATGCCAATACATATTACCATGCTGTTGATTTCGGTTATAGCGGCCATGACAGCGTGGACTTTTATGAATATGATGCAAACTGGAATTTTTATCAATGCGCAACAGGTACAAAGGATGGGGCTGTTTTAGTTGGAAATATCAATGGAAACGGCTGGAATGGTAGCGCACGTTTGAGCGGTACACCGACAGCACCTACTGCAACCGCAGAAACAAATAATACCCAAATTGCTACAACTGCATTTGTACATTCAGCTATCCCTACAAACGTATCATCATTTACTAATGATGCAGGTTATCTGACGCAACATCAATCGTTGGACGGCTATGTCAAGAGTGTTAATGGCACAAAACCCGACGGCACTGGTAACGTAAATATCTCTGTTAGTGGCGGTGGTGGCGTAAGCCTGTCTACGCAGAACACATGGACAGCACAACAAAACTTCCAAAGCTTAAAATTTGACTTTGAAAAGTATACAACACCACGTAGCAGCGGAGCGTATGATGCACCTCATAAAACAACGGCGTGCTATAATGCAACTGGTGCATTTACTTTGAATGTGTCAAATTTGATAGCAGCCTTAAATGTGGGAGAATCTACGCTGTTTACTGCTTACATAACTTCTTCCTCTTCTTATTCGTTAAGCATTACTAATGCTGGCACATTGAAGTATGTTGGCGCTGCTTCTGATTTAGCGATAACTGCTAGCGGTTTACTGCTGAATATATTAATTGTGAAAGAGTCGAGCGGTACAATTACGAGCATTGTACAGGCTACTAAATTAGCATGAGGTGATTGAATGAGTATTAATCGTATCTTAATGAAACCTCAAAGTAGCGATGTAGATAATGCGCTCATTATGACTATGGGACAAGTAAGTGCGCAATATGGCTACAGCCGTTATAATAATGCTACTTATGGTGAAGTCGAAGGTAATGTGAAACATGATGGCAAGGCGGTTACTCTTGTTATGCTAAGCTATTATGGAGGTTGGCTTGATTTTGATTTCAATGTCGAGGGTGTCACTGGGGGTAAATACAATGTTACTGTTAAAGTGACATCGGTGGAATCAAATATGGGTGTGACTATTGAATTTCCAAATATTCAGTATCAGAGCTATGTTCCCGGCTTTTATGAATATACAAATGATTTACCTTCGGGAGTTGCTACTATGTTTAATGGTAAAAACGTAGGCAAAAAGTACAAAGTCGAAATAGTATTTAATTAAGGCGGTGATTTGATGAATACAACCTATACATATAAAGAACAGGCCTACTCTAGCTTATACGAGCTTTCCGAGGCGTTAGGCAAAGACGGTGTGTTTATCCCGCTGTCTATCAACGACGAATCCTTAGCAGAATTAGGCGTAACTGTTACACATGAAGAAGAGCCGATTGAAAACGTAAAACAGCAGAAAATCTTGGAGTTAAAGCGTCAACGTGATGTTTCGGAGGTTGAGCCAATCGAATACGGCGGCAACAGCTATGATTACGATGAGAAAGCAAGGGATAGAATCAATGCAGCTATTATTGCGTTGGAACTGCAAGGCGAAGGAGCCACAATAGAGTGGACAACGGCCGATAATGCTGATACGCCAGTAACGGCTAATGATTTAAAGATGATTATTGCTGCTGTAGCAGTGCGCTCAAACAAGCTGCATACTGCATATCGTATAGCAAAAGAAAATGTTGAGGCAGCGACAACGGCAACAGAAGTGGAAGCCGTGGCGTTTGAAATTTAATTTATAGGAGTGTAGCGAAATGGTGGAACAATCTTTGGATGCTGCGTTAAACTCTATTATTAACGTTATATCCGGTTGCGTAATAACGCTGCTTATTACGATGTACAGACAAAAGAAAAAACAAAATGATGCTTTAAAAGCAGGACTGCAAGCTTTATTACGTGACAGAATTATCCAGGCTTATAATCATTATGTTCAGGATAAAGGTTGGATACCAATCTACGCAAAAGAAAGCATAGATGCCTGCTACAAGAGCTACGAAGCTCTTGGCGACAATGGCGTAATCGACAATCTTATGCAACAGATTAATGAATTACAGAACTATCCGCCGAAGAACAGAGGTGAAGAAGATGCGTAAATTAATTAACATGTTAAAGAAGAATGATAATGCTTATAGCGTGGGCAGAATCTGTGCCGTTATAGGCTTTGCCGTTTGGGTATTGGTTACTTTATGGCTTGCCTTTTTTGCCAGAACTTGGGGCAACTATGAGAGCTGCACGCTTGGCATGGTGGCACTGCTTCTGGTCCAACTTGGCAATAAAGCTATTGAAACAAGGATGTTTAAGGTGAGAAGTGAGGAACGAAATAATGAGCGATTGGAATAAAGCGTTAGCGACAGAGATTGCAAAAGGATTAATTAATACAGGAATTGAAGGTGGCTATGACAGCGTGGCAAAAAGCACTGCATATGATTATCCGTCAATCGGTGTCAGCCAATGGGAAGGGAATAGAGCAAATGAGCTGCTGAGAGCTATCCCCGGCGGCGCAGAGTATGCAGACCGCACTTACATTGATATTAAGGCAAGCGGCGAACTGCCGATGCTGAAAGAACTTTTAAGAAGTGAAGCAGGGCAGCAGGCACAATTAGAACAGTTATCCCGTGACTGCCTGCAATACGTCGAAGTGCTTCAGCAGGTGCCGACGTTGGACGATACACGTTGCATTATCTATGCCGGAATGTGGTGCCCTACATCTACTTGGGTAGTTAAGCGCTTTTTGGCTAACAGATATATGCACGTTGACCTGCGCAGTCTGGAAGCACTCTATAAACTGTTTAAAAACTACTACTGGGTTGCCGCCGATGTTGGCGAGATGTATAGAGCAGGTTATGCCAACAGAGCGCAAACTACTTATGAGTATGTTGCTGGCATTGATTTGACAACACCATACGGCGTTCCTGCTTATGGTGAAGCTGGCAATGGAAGATGATTTAAAGCTCATGCTTTAGATATAGTCACCGACAAGAGGTTTAGTTATTCTCTCCTATACGTGTAGCATTTTCTGGTAATTTTTTGTGTAATAGTCGGTGACACATTTATAATGATTGGAGGTGATACGATGGAAGAACTGAAAGCATTTGTTATTGACAAGAAATTTGTTATTGGTCTTGTTGCAGGTTTTGTACTGGGTGCGTTGCATCATTATTTTGCACTCTAAAATCATTCTGAATATCTATCTTACAAGTAGGCTATAATTTAACGGTTTTGGGCAAAAATCACACACAAATTGCATCGTCTACAAGCGTTTTAAAAATAGTGCCGCTCATGATTTATCGTGTCGGAACCTAAAATCGCTTGTAGGCGAAATTTGTGCGTCTGACGAGGTTTATTATATTTTACAAATATCAGTATTGCTAAGAGGTTATAATGGAGAATGAGAAAACAAGCAAAACTAAAATTGTCGTTGCTTTTGTCGCTGGTGTGTGTGTTGCTTGCGGTATTTATGCCGCTCAACGCTTCGGCTGGATCACCCCGGTATTCGGACGATGTGACAGAATATATTCTGACGGAAAGTCAATATCAGAAGTTAAGCAACAACTTGACGGAGCTAAAGACAATCAACGAGAATTACAAAAAACTGCTGATGCAATCGAAGGGACAGTTGGGAACATCCGACAAGAAGTTAGCGGAGCTAGAGAAGAAGTCGGACGAGCTGAACAGTCTTTGTCTGACGCTGAAAATCAAAGTCAAAGAGCAGGAGAGCTTATTGACGAGTGTCAATCAATCCTTAGCGGAGCTAGAAAAAGAGTACAAGCTAAAACAGAAGCGAATTAAAAAACAGCGCAATATAGCATACATAATAGCAGGATGCGCACTGTATGCTGCAATGAAGAATTAAGGCAAAACGAAATGTCTACCTATGATGTGCAACGTTTGTTTTTTCTTATGCTGTTGCTAGATAAATTCCCTTGTGTTATAATTATATTGTCAATAAAATCTTTATACTTAAAACTGTTGATTGGTGGATTTCATTCGATATCCATAAAAGCGTTCTGTATAATGCAGGACGCTTTTGTTTTATTTAAATTGTTTAGTGACTGCCTGTTTGTTGGCGTGATATAATATATCAAATAGATATATTATATGAGGTGATAGGATGAATGATAACGAAAATGTTAAGCAGGAAGTTTTGCCTGCTGGTATGGTAACAATGCTGTTTGCTGAAAACAAAAGAATTATTGATAAGCAGTTTTATATCATGGCTGGAATGTTGTTCGCTAACATTGGTCTGATTGCGCTGCTTGCTTATGTTTTGAAAAGGTGATCTAATGAAAGAACTGCAAAAGAGCGTAAGAACCTGGCTGACAGAAAGTTCCAGACGCTCATTTTATGCAGTGCTTCAAGAAGCGAAAATAACGCCTAGACAAATGCAAATCTGTGAGATGAAATTTGTTGAAGGCAAGATGAATTATCAAATCGCAATGGAGCTAAACATCTCCACTAAAACTGTTGACCGAGAAATAAGCACTGCTTACAAAGCTATTAATCGAGTGCTAATGTGATAATACAGCCATCTAAAAGGTTACATTTTGTAACAGTTTAGATGGCTGTATTTTTTTGCCCATTTTTATTAAATGTCTGTTTTTGTAGGCTTTTTTGTCTGTTTGTTTAGGGATTTTTTATATTACGCTCATTTAAAATATAGGTGAGGTGATAAGAATGTACGGACAATATGGACCTTATAACCCTTATGCCGGGGCGACACAGCAAATGCAGCAACGGCTGAATTATTTGCAACAACAGCAACAAATGTATCAACCTGCATATCAGCAATCTATGCAGCAAGCTCCGGTACAACTAAAAGGAAGGATAGTTACAAGCATCGATGAAGCAAAAGCAGCTCAGGTTGATCTTGACGGAAGCAGTACATATTTCCCGGCTCCTGCTGAAGGAAAGGTTTATGAAAAGCTTATAGGCATGGACGGCTTACCTGTATTTAGGGTATATACCTTGCAGGAAAGCGGAGGGCAAAAACAACCTGTATATGCTGACAATAATGTTGTTATAGCCTTGCAACGAAGAATCGAAAAGCTTGAAGAGCAGATTGGAGGAATGACGAATGATGAACATATTTCAGATGATGCAGATGGTGCATCAGGCAGGAAACCCAATGGGACTAATGCAGCAGTTCGCAGGACAAAATCCGCTAATGAGTAGGGCAATGCAGATGGGGCAAGGAAAGTCACCTGAACAGATTCAAAATATTGTAAGGAATCTTGCCAAACAAAAAGGCATGAATGATGAACAGCTTAATCAGTTTTTAAATCAATTTGGCTTAAAGCTTCAATAGGCGCGCAATGAAGCTTTGCATATATTTCTCGGAGGTGAAAAAATTATGGAAGGTACAAACATTGTTCCGGTAATGGATATGAATCGAAACAACAACTATGGTGACTGCTGGGGCGGCGGTATGTGGTTTATGTGGATTATTGTCCTGTTTGCTCTTATGGGTGGCTGGGGCGGTAATTGGAATAACCGTGGTAACATGGGTGCTGAAATTTTTGCTAATGGCAGTATGACACGTGATCAGATTGCAGACCAATTTTCCATGCAGGATATTAAAGACGGTATTCGTGGTGTTCAGAATGGCTTATGTGATGGTTTTTATGCTCAGAACAGCACTATGCTGAATGGTTTTAACGGTGTTCAGCGAGACATTATGCAGACTGGTTATCAGCTCGGCAGCGAGATTGCACAAAATCGTTTCGCCGCTCAGCAATGCTGCTGCGAGCAAAAACAAGCTATTGCTTCTCTTGGTTACGAAACTAACCGAAATATTGACACAGTACGTTACGAAAATGCACAAAATACTTGTGCTATCGTAAACGCCGTCAAAGAGGACGGAGAAAAGACCAGGGCAATTATGGTAGCTAATCAGATTCAAGATTTGAGAGATAAACTTGCAGATAGAGATAGGGATTTGCAGACCGCTAATTTCCAATTATCTCAACAGGCTCAGAGTGCAAACCTTATCGGTACGCTGAGACCTTATCCTCAACCTGCTTATATTACGTCTAGTCCGTATCAAAGTGTCGCTGCCAATGTAGCTGGTGCTTGTGGCTGCGCTTATAATGTAGGCTAAAAATAAGTTATGTGCATTAACTGCACTGTATTAGGGACGGTGCGCGCCGTCCCTATTGCTTTAAAAAACGATAAAATTTAAAGGTATCAAGAAAATACCTTGATTGCGTAAAGAGGTGAAAATAAATGATTTGCTACGAAAAATCTTCTTTGAACGCTGCTGCTGTGGCAGCTCAATCTGTTGCAGCTAATGCTTTTGTTAGCTTTCCTATTAATAATCTTCTGACTGGCGTTGCTATTAAACATCCTGCTGGCAGCTCTAGTGTTAGCCTTATCCGTGGTTTATACCTTGTTAGTGTAAATGCTGATGTTGTTCCTGCTGCTGCTGGCAATGTTGGCTTACAGCTTCTGAGTACCACGGAAAGCACATCTTCTGTTATTAATGGTGCGGAAAGCATTGTTACTGGCGTTGCTGACACAGCTGTGAATATTTCCTTTACTACGCTGATTCGTGTTCGTCCTTCTTGCTGTGCAGTAAACAACATAACAAGTTTACAGGTACAGGCAACGGCAGCGGCAACAATTAACAGGGCAGCTATTAGCGTGGTTAAACTTGCGTAAGGAGGTGTAGTTATGCACTCCTATAAAGAGTATTGGAACAAGATTATAGGTGATGATACAAAAGAGAGAGCAATGGAAGAAATTGTTTGCAGTGCATTAGAAAAGCTTAAGATGCATTGCCCAGACCTTTTTTATCGCACGTTGTATGACCTGCACTGCGTAGCCTATGGTCCTCACTTTGACGAAGCACTTGCAAAGCTTGCTGTTAGTAAAATGCAGAACACAGATGGCACTAATGGTGAGCATTGGACGTATGAACAGACTAACCAACTAGCAGAGCAACACAATATTAAGCATAAAGCTGATTGGTATTATGTGCTGAATATGGTGTATAGTGATTATGGTGCAGTGTTCAGCGGTGATACCGGAACACTTGTCAAGATTGCTAAAGCTTATATGTGTGACCCTGATGCTCCTAGCGGAAAAGTCCTTGACTTATGGGTAGCTCAAATGAGAGCCAAGGAAAGACAATAATTATATTATTTGCACCTGCTGTAAGCATATGCTATAATATATGTGTGGTTTGGTTTGAATTTGTTTCCGTTTCGGTATCTCAATTATCTTCTTACTATTACATACGGCTAAAAAAAGCAGGTTTAGTCAGCCTGCTTTTTTGCTTGTGAGTTCCAAATGAGTTCCAAAATAAAAGCAACTAAAAAAATGAAAAAAATAAGCGCAAAGATATTCACAGCGCAATAGAAAACCGCTTGTAAAAAAGTAGTCGATTTAGTAGAATCAATATAGAGCATTGTAAATAAAAACCGCTAAACCCTAGTATTTATGGGATTTAGCGGTTCTTTTTTTATTGATTGAGTTCAAAATGAGTTCCAAAAATTAAAATTCGCTATTTTGGGGCAAGTTATCCACAGTTATGCTCTCTAATTTGTCGACAGCTTTTCTATTAGCTTCAGGCATCATGTGAGCATAAAATTTGAAGGTTGTGTTTGTATCTGCGTGACCAATCTGTTCAGCGACTGCCAAAATATCTCCGGTAGCTGCGTAAAGCATTGAAGCATAGCTGTGCCGGAGAATGTGAGGACTAATTCTTGGCAAGCCTAACTTAGTACAGTGATATTGCATATATGTTCTGATAGCCGACGGTTTTATGCCATCAAAGATATAATCTTCTGGTTTAGCCTTATAAAGCGTGCCTATGTAGTCTATGATTTGATTATAGAGGTATTTCGGTATTTCAACATCACGCACGGAGCTTCTTGTTTTTGGTGTGCTAATGACAAATTCATCTTTATTGTGTATCCTCATCAGTGATTTATTAACATGAATTTTATAGGGCGATATATCATCGATTTTTAGAGCCATAACTTCACCTATGCGCAAGCCTGCCCAAAAGATGATATTGAACAGTACTCTATGTGAAGCTATCTTAATATCGTCATAGAAAATCTTATACTGTTCTACTGTCCATAATTTCGCACGTGTATCGTTAGAATATGGCTTTACCCTGTCGGTAAGAGTGACAGGATTATTTTTTGTTCCGTAATTTCTTTTCGAGAACTCGAATACCTGGCTTAATTCCGAACGTATCTGATTTAGCAGTCTGCTTGAAAGGCGTTCTTTTTTTGATTTCTCATTTTGAAGGGCAAGCCAGTGCATAACTTGAAGCGGAGTAACCTTATCTATGTTCATATTCCCAAAGAAAGGGAGGACGTAATATTTTAATGCCTGGTTTTTCTTGTCTACAGTCGACTGCTTTAATTCTCCTAGCTTCAATTTGCTGTCCAGCTCTTGCTGGTATGCTGCAATAACTTCGCTAAATTTCGGATCATGTGTATGAGTTTTGTTTCTCATGTCGCTTTCGTATTTTTCAGCATCACGCTTTTTATCAAAACCTCTTTTGGTTGTATGTTTTCTTACGCCTTGCCAATCTTTATACCAAAAAGCGCAGTCCCATTTTCCTGTTTTCGGATTTTTTGTTACTGTCATGTTTTGCAGCTCCTTTCATGTAATTTTTGCCAAAAAATGCAAAAAATCTCTTTAGTATTTAGCTTATAAGCGACTTTTTGAGCCTTCTACTTATATTTATATTAGTAAAATTTAAATGCTCATATAAGCTAAATATGAAGCTCTGATAAGATTTTTAATCTATAAAATAGTGATATAAACTGTATAAAAACGCTGGCTTGAAAAGCAACCTGGAATTTTATGTTCAGACTGTTTTTCAAGCCTTTTTTATTACAAAAAGCACAAAAGCAGACCATTTCTGGTCTGCTGATTTATTTTGTCGACTGCTCATTGCTATATGCTTGTTTGAATTTTTCGTTTGCTTCTTTGACTTTAGCAGCCGAATTCTTCCAATCTGCAAGCCAGGTGTTTTTGTCTAGTGATGGCTTGTCTTTTACTCGTGCCGTTACATCTAAAAAGTTTATTACGCAAGAAATATATGTATCTGTCAATGTAGCAATATAAGAATCTTTTGCCCTGGAATCATTTTGCAGTTTTTCTTTTAGCTTTTGCAGTTTAGGCTTGGTGTATATTGCTAAATCTGCTCCTGCAATATCTTTTGCATTTTCCGGATATGTTTTCATGACATTTTCAAATTTAGGGAAAAAGTCATCTTTTAAGATGGATTCCGCTGTTACAAAATAATTGTCATTGATATATGTTGCGTTGGTTGCTTTCGATGCTTCGCAAAACGGCAAGCCAGCAAACACAAAAATCGTAGTAAGAATAAGAAATATTTTTCTCATTTTTATAGCCTCCTAAAACGGACGGCAACGCTGGCAAGGTGTATAGCCTGATGCTTTGGCTTCAGCTAATGAACCTATGTAAAGTTTACTGCCACCGCTCATTTTTGGTACGAATCTGCAAGTGTTTGTGTGTATCTTGCCAGTGTTGCGATTAGCTACATAAGCTTCTGCCGACAGCGTGAATGTTCCGATGCAGAAAATAGTTATGAATGCTATGATTATTCTTTTCATTGATGCTGGCTTCCTTTATTGTTTGTTAAGCAAATTCGATATTATAGCACATGGTTCCTCGTATTCCGATAGGCGTATAATGTACGGCGTTGCTCGTCCTTCTTTAAATATGTGTAATCCACCGTCACCGTCGGAAATAGAGAATAGTTTAGAGATTGGAAAAGCAAAAGCTTTTGAGCTGCCTAAAAAGCCTATACGCATATTGCTTATCCAAAAGATGCCCCATGAATCAGAAGTCCAAAAAGAGGAAGTTTTTCTTGATACACTCATAGAGCCTACATGATAGCGAACGCCTTTACAGATGCGTATAGATGCAGATGGTCCGGAATAATTAATTTTTTTGGTAACAGTTTTCATTTTCATCATATCTGCGTATGCTGAATAATGAAGTATCTCGCCGTCCTTATATATGATCTGAACATCATTTTTATCATAGATTGGTAATTTATCGTTAACTGTGATGTCATATAGGGTTCTGTTTAGTTCTATTTTTCCATTCCAGTATTTTACTTCTTTAGGAGTGAGATGTTCGCATACAAGCAAATACTTGCTAAATTTCTGTGCTTCATCTTCTGTTACTATTCCGTCCTGCATTATATTAGACCATATGTTATTACAAGCCATGGATTGAGCTTCAGCAAGTTGCTCATCTGTAATATGTTTTTCCTTTATGAAATTATACATATTGGTAAGCTGTGTTTTGTCTTCGTATTCATCTTTCATGGCTACAGTTGTTAGCATTTTCGTATATTCTTGAATATCCTCTTTTGATGCTTTGCGTGAAAACCACCCGAACATTAATACCGACTCCTTTCGATACATACGAAAAAGAGGACGGACATATGCGCCCTCTTATCGCTGTAGTTCTTCTACAAATGGCTCCCTAAAAGTAATCTCCCTAACATCAAGTTGAATCATTAAGTCCGTATTTTACAGTTTCAGCTTGCTTTTTTGCAACCAGTTGGTTGGCAATTTCTATGCAGAGTAGCAGGAAATACACATGCTCTGTTGGTAATTGTCGAATCAGCTGTGCATACTCGTTAGTGGTATGACATCGACTTCGTTTTAACCTCCTTCCTTTAGATTGCAAGGTATTATGCCATGCTGGCGAAGGGGAAGTCAGGCCTTGCCTTTGCCTTGCAATAGCCCTTTTATAATTTGCTCAATAGCCATCTTTTGGGTGTCATCGAGCTTCTGAATCTGTTTTGCAATCTCAATAGCCTGTTCGTCGAGAAGCTGGGCGTTGAGCTGCTGCTTTACTGCTTCGGTGTCTATGCCGAGGGATTTTGCTTGTTGTTCTGTTACACCGAGAGCGTAGTCTTTATCTTCATAAAAGTAACCAGCAGGAATGCCAAAGTAATTAGCAATAGCTTGTATGGTCGCTACTTTTGGCTCAGAACGACCACTTTTCCATAAAGAAAATGTTGAGTTGCTGATACCAGTTGCTTTAGCAACTTGGTATGCTGTTGTATTGTGTTCTTTTAGAAGAGCTTCAAATTTTTCGTACATTCGATACCTCGAAAAAATATTTTACAAAAGCAAAGCAAAACTACTTTACAACTCTAACACATTATGTTATAATATTACTAAGATGTAAAACAAAAATACTTTAAAGCCGTAAAATAATTTTAAGTATTTTACATTTGTCAATTAAAGTATATCACGTTCAAAATTGAACGTCAAGAAAGGAGTGCTGAAATGTATAGAAAAATTGCTGAATTAATGCAGAAAAACAATGTTACTGCTTATCATGTTGCAAAGGCAACAGGACTTAGCAATTCAGCTTTTTCAACTTGGAAAAATGGCAGAAACAAACCTAATGTTGAAGCGTTGCAAAAACTTGCCGAATACTTCGGCGTAAGTGTTGATTATTTTTTAGATTAAGGAGTGAAAAAGATGAAAAAGGTATTGCAAATCTGCGTATGTATCATCTTTGCTTGGTGTTTTCTTAGCTTAGTTGGCGGATTTTCGGACAGCCAGGTGCAAAGGCATACAGTCACGCACATTGTACAAGAAGGCGAAACCATGTATGGAATCGCTGACAAGTATTTCCTGCGTAACAAAACAAGGATTTGTTTTGACGAGTTTTGGTACAACGTATCCGAGGATAATAAGCACCTGACCGCCAACCGCCGTTATCTCCAGCCTGGAGATATAGTCACTGTTAATTACTACACAGTGAAGAATCAATGATAGCAGGCTAAAAGCTTTAACTGCTATAAGCCTATTATAGCAAGAAAGGAGTTTATACAATGTCTGAAACTCAAACTAACATCTACAAAGTAGCTAGAGAGTACGCAGGGATGAGCCGTGTAAATGCGGCAGAAGGACTTGCAATCTCTGCAAGCTGTTTAAAGGATTATGAGATTGACTGGCGACAATGCCCGGATGCTATTGCACTAGCAATGTCAAAACTCTATCGTACACCGTGGTTACGTGTACAGCACCTGCAAAAGAACGTTGTGTTCTGCGACGTTTTTGGGCTTATCCCTACGGCTGACGATTTAGCGGTAAATATGTTAAGGGCGCAAAAAGAAGTCGGTGAAGTGGTTGAGTTGTTTCCGCAAATGGTAGCGAAAACGGTACAAAAAAAGCACCTTGGTGACAATCTTTTAAAAGAATGCCGGGAAGGTGCACAGGCTTTGCTTGTATTGATTGGTATTGAAGAAGAACAAAAAGAAAAGACCCCCCACGCTAATAGAGAGCCTTTAACCTATAAATAAAGTCGAAAGGAAATCGGTTTAAAAAATAGGTCATATATAGTATAGCATACGGAAAAGAGGTTGTCAAACATGGAAAGCAGATTCTACACAGCTAAAGATATTGCCAACCTTTTAGGCGTAGGCGTTGGAAAAGGCTACTCGCTTATAAGGGAATGGAACAAAGAGCTTCAGCTAAAAGGCTATACAACTGCACAAGGAAGAGTGGTTAAAGCCTATGCTGATTTAAAGCTTGGTTTCGGAATTCAAAAGGAGGATGTATATGGTAACTAATGAACAGGTTAACGCTGTGTTAGCTCGTAGCGGACTTAGTTTGGAAGGCTTTGAAGCCTTCAGAAAAAGAAAGCACGGCGAACAGAAGCAGACGAAAGAGAGCTGGTTGAAAGACTTTAAGACTTGCGCACATTGTACCAGGGATGGCAAATGTAAGTATCAACACTTCGGATACCACCAGGAAAAACAGGCTGTGCGTGAAGGTGATGTGTTAAGCTATAACGTTAACAGCTTGTCGGTAAATATGCAAACGTATCCTAAAGTTGGCAGTTATTGTGAATGTTGTCACTGGGATGCTGAAACTACTCTTAAGCTTCACAGCAGACTTGAAGAACTGGTTAAGGAAGGAAAGGTGATTTAAATGGAAATGAGCGAGAAAATCGACGCTTTGGCTGAAGCCTTAGCAAAGGCTCAGGGCGAAATGAAAAATGCTGTTAAAGGCTGTGACAATCCGTTTTTTAAAAGTAAATATGCGGATTTAGCGGAATGTCTGAACGTAGCACGTGAGCCGCTTAGCAAGAACGGCTTAAGCATATTCCAGGCTAACGAAGGAATTGTAGAAAGCAATAAGCTTGCTGTTACTACATTGATCATGCATAGCAGCGGTCAATTCATTAAGGTGACAAGCAGTTATCCTATTCAAAAGAATGATGCCCAGGGGTTCGGCAGTACGCTGACATATGCTAGAAGATACAGCCTTACAGCGGCTCTTGGACTTGCGCAAGAGGACGATGACGGAAATTTAGCTTGTGAACCTGTTGAAAAATGGCAGTATCAACCTAAAGAACCGCAGAAAGAGCAAAAACCTAAAGCTCAACCGCAAGCTACCGGAGATAAATTCGTTAAGATTACACCGTCAGGGGATGTGATTGTAACCGTTGCTAGTGGCCACGATGAAAACGGCAGACAGCTTGTGACATACAAAAACATTAAAGACCTGACTATTGAAGAGCTTGAAAAAATGATTACAATTTCTCAATACACGCTTGCGCATACTGCTATTAAGAACCTGCTCGAAGAAACGAGGCAGACTGCATGAGTAAGAAAAGCATATTGCAAAGCGAAAAGGAGTGCTTTATGTGTGGCACTACTCGCAACCTGGAGCGCCATCATGTGATATTCGAAGCAGCCGGGAGAAAGATTTCGGACAAGCTGGGTTTAACAATCTGGCTATGCTACGAACATCACAAAGGAAAACTCGGACCTCATTTGGACAGGGAAACAGACTTGCGGTTAAGGCGATTTGCTCAAACCTGCTATGAAGATAAACATAGCCGGGACGAGTGGATAGAGAAAATTGGGAGAGATTACCTATGAGAAAGAAAGCACTTATGAAGTATGTGAGGTTACTTAGACGGCAACCATTATGGAAGAAGTTATTGTAGGAGGGCGACATGGAGAGCTGGTTTAAGGTTAGCGCCGATGTGTTCGACAGTGAAAAAATTAAGATACTTCGTGCTGATACGAAGATTGGTGATAGCCTGGCATTAATGTGGTTTTTCCTGTTAGCTCTAGCTCGCAAAAAAAATGATGGTGGTTATGTATACGCTACCGAAGGTGTAGCGTATACACCTAAAACATTAGCTGCTGTTGGTGGATTTAAGCCTAAAATTGCAGAAGCTGCATTAGAAGTATTTCAGCAGTACAACATGATAGATATAGAGGATAACGGCTATATCTATATTGTAGGCTGGAGTGAGTATCAGAACGCCGAAGAGCTTTCAAAGCTTAAGGAGCGTGAACGCTGCAAGGAAGCGATGAGAGCTAAAAGACAGCGTGAGAAGCAATCCAAAACGTGTAACAACGATGTAACAAACACAGATGTTACGGAATGTTACGAAGATGTTACGTGTAACAAAAGCGTAACAAGTCAAGATGTTACACGTAACAACGATGTAACAAACACAGATGTTACGGATAAGAATAAGAGTAAGAATAAGAAAGAGAATAAGAGTAAGAGTAACAACAACAACTTTAGTAGTGGTTGTTACGATAAAAATGCTGCCGTTACGTGTAACAGTTACGAAAATGTTACGAGCGATAATAATCCTGTTGCCTTTTGGAATCAAAATGTTACGCCGATAACGCCATATATTGCAGAGCGGTTACAGGCTATTGTTAAGGAGCACGGCGAGCTAATAGCCATGCAAGCGGTAACAATAACAGCACAGCAAGGCAAGAAGTCAATAGCCTATTGTGAGGGAGTTGCAAGGAACCTTGCGAGCGGTGACAATCAAAAGCCAAAGAAACCGCCGGATGATTTTAAACCGCCGGACGACCAAACAGACTTGGACAAATATTTTTAGTGAGGTGATAGCATGAATGCGAATGATGTTCAGAATTCAATTACGCTTGCTGTAAATCACATTGCTAAAAATGCTTCACAGCTTAATAAGCAAAACGCAAATGATTATTACGAAAACGGATTGCTCATGTGTGGTAAATGCCATACGCCGAAGCAATGCAGAGGTTTCTTGTTTGGTGTTGAACGAACTGTAACCTGTATCTGCAAGTGCAGAGCGGAAGAGCTTCAGGCAGAGCGTGAACGTGAGGAACATGAAAAGCGACTTGCTAGGGTACAAGAGCTTAGAAAAGCTGGCTTCCCGGAGCGTGAGCTTCAGTCACAGACTTTCAGCCATGATGACGGCGCAGATGAGCGGACGATGCGAGCAATGAAGAATTTTGTTGAGCACTACGATGATTTTCGCAGGATGCATAAAGGATTGCTGCTTTATGGAAATTCCGGAAGTGGAAAGACGTTCGCCGCTGCGTGTGTTGTCAATGCACTGATTGATAAAGGTGTAGCTTGCTTAATGACTAATTTCGGCAGAGTGTTCAATACCTTGTGGGGCACGGAACAAAAGCAAGCATATCTTGACGGATTTAATCAATTTGAACTGTTAGTGCTTGATGATTTAGGAGCAGAACGGCGCACGGAGTTTGCTCAGGAGCTGGTGTTCCAGATCATCGACAGCCGTTGCCGGAGCGGATTGCCTACAATCATCACAACAAATTTGCCGATTGACGCAATCAAAAAGCCGCAGACGATAACGGAAACAAGAATCTATGACCGCATTTTGCAGATGTGCCACCCGGTAGAGGTTACACACGCAAGCAGACGCAGAAAGAAGGTTGCAGAAGGCTTTGCTGCGACTAACAAATTATTAGGATTATAGGAGGGAATTATGGACGCTAAAGAGCTTACGAGAATCACTGAAAGTGCAAATCGTGATAAAGATAAGAGATATTTTACGACAATAGTAAATTTTTATATCAATATGTATCATGACAGCGGTGAAATCTATTATCTGCATAAGGCTGCTGCTGAAATCAACGCAGTAATAAAAAAAGAAGGCGGAGAAATTTTCTGCCAGGACAATCCGTTAAAGAGAAAGGAACAAAAAGCATGAACAAAATCATTTTATTAGGAAGACTGACAAAAGACCCGGAGGTAAGATACACTTCTACAAGCAAGGTTGTTGCTCAGTTCACGCTTGCGGTAGACAGACCTTATTCGAAAGACAAGCAGCGTGAAGCTGACTTTATCCCTGTTGTTATCTGGGGTAAACAGGCTGAAATCTGTGGCAACTACCTTAGCAAGGGACAGCGTGTGTTAGTTGAAGGCAGACTGCAAATTCGCAGCTATGACGCTAAAGACGGTCAAAAGAAATATGTAACAGAGGTTATCGCAGAGCACTTTGAATTCATTGAGCGTAGAGAGCAAGGCGGCGAATCTCAGCATACACCGGGAGAAGAAAGCCAGGACTTCCAAGGTTTTGGCAGCGCAGTACCTTTTAATGAGGAAATTCCGTTTTAAGCGAGGTGCAGAATGAAGATTAAAGACGAAGTTAACCGCTTGCGTAAGCTGGCGTGGACTGAAATCGAATTAAAGAAAGATGATTTCAAGAAGATTTGCAGTGAATATTGTTTTTTGTACAAAACGATATATCACCAGACCTACAATCCTAGCATGAAGCTGATTAGCACGTGGGGAAGAAGCAAGGTGTATGTTGATAAGCTTGAATACATTGATGTGCTTCAGGACTTAGCTTATCTGCGTTACTCTTTCAGCAGGATGAAATTTAAGGGGTACAAGAAACATGAATCAGCTTAAAAACATCCTTGTAGGCAAGCGGAGCAAGGCAAGTGGTTCATTCTTTGAAAAGATGATTGACGCAGGCTGCCAGTATTACGAGGAACATGGCATTGCGAAGATTGAGAAACAGAGCGAGCCTGTACATTATATTCGCCCTTATGGCGCGCATGGACAGTTCATAGCCAACTATGCAAAGAAAAGCGGTGTTGACTACAAAGGGACGCTGAGAGGTGGTTTAGCGGTGTGCTTTGAAGCGAAGCACACCGACGGAGATAAGATGCTGCGAAGCAGACTTGAACCGCACCAGCTAGAATACCTAAAGGTTCATCATTTTTTAGGAGCAAGGTGCTTTATCCTGGTATCGTTTAATCTGACAGATTTTTACAACGTGCCGTTCCTTGTATGGGAGAATATGAAAGCACTATACGGAAGGCAGTACCTAAAGCGTGATGATTTGGAAGAATACAGAATCAGTAATACAGGCAGAGTGTTAAAATTTCTGGCTGTAACGGAGGAGCAACAGTGAAATATCTACTTGGAACAACAGCAGAAGGCAAGCAGTGCTGCCCTCATTGCAAACAGGAAAAAATAAAGCTTGTCTACGGCGCAAAAATTGTAGACAGAAAAGGTGCTGTAAAATGGGCGTTTAGATGCTCATCGTGCTATGGCACGATTTGGTTAAAGTAAAGCGAAAGGAAGTCGGTTTAATGCAGAATAAGGATTGGAGCTATCTGCTAGGGCAGAAAATAGGTATGCTGACAGTGCTTGAAATTTATCCTCCAGGCGTTATCAGCATCAGGCCTAAAAAGAAGACTTCTGTTGCAAGATGTGTTTGCGAATGCGGCACAGAATGTTACAGAGATGTATCTAACCTTGCCCGGCGACAAGGAATGAGCTGCGGCGGCAAGGAGTGCAAGCACAAAATCATGAGCATTGCGCAAATAAGAAGGCAGGCAACTAACAAAAGCAAGGCTACAGCTCAGAAGCCTGTCGAGAATTTTTCAAAAGATGAAGAACCGATAATCACGAAAAAGCTGAAAAATAAATATGTTTGTCCTTTCCCGTTCCCCGGCTGCGTAAGAAGCGAGGTTTGCCACGTATGCTGCTGGGAGTGCGATAAGGAATGTAAACAGTGCAGTAATAATCCGCAACTGTGCGGAGCAAGGAGATTAAGATGAGAAGTGTTAAGGAAATTTTAGCAAACGAAAAGTTTCAAGCCGACAAGAAAAATGATTTTGCTTTTGAAGGCTTGGTGTTAATAGGCTTCCTGCATCTGCCGGGAATCAAAAAGAGCTTGCAGTGTGTTGTAGGCGTTGAGCCTGATCAGGACGGCAACCAATGGGAGCATGTGAGCGTGAAATTTTGCGGCACAACGAATAAAACGCCGTCATGGGAGGTTATGTGCCAGGTTAAAGATGTGTTCTGGCTACCGGAAGAAGAAGTTCATCAGATTCACCCAAAAGAAAGCGAGTATTTACACGGCGTAGGCGGGATATACGATGTTTTGCATCTGTATCATCCTGTAGGTGGCTGGAAACAGAATCCGAACAGAGGTGAAAATAATGGTTGATTTTTCCTTAAAGCAACGTTTTCTGTAGACGGTAAAAAGAGGTAATGTAAATGAGTAAATTGCTAAATGTAGTCATCGACATGATCACGGTTATATTAATCATCGGTATACCTGCTATGCTTGGCGCTTTGGTAGGTGCTGCGATTGGGTGGTTAGTATGGATGTGGTAAAGCGTAGACAGCAAAAACTGAAATATTATCGTTACTGCCTGCGTAAAGCACGTGAGCTGATGCGTAGCGAGTTAAGAAAATGTGAAGTTTTGGCAGGGAGGATGAAAAAATGACAACAAAAAGAGAACTAGACGGCGTATATTTCCGCGTTAAACGCGGTAAACATTGGGAAAGCATCTGCTTTAGTGACTTGTCAGACGAAGAAATGGACAAGGTGCTTGAAGGGCATAGCGTAGAGTGGTTGAAGAAAATGTGTAAAATCCTAGGCAGAACAATAAGAGGCATTGGCGATAAGCTGGACATTTGCCGTGAACGCAAGGAGGAAGAGTAAATGCTAATTAAGGTTAATAGCAGAATGTGGGAAAATTTTAACTGCGTTAACAGTCTATCCTTACAACGCTGCATAAGAGGAACAGGAAAAGACGTTTATATTGTCAACATTTGCGTCGGTGGAAAAGAAATTCAATATAATCAATATGATTCCAAAGAAGAAGCAGAAAAAGCTATGGATGAACTCGCAGAAAAAATCAATGCAACGCAAGGAGCTAATAATGGATAAGCCGTTTATTTTAGATCCGTGCTGTGGAAGCAAGATGTTCTACCATGACAAAGAGAGCGACGCTGTTATGTTTTGTGACATACGAGAACTGCATACAAAGCTTTGCGACGGAAGGGAACTACATATTCAGCCAGACAAGATAATTAATGTAACCAACATGGAGAATATAGCAGATGAAGCATTTAGCTACATCATTTTTGACCCGCCACACCTGGTAAAAGTTGGCGAGAGCAGCTGGTTGGCACAGAAGTATGGGCAACTTCCGGTGCTATGGGAAGAGTGGATGATAAAAGCGTTTACTGAGTGCTTTAGAGTGCTTAAACCTGGTGGGATGCTGCTGTTTAAATGGAGCGACGAAGATATTCCGCATAAAGATGTGCTAAGGTGTGCGTTACCTTATCTTCCGCTTGTCGGAGATAAGCAAGGGAAAACACGTTGGACGTTTTTTGTAAAAATAGAGAGGTGATAATAATGACCGTCGAAGAGTTTTATAAATGGGCAGTCAAACATGATTGCGAAGGAATGGAAATAACAGTCAAATGCTATGACGAAAATGGTAAAGAAGATGAATGCTGGATCATTAACGACCAGTGTATTGAAGAACGTCAATGCAAGGAAGTGGTTATTAATTTGAGATAAAAGTTGAAAGAAAGCGGAGGTAGTAGCAATGAGCAAAAATCTTATTCCGGCAGTCGCTGAAATGCTGGGGCTAAAATTGAGAGAAAAATTTATGATTGACAGGTATGACGAAGTATATTTTTTCACCGAGGAAAATTTAGAAGTAAACAAGGCATATCCTCAAAATATACCATTACTTGCATCGGCTGATGTGTTGGAAACGTTAATCAAGGGAGAATGCGATATTATTAAAATTCCCTGGCTGCCGAATCGTGACGAAGATTATTGGACGTTTGGATTGTATTGCGATAAATCTTCAAAGCTGAAGTGGATTGCAACTAGGATGACTTGGAACGGCGAGCCTGACGATTATGCAGCCTATAAAGCTGGGTGGGTGTTCGCGACGCAAGATGATGCGGAAAAAGCATTGTCGAATGTAGCTAAAGAGCTAAAGACGCCATATATATTAAGGGGGCAATTAAATGGCTAAAAGATTATGTTGTGGTTTTCGTGGAAAAATTTATTATACCGATGTCAACGAAAAAGAAGGCATTATGGTAGGTCAAAGAGTAGAGGTTACAGATTCAGCCGTTGAAGCTGTTATGGAAAAGCTATGTTATATGGCTGAAAGCAAGAAACCGTTTGACGGCAAGGCTGAAATTGAAATCAACGGCTTTAAATTGAGCATTGACGGCACAGGCAATCTCGGATTCATGGAGAAATATAGAGAGCTGAAAGAATGACCAGCGTTTTGATTACAAAAATATTATTGGCAATTATATTCGCTGTTGTTTCCGTTTTCGGTGGCTGCTGGATAATGACAATTTGCGCAGCGATAGCAGATGAAAAATGGGACAGATGGACAGAAGGTCTTTTGTTTGGTTGCTTTGTTGACATATTGATTTTTTTGATAATCTACGGTGCTTGGGTGGTGTGAAAAATAACGATTAAAGAGCTTTACGAATATGCTAATGCCAACGGCTTTGAAAATCTGCCGCTTCAATATGGCTTTGCCGATGACAATGGCATCTATTATCCGGACTATTTCAGATTTGCTGATTTTGATTACAATATCGACAATGTAACGATGATGTTTTATGTTGCTGGAGATAAAGAAGCTAAAGGGTTACAGAAAAACACAGGCTCTACAATGGAATATGTAGGAGCAGGAGATGATGCAGCTATGGGCGTATACAAATGCTCTCAATGTGGCTCTGAGGTGCAGAATTATGAATACTATGATTTTTGTCCATGGTGTGGAAATAAAATTAAGGGGTGGGAGTAATGATTGACTATAAAAAGGCAGAACAGGCAAAAAGATTGCTTGATGAAAGCGGCGTAGATTATGTGCTCGCTTATGTCAATGAGGACGGTTGCGCAGCAGGACAGGTACAAGGTGCTGTTTTAAAGGTTGCAGACTGCATTGTGGCTCTAATAAAGACAGTGGGCGAGTCGATTCGTGACAAGCATGGTGATAAATCGGCTGTTGCAGCGGTGCACGACATAACAATGAAAGCACTGCAACTGATTTACCAAGATAGCAAGAAGGAGTGATAACTGATGAAAAAATATATTGTTTCAGGTGAAGTAACAGCTTATATCTCGGTAGAACTAGAAGCAGAGAGCAAAGAAGAAGCCATTGAAATGGCTTACGAAGAGTGTTCTGGTCCTATGAATTTTGTTGGCAATGGTGGCACTGATAAGCTAATTGGCGTGTGTGACACCGATTCTGCTACGGTTAGCATTGACTGTGACGATGAAATTGAATATACCGAAGCTGAAGAAATTGACTAAAGGAGGAAGAGTAATGACTCCAGAACGTAAACAATGGTGGGATAGCCTGCCGCAACGTGAAAAGTTGTTGCGTGAACAAATTTGGAAGACTAAAGGGACAATCTCGAAGTCGAAGTTTGCGCTTAAATGTGGCCGTTTGACAGATAATGATAAAAAATGGGTTATCTCCCGAATAAAAAAGGCAAAGGTTGTATTAACAGCTTTAAAGCATGAGCTTGACAATAAAGCAGTGGCGACGTATATGGGATACTATCAAGAGGCGTTCCCGATGTATCGCTGCAAAAAGTGCGGCGGCACGTTTGAAAATTTTGGACAGTCGTACTGCTGCTGGTGCGGCAGAAAGATTGTGGAGGTGAATAACAAATGAACGAACCGATTGTTTCGCCGTGGTTGATTTACTGGGCTGGAAGAATAGACTTTATACAAGGGTTTTGCCTTATAGTAGGTTTTATTGTAACTATATATACCGTGATTGCTACAATAGCAGTCATGACAGATGTTAATAAGAATAAAGAATCCGTTAAGGCAGTTAAAATACTTGTTTGTACAGCTTTGCTTTTAGATATTTTGGGAGTATTTCTCCCAACAGAAAAAGAAATATACGCTATGTATGCTGCAGAACATATAACACCTGCCAACATCCAAGCTACAGGCGAATTCGCAGATAAGGCTGTAGATAAGCTGATTGAGAAAATTTCAAAGGCAAGTAAGGCCATAAAGGAGTGATAACATGGCGAACTTAATTCTCCAAATTGCAAAGACGCTCGGCGTGGAGCTGGGCGAGGAGTTTAAGATTGATACAAGCGGCGACGATATTTTTCAAATCACCGAGTCCGGAGTTTGGATGAGAAAAGGCATCGACAAAGAAGAATGGGTGGAGAAACCGTTTGAATTTGTGATGCTGTGCAATGGCGATGCAAAACTTATCAAACTGCCGTGGCGACCGAAGAAAGGGGAAGGATATTGGACGTTTAACGTTTTCTTTGGAAGCGGCAAATGGGCTGTAGCTTCGTTTGCGTGGGGCGATGAGGTTTTCGATAAAGCAGTATTAAAAGCAGGCTGGGTATACCGCACCAGAGAAGAAGCCGAAGCTGCACTCCCTAAAGTGGCTGCGGAAATGGGTGTGGAGTATGAGCTTTAGGAGGCTTTAAATGAATTATGGCGATAAACATACCGAGGATAGCCTTGTGTCACGTCTGGGGCGTTTATACGGTATCGAACGTGGCTTAGATTGCGGCCCGAATATCATAATGGACAGGTATTGGAAGATATGGGACGGCGGGGAACGGCAAGACCTGTACGCGGGGTACTATGAAGCAGACTTCCTTTACATTACAAAAGGTGATTATCTCTACGAAGTCGAGATTAAAATCAGTATTTCTGATTTTAGAGCCGACCAAAAGAAAGATAAATACCATGACCACCCAGATGTTAGAGGTTTTTATTATTTCGTTCCGCAAGAGCTTTACAGCAAGTATAAAAACGAAATTAGAGCTACGTGCAAGGAAAAGGGTGCAGGCTTAATTGTAGATAGACATCTAATCACAACAGTTTTAAAGCCTAAAATCCGCAAAGATGTTAAACCATTAAGTAATAATGGTTACATACATTATTTGAGATTGTTTGCTAAAAAGTGGGTAAGAAAGAGGGAATTAATAGATGAGTGTAACATTAAGTGATAAACGTAGAACCGTCGAATATGATTTTGGTTATGGTGCATTACTCCGCTATCGGTTGGCAATTGCAGAAGCATATGGTGTCAAAAACGCACTTATAGCTGCTATTACGCCACCTTTTTCAGATATTGATAATGTATTTATAGAGGAAGTTGAGGAAAAAGTACCAGATGAAATAGCTGATTTTCTCTTTGCTTGTGATTGTGGTGCTGAATTTAACCAAAAACAGTCTAGCGTAATTTATCATGCGTTGAAAGATATTACATTGCCAGAGAATTATAATCCTGTAATTACTGCATATGGCAAGACATACGACTTGCATAAAGCGTTTATAGAAGTCTTTGGCTTAGGTAGGTACAAACACAATGGTGTCCTGTGGGCATAGGAAGGAGACGCTGTTTTGTGCAAAAATCTCTTGTAAGGTGTGGGCATTGAGAGGTGGTGATATAGTATGAAATCTAAAGCATATTGCTTTTCCAACGCCGCAGACTACGATATTGATGATATATCGGAAGAAATAACATTCGCTGAAACAGCAGGCAAGGCAAAACAAGATTTTAGCATAGAAAATGGAATCCATTTCAAGGGCATCAGAGTGCAGCGTTTGCCTTGGGCTGACAAATACGGTGATGTTGATAGTATTCCTGTTGAGGAATGGTTAAACCACGGTTGGTATTTTATTTGCGATACCTGCGGCGCAAAGATAGAAGATGTAGCAGACTTCCACGTCAACAGCAGAGGGTACTGCTGCAAGAAATGTTTTAATGAGTGGGTAGAAAGTGGAATAAAAAAACGCAACAGGTTGCAAAATCTCTTGTAGCTGTTGCAAAAAACGCAACAGCTCCCTTGAAAAAGTTTAGGAGGTGGAGAAATGAGTGACAAAGATTTTCTACTGAAAACAAAATTCTGCTACAAGGGTGATGCCTATCTACTTGAAACGAAACGCTCACTCTTACTCGTCGGTACTGGACTAGAATACACGAGTAAACTGCGGAATTTAGACTCAAACGGGAATGCTATGAATGAATATTTACTCTACAACAATTACTCTAGTAAAGAAACAGCAAAACAGGCACATGAAAGAATGGCGAGGCAGGGGAAAGAGGGTATTAAATTTTGGGGGATGCTTGCTGGTTATTACGCTGAAAAGTAAGAGCGGTACAAAAGAGATTTTTGCAACATGTTGCAAAAATCTCTTGTAAACTCCCTTGCAAAAAGGAGGCAATTATGAAAAGAACCATTGGCAATAAGCTAAACGACTACAAACATTTGAAACCGCCCGGAAGTGAATTCTTGCCACGCTTAGTAATGATTAGACGTGCCGTAAATGTTGTTTTTAGAAGAAATAGATATGCGTGGTGCAGTTTAAAAAAATTGTTTGTGCAAAGAATGAAAGCAAAGCACCCGGAAGCCGTCAAAAAATGGCCGAGGAGGTGATAAGAATGGAAGAAACAATGGAAGAAACAATGGTAATAATGGAAAAATATTATTCTGAATATGACTCCCCAATAATTTCATATGTGTGTGGTGAGTGTGGTGAAAAGTTCCTTGACCGTGATGACAATTATAAATATTGCCCTTATTGCGGCAGAAAAATTGTGGACGAAAAGGAGTAAACAAAATGACGGTAGAAGAATTGATTGAAATATTGGAGAGACAAGAACCCTATGGAGAGGTATTTATCAGCGTTGAAGGTCGCAAATATCCTGCGTCAAGGGTTTTGTTCCCAATAGGTTGGGAAGAACCAGATTATAGTGTTGTAATTTCTGATAATTAAGCCCATGGGCGCGGCGGCTGGGTTGCCGAATGGCAGTAGGTTGCGGACTTGGCAACGGTAGGCCCATTATTGTTATGGACTGATGAAACAGGCCTGTGTAAAATCCAAGAAATCCCTTGCCGTCGCTTTTTATAAACATTTGAGGTGAAGATATGAGTGAACAACAAAAACTCAAAGAAGCAGCTCAACTCATAAAAGAAATGTGTAGCAAGCGGAAGCACTGCAAAGGATGTATCTTTCGCAATGTTAACGATACCGCTCCCCTATGCGAATTGACAAATTGGCCTGATAGGTGGAATGTTGAGAGGTGCAGCAACGATTGATAAGGAGTGATAGCGATTGAAAATATTAAAGTTTTCGCCGATTAAGCGTGAGCAGGGCAGAAATACTTGCCATTGCTATAAAGAAACAGACATCTATGGTGGCAGTAAAAAGCCTATCAGTTTTACAGTCGACCCGGACACCAAAATCTGCTTCTGCAATCACTGTGGCAACATGGTTGAACCTATCGTTGTACTGGAGCTGATGTGTAACGATTGGCAAGCAATAGCAAAGGACTATGACAGAGCTAGGAAACAGACGTTGAGGTGCTATGAGATTGGCACGAAGTTTCGACCATATAAACGTGTGCTAAAGATGCTACAGGAACATATGGGACGAAAGAATGATATGATGCCGATTTGTCCGCATTGCCGGGAGAAAATAGATTTGGAAAAGTTAGCTAATGGCGTTTGGATAAGAAAGGCGGAAAAATAATGATTAATTACAAGAAAGCCGAACAGGCGAAAGAACTGCTACAAGAATGTGGAGCATCTTTTATAATTGCCTATAATGACAGCAATAACGATGATGTTGTTTGTGCATCAGGTAATTATATTATCCTTAAAAGCTTGATCATTGGTACGATGGCGCAGGCAGCATTAGGTGTGCGTGGCAAATATGGTGAAGAAATGGCTATGCAAGAATTAATGAGCATGATGACAGAAGCGGCGAAATTAGTTCATTACAATAAGGAGTAAAAAAATGAAAGATGAAAAATTAATAGTCCTGCTGTTCGCGTTTAGGTACGCCGTGCATAGAATTCCCACACAGGCATTGCGTGAAATTCAAAACGAGCTGTTCGATAATCTCCATAAAATGCCAGATTGGATGTTGACGCAGATGGAAAGAGACATTGAATGGAATTTTGAATTAATGCAAAGCAGACTAGAGGAAACCGGAAGAATCGCTTTAGACGATGATTGCCGCTTTCAAAAGCCGCTGCTTGATGCAGTAAAAGCACAAAGAGCAAAGTTAGCAGAGATTGCCAGAGGTACAACCAATGGAAATATGCTTAATTGATATTGTCAGTTGCACACTGCTTGACGTAGCTGTTATGTGTGTAGCTTTATGGATGTTAAACAGGGAGTGGTAATTTGAAATATTTACATCTTGTTGCAAGTATTTGTATGGAAATTCTTGCTATTATGGGTACTATTGGAATCCTGGTTATAATCTGGAGAGATATTTTAGGAGGTTTTTAAGATGATTAAATTTTTACCGACGATTGACGCACCAGCGAACACGAAGCTTCCGCAACGTAGCACACAGTTTTCTGCTGGCTATGATTTTTACGCACCGACAGATATTTTTGTTCCAGCTGGCGGTGAAAGCGTACTTATTCCGCTGAACATCAAAGCTATTATGCCTGGCGATATGGTTCTGATGCTGTTCATCCGCAGCAGTCTTGCCGTTAAGTTCAATTTGTCGCTAGTTAACAGCGTAGGCATTATTGATAGCGATTATGCTAACAACCAGGACAATGATGGAAATATAGGTGTTAAATTCAGAAACAACGGCAGCGAAACCATCATCATCAGAGAAGGTGAACGCTGTGCACAGGGAATCTTCGTCCGTTACTGCGTAACCTCGGACGATGAAGCAAGTGCTGTTCGTGGTGGCGGTTATGGCTCAACAGGACGCTAAGATTTATCTTATTAGCTGGCGCAGTTTAATTTCGGGCGAGGTTGATTTTCACGACAGAGTGTTAGCTTCTTCGCCTGAAGAAGCTATAAAGATAGCTAGCAAAGGAGAATTTTCAGAACTTCTCGAGCTGTACGACCCGGAAGTAGAAGGAATGTAGGGAGTGTATAAAATGCCGAAACGAGAAAAAAGCATTGAAGAACAAATTAAAGAAGAAACAGCTATGCTTATAGACAGTTTTTGGCGGTGGGAACATATCCGGACCTATGGATGCCAAGACCCTTTTTATCCTGACGGCGAAAACATGAATTTAGTAAGGAATCATATAATTTACGGAAAGAGCAGACTTGAAGAGCTGTGTACCAATATTCCTTTGCCAGCCCAATATTATATGCCGACACCTGAGGAAGTTGACGCAAACTATATGGCTGCCGACGGAAAGTATTATGATTACCGGATGAAAAAGTTCGCAGGATCATATCCAGGCATTACCACTAAAACACCGAATGATATAAGCAACCAACAAGAATTATTTTAGAGGTGCTACATGAAAACACCATGCAGAGGATGCACAGAAAGAAAAATAGGCTGCCACGCTACTTGTAATGCTTTTAGCGAATGGAAAATCCAGCAGTGTAAAATACTGAAAGCCATGTATCTTGAAACGCTTTCACCTACAGCTGGAGCAGTTGCCAGACACGAAAAATGGATAAAGGAGCATAAATAATGAGTGCGTTTAAATCTCCATTTAGTTTTATCGGATTAAAAGATGATAAATACGTTATTGTCAAAGAAGCACCGAAGAATTCAAAAGATAGCTTTACAATGCCGCTTCCTAAGGATAACGTAAATCATCCGAAACACTACACCAAAGGCGGTATTGAGTGTATAGATGCCCTAAAGGCTGCTACTGTTGGCAAAACAGGCATTGAAGCTGTCTGCGTTGCCAACATCATCAAATATTTATGGCGTTATGAAGAAAAAAACGGCGTAGAAGATTGCCTAAAAGCAAGATGGTATCTTGACCGCCTTATCGAAGAACTTAAATAACAGAAGGGAGTAAGCGCATGGAAAATATGACTGTAAATGAAAATCAAAGCACGATAACCGTTCCGCTGGCGTATTTCGAAGAACTTATCGAACGTGTGGCAGAGCAGACCGCCAAAAAGACCTCTAAAAAGCTGTGTGATGATCTGTACAGCAAAGAAGCACAGCGGAGGGATTTCGACAAGCGACTGTATAACGTGCGCTTACTGCTAAAGAACTACAGAAGCCTTCAGGAACACGCAGCGTTAAAGACCAGCGAGATTGTCAATATCGACGATGAGCAGATTTCTGCTATTGAGATTCTTGATTCGTTCCAAAACCTGAAAAGCATGGGAGCTAATGAGCTAAAGCTTGAAAGCATCATAAGCTCAACCATGCGAACCAAAGTGTTGATAAACTATATGGATGATATGATAGCACTTTACAAGCAGACCAGGTATAACAGCGGCAAGCAGGAAGATTTGCGCCGGGCAGATGTGCTTGACGTGCTGTTCCTTAAACCTTGTCCGCCGGAAGCGTATGTTACTGATATAGTAGCAAGCCTTGCGCAAAAATGGTCAGTAAGCGAAAGGCAGATATGGCGTGATACAAACGATGCTGTCGAGCAGCTAACCGCTTTGCTGTTTGGCGTGGACGGCGTGAACCTGCTGGAAGATAAAAAGCGCAGAAGGGCAGCTCGCCTTGCTGAAGAAAAGAATATCGAAAAATAATCAAAAAACTACCGGAATAGTCAAAAAAACATTTGACTATTCCGGTAGTTATGTTATAGTATAGTCAAAGAAAAACATAATAAAAACAAAGAAAGGAATAGTGAGATGGAAAAAAGAATTGTAAATGCGGTTAAGAGAATTCAAGAAATTGAAGTAAAAACTAACAAAGGAACTGCAAGCAAGGAAGAAATGATTGAGCTTGTTGCTCTTGATGAAAACTTAAGAGCATATGCTCATGAAAACAACATGGGATATTTCGAATGCTTGGTAAAATTTCGTGAAGAATTAAGAAAGGAGGATTAAACAATGACACAAGAAAAAATTTTAACATTAGCGTTAGAAGAAGCTATACGAGTTTGGGGCGAGTTTAAAGATAGAGCAAAAAGACTTCCTGATAATGAATCTGCTAAACGAAATGAACAACAAAAATGGAAAGAAGTTCAAGAGCTTAAAAAGATGCTCAAAAAAATCACAGAAACTAAATAAAAGCTGATGACAAGGGCAATAGCCCTTGTAAAGCTGGCAGGCAGACAGTTCAAACCCTGTGCCTAAAGCTTAAACTTTAAGGAGGACTTAAAAATGACTTATCAAGAAAAGCAAGAAATGAAAAAGCTTGCCTGCAAATGCCTGGAAAAATACTTCGGCTTTGCTCCGACGATGAAGCAGATTGTTCTGCTTGAAAGCGCAAGTAATGGATATACAGTTGATTCTCTTCTGTTCAGCATCGGCTATAACGGAAGAGAATTTCAGCTCAGAAGAACCTTTACCTGGGGTAAAGATACAGTGGAATATAAATATTGCCGCTACGATGTTATCATGATTGAACAATAGAAAGGAGTAGAACAACATGAAACTAAATTACAATCAACTAACCTACATAATCGGCGTACTGAGAGAGGAGAAATGTAGAGCTTATAATGCATGGATAGATAAAAAATTCATTGCAGATAAAGCAAGTAATGCTTATGAGGATTGGCTTAAAAACAATCCAAATGCTTCAAAACAGGAACAAGACCATGCGTTCTCTAAAATGGCAGAAGCTGCTCTTAGTGAATGTGCAGAATCATATGGCGTTTATTCTATTGCACAAACTGTTTATCAAGAATTTACCGAAGGTGAAATTGAAATTTAAGGAGGAAGAACCAATGAAAGAACCTAAAGACATGACTAACGAAGAATTAAAGCAGGAAAACACTAGGCTGATTAAGATTTACAACAGCTCGTGCGACCCATGGCATCATCAATGCTTGAATGAGCACTTTGAAGAGCTGGAAGAAATTGCAGCGGAAAGAGGTATAGAGCTTTAAAAGCTGATGACAGGAGCTTAAGCTCCTGTAAAGCTACCGGGCAGAAGGTTCAAAGTCCTTGCCAATAGCTTTAGAAAGGAAGTCGATTTTATGAACTATGCAATTTTACTGAAAACTGTGGTTGATGCCAATGGCAAAACCAATTCTGTGGAGAAAGTACCATACGAGGGAGCTATCACGCTTAATTCAATGTATGAACTGTGCGAATGCGAGTACGTCGACATTAAAGAAGTTCCGCTTCAGCTGGTAGAGTTCGACGGACAACTTGGAATTATTCCCGGTGTTACACTGATTTTCGATGAAGAATTTCTTCTGAAAAATGAAAACCCGGTGGCTAATGAGCTGGCAAGTGCTATTTATGGTTACGGCCGTTTACATGATCAGTGCCTGTGCGGTAACGTGCTGCTGTGCTACACAAACGAGGAAGGCGACTGCATGCCGTTCAGCGAGGGTGAAGCGAACGCCGTCGTTAAGTGTCTGGCAAGAATCAATAAGCATATTGGAGATATGGAATTTAAGGTCCAAAAACCAATGATGAAATTTATGACTTTTTAGGAGGGATGCTAGGATGTTAAAATACAAAGATTACTCAACCTTAATCAACGAACAGCAAAAGGAATACGAAAGCTTTACCAAAGATAAAACGTTCTTTGCTTTTACTGAAGAACAGTTCAACGAAGGCATGAAAAGATTTGGTTTAGCTCCGGATGATACCGACAAGGTTTATCAAATCGGCTTCGGAGGATATATCCTTCGTGCCCAGGCTAAGGCTCATAATGATTTAGTAAAACGCCTGAACATCGAAAAGAAGGAGCACATGAAAGATTTCGACTTCTTGAAATCAGCCTTCCGTTACGAACTTGCTAACCATGAGTTTTGTATAACTTATGAGCTTGACGATACGCTGGATGCTCTGCTTTTGACTTATGAGCAAGTTAACTCTGACCCGGTTATGAAAAAAGCTTTACTTGAAGCAAAGAAAGAATATCTTAAGAATTGCGAAGATTGGATGTGATTAATGTGAGAACAAGACAGCTTATAAAGTATGTACTGATGTTGGAAACGCTCCCTCTTGCCGGAGATGAATTCCATGAAATCATGGAAAATACTAAACGCCGCCAAAAAATAATCGACGCACTGCGTGAAAAGCTTCTGATGCCAGCAAGCTGCTATCCCTACAAATCAGTATAAATAAAAGAGCCAGCGTACGTCGAAAGGCGTGCGCTGGGAAAAAGATTGGAGTGAAAGTTATGTGTAAAGTAGCAGATAAAAGTTATAGAGAGTTATGCGAAGCGTTGCTCGGGCAGGAAGCTTATAAGGTTTCTGAATTAACGGCACAGAAATTGTATCGCCTGGAAGATACCGACGAGCTGAAAGCATATGGTTTAGACAAACAGAAAGCAGAAGCTTTCTTGTGTGGTGTAGAGTTAGGCAAAAGAGCTTTCACCGAAACCAAAGCTGAGGAAAAAAGACACTGCTGTGATCCGCAAGACTTGGCTGAATTTATGATGCCGAAGTTGCGGTATCTGAATCATGAAGAGTTCTGGGTAATTGCAGCAGACAGCAAGAACAGAATTATTGAAGCAAGAGCTATACTGAAAGGAACGCTGACAAACTGCCTTGTTCATCCTAGAGAGATTTTCAAGTATGCCATCATGAAAAATGCTGCTTCAATATTTGTAGCACATAATCATCCTTCAGGCTTTGCAGTACCTAGTAATGATGACAAAAAGTTAACCAGGGACATTGTTAAAGCCGGGGCAATAATGGGAATACCTTGCTTAGACCATATCATTATAGGTGACGGCAGTTACTACAGTTTTCAGGAAGATGAACAAATGTAAGGAGGAAAGAAAAAATGAATGCTTATGAAATCATGTACGTTATGCGCCCGGAGCAGGAAATAGTCGAGGGTGTTATCTCGAAGTTCAATGACTTAATCGCTTCTAATGGTGGTGTAGTCGAAAAGACAGACCGCTGGGGAGAAAGAAAGATGCCTTATGTGATTCAGGACTATGAGAATGGTATTTATGTCCTGGTTACGTTTCGAGCCAATAAGAAATGTGTGCTTAAGCTTAACGAAGAAATGGAAATTAGCGAAGAAGTGCTCCGGCATATGATTATTAGAAAGGGGGTATGCTAATATGACACCTTTTGATAAATTTAAGGAAACTGCTGCGCTGGTTAATCTTTGGATAACAGAAGAAAAACCTAAAATTGAAAGATTTGGCTGCCGAAACTGCCAATACGCTCATTCAACGCATGAACGCTTCGACAGATTTTGTACAAACCAATACGGTATTTGTAACTGCTTGCCGAACTGGTACACTCCGATAGCTCGCATTGATGAATGTCCTAAAAAGAATAATCCTAGAGCTGGCAAGCTCAGTTCGATTTGCAAAGTTAACACGGAGGTATAAAATGGCTAATATCTGTTTCAATGACATTACAATGGTTGGAGATAAAAAAATACTGCAAATGCTGCAAGATGATATTGAACGTCACCTAAATGAAAATGATGGCAGCATTTATAGATACGGTAATGAGCTTTACCCTGGCAGTAACTATGAAGGATGGTTCGACGATGTTGGAGAAGTAGCTAAAGCCAACGAAGAAGAATATTTCTTGCGGTTTACCGTAGATACAAAATGGACCCCGGCAATGGACTTTTTCGTAAGACTTGCAAAAGATAAAGGCTTAAAACTTTACTATGCTGCCGAAGAACCTGGCTGCGAGCTTTATCAAACGAATGATGTTAACGGTGAGTTCTACGATGAAAGATATGTCTTGTATTGTAGAGAGTGCGAGATAACCTATTATAGCTCAAAGGAAGATTTAGTTGACGGACTAGCTTTTCTGTTCAAAAGGCGAGGTTATAAGGTGTTTAATAAAGAAAGCGCAATGGAATGTAGCATCAAGGAACTTGAAAAAATCGGCAGAATATTCCTGGTAGACGGAACTGACACGTGGTTTGATATAGGAGAATTTGAAATAGTTCCTGCCGGGGAGCAATAGAAAGGTAGTGGTTAACGTGAAAACATTGTATTTTGAAGGTGCTGGCTGGGAAAAGGCAGAGCGCAGCATCAACACCATAGGCAAATGCCGTGTTAGAACAGCATTTCACCTTGATAACGGCAAGGGAGTTTATCTTGAAATTGTTTGCGGTGAAATGCTTGGCGAAAGAAAGAAGCTTTATGGCGGCTTGCAGTATGTAGGCTTCGTAGACTTCTTATTCTACATCACGGATGAAGAACCGAACGATGACTGCAATAAGCATAAATTGCCCGGTATGCGTAACACTCATTTTGCTTATGACTTCGATTCTATTCTTGCTTTTGTGAATAGCCTGGGAGCATCGTTTGATAAAATATGTGTGCTGCCAAACCTTGCCGGATATAGAGTTCATTCAGACAACAGGGGGAAGCGATACAACTATGCTGACGAGTTTACGCCAGACTGGGAGGTTATAAAGAGAGCGAAAGAAATTCACGAATACTTTTACCAGCTGGAGCAATCAGAAGGCAAGAAGTTCCCTAACTTCTCTCTGTACAATGACGAAGGCGACAAGACAAAGCTTTACCTGATCCGGCATTACAACGGCTATAATAAGAAATGGCTTATTGATGCGTCAAGCGATTCATGGTTGAAAACTATGGTTGAAGTATCTTAAAGTTGGTTATTGTGCAAGGAAGAAGTCAAAAATAAGTTTGACTTCTTCCTTTATGTTATGTACAATAAAGCTATATAGATGATTGGAGGGAAGTAAATGAGCCTGACAGACAAAATGAGAACTGCAATGACGAACAATGGAATGACACAAAGTGATGTAGCAAAAAAACTAGGTGTTAGCAAGGCAGTTGTTAGCGCAAGATTTCTTCATTGCAGAAGCTTAAAAATGCTTCTTGAAACAATGGAGGCTTGTGATTGCGATGTTGTCCTTCGTCAAAAAAATGGAGAGTGTGAAATGATCATCACTTTAGATGATATAAGAGAGGATGATTTGGCGAAAAATTTATAAAACATCCTCCTGGTCAAAAAAACATTTGACAATAGTTTTAGTTGTGTTATAGTATAGTTAAATAAAAACTTAATAAACCAAAACAAAAGGAGTCGGTGAAAATGAATTTAGAACAACAAATCAAAGTAGCAGAAAAAAGAATCTATGACGCAGAATGCAGAAGAGCAGAATTTGCGAAAAAAATATAATGAAACAGGAATTTTGCTTTATGAAAGATTGGCAGAATCCGAAACTAAAACAATTTCTGAAATAAGAGATGCAATAATTGAAGCTTCTCTTTACATGAACTAAGGAGGGAGTAAATCATGAAGATAGGTAAAGTAGAATTCACATGGCGTGCACATCGTCAAGCGTGTGTTGTAAAAATCGGCGGTGAACAAAGAGTTTTCCGCTTCAATAAGAAAACGGCTCGTAAGGAGCTGTTTGCGAAAATTCGCTCCTTAATTGCAGAAGCAGCTGGTACCCAAAAGGTTTGCCAGCATTGCGGCAAGCATTACTTCGGTGTAAACTCGCACAACTTCCTGTGCGGTGACTGTGCTCAGAAAGCTGCTGACATTCATCGTGAAGGTGTTGGCAATATTAAAGAGTTTTCCTTCAGCGAAGCTTTGCAGTACATTCCTGAAGGCGTTAACCCAATCGAATATGAGCGTAAAATCGACGCAGAAATTCGTGCGGAACGTCAAGCATTGGTAGACTTGTGGAAACAAGATGACCAAGCGTGGAATTTGTACTGCTATGGAAAGAGGGCGAGCAAATGAAGTACGAAGTAACTTTTTCATGCGGTCACACCGGAACGGTACAGCTGTACGGCAAAGGTGATGAGCGTGAACGTAAGATTCGTTATTTTGAAGAATATGGCGTATGCTCCGAGTGTTACAAAGAGCGCCGTACTGTAGAAGCAGAAATTGGTTGCAAACATGTAACAATGTCCTACAAGGCATATAAGACTGATTACAGTTTCTGCGACGTTTTAAACGATTCTTACGATAAGCAGAAAAAAATTATTACGGTGTTAGTTCCGGAAGCGTTGGCAGATTTTATAGATGCTAAAAATAAGTGCGGTGCTACACTGTTTAATGCAGCTATTAAGATTGCTACCAATAACAAGAACAAGGAAGGCAAGCACTACGCAGAGTGCTATGAGATAGTCAAAGCCTATATCAAGGCACACGCAGACTTTGCCAAAGAATTACAGGCGTATATGCAACAACAGAAAGCTAATAAGATTGTTGTTAGCAATATCACAATGGACGAAGAACAACTTGTAAGAATGTACATAAAGCAGTTCGACGCTGAAATCAATGATAACGAGAATAAGTTAACCATTACCTATAAAGATTTTAACGAAGGCAGCTTAATAAGAGAGTACCTGGATTGCCTTGCAAAAATAGCAAATATCAATATCGAAAGGGCGTGATCATTTGAAGCCGGAAGATATTATCAAGTCTTACAATGCCGAAGGCAGCATTAAAAAAGTCGCTGCACTGTTCCGCATTTCAGAGCAGAAAGTAAGGAAGGTTCTCATTGATGCCGGAGCATACGAAAGCGATATATCCATACAGGTCAATGATTTGCATGAGCAAGGTTACAGCGTGGAGAACATAGCTGAAAAATTACGTGTAAGCAAGAGCACTGTTTCAGCATATCTGCCGTACACTAAAGGCGTGTATCTTGGCGAAAATCCTTCCAGTAATGCGCTTAAAATAAGAAAGTGCAGAGCTAAAAATGGATAAGCCTTTAAACGAGCTTCTAAATAAATATATAGAAGCTTATAGCAAAGGCGAAGATAGCCTAAGAGTGTTTTGGGAGTATGTTATAAGCATAGGAGCTTATGAACAGATGCGCCAGCTTGCTGTATACCAGGATGTTATTCTTAGCTACAAGAAAGACCAGGCAAAGCCTTCCTGCAATGGTTACTGCGAAAAAGTCTACACAGCCGAAGATGCAGAGTTCGCCAGGATACAAATAGAGCACCTTTTAAAATCATGTCAGTAAGGTGTCATTTACAAGGCAATTAAAGGAATGATATAATTAAGATGCAACAGTTGGATGATAAATCCTTCTCCTAAAAATATGTTGTGTACTCAAAAAGCCGTCTACATTAGCAGACGGCTTTTTAATGCAAAAAAATCCTAAAAACATCCTCCTGGTCAAAAAAACATTTGACAATAGCTTTAGTTATGTTATAGTATAGTCATAGGGGATAACAAAAAACCCTAAATAAGCAGGCAAGTTGCAGAAAGGAGAACGAAATGGACGAAATGAATAGCAACGAACTTTTAGTAAAGGAAGCAAAAAGGGTTCAACTTTTAGAGGACATCAGAATTTTGGAACACTCCAAAAACCTCGAAGAAGCTCTTAAAAAACTAGAAGCCTTGCTCAATAAATAAGCAAAGCTTCAGTCCGAAAAGTGAATCAGGGTGGTACTTGCCGCCATCCTAAATCACTTGAATTATAGCAGAAAAATTTAGAAAAGGCAAGAACATTCATTATGGCAGAGTGTATATTTTAGAGAGCAGTGCATTTATAGCATTGCTCTTTTTTTATGTAAAGGGGTTGAGAGTAGTGGTGTATCTTGTTGTTGTCGCTCACCCGGATGATGAAGTTCTTGGTGCTGGTGCTACAATATGCAAACTTGTAGAAGAAGGTCATATTGTAGATGTATGCATTTTATGTAGCAAGGCAGAAGCAAGAGCAAATAGACCGGACGATAATGAAATGCAGGAAGATTTGTTCGCTTCTATGAATATGCTTGGAGTGCATGATGTTTATCTTGGTAATTTTGTAGATAGCCAGCTTAACATGTCAGCACATTTAAAGATAGTTCAATTTATTGAAGAAGCCTTGAAAAGAAGCAGTGCTACCAGGGTAATTACTCACCATCCTAGCGATTTGAACAATGATCATCAAATTACATCGTTATGTTGCCAGGAAGCTGCCAGATTGTCCATGCGCATGACTGCCAATGTTCCGCATATTGAGCTTATTGCGTTTATGGAAGTGCCTTCTTCGACTGACTGGATGCTTAATCATAGTATAGAAGCTTTTCTTCCTAACACATTCATAGAAGTAGGGAAAAAACTGATTCTAAAGAAAATAGAAGCTTTAGGCAAGTATAAAAATGTTATGCGTCCATTTCCTCATCCGAGGAGCGCAAATGTCCTTGAGGGGCTTGCGGCATATCGTGGAGGTCAGTCGGGATGCAATTATGCAGAAGCTTTTCAAGTAGTATTTAGGAGAGAATTATAATGAAAAAAATCGAATTATGCAAAATGAGAGCTGGAGATATAAAAACAGAATTTGGTAATCCCAGGAAGATTTCAAAGGGTAAACTTCAGGATTTAGAAAAAAGTCTTGAAAGCTATGGAGATTTCGGGATTTTTCTTATTGATGAACAAGACAACGTTATTTCCGGAAACCAAAGGTTGAAAGCAATCTTGGCTAAATTCGGTCCTGATACAATTCTCGATTGTAAAAGGTTAATAGGTTATACAAAGGCAGAACTTAGAGCCATAAATGTTAAGTGTAATGTGCATAATGGTGAATGGGATCTGGATATGCTTGCTGATTGGAGCATAGATGCTGCCGATATTGATTTAAGCAAGCTTGAAGATGAAGAAGATCCTGGGAAACGTGAGATACCGGAAATGGAGCTTATTCATTATGAAAAATACGATTATGTTATGATTTGCTGCAACAGTGAGCTTGATTACAACGACCTCGTAAGAAAGTTGGGCATTGAAGGGAAAAAAGTTAGTGTATCAAAGAGAAAAATTAATGCACGTGCAATTTGGTATCATCATATGAAAGCAGTTATTGTTCCTGAAGAAGAATACGAAAGGCTGAAGGAGCTTGCATATGGAAAAGGTAAGTAAAGTTTTTTCAGGGCACCAACCAAATTTCCTGCCGTATATGGGTTTTTTCTATAAAATGCTGAAATCGGATGTTTTTGTGCTTGACGATGATGTGCAGTATTCTAATGATGCATTTCACAATATGAATTTCCTAAAGCTGAACGGAGCAAAATGTAAAATCATAGTTCCGGTAAGTTATTCATATGGTGATGCTATTAACAAGGTTAAGATAGCTTATGTTAAGAATTGGGACAAGAAACTGCTCAAAAGCATTAGAATGAACTATGCTAGAGCGGAATATGTTGATGTTGGCTATGAATTGATTGAGAGGCATCTAAATAAACGATATGAATATCTTGCAGACATGAATATTGCTTTGCTTAAAGAGATAGCCGAAAGGTTTGGTATAAGCACAAAACTGCTAATAGCAAGTATAGATGTTCCTACAGAATTGAAAAATAATCAGCGCAATATATACCAATGTTTAAAGCTTGGTTGTGATGTTTATTATTCCGGCATAGGCGGTAAGGCCTATAACGATGAAATCAGCTATAATGAAAATGGCATAGAAATAATTTATACCGATTATAGTCCTTTTGTTTATAAGCAGATTGGTAAATGTTTTATTGAAAATTTGTCAGTGCTTGATTACATATGCAACAATGGTTTTAACTTGCCGGAAGGGTGGCATAAAAATGGATAAAAGCATTTTAGGAATTTATGTTCCAAGTTACAATAGAGCCGATACTACGAATACTTTCAAATGGCTCGAAAGATGTACTTATGTAGTAAGAAAATCTCAAGAAGAACAGTATAGAGCAAGAGGAATTGAAAGTATTTGGGCTGTAGAAGATAGCGAAATAGATAATCTTTGCAAGGTAAGCAATTATATTGTCGAGCATTCTCCTGAAAACATCATCTTCACAATAGATGATGATGTTGATGGCTTTGTTTATCGCCTGGAAGATATGGAGCCTATAACAGACAAGGAAGTCATTATGGCTGAGATTGAACGAATTGCTCAAATCATGCTTGATCTAAATATAGGATTTGGTGCAGAAGATGCATCGATAGCCCCATGGAACTATGATGCTGAATTCTGCTTCAAAGGTACAACAGGAGCAATGAGATGGTTTAACAAGAATGCTTATAAGTCAAGATTTAGGGAAGAAGTTTATCATAACTGTGATTTGGATGTAATGCTACATGAACTTCTAGTAAACAGAATTACTTTAAAGCCAAAGTATTTTATGGTAAAGGCAGGAACAGACACTAACAAAGGCGGCAATTCCTCCAAAACAAGGCAAGCGCAGATTGATTGTGTACAGGAGATGAAATTGAGGTGGGGAAAATATTTTGACTACAATTTCAATAACAATAAGCCTAGAATTAATGTGAAAAGGTAATTAACTTGTAGTATGTAATTAAATGTTCATAAACTTGACATTAGAATGGTATATGTTACGATATAGTAAAGAGTATAACAGGGAGGTTAGGTAACATGAATTATTTAGTTACTAACAATGGCTACAACATGTTTGATATGATGAGCATGATGCAAAAAGCTATCAGGCGTGGAATTTTTGAGTATGCTGGTTTCGCAGCCAATGAGCTTCAGGACAAGTTTCGTTCTGCAATGTGGAACAGAATATTGGTTATTTCTTCAGAAGATTGCTATGGTGTAATAACTAAGGAGCTTGTCGAGCTTAGAAAAAGAGACGAGCGAGAAAAAGACAGTAAGTTGATAAGTGCAGCTATTGCATTATTGTGTAAGTCTTTGAAGAGCAGAGATGCCTGCTATTTTGCATGTAATTTCATTTTGGCTTCAAGAAATCCCAGGAAAATAAAAGTAAAAGAAGATGAAGTATCTTCGCTTTATAAAAGACTGAATGCTAATGAAAAGCCTGTAGAGTTTGACTTGTTTGGCTTTGCTCAAGGAAATGATGATTATTTGGATGCAGAAATAAGCGAAAAATTTTCTCGAGGCGTTGAATTGCAAAAAGCTATTAAGCATATTGATATGGATATGATAGGCTATACGATTGATTTACTCAGAAGAACAGACAGAGCTTTTTTGTGGAATGTTATGTTAGATTATGCAAAAGAACAAGCATCTGTGATTTATGAAGAAATCTACAGTCTTAAAATTGCCGATGATTATGTGAATGCTAGGAAGCCTAATCTACAGAAAGACGAAATATTTATCAGCAAAGCTGCAATACTTTTGTGCTATTGTGAGGATGAGGAGTTTTTTGAACTTGCTTCAAGCGATATTGTTTGCCTTGCTAAAAAAATTGATTGGAATAATATAAGGATAAAAGATGTAAAGACTTGTGTGTTAGAAAATGGTGAGATTCCTATATGGGTTTTTGACTGCCATACCATTAAAGGCAAGAAAATGGGAAAAACCGATTGGGATATGACCACTGATGAGCAAGCTGCACTGTTTCCTTTGAGAACGGCTTACTTTGATGAAGCAAGTTGGATTTACACCTATGAGCAGGATTTCGATAACGGTGATATTTCTGAAAAAGGGATACAGCCTATAAGAGAATATGCAAAAACTCATCCTGCAAATCCTGTTGAATTTATACCATATGAGTAAATAAAGATTTTATGTCAGCCTGTCGCTTTTTGCGGCAGGCTTTTTAGTTAGAGGTGGTGATATGGCTGGAAGAAAAGAGAATCTAAAACCGATTACAACCGTGGAGCAAGCGAGAGAAATGGGTAGGAGGGGCGGTATAAAGTCTGCTGAAGTTAAAAGAAAAAAGAAAAGCATGATGGAAACTGCTAAAATGCTTATGTCGATGCAGACGGAGAATAAGTCTATAAAACAGAACCTTGAATCTTTGGGAGTAAAAGATAAGGATGATCAAACCTATCAGACAGCAATCATAGCTAGAATGATTCAAAAGGCATTAGTTGATGGTGACACCAACGCTGCAAAGTTTTTGGCTGAAATAACCGGGGAAGTAGGGAATAAAGGATTTCTCAATCTTGCTGACGACCCGGAAGCTAATGAAACCATTGATATGTATAAGAGCGTCTATATTCCTAACAATGGGCGTAATGGATATGAAACTGATTATTTAACTCCGCAGCCTGGACCGCAGACGATGTTTATGTGTTCGCCTGCGGATATTGTTATTTATGGCGGAGCTGCTGGCGGAGGGAAAACGTTTGCATTGTTAATGGAAGGTTTAAGACATAAGAATGTTGTTGGATTTAGTGGAGTTATTTTCCGCAAAAATTATACTCAAATTACAGCTTCAGGTGGTTTGTGGGATGCTGCTCAAAAGATTTATGGACTTGTACAGGGAGCTAACGCCAAAAAGACACCTAAACTACATTGGTATTTCACACCTAGTAATGCAAGGATAAATTTTGCTCATCTTGAAAGAGATGAAGATTTAATGAGCTGGCAAGGTACAGAAATCTGCTATCTTGCTTTTGATGAGCTGACGCATTTTAGCCGTCACCAATTCTTGTATATGCTTTCTCGTAACCGTTCAACGTGCGGTATTCGTCCTTATGTAAGAGCGACGTGTAACCCGGACAGCGATAGTTGGGTAGCTGATTTTATTTCTTGGTGGATAAATCAAGATACAGGCTATCCAATCTACGAGCGCAGCGGTGTTGTGCGTTATATGTGCGTCCTGAATGATACGATTTATTGGGGCAGTAATCCGCATGAACTCGCAAAGGAACACGGCGTAAATGTTGAAGAATGCAAGTCGGTTACGTTTATAGCGTCAAAACTGACAGACAACAAGGTTTTAATGGCTAAAGACCCGTCATACATGGCGAACCTTAAAGCGTTGGCAGAAATTGACAAGGAACGTCTGTTGTATGGTAACTGGAAAATACGTCCTGCCGCTGGCATGTACTTTAAAACAGAAAACTTCACCTTTGTTGATGTCGTGCCGAAAAATATCGTTGCTTATGCACGTTCCTGGGATTTAGCGGCAACAGAACCCACGCCGCTCAATCCAGACCCCGACGCAACAGCAGGTGTGTTAATGGGACTGCTTGACGATGGCAGAGTAATCGTCCTTGATGTAAAACGCAAGCAGATAAAGGCGAATGACGCTAGGAATCTTCTGCGTAACATGGCAGCAATAGACCAGGGTAAATACAAATTCGTACAAATCACGATACCGCAAGACCCAGGACAGGCAGGCAAGGCGCAAGCTCAAAGCCTTGTATCAATGCTTGCGGGTTACTCGGTGGAGATTGTATCGCCGACAGGCAGCAAAGAGGTTCGTGCTACTCCATTTGCTTCACAGGTGCAGGCAGGAAACGTCCTTATCCTTAAAGGTGAATGGAATGATATGTATCTGTCAGAACTTGAATCGTTCCCGGAAAGCAAGCATGATGATATGGTGGATGCGTCAAGTGATGCGTTTAACAAGCTCATGAATTCACGCAGCTGGGGCGGCTTAACGAGCTAGGAGGAATAATGGTAAAAAGAAAAGATAATTCAATTCGTGCAGACAGCGGATTTAAAGATGCTTTTATTGCACGTAAAGCTCGCAATTATGAAGGTTTGCTGAACGAGCGAAAGCTTACAGACCAGACTTTAGCTGCAATGTACAGAAATGCTCTTGTGCGTAGAATTGTAACGCTGGTTGCCGATGATGCTATGAAAAATTTTATAGTAATCGAAGGCGATACTGACGATTGTATCTTGCAGGAGCTTGAAACACTGTTTGTACAGGAAAAGCTTACAGAAGCTTTATATTGGGACAGACTGTTCGGTATGTCTTGTGCTCTTATCCTTGCTGACGATGGCCAGGAGTTAAGCGAACCTATTAATATCAACCGTTTACGCAGGATTAACGGATTAGAAATTTTTGACAAGCGAGATATTTACCCGGACACAACCTCAATTTATCTTGATACAGATATTCGAGATGCAAATTTTGGCAAACCGGAGTTTTACATGATTTCGCCACCAAACGGAAATCAGTTTAAGGTACACAGAAGCAGACTGCTTATTTTTGACGGCGAAATTCTGCCGAAGATAGAGCGCATTGCTAATAATGGTGCTGGCTTATCCTGCCTGGATGGTGTTCCGGCTGCGCTGCACCGTGTAAAAACTGCAATGAATAAAACAATCGACATAATGGATAAGGTTAGCACGTCACTGTTAAAGCTAGAAGGCTTAAGCAATCTGCTGGCAAGAGAAGACGGCACGCAAGCTGTTATTCGGCGGTTAGAACTGATAGACTACTCACGCAGAATTAATGGCAGTGTAGCCGTTGACAAGGAAGATGAATACGGCATTTTCAATATTCCGCTTACAGGTTTAACGGATATTATTCAAGAGTTTGAACAGGCTTTATGCGCTGTTACCGGGTATCCTTTTACTGTTTTGTTCGGGCGTTCTCCGGCTGGCATGAACAGCACAGGCAAGAGCGACTTGCAGATTTACTACGATAATGTCAGACGTATTCAACGCAGGAAAATCCGTCCTGCGTTAGAGTATCTTGTAAGACTTATCCAGCTTGCGAAAGAAGGGCCGACCAACGGCAGGGAGCTTGAAAAGTGGAGCATTAAGTTTAATGCAATCGAACCGCTAAATGATCTGGAGCAAGCCAACGTTGACAAGACACAGGCGGAAGTAAGAGCTGCCGTTGTTAAGCTTGTTTTTGACCTGGTTGATAATCAACTGTTAGATGCAACGCAAGCACGCCAATACCTCAAAGAGCGTGGAGATATTCCAGTTACAGAAAGTGAGCTGGATTTAGATGATGAAGAAACAGAAGAAATCGATACGTTACCTTAAAGTAAAGAAGCGTCCAAAATATCCAAAGAATTTTGAGCGTGATTATTATCGCGTCCTCAGAGCCGTTGTAAGACGTTTAAAAAGTGCCACGAATAACAATATACCTATGCTGGCATATTCGTTGCGCCAGGACGATGACAGCACTGTTACAGATGCTTTCGTTCAGGCAATACTTGCCGAGCTTTTAAAGAGTATGACTGTTGAGGAAGCTATAAGCGAACTAGAGCTTATTCTTGCTGGCGTGTCCAGCGTTGTCGATGCTAATGTTATCAGTGCTTTTGCAGAAGCAGTCAGCGTTGATGTGTTTTTAAATGATTCGGCTTTACTTGATACAGTAAAAGCAGAATGGAAAGCACAGCAGGGCAGGCTTGTGGACAGCATAGTAAATACCTACATTGAAAAGCTGCAAATTATTGTTAGCAATGCTGTTCAGCGTGGCACTGCTATGAGTGAAGTTAAAGAAGAAATCAAGGTACTGCTTAACACTACCGAAAAGCGGGCGAAATTTATCGCAAGGAACGAGGTAGGCAATCTGAACGGCATTATAACAATGCGTAGGCAGGTTGATTGCGGTATAGGCGTGTATCAATGGTCATCGTCACATGATGAACGTGTTAGACCTTCTCATGCTGAGATGGATGGGAAATACTTCTATTGGAACAGCGACAAGGTTGGTGAAATTAACGGCATAAAGGTTTATCCTGCTCCGAAATATCATCCGTGCATGGATTATAACTGCCGTTGTGTAGCATTACCTGTTATTGACCTGGAACAATGGAACATGACAACAGCAGTTCCAATGGGTAGGGTGAATGTAAAGAAAAGCAAAGAATTAAGTTAGAAGGCATATGCAATTTGTCGCATATGCTTTTTATATACCCCAAAATAAGGAGGTGAATTTTTTGGGAAGTGTACAACGATATGAACGCATTGATTCATGGATGTTTGTTAGCGGTGCAGTTACTGACGCTGACGGCTTCTTGCGTGATTCTCCAATCGTGGCACGTACTGGCATCTATATCTACCAACAGCCAGACGGGACTATTAGACGAGAGTACAGACCACCGGAGGAAGTATTTGACGCTGACAGTGAAGCAAGTTTTGTCGGCAAGCCTATTGTGGTAGGACATCCTGCCAGCGGCATTGTAAACAGTGATACCGCACAAGATTTAGCCATTGGCACGATTTTGTCCAGCGGTTATCCGAAGGACGAAACAAACATTGCCTGTGACATTGTTATCCATAATCCCTCTGCTATCGGTGAAAAGCGTGGCTTGTCTTTAGGTTACAGAGTAGATATTGAAGAAACGCCAGGCACTACACCGGACGGACAGCAATATGATGCTATCCAACGCAACATTCGTATCAATCATTTAGCCGTTGTTGATAGGGCACGTGCCGGAGCAAAAGCACGGCTTAATCTTGACGGTGACGAAATTATCGAAGGAGTAGAAACGAAAATGAAAATTAAAATTGATTCTGTTGATTTTGAAGTTGACGAAAAAATTGCCAACTACGTCAACTCTTTGCAAAGCAAAGAAGAAAACGCTCGTGTAAAGCTTGATACTGCTAACACTGAGCTTAAAACTGTAAAAGAACAAAATACCACTCTTAAAGCTGATGCTGACGCTTTAAAAGCTAAAGCTGATGCAATGACCGCAGAGCGTGATGCTTTGAAAGCTAAAGTTGATGCTGCTGACGCTGAAAAAGAGAAAGCTGTAAAAGAGGCTGTTGAAGCTGTAAAGGCTGATATGCAGGAACGTGCGGAGCTGGAAGAAACCGCTAAAATTGCTAAGGTTGAAAAAACCGATGGCTTGACCAACGCTGAGTTGAAAGCTGGCATTGTTAAAGCTGCTTTCGGCGAAAAATTTAAACTTGACGGTGCATCTGATGCTTATCTTGACGGTGCATATTCTGCCGCTAAAGAGATGCTCCGCAATGATAACGCAAAAAATCAAGCCGCAAAAGCTAAAGGCGGTGCTGAAAAGCAAGAAACTAAGAATGATTCTGCTAACGATGCACGTAGCCGCATGATTGCACGTATGCGCGGCGAAGAATAAGAAAGAGGTGAATACAATGGCAATTACTAATTATGCATTAACCATGGACAAAGCTTTTGCTGGTGCGCTGTATGATTTGTCCTCTCATACTGTAGATTCCTTTGCTGTTGAAGAAGCTGACGGTATTGGTGCTGCTTGCGCCGTTATCCGTGGCACTGACGCAGAGCATCAGGTGAAATCTCCGTCCGCATCCGGTGACGGTGCGAAAGTTATCGGCGTAACTCTGCATACTCATATTGAGCCGCCTGAAGCTGGCAAAAAATATTATCCGCAGAATTACACTGTTCCTGTTGTCACTAAAGGTCGTGTATGGGTAACTACCGGAGGTGCGGTTAACGCCGGTGATGAAGCTCATCTGAAACTTGCTGACGGTACTTTTGTTAAAGATACTGTTGCTGCTGGCACTATTGAAGCTCTTGGCTGCGGTGCTAAATTTATCACTTCCTGCGATAAAGCAGGCTTGGCAGTTATCGAAATTGGTTAATTAGAAAAGAAGAGGTGAAATAGTAATGACTCAAATGCACTATGATGAATTAGACCTGAATGTTATTGAGCGTTGCGACGGCTTGCGTAAAGACGCAGGCGATACTATTTTCGTTGCAAAAGAACTTGAAGCTGTAAAGGCAAAAACCTATGACCAGAAATTCGCTAATCTGAATGCGCTGAAACTGTTTGATATGTCCTCTGACGTTGACCCCGGCGCTGACACTATCAGCTATCAGTCCTTGGGTTCTGTTGGCATGGCAAAGACTATCGCCAACTATGCAACCGACTTTACTCGTGTAGATGTGCTGGCTGAAGAACACATTGCTAAAGTTATTGCTGGCGGTGCAGCATATGGCTACACCATGCAGGACTTGCGCCGTGCTGCTATGGCAAGAAAACCGCTGACTGCTCGCAAGGCTATTGCTGTTCGCCGTGCTCTCGACGAATATATTAACCGCATTGCATTCCATGGTGATGCTAAACATGGCGTTGTAGGCTTGCTGGATAATCCTAACATTGGCAACTACACTGTTGCTGCCGATGGTGCTGGTGGTACTGGTTCTTCTACCAAATTCAAAGACAAAACCGCTGTGCAGATTCTGCGTGATATGAACGGCATTATCAATTCTGTTAGCAAGCAGACCAATGACGTAGAAAATCCTAATACCTTGGTATTGCCGCCAGACCAATACAACTACATTGCTTCCACTCCGTATTCTGATGTAGTCGCAGATTCCATCCTGTCTGTGTTTAAACGCAATAACCCGGATGTAACCGTGTTAAAAGCCAATGAGCTGGCTGGCGCAGGTGTAGGCGGCTTGGATATGATGATTGCTTACGTTAAGGATGCAGACCATCAAACCTTGGAAGTTCCGTTGCCGTTCACTCAGCACACTATTCAGCAAAAAGGCTTGGAATTTGAAGTTCCTTGCGAGGTTCGTACCGCTGGCGTATTGATTTACTATCCGCTGTCCATGAACAAGGCTTCTGGCATCTAATCTGACTATATACTGCCCTTTCGCATGAGAGGGCATTTTCTTTTTAGGAGGAACACAAATGAAAGTTAAAAACATATCTAAAGCTGTAATTAATATCGACGGTAAATATATCATGCCTGATCAGTGCGGCATCGTTGGTGATGAATGGGGCGAAAACATTATTGTAAAAGCCTACATCAAAGAACAAATGATTACTGTTGAGAAAGGCAATGCTAAAGAAGCAAATGTTGATGATATGGCAGCAGACCTTGCAGGACTGTCCGCTGAATCCAGCAAGCGTTCTTTGACTGCTTTCGCTAAGAAATACAATATTAATGTAGAGGGCGCAGAAACCGCAGAAGATATTTATTCCGTTATTTTTGCTTTTGTAAGCATGGCAAAGAAAAATGTTAACGGAAACTAAAGATAAAATAAAGCAAGCTTTTTCTGTTATCTGCCCCGAACTGATTCTTACTGATGAAGAATTAGAAGTCTACATTAATTTTGTTTCGCCTATGTTGTCAGAAAGTGTTTTTGGCAATATGTATATAACAGCATTCGTTTATCTTATGGCGCATCACGTTGTCCTGCGTCAGCTTATTGCGCAGTATGGAGAAAACGGCTCATCTGATGTTGGTATCACAGGCTCTGTAACGTCTGAAAAAGAAGGTGACTTACAACGTTCATATGGTGACAAGTCAGCTTCTTTCGATATGTTGGACAAGACGTACTATGGCATTGAATTTAAACGTCTGCGCTCTATGTGCGTTGTTCCGATAGTAACAAGATTGGATAATGCGTTATGAGTAGAGTAGAGGATAAAGATTTAGGTTTAAATCGTATCATACGAACGCTAAACAAAGACCTTGACGGCGTTGTGGTTAAGGTTGGCGTACAAGCTAAAGACAAAGCTGTACGGCGAGGGAAAGGCGGAAGCATTCGCAACACTGACCAGCCTTTGGCTGTTATTGCAGCGATACATGAATTTGGACTGGACGATATGCCCCAACGCTCTTTCCTGCGTTCTGCGTATGATGAAAATCTGCCTATGATTGACAAAATGATTCAACGTGTTGCCAATGGTGCTGTATTTGGACTAGGAACAAACGCTGCTCTTAATCAGTTAGGCAATGTTGTACAAGGTATGGTTCAAAGAAAAATAGTCGACGGACCGTTTGTTCCGAACTCTCCTGCTACAATAAAGCGCAAGAAAAGTTCTAAACCATTAATTGATACCGGGCATCTGCGACAATCAATTCGCTATGTCATTGAAAGAAAAGGTGCTAATCATGAGTAGTTTTAGAAAGCTGATAACTGTCCTGCGTTACAACGGCAGTCCTGAACTGCTTGCCAACGGAACCTATATGTATCCTACACCACAAGAGTTTAAAGTGTTAGCCAGTGTGCAGCCGCTTAAAGCTAATGAAATGATGTTACTTCCTGAAGGTAGCAGGACTGCTAGAGCGGTAAAAGTATATACCGACAAGGAACTTTATGTTGATGACCAACGAACAAATACAATGGCTGACCGCTTTAAATGGCGTGGAAAGCTTTTTGAAGTAGTTGCCAGCGATATTTTCCAAAGTGATGTTATTAACCATTACCGTGCATATGCAGTAGAGGTGAGCGAATTTTGAAAGAAGCTAATACTCGTGTTGACGTACTGAATTTTTTTATTTCAGTATTACAAAAAATATATTATCCGATTCCGGTTCGCAGAGCAAAAATGAAACCTCCGGCTGTAAATGAATTAAACATCGTCGTTGATCTTCTGGCTGAACGCAGTATAGGAAACGAGGTTGTTTTTTTTACTGAAACAGCACAGTACAGCAATGCTGGTATCATTGAAGCTACGTTAAACATACAAGCTATCGGCGATGGTGCTGTTGAACTTCTGTCGAAGCTTAAACTTTATCTTGAAATGCCGGATATGATTAACTTGTATGATTCTGCAAATGTGGCTATAAACAGTGTTGAGCAAGTGCAAGACATTACAGTTTCATTGGATGGCAGGACGTGGCAGGAACGAGCGTCGGTTGATTTGACTGTTTCGTACTGCCGTGAGCTGCTTAGCCAGGGTGCAGAATGGTTTAACAAATTAGAAATAAACGGCACTACGAATAACGGCAAGGATAACAACGAACATCCTGCTGACGGCGATACGATTGTAAAAGTTGAAATCATGGGAGATTTAGAAAATTAAGGAGATGAAAATATGGCAAATATCGACAGATTAGTCAATGTGCAGATTGCTTTGAATACTACAGGTATTTCATCCAATGGCTTTAATACACTGATGATTGTATCTGCACATGAGCACGCTGCTCCGGCGTATGTATTGACCATTACTGACGCTGACCAGCTTTTAGATTTAGGCTGGAACGCTGAGGATGCTGTGTATAAAGCTGCATTACAGGCTTTTAGCCAGATTCCTCATTATGAGAAAGTTAAAATCGGTAGAATGAACTCTGATAGCTCTGCTGCTGATAATATGAATAAGATTTGCGCTGTTGACAATGATTGGTATGGCTTGTGCTATGTTGACCGCACATCTGCAAAAATCATGGAAATGGCAGAATGGGTTGAAGCTCATACAAAGCTGTATGGTACATCTGTTGCAGAAGCCGATGCGTTGCAAGCTGGCGTTGCAACAGATACAGGCAGTAAACTGAAAGCGAAAAATTATTATCGCACTTTTATTTTTTATCATAAGGAAGCAGAAAAGGAATTTCCTGAAGCAGCTGTAATGTCCAGATGCTTTACTGTATATCCCGGTGGTGAAACCTGGGCGAACAAGAAACTTTCCGGCATCTCAAATGATGATTTAACCGAAACGGAATATCTTGCATTGACTGCCAAAAACTACAATACCTTTGAAAACTTCTCGGAGAATGTTAGCATTACTCAAAACGGTAAGACTTGCGCTGGTGAATGGATTGACGTTATCCGTTTTCGTGACTGGCTCGTTGAAACCATTAAAACCGAAGAATTTGCAATGCTTATCAATCGAGAGAAATTGCCGTACACTGATGCTGGCATTGCGCTTGTCGAAGGTGTGCTGAATAAAGTTCTGAAGCTTGGTCAAGACCGTGGCGGTATCGCTCCGACTGAATACGATGACGATGGCAACAGAAATCTTGGCTACACTATTACAGTTCCTAAAGCTGCTAATATTAGCGCAAACAAGAAAGCACAAAGAGTTCTTGACGATGTGAAGTTTACCGCTCGTCTTGCAGGTGCTATCCATGCTGTTAACATTAATGGTTCTTTGACCTATGAGAACCTTATTCAGAAAGCTTAAAGGAGGGCAATTAAATGGCAAGAGTAAAGACATACGACCCGAAGAAAGTTAAGGTGCTGTTCGGCTCTCTTATCTTGACTGGCGTTGATGAAGGCACTTTTATTAATGTTGAAACACAAGGTGACGGAATTTCCGCTATTGTCGGCTGTGACCAGGAAATTGTCCGCAGTATTGACCCGTCCTCAGTCTTAAAGCAAGTTACTGTTACTCTGTTGCAGTCCAGCTCCAGCAATGCAGCGTTAAGCTTGATTCAAGATGCAGACAATCAAAATGGTGCAGGCTTGCTGCCGCTGACTATTAAAGATTTGAGCGGTGACAGCGTTATGGTTAGTGATCAGGCATGGATTGTGAAAAAACCAAACTTTCAGCGTGGCAAATCTGCTTCTGACGGAAAATGCGAATGGGTATTCATGGCAGTTGTTCCGGATGAAGCTTTTTTAGTTGGTGGACATAGCTAAGGAGTAAAAGATGCGACAAGCGAAATTCGAAGTGAAGAACAGAAAAATCGGTGCGAACACCTTTTATGTTCGTGCTTTTCCTCCGCTGCAAGGCTTGAAACTGTATGGTGACTTACAGAAAGCTATTACTGCTGCTTTAAAAGGCGGTTTAACATCTAACGGCGAAATGGAAGATATGAAAGAAGCATTATTAGGTGCTCAGATTAATGTCGGTGCTATCCTTGCGCAGTTAGGTGAAAGCTTTAATGGTGAAGTGCTGGCACAGTTCTCTGAACGTCTGCTTGATGCTGAATATGTCAGCGTTAAGATTAAGGGCGAAGAAGAAGCTATTATGCTAACAGAAGATGTTATCAATGAGCTTTTTACTGGTAAGCTTGTTGAGCTTCTTAAGCTTGAAAAATTTATTATTGAGGTAAATTTCGGAGATTTTTTCGCTTTAATTCCCAACCTCTCTGGAGTCCGCGAGATGTTGGTGAGCAAGTAGAAATTCCCGGCACCTTATCACCAACGCTAACCGCTGAATCTTTTATTTGGCGGCCAGTGTTGGCTAAGGTAGTTACTGTTACAGAAATAAAAGAAGGCACTGTAACTTTAGGCGACTTATGCAAAATAAACGCTCTGCTTGATATGCAGAGTGATGTACAAAGATATTATCTTGACCACCCTAAAAAGAAAGGAGCTGATGCGCCGTGGACGTAAGAAGTTTAGCTATTGCGATTGGCTTCAAAGTAAATAACTCAAATGTTAAGCAAGTAGAGCAGACAACCAAAAAAGTTAAAACAGGACTTGAACGTGTTGGCGATTCTGCTGATAAAGCTGGCAATAAAGTAGATAGTTTATTTTCTAAGCTAAGCGGTCTGGCTATGTTTGCTGGCGTTTCACTAACTCTTGGAAGCATCGTTAAAACGATTGACGAATGGAAAGTTATTGAAGGTCAGGTAAACAACGTAACTAAAAGCCAGCAGGAATCAAAAGCTGTTCAAAAAGAGATTTACAATATTGCAAGCCGTACTCGTCAGCAATATAAGTCTACGGCTGAGCTTTATACATCTGTTGCACGTAATGCGCAGGAGCTGAAGAAAAGCACTAAAGACATTTTGCTGTTCACCGAAGATGTTTCAAACGCAATGTTGCTGGGTGGCGGTGATGCTTCATCTCAGCAAGCTGCGTTGGTACAGTTAGGTCAGGCTTTGGGTTCCGGCACGTTGCGTGGTGATGAATTAAACTCCATTATGGAGCAAGCTCCTAGACTTGCAAAAGCTATTGCCGAAGGTATGGGCACTACAATCGGACAGTTAAGACAGATGGGCAGCGAAGGCAAATTAACTGCACAAGATGTTTTTAATGCTATTCGTGGGCAATCTGACCGTTTAAAAATGGAGTTAGGTAAAATGCCTTGGACTGTTGGACAGGCAACCAACAAAATGCAAAATGCGATTGGAAAATTTTTCAAAGAATTTGAGGACAAGACGGGCATTATTGACGGCATAGCGAAACGCATGGCAAAATTTGCAGACTACATCGAGAATATTAATCTTGATAACTTTATTTCCGGTCTGCAAATTGCAGCGATTTATGCAGGCATTCTTTTTGGCATGGCAAAATGGAGCAGTTTTGTGATGATGATCGGAACTGCCGTGAAGTGGATTGTCGCTATGAGAGATGCTTTAATCTTGGCAACCGGGGCGCAAATAGCATTTAACAGTCAGACACGAAGGGGAGCGGCTATGCAAATGCTGTTAATGGGTAAATTCCTTTTGATTGCAGCTGCGATTGCTCTTGTTGTTTTGCTTATACAGGATTTTTACAAGTGGGTAACTGACCCGAAGGCAGATACAATGATGAAACGCTGGTTTGGAGATTTTGAGCCTATAAAAAATAAATTCATTAACTTTAAAGATAGCGTTATTCAATGGTTTAGTGATATTGGAACAGCTATCGCTTTTGTGCCTAAGCTTATTTATGAGTTATTTAAATTAGCGTTTGAAGGCATTTGGAATTTAACTTCTTGGCTGTGGGAAGGAATAGGCAATGCTTTTGTTTCCGGTCTTGCTGCGATAGGCTATGTTATCGCCGGAGTGATTATGCTGTTTGTTAACGCTTTCAGGTTTATACAAGACAGCTTAACAGTATTGGCTACGTTTTTTGCCGATACAATAAATTCGGGATGGCAGCTAATAACTGGCTTTTTTAACAACATGATTAAGTGGGTAAAAGACGCTATTAAGTGGGTTGACCAATTAATCAGCAAGTTAAACATCATGCAAGGCGTAAAAGATTTTGTGAACAACAATATCATTAATCCTATTTCAGATTTTGGCAGCACTGCCGTAAACCGTTTGTTAGGTAATTCGACTACCACGAACACTTCTTCTAACATTTCCAATAGCGGCAATACGACGAATTACATTCAGGTTACAACTGCCAGCACTTCTCCGGAAGCAACAGCAACTGCGGTAGGCAATGTTGTTAGTCGCAATAACGGCTGGCCAGTTGCTAACTACTTTCCTTTAAGCGAGGCGGAGTAATATGCTTGCAGATATTTTAGGTTACAACATTAAAAATCCTACGCAAGTTGGTTCTCTGAAGGTTGATATAGTAAAATCTTTTGAATACACCTATGATCAGGACGTAACAGGACACCCGGTAGAAACAGGCTTTGAAATTGCTGACCATATTGTCAACAAGCCTTTAAAATTGACAATGACTGTCGGCATTTCGTCTACTCCGGTAACGTGGTTCTATAAGAATGGGTGGGGAGAAAAGAAATTTGCTAACGGTTTGCAGCTTTTAGAGGAAATCAGAGATAAGAAAGAGCCTGTGACCATTATTCGTCCTGAAAAGAAGTATGACAACATGGTTATGACTTCTTGCCGAGTAAGCAAGCAGGATTCGTCCAAAAGCATTATTTATGCTGACTTAGCTTTTCAGCAGATTGTTAAGGTAACAACGCAGACAACAACGATACCTGAGAATGTTGTTACTGCGTCGCAGGAAGAAAACGCAGGCGAAACTGCGGCAAACGCAGGCGCAGGAAAAACATCTTCTGTTGACGTTGGCGGAGGTTCTGCTAACATTCCTGGCAGTAACGGTTCTGGTGGTATTAGTGATTCTTTAGGAAGCGAAACCTCAACAAATAAAAGCTGGCTTGCTGGCGGAGTAGATAATATTAAAAGCGGATTAGGCTTGCTGTTTTAGGAGGTAACATGATTACGATTAATTTTGCTGATGGCAACGATGTTGTTTTTAGCGTTCCTTTTGACGGCAAGAAATATAAAGTAAGAATGTGCTGGAACCATGAAGGGCAATTTTGGGCATTGCACATTTGGGACGCTAACAACAATGTAATTCTTGCTAACGCTTGCGTTGTGCCGAAATTTCCCTTGCTAATGAACCATCATAAAAGTAATGCTCCGAGGGGAGAATTACTTGTCTTGACGGACAAAGAAAGTGTCGGCAGAGATGATTTTCAAAGCGGAGCAGCAACGCTCGTGTATTGTACAGAAGATGAGTTTTATGGAGGTTAACCATGGCACAGTTTGACCGCATCTATAAAATTACTCTAGGCGTACAAGGTTCGGACGGTGTTGTTATTGAAGCAAAGGCGAAAGAACAAGGATTAGAAATTGAGTTCGACATTGCAAAAAGTCTTGCTAAGCAAAGCAATTCCTGTTCACTGAAAATTTATAACTTGTCAAAAGCGACAGCCGATAAATTGGAAAGAGCAGATACAATCTGCATCCTTGAAGTAGGATACAGTGAGGACGCTGGCTTGAAAAGAATTTTCATCGGCTGGGTAACCGACTGCTATTCGTACATGAGCGGTTCTGACAAAGTAACAGAGATGAAGCTTTATGATGGGCACGTTGCTATTCGTGATAGCATCGTGTCCTTGTCTTATGCTAAAGATGTTAGCAGGAAGAAAGCTATTGACGATGTGGCAACAGATATGGGACTTGTAGTGACGTATGCTGATGATTGCGAGTTTACGACGTTTGCGAATGGCTTTTCTTTTGTCGGTGCAGGACGTGAGTGTCTTGATAAAGTTTGTGCTGGCACTGACTTGGAATGGAGTATTCAAAACAATACCTTGCAGATTATTAAGCAAGGCGGCAATACCAATGTGCAGGCTATAAAGCTTACTCCTGAAAGCGGATTAATTGGTTTTATTGAAAAACTTCTTAAAGGTCCAACAAAAGCAGCAAAACAAAAAACAAGCAAAAAGACTACCCAACCTAAAAGGGATAAAAAAGCAGGCTGGAATGTTAAATGCCTGTTACAGCCTGTATTAAACCCAGGTGATTTGGTTTATATTGATTCGCAGGAAATAAAAGGCTGGTTCAAAATAGAAAGCTTAAAGCATAATGGCTCGTATAGCGGGCAGAACTGGTATACGGAGCTTGAAGTGTATGAAATTGTACCGAAGGAGTGATTGGATATGAGCCTTGATGCAACAGCAGATACGCTTGAAGGATTGGAAAATCTTATGCAGCAAAAAATAGGCAACATTCACACTTGCTTGCCTGGTACAATTTTGTCATTTGATGCTTCTACTTGCCTTGCTAGCGTGAAGTCAACGTTAAAGAAATTTACCTCCGACGGCAGAGTTCTTGGATACCCGGTTATTGATGGTGTTCCTGTTTTTATGCCACACGCAGGAGCTGCACAGATTACTTATCCTGTAAAGCCTGGAGATAGTTGCTTAATTGTTTTTTCAGAACGCAGCATTGATGAATGGCTAGGTGCTGGAACTGATGATAACCATGATCCTCGACAATATGATTTGACTGACGGCTTCTGCTTTGTTGGAATGATGCCGTCACAGTCAATATCTGCCGAAAATGTTGAAGTTATTAACGGCGGTACGAAAATTAGCCTTACACCTGGCAACACGATTAATGTTGTCGGAAATATTAATGTTCAAGGTTCGATAACGTGCAGCGGTGACGTGCTTGGCGGTGGTATTAGTCTTATCGGACATACCCATACAGCTCCGCACGGTGAAACAAGTTCGTCGCACTGAGGTGAAAAATAATGAAAAAAGAAGAAGTTATAATAGCCTATAAAAATCAAAAAGCTGCTTGCATTGTAGCGTTTCCTACGCTGACAAGCTCGTGGACGTATTTTGTCCAGATTGAAAAAGCTATTGATAGTTATTTTAGTAATGCTGATAGTGTGTCTGATGCTGTTCGTGCTGTTATTCGTGGCGCTTATGTATCGCAGACAAAAGCGGCGTTAAAGTGCAAAGATGATGAAAAGTATGGCATTGAATACAATGCTGATGTAGGCAGTATTGATTTAACACCGTATTGGTATGCGTGGGAATGGCTGAAAGAAAATCTTGCCGATAAAATCAGATATACTACATCTGAAGCATCGACACAGGCAGAAGGCAGTGCTGGCGAAAAGATTATTGATGCTGAACAGCCGGAGTTTGATGCTATTGTTAAAGATATTTCGGCAGCTAGGGTTACTGAAGCTGCGCATATTAATGATTATGCGGAATCATTTTGGCAAGGTAACAGCAAAATGGATTTCGTTTGCCTTGTAGAGGATAGAGGTAATGTTGTAAAAATACCCAATAAAAAAGCGATTGTTGAAAAGCTTTATATTGATTGTGGTTTGCTTACACAAATTCAAGAGAACGGCTTGGATATATATGTTCCTAGTTATTTAGGAGGTGGCGGCAATGCTTGACCTTGCTTTAAACGCAAAGACACATGACATTGCACTTAATGGAGATGTAATGTTTATTGATGATGTTGAGCGTGTAGCACAGCAGATAAAAATACAGTTGCTTACTTTTCTTGGCGAATGGTTTTTAGACGTTACGCATGGCGTACCTTATCTCGAATATGTGCTTGTAAAAAATCCTAACTTTACGCTGATCAGAGAGCTTTTCCGTGAACAGATTTTAAAGGTTGACGGAGTGAGTAATTTAGTCAGCATTGATATTGATTTTGAATCTACTACACGAAAAATGTTATTGAGCTATGAAGCGGAAAGTGAATACGGCATGATTGTAAGGAAGGAGGTTTTAGGCTATGGAGTACGGAGTAACAGTTAACGGTTTTGTTAGAAAGCGTTTGCCGGAGATTCGAGAAGATATTTTTAAAAGCTTGGAGCAAAATTTAGGCTCGACAGTTAGCCGTCAGCCTAACAGCATGATAGGCGTTCTCGTTGGTGTGTATGCTGCTGAGATTGACCGAATGTGGCAGCTTTTAGAGCGTGATTATTATGACCGCTCGCCGATTAGTGCCAGCGAAGGCAGTTTAGATAATACGCTTGCTTACACCAATGTGCAGCGCAAGAAAGCTCAGGCAAGCTATCTTTATGCTGTTTGTTATGGACGCAGCGGAATGGTTCTTCCTGCTAACTGCCAGATTAAAGATGTTTCCGGCTACAAATGGAATATTATCGAAGAAAGCACGATCACTCTTAATGACTGCGTGCATGTAACGCTTGAAGTTGAAACACCGACTAAAGGAAAGGTTTACAGTGTGCAGTTTGATAATGATGCAGTCATAAAATATACAGCGCAAAAAAATGATACTGCGTTGATTGTAGCTGTTGCCTTGGCTTCTCAGAGCGTTGAAAAGTGGCAAGGCAGTATTGTTGAAGGTAAGCTGGTTTTTGAACGCTCCGACAGGCGATATGGAGCTGTGGTTGTGCCTAACGAATCATTTGTAGTAACGCAGGTTGGAAGTCCTATTCGTTTTGATTGTGAGAAATACGGAGAAATCGAACCTTTGCTAAATAGCGTGAATTATATCAACACAAATTATGACGGCTGGTTTTCTGTTAGCAACGAATCTGAAACATATGTAGGTCGTGACTATGAAACAGCATCCGAAGTTCGTCAGCGGTATGCGTCTGCTGTGTTCAGAAACAGCATAGGAATGAAAGAAAGTATTAAGGCTGCCTTGCTGGAATTGCAGGATGTTACCAGCGTAACTATTTATGAAAACCGCACTGATGAAACAGTTGATGGCTTAAAACCTCATTCTTTCCAGGCTATTGTTTTCGGTGGTGATGAAGAAGCTATTGCTCGCACTATCTTAAATGTTGCACCTTTAGGCATTGATACAAACGGCGATATTTGCGTTCGCATTGAGGACAGCGAGGGTGCAGAGCAAGATGTATGCTTTAGCCGTCCGCACGAGGTACAGATTTATGTCAAAGTTATTATTAAAGAATATAATGAAGAAATTTTACCTGGTGATGCAATCGACAAAATTAAAAATATCGTTGTCGAACAGATTGGCAAGCTGTCGATGGGTAATGATGTTATTTATCAGCGTTTGCTTGGTCCTATTTACAGCGGTGTTGACGGTATTAGCTATATTGAGTGCAGCGTGTCTAAAGACGGTCAAACGTATAAGCAGGAAAACATTTCGGTTGAACGTAGTGAGCTAGCAGTAACAAAGCTTGCTAATGTTACTGTAGCTTTGGAGTTGTAACCATGACTACAAGCGAAAGAATGTATAACCATTTGTTAAGTCAGTTTCGCAACAAGCCTAACATTAAAGCTTTTCTTAATGCCGTTGGAAATGAACTCGACAGCATAGATAAAGTAAGGGAGCAGATAAGGACACAGATATGGCCAGATACGGCAGTTGGTAAGCAGCTTGATATGTGCGGTGAAGTCGCTGATATTACTCGCCGTGTTGAAAATGCTATTGCAATGGATTTTTTTGGTTTTCCTGATCATGGCAACATGGGATTCGGGCAAGCTCCGTTTAGACGTATGTATGATAATTATCTTACATCCAGCGACTTAAACGACCGTTATTACCGTCTTGCTGTTATCTCGAAGATTGAGAAAAATACGACGGACTGCTCTCGCGTTAGCACTATACACAGCATAAAGAAAGTTTTTGGTGTTGAACGTATTTCTGCTGTAAATGCCGGTAATGCCAAAATGCGTATAGGAATAGGACGTTTAGTAACAAGTCAAGAAAGCCGCTTGATTGATGCACTGAACCTTATTATCCGTGGCGCAGGTATTGGCGTGATTTATGTCTATTCTTTTGATGCTACAAATACGTTCGGCTTTAGTAGAAGCGGAGAAAATCCTTATAGATTTAAAGGATTTAATCAAGGAACATTCGCAAGGATTATAAAGGTGAAAGGGGGACTTGTTGAATAATGGTAATGAAACAGCCTACTTTTGATTTAATTTTTGGCAGCAGCGCAAGCGTTGGTGAGATGATTGATTCTTGGCCTGAGCTTGATTACCTGCGTGGTTGGGGGTATCTTGACAAAGGAGAAGCGCCGCCACTTGAATACTTCAATAAATTACAAAATGTGAGCGATTTAAAAAGTCAGTACCTTTTTAACAGTTTAAACATTCGCAAAAACAATACATCTTATGTTAATGGCGACATCGTATTGTCACCTAACTTGCCTAAAAGTCTTGTCTTAGCATGTACTGTTGGCGGTGACACAGCTGTGAGTGAGCCAGATTTTCGAGAGGCTGTACTCGGAACAACTTATAATGATGGCTCAGTGACATGGGAAGTTATTCCAAGAGCTTACAAGCTAAAGACGGCAACCGAAGCTGAAATTCAGAATTTGATTACAAAGGAGCTGGCATAATGGCTAACTTGCAAAAATTAATTGATCTTGACGGATTAAGCTATTTTTTAGGACAGATTAAAGCTAAATTTGTTCGTTCCGTAAATAATATAAAACCTGATTCTAGTGGCAATATTAATATCGCTAATATGACAGGTGCAACATATTACAGTTCTGGTAAAGCAGGACTTGCGCCAATTCCGGCGGCAGGAAAGCAGGATATGGCGTTATGCGGCGATGCTACATATAAAGTTCTTCCTATTGCTGGTGGCGGTACAGGACAAACTACCGTTGCTGGTATTCGTTATGTTTTGGGTTTAGGTAACACAAATGGAGCATTGCCTATTGCTAATGGCGGTACCGGAGCTACAACTGCCGAAGCTGCAAGAGCTAATTTAGGTATCGACGCAGCTATTGCGGAAGCAAAAACAGTTTTGAAGGTGTGGTGACACTATGTTTATAGCAATCTATAAAGGTGAAATGTGTCTAGCCAAACATGGTGGCAAGGATTGTTGTTTCGCTTACCAAAAAAGCACCTATGCCCTTCTTACCATAAAACTTCCTAATGGTAGTGTTTTGGCAAGTAAAACCGTAAAAATTAATGGCACAAATTATTCCACTGATTCAAGCGGTAGAATTGCTCTGTTTGGAAATTATGGTGATGTATTGAAATGCAACTTTAGCTATGATTATGGTTCAGATACGTACATCGGAACAGCAGAAATTGTATTTGGCATCAACTATACTATTAACCTAGTGCTTAACACTGTTACCTTAACTGTTCGGCGTTACGAAACAAGCTACCAAACTCTTACCACTATTTACAACGGCAGAACCTATAATAATGAGGTAACTTTAAAAGTTGTTAAAGGTTCAAGTGTAAGGGTATACAGTGGAGGTAGTTGGGACTATACAGGTTCTATTATAGTCAACGGCACAGATAGTGGTAAAACAGATTACACCTTTACAGTGATTACAGATACCACTGTAACTACTTCTCAACCATATGATGATTCTAGTTGTGGAAGTGAAGGTGGCTGTGGTGGAGGTGAAGCTTAATGGCTGATATAACACAAATACGGAATATGTATTTAATGCTCGGTACTTCTTGCAATATGACCTGTAGACACTGTAGCCAAATTCCTGTTAAAGGTAAGAAAGTACAAAAGCAGGAATGTTCTGTTGCCGTATTAAACTTCATTAAGCAATGGGATAACGAACGAACTAGACCTAAAACATTATGGTTTTGGGGAGGTGAGCCTCTGTTATATTTAAAAACAATCAAGGGTATTGTAGAACAGCTAAGGGGTACGGACATAAGGTTTGGTATATTTACCAACGGACTGTTGCTAACCGAAGAAGTCGTCGGGTATTTAAATGAGCATGGCTTTTTGGTGATTATGAGTTATGACGCTCCTAATCCTGTAGCAGTACGGAGCAAAGCACCTAGTGAAGAAAACATTAAATGTTTTTTGTCTATCAAGGACAGAATAATCAACATGGTTTTCAGTGCGATAAATGACGATATAGAAGCAGGATTAAAAGTCATTCAATCAAAATTTCCCAATACTCCAATGAGCATTGGAATTATGCAAGTAATGAGCGATATTCCCGAAGATACATACGATTATAAGGACAATGCAATTAGGGACAATATTTTCAAAATGGCTAAAGCAGTAAAGGACGGGAACGACCCATACGGAAGCTGTTGGAAGTTACTAGGACGTTTAATCAAGCGTTGGAGAGGGTTTAACAAAACAAGATGGTTGGAAGAGCCTTATCCACCCTGTCTTTCTGGATTAATAATATTCTCTGTTGACTTAAACGGTAATGTTTTCTCGTGTCATAATGCAGGTGTAGTCGCGGGAAAAATCACAGAGCCATACGAAAACTTAGTGAAAAAGCAACTTCAAATGTGGAAACGCTTACAACCGACAAGATGTAGGACGTGTGAACATTTAGATATTTGCCACAGCCGTTGTCCTGTAGCTATGAAAACCAATGATGGTGGAGAGTATGTACAATGTAAATTCATGCGTGAATTATGGCGTGCCGTAAAAGATGCGGCAACAGAATATGATTTATAGGAGGTAAACTATGGTTACACAAACACCATTAAATATTATTAATGTCTTTCCTAGTGAAGCAAGCTACGAGAGCAACAAAGGAAGTTTAGGTGCAAATGAAATTTCTTTAGTTTCAGGAGTAGGTGTTATTTTAGCATCATACACTTCTGGCACATCATGGTATAAAAAATACTCTAACGGTTGGGTAGAACAGGGCGGGACATTTACATCACTGTATAACCAAGCTGTTACGTTAATTGTTCCTATGAAGGATACCAACTATACTATTCTGACTTCAAAAACAAGCATGGGGTCTGCTGTTGTTATTGTAGATACAGTAACTACTACATCATTTAATGTTCTTGGACGTGGTCAAGGTGGTTCGGGATTTGGTGAAAGTGTATCAGGATATTGGTATGTTGCCGGATGGGGGCGTAAATAAAATGATAGGAACTAAGTTTTTTAAAGAGAATTTTGATGGAAAAAATTATGCAGATGCTGCTCAATGGTGTAATGCCAATGGCGCAACCATTGAGGATAAAGGTGAATACTACGAGGTAGTAGAAATTCCTGCTCAAACATTTAACGAATTTAAAATTATAAAGCTTACACAAATTGACGAATGGACAGCAGCGAAAATAACAGGAGGTTTTGTCAGCAGTGCCAGCGGCGAGCCTGTGCGTTATGACAGTGATGTAGATACGCAACTGACCATGCAAGGCATTGCTCTTAATGTAAATTCAGAGCAGTTTGCTGAAAAATATTCCATCGGTTGCCCTGTTCGTGGTTATAAAGGCGAAGAAAAAGAAAAGACAATTCAATATCTTAGTGCTAGTCAGGTGTTACAGTGGATGGCTGACTTAAGCATGCATATAGGAGATTGCAAACAAGCAGGCTGGAAAAAACAGGCTGAAGTAGAAGCTTGCAAAACCGTTTTCGAACTCAATAATATAGAATTGTAAGAGGTGATAGTGGTGTTTAAAGTTGATGACAACAATATCAGAATGATTAGAGGTGATAGCGGTGTTTTTAACATTAGCATCACCGATATTAACGGCAGGAATGTTGAACTGACTGACAGCGATGTATTAACATTTACGCTTCGGCGCACAGCACGTAACTCGACTATCGTTCTGCAAAAAGTTATCGTTAATGGTGAGCTTGATATTAAGCCAGCAGATACTGAAGGGTTAGCGTTTGGAGCTTATGTATATGACGTTGAGCTTCGCCGCGCTGATGGCTACGTTGATACAGTTATTCCGCCGCATGAGTTCCTCTTAATGGAGGAGGTGACATACTAATGAGGTTACATGGTACGCTGACGGCTGCGAAAGGTGAGCTGCATGGCAATTTGTCACCGAACAAAGGTAACCTACATGGGATATTGTCAGCACGGAGTATCGGTGCTGATATTTATGACGGAGCTTATACGGTACACTCCGAAGCTCATGAAGTGCAGATATTGCCGACGGCAAACAAACAATTAACAAAAAATATTACTGTCGAAAAAATTCCATATTTTGAAACGTCTAATTTGTCTGATGGAATTACGGCATACATAGGAAGTGAGGTCGAAGTAAATTATGGCTGAAAAAAACATCTCTAAAGTAGTGTATGGAGGAAAAACATTAATCGACTTAACCGCTGATACTGTTACAGCAGATAAGATATTGAGCACATATACTGCTCACGATAAAAGTGGTGCGCCGATTGTAGGTACGTGTACTTTTAACGCCGACACATCCGACGCGACAGCGGCAGGTGCAGAAATTCTCGCCGGAAAGACAGCCTATGTCAATGGCGTAAAAATTACAGGCGAGATGAAGAACAATGGCGCTGTTAGCGGCGTGATTAGCAAAAAAGCTGATAGCTACACCGTGCCTATTGGTTACCATGACGGCGCAGGCAGGGTAGCGATCAGTACCACGGAGCAGGCTAAAATTATTGCAACCAACATCAGGGCAGGCGTATCCATCTTAGGTGTAACAGGTACGATGAGCGGCACAGAGAGTGTCAAGGTACAAGCTAAAACTGTTACGCCGACCACGACACAGCAAACCGTGTTGCCTGACAGCAGTCAAGGTT
>ERZ780141.104-NODE-104-length-65998-cov-13.671004_pt1 | contig 65998 bp, 48 predicted proteins | sample MGYA00433080_ERZ780141 | MGnify/ENA primary metagenome ERZ780141 (study PRJEB29588, sample SAMEA2154047) | human gut metagenome | biome: human gut; feature: human-associated habitat; material: faeces | place: Denmark | collected 2008/2010 ... | reverse complement strand
TCGGTACCGGTCTAGGTGGAGCATCTGCTGCTGCCACTCTCGGAGAACTTGGCTATAATGTAAAAGTGTTCTGTATCAGCGATTCACCTCGTAGAGCTCACTCTATCGCAGCTCAGGGTGGTATTAACGCTGCTAAGAATTATCAGAATGACAATGACTCTGTCTATCGTCTCTTCTATGATACCATCAAAGGTGGTGACTACCGCAGTAGAGAGGCTAATGTCTATCGTCTTGCAGAAGTCAGTGCAGCTATCATTGACCAGTGCGTGGCTCAGGGAATTCCTTTTGCGCGCGAGTATGGCGGATATCTTGCTAACCGTTCATTCGGTGGTGTACAGGTAAGCCGTACTTTCTATGCCCGCGGACAAACCGGACAGCAGCTTCTTCTTGGCGCTTATGCTGCACTTAACAGACAGATTGCAGCAGGTACCGTTAAGAGTTACCCACGCCATGAGATGCTCGACCTTGTAGTTATCAACGGAGAGGCTAAGGGTATTATCGCAAGAAACCTCGTAACAGGTAAGCTTGAGAGATTTGGTGCACACGCTGTTGTTATCGCTACCGGTGGTTATGGTCGTACATACTTCCTTTCTACAAATGCGATGAACAGTAACGGTTCTGCAGCTATGCAGTGCTTCCGTAAAGGCGCATACTTCGCAAACCCTGCTTTCGCTCAGATTCACCCTACATGTATTCCAGTTCATGGAGACCAGCAGTGCAAGTTGACTCTTATGTCTGAGTCACTCCGTAACGACGGACGTATCTGGGTTCCTAAGAAGATGGAAGACGTTATGAAACTCCGCAAGCATGAGATTAAACCATCCCAGGTTCCTGAACAGGATAGGGATTACTATCTCGAGCGTCGATATCCTGCATTCGGAAACCTCGTTCCTCGTGACGTGGCTTCACGTGCTGCAAAGGAGAGATGCGATGCAGGCTTCGGTGTGAATGAGACAGGTCTGGCAGTATTCCTCGATTTCAAGGATGCTATCGAGAGACTTGGCAAGCAGAGAGTAGCTGAGCGTTATGGTAACCTCTTCCAGATGTATGAAAAGATTACAGCTTCAAGCCCATGGGAAGAGCCTATGATGATTTACCCTGCTATCCACTATACAATGGGTGGTATCTGGGTAGACTACGATCTCCAGACTACTATTCCTGGTCTTTACGCTATCGGTGAAGCTAACTTCTCAGATCATGGTGGAAACCGTCTTGGTGCATCTGCCCTCATGCAGGGTCTTGCTGACGGTTACTTCATCCTCCCTGTCACCATCGGAGATTACCTCTCACATAAGTTTGCTGAGCCTAAGACAGATACTTCAGCTCCTGAGTTCGACGCTGCAGAGAAAGCTGTACAGGCACGTATCGACAGACTCTTCGCTGTCAAGGGAACTGAGCCAGTCGATGCTATTCATAAGAAACTTGGACAGATTATGTGGAATCATGTCGGAATGGCACGTACCGCAGAAGGTCTTAAAGAGGGTATCGCCATGATTCAGGAACTCCGTAAGGAATTCTGGAAGACTGTACGCGTAACCGGAACACAGTTCGAGTTCAACCAGGAACTTGAAAAAGCTCTTCGTCTTGAGGACTTCTTCGATATCGGAGAACTCATGGCTAAGGATGCGCTTAACAGAAACGAGTCTTGCGGTGGTCACTTCCGTGAGGAAAGCCAGACACCGGAAGGCGAGGCTAAGCGTGATGATGAGAACTATATGTATGTAGCTGCCTGGGAGTACAAGGGAGAAGGTCAGGAGCCTGAGCTTCACAAGGAACCTCTCGTTTATGAATTTATCCATGTTGCTACCAGAAACTATAAAGACTAATTAAGAGATGGATTTCAAGTTAAAAATATGGCGTCAGAAAAACGCTCAGTCTAAAGGTCATTTCGAGACCTACTCCGTGACCGGAATTGAGGAGGATGCATCATTCCTCGAGATGCTTGATATTCTTAATGAGCAGCTTGTAAGAAAAGGAGAAGATCCTGTTGCTGTAGATAAGGGATGTCAGAGCAGTGGTCCTGTTTCATTCGACCACGATTGCCGTGAGGGTATTTGCGGTGCCTGCTCACTCTTTATCGACGGTAGAGCACATGGACCAGATGATCAGGTTACAACCTGTCAGCTCTTCATGCGTCATTTCAAGAATGGTGCTACCATTACAGTAGAGCCTTGGAGAAGTGCTGCTTTCCCTGTAATCAAAGACCTCGTTGTAGATAGAACTGCATTCGACAAGATTCTTCAGGCAGGTGGTTTCATTTCTGTCCGTACTGGTTCTGCACAGGATGGAAATACCCTCCTTATCCCTCATGACAAGGCAGAGAAGAGTATGGATGCTGCAGCTTGCGTAGGTTGCGGTGCTTGTGTTGCAACATGTAAGAACGGTTCTGCAATGCTCTTCGTAGCAGCTCGTGTAAGTTCTCTCGCTTTGCTCCCTCAGGGACGTCCAGAGGCAGCAAGAAGAGCTCGTGCTATGGTTGCTAAGATGGATGAACTCGGATTTGGTAACTGTACCAACACCAGAGCTTGCGAAATGGAGTGCCCTAAGGGTATTTCTGTAGAGCATATTGCTCGTCTCAACAGAGAGTTCCTCGCAGCTAAATTCAGCGAATAATCACTGACTACACATAATTGAAAGAAGGGGTAACCAACCGGTTACCCCTTCTTTTAATTATTGTCTTTACTGTATTTTTCAGTCGTTTTCGTTCATGTCTTTACCACAGGAAGTTATCGAAAGGATAACGTCCTGCATGTATTTCGGCTACCATTTTATATATATCACTTCTCAGTTTGTCGATGCCTATCTTTTCTTTTGCCGAGATGAATATGCAAGGTGTCTTTTCCTTTGCAATCCAACTGTTTTTTAACTCATCCAGTGTCCTGTTTGTCTTCTTTTTAGGCTCCAGGGAGAACTCATCGTATTCTTCATAGGTATATGAATCTATTTTATTAAATACGACGTATATAGGCTTATTATTCGCGTTTATATCTCGCAGTGTCTGCTCCACGACCTCCATCTGTTCTTCGAAATCGGCGTGCGAAATATCCACCACGTGCACCAGAATATCAGCTTCCCTGACTTCATCCAATGTACTTTTGAAAGCCTCAATGAGCTGTGTAGGAAGTTTTCTGATGAAACCTACAGTATCACTCAGCAGGAAAGGCACATTCTCTATAACGACCTTTCTTACAGTGGTATCCAATGTTGCAAACAGTTTATTTTCTGCGAACACATCACTTTTTGCAAGTAAATTCATCAGTGTGCTTTTTCCGACATTGGTATATCCTACAAGCGCAAGTCTTACAAGTTGACCCCTGTTTCCTCTCTGAGTAGCCATCTGTTTGTCTACTTTTTTCAACTGCTCCTTCAACTTCGTAATCCTCTCCTTGACTATACGTCGGTCGATTTCTATCTGAGTCTCACCCATACCTCCACGGGTTCCCATACCTCCTCTCTGCCTCTCAAGATGGGTCCACATACCTGCCAATCTCGGCAGCATATAGTTATATTTGGCAAGTTCTACCTGAGTCTTTGCATAGGCTGTTTTGGCCCTCTGCGCGAAGATTTCCAAGATAAGACTTGTCCTGTCGATAACACTCGCCGTTTTTATTATTTTCTCGATATTTCTCTGCTGTGTACCTGACAATTCATCGTCGAAAATCACGTAATTGATTTCGTTTTCTTCGCAATATTCAGCGATTTCCTGTAGTTTTCCGCTTCTTATATATGTCGCATTATCAGGCCTTTCAAGTCTCTGCACGAACTTTTTGTCACCCGTAGCTCCTGCTGTCTCAGCAAGAAACTCGAGTTCGTCAAGGTATTCCATTACCTTGCTTTCATCATCTTTGTCAGTTATTATGCCGACAAATACCGCTTTCTCTACTTTAACGTCCATTACTTTTAATTCAAAAAAGGCTATCCTCGTTTTGTGGGGACAGCCTTCATATTATTCTGTTGTATGTATTATCTCAACTGGAATATAACAGGGAAGGTGTAAGTTACCTTAACTGCGCGGTCTCTCTGTTTTCCAGGCTTCCATTTAGGAGAGCTTGCAACAACTCTGACAGCCTCTTTATCCAAAGATGGGTCTACACCACGAAGTACCTTTACGTTGGATACGGTACCGTCAGGGTTAACTGTAAACTGAAGAGTTACACGTCCCTGTACACCATTCTCCTTAGCGATTTCAGGATAAACGAGCTTAGAGTTCACCCATTTTGAGAACTCGTTAGCGTCGCCACCTTTGAATGAAGGTTTCTCCTCTACCAGCTGGAAAGGAATAGCCTCTTCTTCTACGGTCTCCTCTGCCGGTGCGCTTTCGATGTAGTCCATAATCTCAACTCCTGAATTTGAGTCATCCTCGAGGTTCTGGAACATATTGTCATCTACCTTAATGTTATCATCGACAACATCGATCTGGTCTGAAAGTACAGGAATCTTCGGCGCAGCCTCTGGTGGTGGAGGTGTCTCCTGAGTAATAGGAATCATATCTTCTACTTCAACGACTGCTGTCTCTGCTTCGAGAGTTGCCACCTGCTTTTCTTTGCTTGAATAGTTGAAAGCGAAGAGTACTCCCAGCAAGGCCAACACAAAGCCGATCTCTGTGAAAAGAAGCCTTTTGTTCTCAAGGCTCGCCTTCGGTGATTTTTTTACTTCCATATCAATAGTTTTTATTTTTCCATTTGCGTCGTAAAGTTACACAAATAAATTTTTTTTTTCAAACTTTTTATATTTTCTTAACTTCATATTATACAAAAACTGATTCTTTTGCCTGTTATTAGATGCTTTTTATTAGATTTGCAACAAATTTTTAGATTATGGTTTCTTATTTTCTTCAGGACATAGACTTCGTTTTCAAGCACAAACGTCTTAATAATTCCTGGCTTAAGCTAGTCGCTGAAAGTGAAATTAAAAAGTTGGGTAATATTAATATTATCTTTTGTTCTGATAATTATATTCTGGATGTCAATGTAAAATATCTCGGACATGATTACTTCACTGATATTATTACTTTCGATTATTGTGTAAAAAATATTCTGTCAGGAGATTTGTTCATCAGCATTGACACGGTCCGTGATAATGCCGAATTTTATAAGACCGAATTCAATGACGAACTTAATAGGGTAATAGTTCATGGACTTCTTCATCTGATCGGATATGATGACCATACACCAGAGGAGCAGAAGATTATGCGTGAAAAAGAAAATTATTATCTGGAACTTAGAAATCATATTGAGCACTAGTGCTCATCATTATCTATGAATAAATTTGACGTTATAGTTATCGGTGGAGGACATGCCGGCTGTGAAGCTGCCATGGCTGCCGCGAATATGGGTTCTTCTGTTTTGCTTTTGACCCCTGACTTTACAGGTCTGGCCAAGATGTCATGCAATCCTTCGATTGGAGGTATTGCCAAAGGACAGATCATCAGAGAAGTGGATGCTCTCGGAGGATACACCGGAATCGTTACTGACGCTTCGACTCTGCAGTTCAGAATGTTGAACAGGTCTAAAGGTCCTGCAATGTGGAGTCCGCGTGCCCAATGCGATAAAATCAAATTTTCTCTTTATTGGAGAAAAATCCTTGAAAGTAATTGTAAATTAGATATTTACGTCGATTTTGCAACTTCTTTCGTCGTTGAGAATTCAAAAATCACAGGCGTTCGTACCTCTACTGGGGTAATTTTTCATTCTCAAGCGATTGTTTTGACCACTGGAACATTTCTCAACGGTAAAATTTTCATTGGACGTACTGAATTTTCCGGAGGCAGGATAGGGGAGCCTTCAAGTTCGGGACTGACGGAACAACTAGTCGATCTTGGCGTCACCACTTCCCGAATGAAAACAGGTACTCCGCCGAGAATAGATATACGTTCGATAAATTTGGATAAGGCGATCCGTCAGTTTGGCGATGCTGAGCCTGACAAGTTTTCATACCTTCCTTTTTTGTCAGCTGCGCAGAATGGCAATGAACAAATGCCATGTTACATTTTTCATACAAATTCCAAAGTCCATGAAACTTTACGTTCAGGCTTTGCTGACTCGCCATTGTTCTCAGGACTCATACATGGAAAGGGACCTCGCTACTGTCCGAGCATAGAAGACAAACTTCGAACTTTTGCTGACAAAGATTCCCATCAGCTTTTCCTCGAACCTGAGGGACGTTCTACCAATGAGTATTATCTTCAGGGGTTCTCCTCATCTCTCCCGCTCAATATTCAAATCGAGGCAATGCGCGCAATCGAGGGATTCGAAAATGTGCAAATCTATCGTCCGGCCTATGCCGTTGAGTACGACTATTTCGATCCTGTTCAGCTCAAGCCTACCCTCGAACTGAAGGATATCCCAGGTCTGTTCTTCGCAGGTCAGATCAATGGAACCACCGGCTACGAGGAAGCTGCCGCCCAAGGTCTGATGGCTGGAGTCAATGCTGCCTTATATGTGCAGGGTCGTGATCCATTTATATTGAAAAGAAACGAAGCATATATTGGAGTACTTATCGACGACCTTATAACTAAAGGTGTAGATGAGCCATACCGAATGTTCACTTCACGTGCTGAGTATCGAATATTACTTAGGCAGGATAACGCTGATTTCCGTTTGACTAATCTTTCGCACAATATAGGTCTGGCAGATGAGTTCAGATATTCATACACATGCCGAAAATACGAGCATATTAATAGTCTTGTCGAACTTTCTTCCAATACCAATATTACAAAAGAACAGGCGAATACTTATCTAGAATCGATAGGGGAGGAACCTCTTAAGGAATCCAAGCGTATAGCTGATATTATTTCCAGACCTAATGTTTCTTACGCAGAAATCTTAAAAGTTGTTCCACGTGGAACAAAACTTATTGATACTTTCTCTGATGACATCGATATTATTTGTCATACTCCGGATTCATTAGTAGATAATGCCACTTCTTTGAACTATGCATTCCATCTGATGAGGTTTAACCAGAGTCTTCAGTATAATCCTGAAGTAATGTCCAATTATAAAGACATCCTGTTCAGCAAATGTAAGAGAGAAATTATCGATGATGCAGAGATTCTTATCAAATATCGCGGTTATATCGAAAGAGAAAAGCAGATAGCTGATAAAATTACACATCTCGAAACACTTTCTATTCCAGAGAATTACGACTTTGATTCCGTATCTGGTCTCTCTATCGAATGTCGCCAGAAATTATCGAGATATAAACCACGTACGATAGGGCAGGCATCCCGTATTTCCGGAGTATCGCCATCAGATATTTCTATTCTGTTAGTTCATTTTGGAAGATAAAACTAAAAAGGATGTTCCACATGGAACATCCTTTTTTTATGATTACTTAGTTTTATTGGCGAAATAACTATAATCTTTTCAAAGCTTCTTTTATAATTGTCTCTATAGAAGCATGAGCATCAGCTTTAAGAATTTCAGGGATAATCTTAATAATATTGGCCTTGGTGAATCCGAGATTTAGCAGGGCAGTAGTTGCCTCTTCTGCTACTTTATTCGACTCTGGAGCCTCTATACTGATATTTTCAACACCGCCGCCCTTCACTATCTTGTCTTTCAGATCCACAATCAAGCGCTGCGCTGTCTTCAGTCCGATACCCTTTACACTCTTAATCTTTCTGACATCCTCACCGATTATAGCATTTCTGATTTCTTCATCAGTAAGTGACGATAACATCATCCTCGCTGACCCTACACCGATACCTGAAACACTGATGAGCAATTTGAACAACTCACGCTCATTCTTAGTCGCAAATCCATAAAACTGCTCGTCATCCTCCCTTAAATGGTGATAGATATAAACCTTAGCCTCAGAATTACCCTTTAAGGACTCATAAGTTTGAAGCGAGATCATAATATAATATCCTATCCCTCCACATTCCAATACAAGTTCAGCAGGGGAGAGCTCTACTATTTCACCTTTAATGTAATCGTACATAGTTTTATGCTTTAAACTGTTAATATTTGCAAAAATATGCTATTTGAATGTCAAATGAAAAATTACTTTGCTAAATTTGCTATTTGTTTGAATAGTATACAAATTTCAGAGATGACGGCAATAGAAGAAATACGTTCATTGTTTCCGGCGCTGGACAGGAAACTATACGGCAAAAGCCTTGTTTATTTGGACAATGCTGCCACCAGCCAGAGACCGGATACTGTTATTCAGCTTTGGGACAGGCTCACAAAAGAGTCCAATGCTAATATACATCGAGGCATCCACCGGCTGGCTGAAGAGGCTACAGCCGAGTTCGAAACAACCCGCGATGCGGTCCAGGGTTTTGTCAATGCCAAATATCGTGAAGAAATTATCTTCACCTCAGGAACAACTGCATCTATTAACCTTGTAGCGTTTTCTTTCGGCGAAGCATTCATTCATGAGGGAGACGAGGTGATAGTTTCTGAAGTGGAACATCATTCAGACATTGTTCCATGGCAGATGATGTGTCAGCGCAAGAAAGCTACTCTGAAGGTTCTCAAAGTGGATGACCATGGTTATCTCGATATCGATTCTCTGAATACTCTGATTACAGACAGAACGAAGATTTTGGCAGTAACTCAGATTTCTAATGTACTCGGAATCATTAATCCTATCGAAGAAATCATAAGAATAGCTCACTCAAAAGGCGTTCCTGTTCTTATTGATGGTGCTCAGGGCGTAGTACATGAGGGAATCGATGTGCAGAAGGTAGACTGTGATTTCTATGCTTTCTCCGGACATAAGATGTATGCCGCTACCGGTACAGGAGTTCTATACGGAAAAAAGAAATGGTTGGATCAGATGCCTCCATATATGGGCGGCGGAGAGATGATAGCCACAGTGAAATTCAGTGGGACTACCTATGCTCCACTTCCGGAAAAGTTCGAAGCAGGTACACAGAACTTTAATGGTATTCCTACGCTCAAACCTGCTATTGAATTACATAATAGATTGAGAGATAAAGAGATAGTGGATTATCAGAACTCTATACGAGACTATCTTCTGGAGACATTGACCAAAGACCCGCGCATTACACTTTATGGTGTTCCTCGTGGAACAAATGAAGATAAGATTCCTCTTTTCTCAATATCTGTAGACGGCGCTCATCACGAAGACCTTGCACTTATATTGGATAAAATGGGAATAGCAGTAAGATCCGGTCAAATGTGTGCCGAGCCATGTATGGACAGATTCGGCGTGACAGGTATGCTCAGACTTTCATTTGCTCCTTACAATACGATGGAAGAAGCCGAATACTTCATCAAATCGCTGGATAAAGCGATAAACATGCTAAAATAAAATTGACAAAATATGGCAGATATAAAAACATTGAAAGTAGCTGAAGAAGAAGTGGTGGATTCTTTTTCGATGTACGACGAGTGGCTCGACAAATACGAGTACCTCATCGATCTCGGAAAAAATCTCCCCCCATATCCTGAGGAATTGAAGACCGAAGACAGACTCATCAAGGGATGCCAGTCCCGAGTTTGGCTTAATTACGAAGTTAAAGACGGACATCTTTATTTTACAGCAGACAGCGACGCCATCATAACCAAAGGCATAATTTCGCTGCTCATCAGCGTTTATTCAGGCCGTACTCCTGAAGAAATATCCTCATCAGACTTCAGTTTTATAGAGAAAATCGGACTAAAGGAAAACCTTTCCCCTACGCGTGCAAACGGATTGGCTTCTATGATAGCAACCATCAAGACCGTAGCGCTGGAAAATTTGAAAAAATAATATGGAAGAGAAGAAAAATATAGAAAACGAAGTCTTGACACCGGAGGATGCTAAGGCATTGGCTCCGTTCTATTCAGACGTAATCAAAGCACTGAAGCAAGTATACGATCCTGAAATCCCGGTGAATATCTATGATCTGGGACTCATCTACGAACTTGTAATAAACAAGGCTCATGACGTGTTCATAAAGATGACATTCACTGCGCCTAACTGCCCTATGGCAGATGATGTGTTGGCAGACGTGAAAGCCTCAGTCGAAGATGTCCCCGGAATAAAATCCTGCAACATCGAGCTCGTTTTCGAACCGGCGTGGGACAAGAGCATGCTTTCCGAAGAAGCCCGCATAGACCTCGGACTTGACGGAGACATGTAATGGACACGATAGAGATATACCTCGGACTTGGTACTAATGAAGGTGACAGGCAGGCGAATATCGACCACGCGCTGGCAGCATTGACCCAAGCCGGAATCCGCATCCTGACGGTCTCCGACATCATCGAGACAGCCCCTTGGGGCTTCGAGGCTCCGCAGAATTTCCTGAACTGCGCCCTCAGGGGTCAGGTCAATGCAGATGTAACGCCGACAGCTCTCCTGGATATCTGCAAGACGATTGAACGGGACCTTGGGCGGAAAGAAAACATAGAATTCGACGCGGAAGGAAAGAGGGTATATCACTCGCGGCCGATAGACATAGATATATTGATTTACGGACAGGAAAGAATTGATACAGAAAGGCTTACGATACCTCACAAGCAGATGGCTGAGCGAGATTTCGTGATGATTCCGCTCCGACAAATAATAAGTGAAGAGATAAAGTCGGCTTTCCCTGAACTTTTTCGAAAGTAAATCATTAAATTTGTAATTTGACGAAATTTTTAAATAACGCAGATATGACACAAGATGAACTTTTCAAGGTCTTGGTAGCGCATTGTAAGGAGTATGGATTCATATTCCCTTCAAGCGAGATCTATGATGGACTGGCAGCCGTTTATGATTACGGCCAGATGGGTGTGGAACTTAAGAATAACATCAAGAGATATTGGTGGGAGTCTATGACTCGTCTTCATGAGAATGTAGTCGGTATCGATTCTTGCATTTTCATGCACCCTAAGACATGGGTTGCTTCAGGTCATGTGGCAGCATTCAACGACCCGCTTATCGACAACAAGGATTCCAAAAAAAGATATCGTGCAGATAACCTCATAGAGGATTATCTCGGCAAAATCGATGAGAAAATCGAGAAAGAGGTAGCTAAAGGACGTAAGAAATTCGGAGAAAACTTCGATGAGGCTAAATTCCGTGAGACTAACCCTAATGTCCTTCGTGAAAAAGCCAAATACGAGGCTGTTCACTCAAGATATGTAGCAGCAGAGCAGGCAAATGACCTGAATGAGTATAAGCAGATTATCCTCGATTGCGGCATTGTCTGCCCTATTTCGGGTACTGCAAACTGGACAGATGTTCGTCAGTTTAACCTGATGTTCAGCACTCAGATCAGCAATACAGGTAACGCTGATGACAAGATTTATCTCCGTCCTGAAACCGCTCAGGGTATCTTCGTGGAGTATCTTAACGTGCAGAAAACAGGTCGTATGAAGATTCCTTTCGGTATAGCACAGATAGGTAAGGCATTCAGAAATGAGATCGTTGCCCGTCAGTTCATTTTCCGTATGAGAGAGTTCGAGCAGATGGAAATGGAGTTCTTCTGCAAGCCTGGTACTGAGATGGACTTCTTCAAATATTGGAAGCAGACACGTCTTAACTGGCACGTGAACCTCGGTATGGGTGCTGAGAACTATCGTTTTCACGATCACGAGAAACTCGCTCATTATGCCAATGCCGCTACTGATATCGAGTTTAACTTCCCATTCGGTTTCAAGGAGCTCGAGGGAATCCACTCCAGAACAGACTTCGACCTCGGCAACCATGCTAAACTTTCAGGAAAGAAGATTCAGTACTACGATCCTGAGACAGGCGAAAGTTATACTCCGTACTGCGTAGAGACATCTATCGGTGTGGATCGTATGTTCCTCGCTGTCCTTTCTCACGCTTACACAGTAGAAGAGCTCGAAGGTGGCGAGTCTCGTGTAGTTCTCCGTATTCCTGCACCGCTCGCTCCTATAAAGGTGGCTGTACTTCCTCTTCTTAAGAAAGACGGCCTTCCTGAGTTTGCACAGAAAGTTGTGGACGAGATTAAATACGACTTCAACTATCAGTATGATGAGAAAGACAGCATCGGTAAGAGATATCGTCGTCAGGATGCCATCGGTACACCTTTCTGCGTAACGGTGGACCACGACTCTCTTAAAGATAACTGCGTAACTGTACGTGACCGCGACACCATGGAGCAGGTTAGAGTTCCTATTTCAGAACTCCGTGCCATGATAGACAAGAAAGTGAACATGTCGAACCTCCTCAGAGGATTGGCTTAAGTAACTCTAATAAAATAACCAACCGCATCTTAGGGAATCTTTTCGGGCTATATCTCTTTTCTCATCAGTCATGTGCCACCGGCACACTCCTTCTTCGAAAATTGATCTATCCTCGAAAATCTTCTCCTAATCTGAGGTAGGTTATTTCTTTAGAGTTACTAGACATGGCTCTTACATAATAAAACCAGGCACCAGAGATTTTATTTCCGGTGCCTGGTTCTTTTATTATAGTAGTTCTACTATTCTTCTCCCACTAATTCCGCCATACGAAGCAGAATAGTTATAGAAGCATTGGAACAATTAATCCAGTAAGAACGCCTCTTGTTACGCTCAGGATCGCGCAAATCGAACGTAGTAGGAATCTGACCATTTGTAATGTTCTGGACTACAGTGAGATTATCTATAAGTGCCTTAGCCTTGGCGAAAGCTAACTTATCACCGGTAGCCTCATACAAGTCGAGATAAGCATTGGCTACGTTGCAGGTACTGTTGTCCACAGGAACCTGATAACGGTGCTGCTCATAAACGCAAGGAGTTGCGATAGGACGCACTCCATCCTTGTTAGTCAGTGCATTCCAATGCACAAACTGATCCTCACTGAGGCGGATAAGGTCGCGAGAATCCTCTATTTCCGCAGAAGTCGGATGTCCGTTCAGAATATACGACGCATAAGGGGCAGCCGTACAGTTCGTCAGATTCTGATACGGCTTCAATCCCTCTACCGTGACATCTTCGAATTGTCCTGTAAGGTCGAAAGTTTCCAGAGCTACTTCTTTCATCCACTTTGCGGCGCGCGCACTCATGTCAGCATACTTCGTAATGCCGTATTCGCGCTCCAGACGACGCGTATAGTTAAGGATTGGATGCAACATAGCTTTAGCTCCGTTTACTGGCTCTCCGGTCTCGAAATACACCTTTATAGGGAAAGAACCATCCTCGTTCTGAATCTTTGCGAACGTATCAGCGATTTTCAACGCCCTATCAAAATAAAGTGAATCACCAGTGACATCGAAAAGATCGAGGAAGGCGTTTCCGGAATAGCAAGCATCCATGGTCATAGTTCTGCCCACATTCCAGTCCTTCTTGGAAGCTACCTTGTCTCCGTAATAAGTTGGCGGGAAAAACGCCAGTCTATCGCCCTCGGGACGGCTCTGATCCATCAGGAACTGAGCTGCATTCTTCGCTATCAGCAAGGCGTCTTCTTTCAATGCCGGTACATATTTCGAGATTTTGGCTTCGACGCTGATAAGACCGCCGATAACCTTGTTCGCATAAGTGAAATGCGAGTAAAGGTCCAGGTCTGGGGTCAATGCTGCCTTAAACTTCTGTGCACCAGGTGTCTTGTGAATATAAAGTGCAGCCATGAGAGCAGCCTCTTTATATGGTCTCACGTTAGAGTTGTAAGGCCCTTCGAAAGGAAAATCTCTAAGGAAACTGCGCTGATACACAGTATCTTTCACATTGTCCTTGTCATCGAGTGCGAGCACTGTCAGCTTAACCTTGGAAGGTGGGATGGAGGCCCAAATAGGGGATAGGTCAGCTGTAGGATCTGATGAAGTGAAAGTCCATTCACCTGAACCTTCTTCAGCATTGACCTTAAACCTATAGGCGACAGCTCCTTCTGAGGGTTTTATATCGAAAGTTGGGGCGTAGGTGAACTTCTTGCAGAACTCATTCCAGCAAGGGTTGCGTCCCTCAGAAGCGGGTCTGATAGGGGTGAGGTACTCTTTGGCCGCTTCCGCGTTCAACTTTCCGGCCTGGTCCTGTACTGAATTGCAACAGGACCATCCGAAAGCGCATAATATCGCACTTGCGACAATCAGTGATTTTTTTGTCATTTGTTATTCTTTAGTTATTGATTCAAATTTAGCATTAACTGGCGATTCTGCAAATTTTACAACATCTACTTCTCGTGCGCGGTACAAAGAAACCCGCCAATGTCCAATTTACCTTAGACCTTAGCGGGTTGCATTAAGTAATCTTTAAAAACTGCTATTTGCGCGCAAGTTTATATCCGAGTTTCATTCCCTTGTATGAACTTGTCAGGCTGCTGACGGTGTTCGCGGTGCTTGAACTCTTTCCGGCATAGGAAAGCGCGGTCTTCACGAAGGCCAGGAATCTGTCTGCGTCGAAGAGCATCTCGCACCCGTCTGTGGTTCGGGTCAATGTTCCTGTCATGGAGAGGTACTTCATCACCTTGCCATACTGGAGAGTGACCTTCTTTGCCTCGTCGTTAATCTGCCATGTTCCGTTGAAAGACATTCCGAAAATAGTGCAGGTGAATGACTTATCCTCGTTGAAAGTGAAAGAAACGCTGCCTGACTTTATACCTATCTTCTGGAGATAATCATCTATTTTTTCTTCTATTTCTGACGTTACGGCTGAACCGGCTACATTTGAAAGAACATTCTCTCCTGTAAGCGAAACTGCTGCTCCTATATAAGTCCATGAACCTGGCAGACTCACAGAGTTTGCACCCGGCACATACGAATTTATTACTGAGTTAACGACATCTGAAGATGCGGCTTTCTTAAGAAGGCCAGATAATTTCTGAGCTGTCATTGTAGACGGCATGCAGACCATAGCGAAAGCTACGGCCAAAACAGTTAATTTTTTCATAAATATTACTTATTAATACTCTTCGTCATTGTTCCATCCCTGAGCCTTGATCGGCAGTTCGGCACCCTCAGGCGTGACAAGAACTGAGCCGACATCAGGTTTGGCGATGTGACCTATGATAGAAAAAGTCTGGAAATCATGTCTGAAGGTCTCGTACTGAGATAATGGAATGACATAGAGCAGTCTGAAATCGTCACCCCCGTTCATTGCGGCAGAAATAGGGTCGATGTCAAGTATCTTGCCGACCTCGAATGAATTTCCCTCGAAAGGAATCTTGTCTGTGTACAGTTTCACTCCAAGTCCGCTGTCTCTGTGAAGTCTCCTGACTGCATCTCCTAAGCCTCTGTTCACGAGATATCCATAAGACGGAGTTATGCTGCTGTCTGAAAACTGTCCGACGATGTCTGGATTCAGCTCCGGTTTCAGATAAGCACCGACGAGCATACGATATTTCTCCAGGTCTGGCTGACCGGTAACATCTCCGGCTTTCTCGAATTTCCTCTTTTCTCGTTCAAGCAGACTCATACCCAAGAATGCCGCTCCGACATTGCCGGAAATACATACAAGGTCCTTGCTCTGCGCGGATTTTCGATTCTCAGAGAACTTGGCGGATGAGATTCCCGTTATAACTATACTGATGGCCAGTCCGTTACGTGATGGAATCAGATCCAAGTCCGCTTTGGTGATATTATGCTCTGATGCTGCAGAACAGATACCGTTCCACAATTCACTGATCTGGGGCAGGTCCAGTTTGGCGGAAATGCCCAGTCTCACCGAAATCGAACAAGGTCTGGCGAGCGAAGCGTAAAGTTCCCCTACTGTTCCGACGACACATTTGTATCCGAGATGCTTCAGTGGAAAATAAGTCAGGTCGAAATCTATTCCCTCAAGCCACATCCTCGATGCCGTCCTGATGACTGAACCCTTCTCTCCTCCGAGGAATGCCGTTCCTTCGCTCTGCTTGAAATCAGATTCATGAAACAACATTTTGATAGCCTCTATCTTGCCGATATCACTGAAATTCTTCTTTTCCATACTGAAACTTTTACATTTTATAGTGCAAAAGTAACATATTATTTCTACATTTGAAGATATAACAATTACTAAGATATCATGACATTCAAAAAACTACTTTTAATCGTTGCGGCAGCATTGACCATAACCCCTATATTTGCGGGCAACGACAAGCCGGCGGAAATTACAGTAATCTCTTATAACATACGAATGGGCGAGGCTAAGGACGGCACTAATTCATGGGAATACCGCTATCCGGCTTCGGCGATGATGATCGAAGATCAGAAGCCGGACGTCTTCGGCGTACAGGAAGCTTTCGACTATCAGGTGCGCTATATGGATGAATATTGTGAAGGATACAAATGCGTCGGCGTCGGAAGAGAAGACGGAAAGCGCAAGGGCGAACATATGTCCATCTTCTATAACTCCAAGAAAATCAAGATGTTGAAATGGGGAACATACTGGCTCTCCGAGACTCCTGACGAGCCTTCCAAAGGTTGGGACGCCGCGTGCATGAGAACAGCTACCTGGACCCTGATGAAAGACAAGAAGAGCGGCAAGAAGTTCTATTACGTGAACACTCATCTGGACCACGTGGGAGTGGAAGCCAGGAAAAAAGGCCTCGAACTCATCGTGAACAAGATTAAGGAAATGAACAAGGAAGGTTATCCGATGATTCTTACCGGAGACTTTAACACCAAGCCGGACAACCATATCCTGGATGGTCTTAACGCCATGATGCTTAGCGCGAGAAACACAGCCGTAAAGACCGATAACGGAATCACTTACAACGGTTGGGGCAAGGGCGGCAGCGTAATCGACTATATCTACTATTCCGGTTTCACCGCCTGCACCCTCTTCGAAGTCATCACGAAACCATACATGGAACGTACCTATATTTCAGACCATTTCCCTATTAAAGCGGTGCTCGTATTCTGATGAAAACAATTGTAAATAAAATAGTTGCGACGGCCGTCCTTCTGGCGGCTGCCGTCGTTTATGTCCCTGCCGGTCCAAGAGGTTCAGGGCCAATGCCGTTGAGGTCAATGCAGATGAGTCGTCATGCCGCACACTTGTTGGACAGCGCCGTGAATGATGCCATTTCGCAGCATCTTATTCCGGGTGCAGTCGTCTCTGTAGTGAAAGGGGACAGGATAGCATATCTGAAAGCCTACGGCAACAAATCAGTTGTTCCAGATACGGTCAAGATGACGGATGATGTTATGTTCGACCTGGCTTCCTGCAGCAAATGCGTAGGAACTACATTGTCATTCATGCAGTTGATAGAACAGGGAAAGGTTCGGTTACATGACCCTGTGAGCATGTATATTCCGGGATTCGCCAAGTGGATTCCGGACAGCGCAGCGATGGCTAATGGTGTCAAGCCGGTGACGATTACAGTCGAGCACTTGCTTACACATTCTTCTGGTATAGATCCATATCTGAATGTGAACAGTTATGTGAAGGAATATGGCGAGAGTACCCCTGATTCTCTTGTAAGATATATCGCGGAAAAGGCTGGGCGTAACTTCGAACCTGGCACAGATTTTATGTACAGTTGCTTGAATTTCATATCATTGCAAGCGATATTGGAACGAGTGACAGGGGAGAGACTCTGTGATTACGCAGAGAAGAACGTATTCGCTCCGCTGGGACTGAAACACACCATGTATTTGGACAGTACATTCATAAAAGCAGGAACTCGCAAATCCGGTTATACATATCAGGAAATCAAGTCGTTATGCGCTCCTACTGAAGTGCAGGCGGATGGCATTCCGCTGCTTGGTTCTGTACATGATCCACTGGCACGACGTCTTAATGGAGGTAATTCCGGTAATGCCGGTGTATTTTCCGACGCACGTGACCTGAGCGTAATCTGTGCAGCGATAATGAATGGGGGAGAGATACAGGGCCATCGTATTCTTTCTCCTGCAGCAGTCGGACTCATGTCCAAAGTGCCCGAAGACATTGACCCGAAAGTAGGAAGAGCCCTGGGATGGGATCATCACAGCTCTCATGCAGGACCTCGCGGAGACCTTTTCAGTATGGACGCAACTATTTGTCACACAGGCTATACAGGAACGTCTATCGTCATTGACCTGAAACGGAAAACTGCGGTCATCATTTTGGCGCATAGGGTTCATCCGGAGGATACAGGCAGTCTTGCGCGCTTGCGGGCGGTCGTGGCGAATATCGTGGCCGGGGCGAACCTTTAGCGGACTTCGGACTTAGACGAGCGTCTTGCGAAGAACCTTGTATCTGAGACCGAGGTTCTTTATCTCCGAAATGAAATCAGCCGTTACTGCGACCTGATACTTCCTGGACTGGAACTCTATGACATACTGAGTCTTAGGGTCGCTCAGCAGTATCGAGAACGGCACTGTGCCCTTGCTGGCTTTTACCACGGACATGAGATGTTTGCGGAAATCGGCGCTTACCATAGGCGTCGAGATCTCGATGGTGAAGCCTGAAAGCAGGGCATCACCGATGTTGCCCAGGAGGCTTATCTTCTTCACTCTGAACTTGTAAGGGGCGTTGGTCGTTTTCTCCTTGTCGTCGGATTTGGAGAAGTATGCTTCCTTTATCTCACCTTCTACGAAGATGGCTGTGTGCTCTGTGAGGTACGGCATGAAGGTTTCGTAGTCCTTTCCGAACAATGCCAATTCATACGTGCCGCTGAAGTCCTCTAGCGTGGTCTTGGCGAATGGTTTACCTGTGCGCGACGTCTTTACTTCGGTGCTTGTGATGAAGCCGGCTATAAATACTTTCTGCTGTCTGTGCTCTCGTTCACACTCCGTAACCAAATCGTCCAATTCCGACAGACGGCAGCTTGTAAACGTCTCCAGTTCAAATTCATATCTTTTCAGAGGATGGTCGGACAAGTACATTCCCACCATGTCTTTTTCTTTCTTGAGAAGTTCCAGCAAATCTGCCTCGCCGACCATAGCCGGCGGTTCCGGTTTTTCAGCCTTAAGTTCTTCAGCGTCACCGAAAAGCGATGCCGCGTCATCTTCCGCATTTTTCTTGGTCACGGATGCGTAGTTCAGCAGTTCGTCGAGGAACTGGAGTCCGTCGCTTCCGATCAGGAAGTATCTGCTGCGTTCAATGCCGAATGAATCTAATGCACCGGCGTAAACGAGCGACTCCATGGCCTTGCGGTTCACGATGCCTGCCATCCTCTCACAGAAGTCATAAATGTCTTTAAATGAGCCGTTTGCCTCACGCTCTGCTACGATAGCATCCACGATGTTGGCGCCGAAACCTTTCATTCCGCCCATTCCGAAGCGGATGTCGCCGTTCTTGTTTACGGTGAAGTTCGATTCGCTCTCGTTCACATCCGGGTTCAGGACCTTTATCCTATGCTTCTTACAGTCGGCCATAATCGCCTGAATCTCAGCCATGTTATTCTTATTCATGCTGAGGTTGGCGGCCTGGAACTCTGACGGATAATGAGCCTTCAGCCATCCGGTCTGGTAACTTACCCAGGCGTAGCATGTCGCGTGGGATTTGTTGAATGCGTAAGAAGCGAATTTCTCCCAGTCCTTCCAGATTTTCTTCAATACGTCTTCCGGATGACCGTTCTTTTTACCTCCCTCGATGAAGTCGTTGTAAAGAGACTGAAGAATGTCTATCTTCTTCTTACCCATCGCTTTACGAAGCTTGTCCGCCTTACCTTTCGAGAATCCTGCCACCTTCTGGGAGATAAGCATGACCTGCTCCTGGTAGACAGTGACGCCGTAAGTCTCCTTCAGGAACTCTTCCATCGCCGGAAGGTCGTATGTGATAGGCTCTTCGCCTCGTTTTCTAGCTACGAATGACGGGATATAATCCATAGGTCCCGGACGATACAGCGCATTCATCGCGATAAGGTCTTCGAAACGCTCAGGATGCAGCTTCTGGAGCCATTCCATCATACCCGGGGACTCGAACTGGAACACGCTCTTCGTATCACCGTTTGAATATATCTCGTAGGCCTTCGGGTCGTCGATAGGAATTTTTTCTATGTCAATGTCGATGCCGAATCTCTTCTTTACCTCGGCCAGGCATATCTTGATGATAGACAATGTCCTGAGACCCAGGAAGTCCATCTTGAGCATACCCACGTCCTCGATGAACGAACCCTCATACTGCGATACCCATACTTTCTGGTCTGTGGCCTTGTCCACACCCAGGGTGATAGGGATATAATCAGTCAGGTTTCCTCGTCCGATAATCATCGCACATGCGTGGATACCTACCTGACGTATACATCCTTCGAGCTGAAGCGCATAGTTAAGTACCTCTCTTACAAGCGGGGAACCATTTTCGTACTCATTCTTCAGTTCAGGAACATATTTCACACAGTTCTTGAGTGTCGGCTTCTTGTCAGAATCCTTCTTGACTATCTTATAACGCTTTCCGTCTTTCTCGATGACTCTTTCACCGTTTTCCGGCTCTTCACCCTCCTTCAGTTCTACCTCTGAAGTCTCCGTGACAGTGATAGGCTTGTCCGGAATCATCTTGGTAAGCCTGTTGGACTCATCCAGAGGCAGACGGCTGATTCGTGCCACATCCTTTATGGCGCCCTTCGCCGCCATGGTGCCGAAAGTAATCACATGAGATACGTGATCGACACCGTAATGATCTTGTACATACTGGATTACGCGATAACGTCCATCATCGTCGAAATCCACGTCGATATCCGGCATGGATACTCGTTCAGGGTTAAGGAAACGCTCGAACAGGAGGTCGTACTTGATAGGGTCCAAGTTGGTGATACCCAAGCAGTAAGCCACTGCGGAACCAGCGGCGGAACCACGTCCGGGTCCTACGGAAATGCCGTGTGCACGAGCCGCGGCGATGTAGTCTTGAACGATGAGGAAGTAGTCAGGGAAACCCATTCGCGAGATAGTCTTCAGCTCGAAGTCCAGTCGCTCTGAGGTCTCTTGGTTCAATGTCTCCCCATATCTCTCATGCGCACCTTTATAGCACAAATGGCATAGGAACGCCACCGAATAGCGGAATTCCTCACCACGGTCATTGCCTTTCTCGTCGCACCGTCCCGCGTCGATGACATCCTTATATTTTTCCAGTTGATTGTCAATGTCCGCGAGGAAGTCAGGGTCTATCTGGAACTTAGGCAACACATGTCCGCGGTCGATCGAGTAACTCTCGACTTTGTCGCAGATTTCCAATGTGTTGGTGATGACTTCCGGATGGCCCGGGAATAATGCTGCCATCTCCTCCTCGCTCTTCAAATACTCCTGCTGGGTATATCTGAGCCTGTCAGGATCATCGATGTAGGCATTGGTAGTGAGGCAGATAAGTCTATCGTGTGCCGGTCCGTCCTCTTTTCTTACGAAGTGAGCGTCGTTCGTGGCTATGACTTTTACTCCATGTTTCTCGGCCAGGTCGAAGATAACCTCATCATACTCCTTTTCCTTTTCGTAGACTTCAAGAGAGAGTCCAGGAACTTCTGTCTTATGGAGCATGACCTCCAGATAATAATCATCTTTGAATACTCTCTTGTGCCATTCAATGGCTTTCTCGGCGCCTGCTATGTCTCCGGCCAATATCATTCTCGGTATCTCGCCGGCCATACATGCAGAAGAGCATATCAGGTCTTCATGATATTTCTCGATGACTTCGTGCGAAACCCTCGGTTTGTAATACATGCCCTCCAGATGGCCTGTGGACACGATTTTCATGAGATTTTTGTAACCGTTGTAGTTCTTGGCCAGCAGAATAAGGTGGTAATATCCTTTCTCCTTTACCCTGTGGTCTCCTTTAGACACATAGATTTCACATCCGATGATCGGTTTTACCGACGGATGCTTGGCTGCGTATTTGAAGAACTCCTTTACACCATACATGTTGCCATGGTCCGTTATGGCCAGACCTGGCATGCCGAGTTCCTCGGCTCTGTTAAACAGATTCTCAATAGACGCTTGTCCGTCAAGAATCGAATACTGGGTATGGACGTGAAGGTGTACGAATGACATTTCCTGCTGTTTTGATGATATCGTACAAAGTTACTAAAAATTCACCTTAGATACCAGCATTGATCCTCTTTATAAGAGTGGAAGTGGCGGCGGGCGAAACCTGGGCCGGATCGATCATAAGGTCTCCTGGTATTAAGTGTAAACGCTTGTGCGATAATTTGTTGTCTCGTGAGCCCTTGAAAAATTCGTCATAGGCTACCGTGTGAGTACTCTCGCGGGAAATCAGAAGTTTGCCGCAAATAATTTTCATCATCAATATTCGTGAAACTCTGCGGTCCAGGTCTTCCAGTTTCTTCGGGTCGTTCCCTATATAATTAACTATCAGGTCGATACTTTCAGTAATATGCTTGGGCATAAGCAGAATGTCCGCGCCGGCGATATATGCTCCGAGGGCAGCACGTTCATAAGACCCGTCGAACGGAGCCAGGACGCCTTTCATATTCAGCGCGTCCGTGGTTATGATGCCCTCGTAATTCATCCTCTTGCGAAGCAGTCCGGTTATGACGTTATAAGACACGGATGCAGGAAGGGAGTCCAAGGCCGGAACTTGCAGGTGTCCTACCATGACCATTTCCACGCCGTCGTCCATAAGCCTTCTGAATGGGTAAAGTTCCAGAGTGTCAAGACGTTCCATAGGGAAGTCCAGCACTGGCAGTGCATGGTGCGAGTCGGTGGCTGTGTCCCCATGTCCAGGGAAATGCTTGGCGCAGGCGATGACACCGTTGTCCTGCATTCCGCGCATGAAAGCCGAGCCGTATTCCGCTACCAAATGTTTGTCCGGGCCGAAACTTCTGTCTTTCATGGAACCTGTTTCCGGATGAACGTTCACATCGACTACCGGCGCGAAATTTATGTCGATTTTAAGCGAATGCATATCTTCGGCGATCTGTCGTCCCATCTCGTAAACGAGCGAATCATTCGGCAGTTTGGCGAGCTTTCCCTGTCGTGGATATTTCTCGAATTCTGTCACTCTCATGCCTACGCCGAACTCTCCGTCTATACTGACTGCCAGCGGAATACGACTTTTCGACTGCAATCTGTTCACGACCTCTTCCGTCTGTCCGATGGACCCTTCCATAAGGATAATTCCGCCGAGCTGTTCCTTCACGATGATGCTGTCATCTGCAGCCTTGCGTTCATCCGATCCCTCAGGGAACACGTCCGCGAATATGAGCTGTGCCACTTTACTGCGCACACTCATCGTGCTGAGCGTGGATTTTATAGCCTTCTTTGCGACTTTGTCACCCTGCGGCGCCGCGAAAAGAAACTGACAGACACATGCTACCAGGATTACTGATATTGCTTTTTTTATGTTACGTCTAATAGTCATAATATTGTAAGACCTCCGCTCAAGTGTTAATATTATGTGCAAATAAGTTCTCAAAAGTTCAAAGATAGGGAAAATTTTTATATATTTGTAAGCACACAACTAGTGATATTATGATGAAGCGATATCTGAGAATAATCGTAACCGCCATCATTTTTTTTATGTCTTCTGTAGTGGGATTTGCGCAGAATTGGACTATTGATGGTGTTGTATTGGACAAGAAGTCTAACAAACCGGTAGAATTTGCTACTGTAATACTTGGTAATACAGAGCAATGGGCGGTAGCAGATGCAAACGGGAAATTCGTTATAAAGAATGTCCCGTCGGGCAATAATGTCATCAAGGTGTCTTGTCTCGGCTACGTGACAGATGAAAAAGAGATTATCATATCCAGAAATATCACCGGTTATAAGGCATATATCGTCGAGGATAACCTTACGCTTAATACTGTAGTGGTGACTGCAAAGGAAAATGAGAATAGTGCATCTACTGCGAGAACTATCGACAGGACTACTTTGGACCACGTGCAGATGTTGAATGTCTCGGATATCTCCGGACTTCTTCCTGGAGGTACTACCGGGAAACCTGATTTGACTAATGAAAATCGCTTTTCTATCAGAACCGGCTCAGCAAATGAGGCCGGTAACCCTTCGTTTGGTACAGCCGTGGAAGTGGATGGTGCCAGACTTTCCAGCAATGCCAGTTTTTCTGAAACGAAAGGTGTGACTACCAATAATTTGTCTACCAGCAATGTGGAATCTATAGAGGTTATCTCAGGTATCCCTTCTGTAGAGTATGGTGATGTCGGTTCCGGTATCGTGAAGATATCTACCAAGAAGGGTAAAACACCATACATGGTGACATTCTCTTCGAATCCTAACACTAAGCAGGTGTCGGCGAGCAAAGGTTTCGGTATCGGAAAGAAGGCTGCGGTGTTGAATGCCAGCGTGGAGTATACGAAAGCCATCAAAAATACCATGTCTCCTTATACGTCTTATGACAGGAAGCAGATATCATTGACCTACTCCGATCTTTTTAATAACGGGGGATTGACTGACAAGCCGTTGCGATTGACCGTAGGTCTTTCAGGGAACCTTGGCGGCAGGGATTCGAAGGCGGATCCGGATGCTTTGGCGGGTACTTGGGTGAAAGACAAGGATAACAGTTTGCGTGCGAATATGTCTCTCAACTGGCTGCTCAGCAAACCATGGATTACCGGCATTGACCTGAACGCTTCTATTGTTTATGGCGACAAGCAGAGCAGGGAACGCAAGCATTATTCGAATACTTCTTCATCGGCATCGCTTCATGGCAGGAATGAAGGATATTTTGTGGCCCAGGATTATGATGGAACTGATAATCAGGATATTGTGATGGTTCCACAGGGGTATTCCTATAATGTCATGGTAATCGATGACAAGCCTCTTACTTATAAGGTGGGATTGAAGGCTAATTGGGCTACGCATTTCGGAAAGGTAAACAATAAGGTGAAGCTCGGTGTCGACTGGAATTCGGACAAAAACTTCGGAACCGGTGCGTTTACTGAAGATCTTGCTACTGCTCCTAGTTTCAGGTTGTATGATTACAGTGCTCAGCCGGCAATGAATAATGGGGCTGTTTATCTCGAAGACAATGTGTTGATTCCTATCGGAAAGACGAGGTTGAACATCATTGCCGGACTTCGTGGAGAAGGAACTTTCATAAATGGTTCGGAATATGGCAATACTTATAGTCTGTCGCCGAGAGTCAGTGCGAGATATATCGTGTTGTCAGGGAAATCCCGCAGGAATGAGGTCGTTCGCGATTTGTCGTTCCGTGGCGGTTATGGTGTGGCAGTAAAACAGCCGTCATTTGCCATTTTGTATCCTATCCCGTCATATTTTGACATTAAGGTGTTTAATCCTACATCTTCTTCAGGCACAGCTTATTATGGCTATTATATTATGCCGAAGAAGACGTTGTATAACGAAGATCTTGTCTGGCAGCGAAATAAACAGGCTGAACTTGGAATGGAGATTAATCTTGCCGGTAACAAGATATCTCTCGTGGGATATTACACCAGGACTGAGAACGCTTTCGAAGTGGATAAGGTATACGATAAGTTCTCCTATAACTATACCGACCAGGCGGCTCTTGCAAGTTGCGGAATCCCTGCTGCGAATAGAGTGTATAGCATGGATGGCAAAACTGGCGTCGTTACTGTTTCGGATAAAACCGGCGTGTTGCCTTCAGAGGTCATAAATGGAAAGAAGAGGGAGGCTCTGACACCCAATTACTATGCGAACAATTGCGGATCACCTAGTAACAGGTATGGACTCGAATGGGTGATAGACTTTGCGAGAATCAAACCTATCAACACTGAAATCCGTCTGGACGGATCCTTCTATGGATATAAGTATGTGGACCACAGTATGATAGAGTATTCTCCGACTACCCAACTCATGTCTGATGGAACCCCTTACAAATACATTGGTCATTATGTGGGTAAAAATGGTATTGCCAATGGTGAGGAATCGAAGCGAATAAATGCGAATCTTACCATTACGACTCATATCCCTTCTGTGAGAATGATTGTTTCTATGAAAGTGGAGGCTTCTCTTATGAGATATAATCGTTATCTCAGTGAAGGAATTGATGGAGCACAAAGGACTTATGCAACATCCAGTTCTTCCGGATGGCTTCCTGCCGATGACCCGTCATTTATGGACAGAAGGGTGTTGACTGTGACATATCCTGAGTACTACTCCACTTATGATAATCCTGATGAGCTTATTCCGTTCAAGGAGAAGTTCCTTTGGGCAAGCAAGAATGACCCTAAACTATATGGGGATTTGTCGACTCTGTGCTATCGTACCGAATATGATCATTACTTTGCAAAGAATTACATATCACCATATTTCTCGGCTAATTTCAGCGTAACGAAGGAAATCGGAGATATAGCGTCCATTTCGTTCTACGCTAACAATTTCTTCCGTAATCTCGGTCAGGTTTATTCGACCAAGACGAAGCAGTATTCTTCATTGTCAAGTTATGTTCCGGCATTTTACTACGGAATGACAGTCCGTTTGAAGTTTTAACAATCACTAATATTTAATGTTATGAAGAAAATCGTGTATTTCATGATGGCAGCGGCCATTGCTCTTGTTTCCTGCAAGAAGACAGAGGACAAGATTAATGACGTACAGGTGTCTCTCACCAAGGGTGGAGAAGCCTTTGCCGTGGAGAACGTAGAAGTCTCCCTTAGAAGTTCTGCTAATGCGACTGTTTATACGGCATTGACAGATGCAAATGGTGTTGCTGTCTTCCAGATGAAGGCCGGAGCATATGAGGCATCTGCTACATTATATCAGAACTCTAACATTTATAACGGAACAAATTCTGCCGTTATTGTTGCAGATGGAGCTGAGAACGCTTTCAAACTGGATATGGTAGCTTCCAAGACCAGCCAGGTAATCATCAAGGAACTCTATTTCGGAGGATGTACTGATGATGCAGGTAAGCATTTTCAGTATGACAAGTACGTAATCTTGTACAACAACTCTCCAGTGGAGGCTGATGCCAGCAAATATGCTTTCGGAATGCTTTGTCCTTCGAACTCTAATACGGCCAGCAAATGGATGAAAGACGGTAAGCTTTCTTATACCGACTATATGCCTATGTGGGCTGCATGCTGGTGGTTCCAGGGCTCAGTGAAGATACCTGCATATTCTCAGATTGTAGTGGCTATTAACGGTGCGGTTAATCATAGTGCAACAGTTTCCAATTCAGTAGATTTGAGCCATGCTGACTATGCTATGTACGATCCTGAAGTGTTTAGTAATCCCAAGGCATATCCGGCACCTGATGCCTCTATTCCTTCTGACCATTATCTCAAGACTTATCTGTATGGACTGGGAAATGCTTGGGCTCTTTCGACAATGTCTCCTGGTTTCGTAGTATTTGCTCCTGAAGGAACTACAACCGAGGCTTTCGTGAAAAATCCTGACAATATCGAGATGCCTGCTAATGCTATGCAGTCTGCAAAAGTTCCTCTTGACTGGGTGAAAGATGCCGTGGAGGTGTTCGACAATTCCAAGATGGATGTAAACTCAAAACGTATACTTGCTTCTGCTGACGCCGGTTATGTAAGATTTGTAAACAAACTCGGATATACAGTTTACAGAAATGTGGATAAGGCTGCTACTGAGGCTCTTCCTGAGAATGAGGGCAAACTGGTTTACAATTATGCAGGTGGTACCGAGGCTGAAGAGGGCGGCTCTACCGATCCTTCAGGCATCGATGCAGAGGCATCTATCGCAAACGGAGCTCACATCATTTATAAAGATACAAACAACTCTACAAACGACTTCCACCAGAGAAAGGTCGCTTCTCTGAAGAAGTAGATATAAATTTCAGAATATGAGAGGTAATATGAAACTGCCTTTGGCAGCAGCGCTTTTAATTCTTTTCCCGTCATTCTCAAATGCACAGGAAAAGGGGGTGTCTGTGTTCAAATCATTTGACTATGTGAAATCAGATAACCCGTGGTTGGTGTCTCCTAATACGGCATTGCTGTATACGCTTTCTGTGAAGAACATCTCTACTGTAAATGTGGGGATGACCAAATCAGACGGCTCTTATATGGATGTGCACGAATCAGGAAATGCTGCAGAAGCAGGTGCATATACCGAATCGTATGTAAAAGTTTCGGATAGGATGGCTTTCTCAGGAAAGCTGTCCTATTCGTATTTTACCGGATCCAAGATGTGTGGTCCTGTCCTTATGGATCCGTCTTATAACTTTATTAATTTCGAAGAGAGCACGACCGATAATCCCGGCAGGAAATCCAAAGAGGTTTTTGACTTGTCAGGAGGCATTAATTACCGGCTTGGTGACATTTGGTCTCTAGGCGGCAAATTGTCTTATAACACAGCGAATTATTCGAAGCTGAAGGATCCTCGTTTTGCCAGCAAATGGGCTGATTTCGGTGCCTCATTAGGAATTGCATCCAAGTTGTCAGACAAAGTTACTTTAGGCATCGACGGAGAATTCCGTAAGACAGTGGAGTCGGTAGACGCGGATATTTTCGGAGAGGCTGCAAAAACCTATTACTACATTGTCGATTACGGCGCTTATTTCGGAAAAAGATCCATGCTGGATAATTCCAACGGATACCTGGCTACTGAAGGAAGTGAAAGCCGTCCTATGGTTAACCAGTTTTATGGAGGAAGCCTTCAGGCTGATTTTACATTCTCGGGAAGTACCAGGTTCTTTAATGAAATATCATTCTTGCACAGAAGCGGATTTTTCGGAAAAAAGTCTTCAGGTTCTATCCGTTATTGTGATGCGTCGGGTAATATAATCTCATATAAAGGTGTACTTTCCGTGAAGAAAAATGAGACGGCTCATTATATAACTCTTGACGGAACTTATTCATCTTTAGGTAATGAGGAAAACAATTACAAGATAAATTCAGTTCCCGGAAGTAATCTGGAAGTGGTATATCTCGGTTCTCAGACAGCATTGGACAAGACACAGATTAATGCAGACCTTTCTTACAAAGGATATGCGGGTTTGTCCGGGATGCTTCCTGACTGGGAGTATGGCGCAGAACTCGGAATGAATTATACATCATTGACATCCGAGAGCTATCCTGATTACAGAAAGCAGGATATCACGGAATTGGATTTCAATATGTATGCTGTCAAGAACTGCAAGAAGGGTTATAACGTCTTCTCTACAGGACTTTATGCTGGTGCTCATTATGGAACCGGAACTAAGAATGAGGACGGAAAGAAAGTTTCAGCTACTGGAACTGCTTATTCCGGTACTGTATACTTGGATAGGAATTATGAATACAGGACATCTCCTGCAGGGTTTGTGAAGGTATCGTTCAAGTATTCGCGCATTATCCGTCACGGTTTGACGCTGTTTGCGGAAATCAGTGATTCTTATACAAGTATGTTTAAAGATCCGGAGTTTTTGTCCGGAAGATATAGAAACGTGCTGAACGTGACTGTCGGCGTTGATTTCTAAAAGTTATTAGTACATGAAAATCAAAGGATTCAGGATATTGGTATCAGCTATTGCCGTATCCTTGTTTGCGTCTGCATCCGCTGTCGCTCAGCCGATGCCGGTGGATAGCCTTCTTATAAAAGGAACGTTGGATAACGGTATGACCTATTACATCAGGCATAACGCTAATCCGAAAGGTTATGCAGACTTCTATATAGTGCATAATGTAGGTGCTTTTCAGGAAACTCCAAATCAGGATGGGTTGGCGCATTTCCTTGAGCATATGGCTTTTAACGGAACCAAACATTATCCGAAGAAGGGTATAATAGACTTCCTTCAGGCTCAGGGTGTGCGTTTTGGCTACAATATCAACGCATATACCAGCAAGACGGAAACGGTCTATCACATGGATAATGTTCCGCTTAAACGGGAGAGTTTCGTGGATTCTGTCCTGATGGTTCTTCATGACTGGTCAGGAGACATTTCATGCGAGCAGAAGGAACTGGATGATGAACGTGGTGTCATCAGAGAAGAATGGCGTACCAGAACAAGTCCCCAGTCCCGAATTTTCGAGCTTCAAGAGGCTGTCCTTTATGAGGGTTCCACTTTTCCGAAGAGAAATGTCATAGGCTCCCTCGATGTTATCAATAACTTTAAAAGAGAAGAAATACTGGACTTCTACGACAAGTGGTATCGCCCTAATCTTCAGGCTATTGTGGTAGTCGGAGATTTCGATGCCAAGGAGATGGAGTCCAAGATTAAATCCATGTTCTCGGACATTAAGAACCCTGAAAATTGTGTTCCAAAAGAGACTTACAAGTTGGCGCCGTTCGTTCACGAGCGTTTCGAAAACATGGTGGATACCTCTGCCAAATTCTTGGCACTCAAGGTGTTCTTGAAGCAGCCTTATCCTGAGGTCAGTCAGCGAGCCCAGAGGTCGTTCTATAAGGAGCAGTTTATCAGGCAAATCATATCTGCCGCCGTAAGTGCGAGAATGGATGAACAAGTTAAGTCTCCAGATTGTCCTTCATCCAGAGGCGTTATGGTTTCCAATGCCTCCAGAACGAATCTCTATTTTTCATTGTTTACCATCCTTCCTCGTGGGGATGCGTCTCCGCTGAGCCTTGTCGATTTCTATTGCGACAACGCCAACAGGTTGCTTCGCTTCGGTCTTACTGATGATGAATTTCAGTCTGCTAAACTTAAGGTAGTCAAGAATTTGAAACTGCATAATGCTCTGTCTCCGGAGTCTGTTACTGATAATCAAATCGTCGCAGGCTGTGTGGACAACTTCCTGCATGGAGGAGCATTGACCTACCCGTCTGAACTCCAGAAAATCAAGATGGAAATCATGTCGTCCATGAAACTGCAGGATATTCTGGACTATATCCCTAAGATGTTCTCAGAGAGCGAGGTTATATACTCTTATTACTATAATCCGAAGGATGGACATGAGATACCTTCTGAGCAGCAGATTCGTGAAAGAATCCACGAGTGTGCCCAGAAGGATTTGACATTCGATGCCATAAAGTTCAAGAAAGTGGACTTCAGCATTGACCTTCCTAAGGGGAAAATAATTAAATCTCAGCCGGTCAAGGGTTCTCAAACGGAGCTTTGGACCCTCTCCAACGGGATGCGCGTATGGTGGACACCTGCAGACGGCGAGAAATCCAAGACTGCGCTTTCGGTGAATTATGTGGTAAAAACCGGTGCGCGTGCTTTTGCTCCTGATAACATTCCGGCAGAAAAATTTGCCGAGAAATTTATGGAGAAGTATCTCGGTATTCGTGGCTCTGACAAGGTGGAGAATATGAATAGCCCTCAGTTCGAAGGTATCCCGTACATGGTGTCGTTCTCAGCCTCTAATGCTGTGATTACCACGGCTGTAGCTGCTGATAAAGCGGATCGTGCCTTCAGTGTATTGAATCTGCTTGTTACGGACCCGTATTTCTCTGACGCCCGCACGATGAAGACCACAATCGATGCGACAGTGGAATCTATGCGTAAGCCTCGTTCGTCTTCATCGGTATTCCGTGAGGGCTTCAACGAAGTTTGCTACAATAATCATCCGTGGTACAGCAGAATCGACTCAGCTGCCGTAAGAGCATTGACCCCGGAACTGCTTGCGGAAGTTCATGCCCGCCAGTTCAGAGATGCCGGTGCTACGGATGTCTATATCTGCAGTTCGATGCCGAAAGAGGAAATCGCGGCTTTCGCCGAAAAGTATTTGGCGTCCATGCCTGCCGGATATGCCTATAAGCTCGCGAAGGTCCAGCCTAAAGTTCCTTCTTATAAGGGGGTCAATGAATATGTGCGTACTTTCAAGGCATCATCCAAAGTCTCTAAAGCCATGGTCAGCGTGAACTGGCTGTATAGTGTGAAGACAGATTTGCGGAGCTTGTGTGCAGTGGATATTTTGGATTACATTATGTCTGCGCGTTGCCTTTCACAGATTCGCGAGCAGCGTGGAGGAACCTATTCCGTAAGCTTCAGTTCTTCTATTTTCCGTGAGAAGAAAGGTCTTGTCCAGTCATCTGTGGATTTCGAAACCAGACCGGAACTGCGTGATACTCTTGTGAATGACGTATATGAGTTGCTGTCTGATTTCTGTGAGAACGGACCGACTGACGAGGAAATGTCTGCAGCGAAGAACTATCTGATGAAGTATTATACCAAGATCCAGAAGAATCGTCAAATATCTGTGGTTAAGCGAAATGCGTCTATTCAGGATCATGTGGCATCTGGAGTTTGGGATGAAGATTATAATCAGGCTCTATCAGAAGTCACGGCTTCTGACGTCATTAAGGCAGCCCGCAAGGCAAACAAGGGAGCGCGCCTGCTTTCAGTGCTTAATGAAGAATAAATTTTAAATATATAATTTAATGGCTAAACAATCAACAATCAAAAAGAATTGGCCGAAGTATGTCCTCCAGTGGGGTGTCCTGGCCGCTATTGCCGGTTTCTTGCTTATTCCTTGTAAGAATCCAGCTAATCCTGAGGCGTATTGTCCAATGGGTGGACTTCAGGCTTTGACTACGTTCTTCATAAGTGGATCACTGCCTTGCAGCATGAGCATGGTACAGATAGTCATGGGTATCATTCTGGCTGCTGCAGTCGTGCTTTTCAGCAAACTCTTCTGCGGATATCTCTGTCCTTTGGGAACAGTGCAGGATCTTCTTATGAAACTCCGTAAAGCGATAGGTTTCAAAGGCATTGACATAAAAAGCGGAAGCGTTGCCGACAAGGCCTTGAGAATCCTCAAGTATGCGCTGCTTTTCTGGATTTTCTACATGACAGCCACTGCAAGTGAGCTGTTCTGCAAGAACTTGGATCCGTATTATGCCGTGGCGACTGGCTTCAAGGGCGAGATCACCCTTTGGATGTCCATCATTTCGGTGGCAGTGGTTCTGATACTCGGATTCTTGGTCAACATGTTCTGGTGCAAGTACTTGTGCCCGCTCGGAGCTATCTCCAACTCCCTCAAGTTCTGGGTTTGGATCGTTGTGCTCTTCGCTGCATATTATCTGCTAGGCGTGCTCGGACTCAATGTCCCTTGGTGGGTATTGCTGGCTGCATTCTGCGTGGCAGGCTATCTGCTTGAGATTCTTTGCGGAAAGCCTAAGTTCCAGGTTCTTCATATCATGAAGAATGACACGAAGTGTACCCATTGCGGCCTCTGTACCAAGGCTTGCCCTTATAGCATCGATGTTGCCGGCTGGAAGAATGGTGCTGTCAATGCCGTAGATTGTACGCTTTGCGGCGAGTGTACCGCTGTCTGCCCTGACGACGCGATCCACACCGGCGTGTGTGTAAAGGGTAGTCGCAATATTGTCAATGTTGCCCTTCCTGCAGTAATTTCATTGATCCTGCTCGCAATCGGCTTCTGGGCCGGAGGACGTTATGAACTTCCTACCATTAATGTGACATGGGGAATCGAGCAGACACTCGAGGACGGCACTGTTAAACAGCTTGTGGATCCTTCTGCATTGAAGACTATGGAGATGGAAGGATTGCGCTCTGTAAAGTGTTACGGGAGTTCTATGGCGTTCAAGGCTAAGCTTGAGAAGATCCGTGGCGTGCATGGCGTGAAGACATTCGTTTCTCATCATAGAGCTGTGATTACTTATGATCCTGCAGCTACTACACCTGAGATTATCCAGGAGAGTGTATTTACTCCGTCCAAGTTCCGTGTGAATACTCCGGACAAGGCTGCTGTAGACAGCATCAAGGTGGTTACTATCCGTACTGAAAATATGTACGACAAGCTGGACCTTAACTATCTCGGTCTTCAGATGCGTCTGACTGACAAGAAGATATATGGTTTGGAGTCAGAGTTTGCATGTCCTCTTATCGTCCGTGTTTACATGGATGCTTCCGAGAATCTGGATAAGGCTTGGTTTAAGAAGATCGTGAATATGAAGGAGCTTGAAATGCCTGTACATGGAGGCGGAACCAAGACTACTCCGGTGAACTTCAAGTTCGTGGACCTCGAGGATGGCGTAAGTTATATTTCTACTGAAGCGTTTATCCGCAAGATGTTCACACCGTTCAATGCTCAGTTCAAGCAGAGAGTGGATGAGTTCGCAGGCAAGCCACAGTTCGTTTATGAGATAGAGGATGCCAATTATGAGAAGCCTATTGTTCTTCGTAATTTGCCGTTCGTAAGCAACCATCTTTCTAAGAATGACGGAATTATCGGTGTTTATCTCGAACTGAATAAGAACCTCGTTCCTGCTCTTATGATCAGATATGCGGCTCCTATGACAGCTGATCGTGTTTGGGAGCTTCTGAACATGGACAAGTGGACTATCACCTATAAGAAGGATGATGTACGCGAGGAGGATGCTAAACTTAAGTTCAAGACTCCGGGTGTGGAGGTGCCGTTCGAGGGTTCTGCACTCGAAGAAGCAATTGTTAAGGGCTAAGTGACATTTAAACTATATGAAAATTAAAAGACATTGTCTGGCAGCATTGACCTTGCTCGGAATTATTCTGGGACAGGCGGCAGCTAGGGCGGATGAGGGCATGTGGCTCATTCAGGATATTAATTCGGCGTTGGAGAAGAAGATGCAGGACAGGGGACTGAAGCTCTCGGCTGGTGAGATTTACAATGCTGATGCTCAAGGATCTACGGTATCTGATGCTATCGTGTCTCTCGGCTTTTATTGTACAGGCAGTATTATTTCCGATCAGGGATTGCTGATAACGAACCATCACTGTGCCTACTCTGATGTGTTTGCATTGAGCACCCCTGAGCATAACTATCTGGAAGAGGGATATTGGGCAGTCCGCAGCGACCAGGAGCTGCCTATACCTGACAAGCAGGTGTTCTTCTTGAAGAAGGTGTTGGATGTTACTGTTGAGGTGGCTAATTTGCGTGCTGATTTGCAGAAGAAGAATCAGCCTTGCGGAATGCGCCGTGTCAGCAATATCTTGGAGAAGAAATATAAGGCTGAGACCGGCAAGGAGGCTTATTTGAGCTCCATGTGGTCAGGCGAGAAGTATTATATGGCTCTCTATGACGTGTATACTGATCTTCGTCTTGTGGCTGCTCCTCCTGTGACAGTAGCTGCTTTCGGCGGAGATAAGGATAACTGGGAATGGCCTCAGCAGAAATGCGATTTCGCCATGTATCGTGTCTATACCGCGCCTGACGGAAAACCGGCGGCTTATTCTAAGGACAACGTGCCTCTCAAGCCATTGCGCAAGCTGGAGATTTCTCTGGACGGTTATAAACCTGGCGATTATACCATGGTTATAGGATATCCTGGAAGAACTAATCGTTATGCTTCTTCTCTGGAGACAGATTTTCAGGAGCGAGTATCTCTTCCTATTGCTAATGAGTTGAGGCGCAACCAGATGGAAATCATGCGCCGTTGGATGGATGCTGATCCCGCAATTTGGCTTAAATATTCTGATACGTTCTTCGGTCTCAGCAATATCGGTGAGATGCAGGAGGGTGAGGCAGAATGTCTAAAGAGATTCGACGTAAAGTCTGTAAAAGAGTCTGAGGAAAAGGATTTGCAGGCTTGGATAGAGGCCGATCCTCAGCGTAAGGCCAAGTGGGGAACTCTTATGTCTGACTTGAAGAAGTTATATGATGCTACTGAGTCTGTGGAGCGCAATAAGGCGTATTTCCGTGAAACCTTCTTCCGTGGAACCATCATTGGTAGAACCATTATGAGGATGAACAGTGCCCGTGGTAATTTCAAGACGATGAAGAGGCATCTTATGAGGGGTATTGCCGATACTGATCCGAGAGTGGAGAGGGACTTGCTCGAATATTCTATCTCTCAGTATTTCTCCAACATTGACACGACCCTTTTCGGACCTTATCAGAAAGAACTTGCGGCGAAGTTTGGTACGGATTTCAAGGCGATGACTGACTATATTTGGGCGGGAACTATGGTGTCTTCTCCTGAAAAGGCTGCGGAATTCCATGCTCCTGAGCAGTTTAAGGAGGATAGACTGAAGAAACTTCTCTTGGATGTAAGCATTCTCGATTTTAACGAGAAGGATAACGACATGTGTAATCGTAATGAGATATTGGCGATGAATAAGGAGTATACACATGCTCTTTACGAGATGCGCGCGGACAAGGGAATCGCTCAGTATCCTGATGCAAACTCCACTATGAGAATTACTTACGGTACTGTGGGCCCTATCGAGCCGCATGATGGTGTATGGTGCTCATGGCAGACTTCCACCGATGGAATTCTCGAGAAATATGACCCTGAGAACCGTGATTTCAAGCCTTCGGACGAGTTTATGTCGAAGCTGAAATCCAAGGATTGGGGCCGTTGGGCTGTCGCCATGCCGTCCGGAAAGAAAGCTGTCGCCCCACCTTATGGCTCAGCACCGGTTGGGTCAATGCCGGCTGACTTCTTGACTGACAATGATATTACGGGTGGTAATTCGGGCAGCCCGGTGCTCAATGCCGAGGGCAAGGTTATCGGCTTGGCGTTTGACGGAAATAAGGAGTCTCTTGCGAGTGATCTTTATGCTGTTCCGGATTATAACAAGTGTGTCTGTGTGGATATCCGTTATGTCCTCTGGACTCTCGACAAGTATGCAGGAATGAGCCGCATTATCGAAGAACTCGGACTGTAACTGATAATCGTGAATAAATTGATTGCTATAGGCGCGACATCTGTTTTAGCGCTGTCATTTGTGTCCTGTGCGGAAGAACCCGCATGGGACACAAATGTAGAGATAGGTCCATATACGGTTTCTCTTGTCGATAAGGATGTGTGTCATGTGGAAGACTGTAATTCGTCGAATCCTCCGGGGGAGTCCGTATTGGAAGACGGAATGGTCAGGTATAACGGGTGCTCGGACATGTATATCGTCAGGGGCCGGAAGAAGCTGAGCGGGATCCATATCCCATGGCTCACCGCGGCCTGGATGCCAGATTCAAGTACGGCAAGTTTACCATCGTATGGAACAAGGCGTTAAGTGAGGCCTATGCCGCACGCATGGCTGAAGAATAAAAAGCACACACTTTCCAAATAAAATTTGGTAATCCCGAAATTTCGTTTTATATTTGCATTCCTATTTGGAGAATCGGTTAACGAATCTCTCGAAGGAATGCAATTTCCGGAGAGGTGGGTGAGTGGCTGAAACCACCAGTTTGCTAAACTGACGTACGGGTTTACCGTACCACGAGTTCGAATCTCGTCCTCTCCGCTAACAGCATGAAGCCCGGCGCATCGCGTCGGGCTTTTATCGTAGAAAGACCGCTAGGAACTTTCTTTACTGTTTTGCGATGTTTTCGCGCATATCTGTGTCGGCCTGGACATTCTTTATTTTGTAGTAGTCCATCACTCCGAGATTTCCTTTTCTGAAAGCCTCGGCCATAGCGAGAGGCACCTGAGATTCAGCCTCGATAACCTTCGCGCGGGCTTCCTGAGCCTTCGCCTTCATTTCCTGTTCCAACGCTACCGCCATAGCTCTACGCTCCTCAGCGCGGGCCTGGGCGATATTCTTGTCCGCGTCGGCCTGGTCCATCTGGAGAACCGCACCGATATTCTTTCCTATGTCAATGTCTGCGATATCGATGGAGAGAATTTCGAATGCTGTACCGGCGTCAAGTCCCTTGGCGAGAACCACCTTGGAAATGGATTCCGGTTTTTCGAGTACCTCTGCATGGCTCTCAGCAGAACCGATTGAAGAAACGATACCCTCACCTACGCGGGCAAGCACTGTCTCTTCACCTGCACCTCCGACGAGCTGATTAATATTCGCACGTACAGTCACCCTGGCCTTGCAAATAAGCTGGATACCGTTCTTTGCTACAGCTGTAACAGGCGGGGTATTAATGACTTTAGGATTTACAGACATCTGTACAGCCTCGAATACATCACGTCCTGCGAGGTCGATTCCGGCAGCCGTCTTGAAATCCAAAGGGATATTAGCCTTATCAGCAGAAATAAGAGCATTGACCACCTTCACTACATTTCCCTTTGCGAGATAGTGAGCCTCGAGCTCGTTGGATTTCAGTTTGAGCCCGGCCTTGGTTCCGGTAATCATCGCGATGACGATAGTATTGGGATTTACACCTCTCCAGCGCATAAGAACCAGCTGGATAAGAGGAATGTGCACTCCTGAGAGAATCGCCTGGAACCATAGGGTGACAGGGAAGAACCAGAGGAGAATGATAAGGCCGACGAACGCTATGCCGACCCAGACGATGAAGGGTAATACCATATCTGTTAATTTGTTATAGTTTATCTGTTATTAGAATGCCTCGTCCTTCATTACGGGCCTTACATAAATCTTGTTATGCTCTATGTGGACGATTTCGACCCTTGTTCCGGCATCGATCATACCTTCAAGAGAGGTGACTTCATAAGACTTGTCGTTGATTCTGGCAGTACCGATAGGGCCAAGACGTGTGGCAGCTATACCTCTGTCGCCGACAGCCACCTCTTCCTCTTCAATATGCTTGTCGATGACGGTATCCAGTTCCAGACGCTTCCATGTTTTTCCTCGCAGAGCATAGAAAATCAGGACCGCCAGCAATGCGATATTCACGACTGTGACGATTACTCCTGTCCAAGGGCCCAAATGCGCGAAAGCGTAATAAGCAGAACCACAAATAGATGTCAATCCTAGAATTCCTGCAATCCCGATACCCGGAATCAGCAGAATTTCCACGAGAATGAGGATTATTCCTACTAAAATCAGTGTTATTACCAAGCCCATAATTTCATTACTTATTTTTCAAATATAATGATTTTTCCGGGAATTATTCTTTTACTTCAGACAAACCTGCAGATTCGATGCGAATATTGTCCATTCCGGCCGTTTTCAACGCTGAAATGATGGTCTCGGCCTCGCTCCTGCTGTCGAAAGGTCCGAGAAGATAGGAGACGATGCCGCCTTCGGTCGTGCGCGCCAAATCCGCTGAGGATATGGCCTTTACGGCCATCAGGTTGGTTTCTGTCAATGCATTTCCGTCGGTAGGGTATATCCTGATCTGAAACATCTCGTGCACACTCTTTTCCAGAGAACGCGCCTTGGTTACAGTTATGGTTTTCCCGTTCAGGAACGCCACGATGATGGCGCTGCGGAAACCGACTCTCTTCACCTTGTTAAGGTTTGAAAGCACATCCTTGTAACTTCTGAACAAACCCACAGAGTAAATCCTTCTGCCGTTGGTCCCGAAACGCTCGAATACAGGGCTTAATCCCTTGATCTGCTTGACGGTAGCCTTGGATGACATGGAGAATATCTGTATCTGGTAGACAAGACCTTCCGGCAATGTGTTATCTTCTGCAAATCGTCCTTCAGGGAGTACCTGGAATGTGTAATCGAAAGACTTCTTAGGCTGTTCCAAATCTATCCTGAAAGATTTTCCCATGGAATTCTTTGTGAATGTATAACCGCCTGAAGTTCCTATAACTTCCTTGTCTGCTTCTTGTTGTAATTTTTCAGGGTCGACGGATACGCCTTTTTTCAAGAACTCGAGTTCTATCTTCTGCAATTCTTTGCTTGCCACATCGAGAGAGTCGCGGAGTTTAGGAATGAAACTTCTCTCTGTTTCATCAGCCGATGTGCTGTATTTATAGAGAGCATCACGCAAAGATCTGACCTCCTGCATTTTAGTAGAGTATCGACGCATATCGGCATTGACCTGAACACTCTCGGAAACTGCGGACTTGCTGTCGATTCGGGCGGGGTCATTCACTGGGTCGAGGGCGCAGAGTTTGCGCAGCTCCCGGGGGTCGCGGACAGCCTTTCTGATGGGCGTGCTGTCGAATTCGAGGACATAGACGTCTACACTGTCTCTTGAGCAATTCCTGTTGGATGCGAACATCGAATATTTGCCGTCAGCGGTGTTGATGAACAGGAAGTCGTCGTATGGTGAAGAGTAGGGGAATCCCATGTTGACAGGTACGCCCCAGTCATTCAAGTTGTCATCCCAGTTCGATACGTACAGGTCATAGCCGCCCATGCCGTACAGACCCTTGGATGCGAAGAAGAGTTGTTTTCCGTCGGGTGAGAGCATCGGATAGATTTCGTCGGATGATGTAGTCATCTGCTCGTTAATGAGTTCCGGTACTGTCCAAAGGGTGTCCCTATGGTGGCTGTGGTAGATATTTCTGATGCCGTCCTGATCTTTTGCGGACCAATACACTTCTTCGGAACCGTCGGGGAAGTAAATCGCACGAGCGAAGGGGTCTCCGCCGAGGGAATCCAGCTGATTCGGAACGTTTCTCCAACTGTGGTCCTTGAGCGGATAGAACAGGAAGAAGTCGTTGAGTGAGAAGCGTTCACGCGCTACGGCCACAGGATTGCTGCAGAAACCTGTCATATTGTCACCGTTTTGGGCCTGAATCATCGCTTCGTCGATTAAAATCGCTGAAAGAGAGTCCGCTCCAGCCTTCGCTGTCTCGAATAGCCCGGCAGCTTCGCTGAATCTGTAATTCTTTGTCAATGAATCTGTAACGTGAATTAGTTTCTCCATTGAGAACTGTGTCGACGGAACAGATAATGTGTCCACAGCCTCTTTGCCTGGAGCAGAGAGGGATACGCAGAGTGCGGCTGTTAAAGTAATATAAAATTTCGTCCTTGTCATAATCTTGAACTGCAAAATTAAGAAATTACTTGCAGAAAGTTTATTAATACGAAAAAATTAGATAAATTTGCACTCTAATGCGAAAACTAAATAATTAAAAAATACAAACAAATGCAAAGTAAAGGTGCAATCAAATTTGTGGCGATTCTTCTCGCCCTCGCCTGCATCTGGCAGCTGTCTTTCACTCTTGTGACTGATATTCAGGAGAATAAGGCGGCAAAATATGCTCAGAATGCAGTAGAGGCTTTCAAGCAGTCAGCCGCATTTTCCGACGTCCCTGAGGTGGACAAAGCCTTTTATCTCGATTCTCTCGCTAAGGTGAAGAACCGCTGGTACATCGATTCGATTTCCAACACAAAGGTTTATCTCGGATACACTTACAAAGATGTTAAAGCTAAAGAGATTAATCTCGGACTTGACCTTAAGGGCGGTATGAACGTTATGCTTCAGGTTCAGTTGGAGGATCTCGTAAGCGCTCTTGCCGGAGAAAACAAGACTCCTGAGTTCAATCAGGCTCTTGCTCTTGCGAAAGAACGCGGCGTAAACTCTCCTGACGATTTTATCACCCTGTTTGCACAGGCATGGAAGGAAGTTTCCAACGGTCAGAGACTCGCTCAGGTTTTCGGAACTTATGACTTGGCAAACCGCATTAACCCTCAGTCATCTGACGATGAGGTTCTTTCTGTCATCAGAGAGAATGCCGAGAGTGCGATTTCCAACTCATTCAATGTCCTCCGTAACCGTATCGACCGTTTCGGTGTTACACAGCCTTCTATCCAGAAGATTGGAAACAGCGGTCGTATTCTCGTCGAACTTCCTGGTGTAAAGGAGCCTGAACGTGTGAGAAAACTGCTCCAGGGAACAGCATCACTTGAGTTCTGGACTACTTTCGAGAACTCTGAAATCGCTCCATATCTTCAGGAGGCAGATGCAGCGCTCGCACAGACACTGGATACAACCATCGTAACATCTGCTGACGCTCAGGTCGCTGAGGCTGCTGAGGCTACCAACGCATCCGACTCACTCCTTAACAGCCAGATAAACAAGACTGCCCAGGATGCGAAGGCATTGGCTGAGTTCAAGAAAGCTCACCCTCTCTTCGCAGTGCTTACTCCATCTAACTTCAGAAAGGGAGCATGCATCGGATTTGCACAGGGCGGTGATACAGCTGTTGTAAACAGACTCCTCAAAGCTCCAGAGGTAAGAGGTATCTTCCCTCCAGAGTTCAGACCTATGTGGTCAGTCAAGCCATCTCAGTATGTCTCTGGCGGTAACGTATTCGAACTCGTTGCCATCAAGGCTGCTACAAGAGACGGAAAAGCTCCTCTCGACGGTGGTGCAGTTACTGACGCGCGCGTATCTTATAGCGGTCAGGGAGTGAATAAAGGAAACCCTACCGTTTCCATGTCTATGAATGCAGAAGGCGCTACCATCTGGGCACGCCTTACAAAGGATAACGTCGGCAAGCAGATTGCTATCGTTCTCGATGACCTCGTTTATTCATATCCTAATGTGAATAACGAGATTACCGGAGGTAGTTCTGAGATTTCAGGCAACTTCGATGTAGAAGAGGCTACTGACCTTGCCAACGTATTGAACTCAGGTAAGCTTCCTGCACCTGCCAAGATCATTCAGGAGCAGGTTGTAGGTCCTACTCTCGGTGCAGAGTCCATCAAGGCAGGTCTCATCTCATTTGTCATCGCCTTCCTTTTGGTATTGGCTTACATGGTGTTCTTCTACAGCGGCGCCGGTTTCGTAGCTGATCTCGCCCTCCTCTGCAACGTACTTCTCCTCTTCGGAACACTTGTTTCCTTCGGAGCAGTCCTCACGTTGCCAGGTATCGCGGGTCTCGTCCTGACCATGGGTATGGCCGTGGATGCGAACGTGATTATCTACGAGCGCATCAAGGAAGAGCTTGCTGCAGGCAAGGGCCTTTCCAAGGCTATTGCTGATGGTTACTCTAACGCATACTCAGCTATCATCGACGGTCAGGTGACAACACTCCTTACCGGTATCGTTCTCTTCATCTTCGGTTCAGGTCCTGTACAGGGCTTCGCTACCACCCTTATCATCGGTATCATCACATCTGTCATCACATCTATCTTCATTACAAGAATCATTTTCGACGACAGAGTTACCAAGGGTAAGAGAGTAAGCTTCGAGAACGACATGACCAAAGACTTCCTCAAGCATACTAAGGTTGACTTCCTTTCCAAGAAGAAGTTCTCTTATACATTCTCAGGAATCCTCATCGTTATCGCTATCCTTTCTATCAGCATAAAGGGCTTTACTTATGGTGTAGACTTCACCGGTGGACGTACCTATGTTGTAAGATTCGACAAGCCTGTAACTGCGGAGCAGGTTCGTGAGGCTACAGAGAATACATTCAACGAGTCTGTAGAGGTTAAGCAGTTCGGTGGTGAGAGCCAGATGAAGATTACTACCAAATATAAAGTAGAGAATGAGTCTACTGAGGTAGATGCAGAGATAGAGTCTATGCTCTATCAGGCATTGAAGGGTCTCTTCGCAGATACTGACATGACTCTCGACGAGTTTACATCTACTCTCGATAACCCTAACGGTATCATCTCTTCTGACAAGGTGGGTCCTACCATCGCAAACGACATGAAGAGATCTGCTATCATCGCAGTCCTTATCGCTCTGTTCGTAATCTTTGCTTATATCGCAGTACGATTCAACGGTTGGACATGGGGTCTCGGTGGTGTAGTATCACTTGCTCATACAGCTATCATCGTCATCGGTTTCTTCTCTTTGTTCTCCGGAATCCTTCCGTTCAACTTGGACGTAGACCAGACGTTTATTGCGGCTATCTTGACTATCATCGGTTATGCAATCAACGATAACGTGGTTATCTTCGACCGTATCCGTGAATACAAAGCGCTGCATCCTAAGGCTGACTTCAAGACCAACGCAAACCTTGCGCTCAACAGCACCCTTACCAGAACTATCAACACATCTGTGTCTACTCTCGCGACTATGTTGGCTATCGCAATCTTCGGCGGTGAGTCTATCCGCGGTCTTTCAGTAGCGTTGATTCTCGGTATCTGCTTCGGTACTTATGCATCTATCTTCATCGGTACTCCGGTAATGTTCGATGCTTACGAGTGGAACGAAAAGAGAAAAGCTGCTAAAGCTGCTCAGCTCAAGAAATAATCTTATTTCATTATATACAAAAAAAACCGGGACAACTTTTAAGTTGCCCCGGTTTTTTGTGCTAATCTCTAAAGAACTCGTTCTGCCTTAGTCTCAGCAGGCTTGTTGCGGAGTACGATTTCGCCGTTCTCCACGTCAGCCTCTACAGCTGAATCCTTGTGTACGGAACCGTCCAAGATAGCCTTAGCAAGCTGGTTTACAAGCTCACGCTGCATAACCCTCTTTATAGGACGTGCACCGAATGCAGGATCGTAGCCCTTGTCAGTCATATAGTCCTCGAACGCTTCAGTGAAACTGATCTCTACGCCATCCTCAGACAACTTGTGCTGAAGCTGAGCCATCTGGATATGAAGAATATCACGGATGTCGCTCTTGGTAAGAGGCTCGAACATGATAATTTCATCGATTCTGTTCAGGAATTCAGGTCTGATGGTCTGTTTAAGCAGTTCGAGAATCTTCGACTTGCATTCTGAAAGCATCTCGCTTCTCTTCTCGGAAGCGTCTTTCTTATCGGCCTCACTGGCACCTTTCCTGCCGGCATCAGGCAGTCTGTCCATGTAACTCTGGATGATGTCTGAACCTACATTTGAGGTCATGATGATGATGGTGTTCTTGAAGTCTATCGTACGACCCTTGTTGTCGGTAAGACGTCCGTCATCAAGCACCTGAAGCAAGATGTTGAATACATCCGGATGAGCCTTCTCTATCTCATCGAGAAGCACTACTGAATAAGGTTTACGTCTTACTGCTTCAGTAAGCTGGCCACCTTCATCATATCCTACGTATCCCGGAGGAGCACCGATAAGACGGCTCACTGTGTGACGCTCCTGATACTCGCTCATATCGATACGGGTAATCATATTCTCATCATTGAACAAGAACTCGGCGAGAGCCTTTGCAAGCTCGGTTTTACCTACACCGGTCGTACCCATGAACAAGAATGAACCGATAGGTCTCTTCTCGTTGGACAGGCCGGCTCTGCTTCTGCGGACTGCGTCAGCGACGGCGTGAATAGCCTGCTCCTGACCTACAACTCTCTTGTGGAGTTCCTCCTCCATGCGGAGCAGTTTCTCCTTTTCGCTTTCCAGCATCCTGTTTACAGGTATACCTGTCCACCTGGACACTACATCAGCGATATCTTCAGGCGTAACAGATTCTGTTATAATAGGATCCTTAATTGCAGCCTGACGTGCTGTAAGTTCATCGATTTTCTTCTTGGCTTCAGCCATCCTGCCGTAACGCAATTCGGCTACTTTACCATAATCACCAGATCTTTCAGCGGCCTGCGCCTCTATCTTGAAATCCTCCAACTCCTGACGAGCTGTCTGGATTCCGGTAAGGATACCCTTTTCCTCGTCCCAGCGTTTCATAAGAACTTCGCGCTTGTCATTGAGGTCTTTAAGCTGCTCCTTGATCTTGTCCAGTTTGAGAGATACGCCCTCACGTTTGATGGCTTCCTTCTCGATTTCCAACTGACGGATCTGGCTGTTCAGCTCAGCTATAGGCTCAGGTACGGAATTCATCTCCAGACGAAGCTTTGAAGCCGCCTCATCTACAAGGTCGATGGCCTTGTCAGGCAAGAACCTGTTTGTAATATACCTGTGAGAAAGGTTTACTGCAGCGATAAGTGCGTCATCTTCGATACGGACCTTGTGATGGTTCTCGTATTTCTCCTTCAAACCCCTCAAAATCGCAATGGATTCTGCCGGGGTAGGCTCGTCTACCATAACCATCTGGAAACGTCTCTCGAGTGCCTTATCTGCCTCGAAATACTTCTGATACTCGTCCAAGGTAGTAGAACCTACGGTTCTGAGTTCGCCTCTTGCCAATGCCGGTTTAAGTATGTTGGAGGCATCCATCGCTCCGGAAGCCCTTCCGGCACCTACCAGTGTATGGATTTCATCGATAAAGAGGATTATCTGTCCCTGACTGTCGACTACATCTTTTACTACACCTTTAAGTCTCTCCTCGAATTCACCCTGATATTTTGCACCTGCGATAAGCGCACCCATATCTAGTGAGTAGACGATCTTGTCCTTCAAGTTTTCTGGAACAGCACCATCTACGATTTTCTGTGCAAGACCTTCAGCGATAGCGGTTTTACCTACACCAGGCTCACCTACGAGAATAGGGTTGTTCTTGGTACGTCTGCTCAATATCTGAAGCACACGACGGATTTCCTCATCCCTGCCGATGACAGGGTCGAGTTTTCCGGCTGCAGCCCTCTCGTTCAAGTTTATAGCGAACTTGTTCAAAGTCTCAAGCTTTCCGCCAGTGTTGTTGTTTTGCATGTTGTAATTATCCATAATATAAACTCCTTTTCGTCTTCGGAGCATCTTATGGCACTGACCATCAGACTTGAGGCTTACCTTAACGGGTTATAGCCGTCTGCTCCGAAGAACAAACGGCTATAATTCAAACAATATTCCAATTCCCTATTATACTGACATTTTGTCAGTCTCGGGAAAATTATTCAGCTGGCTGTGCTGGTGCCTCTGTTGCAGGATTAGCCTGCTGTGCTGGTGCAGAAGGGAATGCAGGCTGCTCTGAAGCTGCGTTCTCGATCTGGTCAGTAACATCTACCTGTGTACCCTGAGTTCCTGTTGTAAATGAGGAAATCACTGAAAGAACAACGATGAAAGCAACGAGTCCCCATGTGAATTTCTCAAGGATGTTAGCTGTCTGCCTTACACCGAAAGTCTGGTTTCCTGCAACGAAGTTGCTGGCCATACTGTCACCTTTACCGTTCTGAAGAAGAACGACACATGTAAGGATAATGCTCGCAATCACAATAAGAACTACAAGTACTGTAAAAAGAGTAGTCATAACGTCTGATTATTTATTAAATAGTCAATTTTCTTGATAAGGGATGCAAAGTAAGCACTTTTTTCCGGGAATGCCAAAATTAGTTTAGAATAAATGCGTTTGGCCTGGTCGAAATATCCCTGTTCCGCATAAATTCCTGCCAAAGTTTCGGTACAGAAATCTATCTCAGAATTATCTTCGGACCCGTTTTCCGCCGGTTTTGTATTTGCCCGGAAACGTGAGAATACATTATCATCCTCCCTGCGCACATTTTCGTATTCGCTCTGAGAAAAGAAATCCCCTCCCGGAATACGTCTGGCAGGCTGTGGCTTCAACTCAGCCACGTTATCATTGACATTGGCAACAGGCTTGTTGTCCTCTATTATATAGGAGCGGACTAGCTCCTCCAGATTCTTGTCGGAATAATCCTTCGCATTGCCGGACCTCATGATGTCCGCGATCAGCCCACGGTCGCCGACATACATAGCCTGGTCCGCAAACTGATTGATTCCCCATGAGTCCGCGCCGATTCCCGCCATTCTGCGGCAGAGCTCCTTCCGGGCCGCACCGTACCATGGATACAAATTCACTACGCCTGCCAGTTCGTCCATGGTCAATGTCTTCAGGCTTATAGCTTTAGGACTCATAGCGCTACCAATTTGCAACTGTTGCGTTGAACACATCTTCGCAGATTTTCTCGATAATCTCTTCGCAGAGCGTAGCCTCTACAGCATCCAGAGACTGCGTGGAATCGTAATCCGCATAAGAAGAGAAGGACTTGTCGCTGAAATCATCTTCCGGATATTTGCGGTTAGTGAAACTTATCTTCACGGTAACAGTAAGCCGGTTCTGCGCTGCGACCTCATCTGCAGTGACTGCCGTAGCCCTCACGTCATATCCGGTAATAGCTCCGGTAATTTCGAGATCGCCGTCCATGTCCACCTGTTCGAGCCTCGTCATCTTACGGAATTTGTCTTTTAGCGCCTCTGTCAAGTCGTTGCTCAGTGAAGGGTTCACTTTCAATGCCTTATACTCGAAATAATCGATTGTGATGGTCTTTACGTCCGGCTGGATGGATGTTCCGGAAAAGGAGTAAATCCCGCAAGAATGCACGATGAGCGCTGTCGCGACCAGTGCCGCAACGATCCCGCAAATACCTATAATTCTATTTCTTACCTTCATTGTCAATGCCTTTATTCTGTTTTCTTCGGGGTGCGGAACTCTGCAGGGAGCTTCCTGTAAAGAGTGCGCTCGGATATTCCGAGTTCTTCTGCTGCTTTCTTGCGGTTTCCGTTATGCTTTTCGAGAGCTTTCCTGATCAAGTCCTCGCTTGCCTGCACGATGGACAGATTATTCTTGTCCTGCGTTTCGCTTTCCTGGAAATCCACATCATCTTCGGCCTTCTCCCAAGAGATATCCGGTTTCGTCACGAAACTGTCGTGGTCTGGAGTGGACACAGGAAGCGTCTTCGGCTGGGCAATTACAGTATCCGGCTGAGGCTCAGCCATATGGAACTGTCCGGAAGCGATAATTTTCTTCAGATTCTTTACCTCTGCGTTCAAACTATATAACGCCTTGTAAATTTCTTGTTTCTCATCCTGAGTGAATTCTCCGCTATTGTCCTGATAACGTACCGGAAGAGAATTGACGTTATCATGAGGAAGATACTTCGAAAGCGTGGCAGCATTGACCTCACACCTGCCGGAAACGGGCGAAAGCTTTTGCCCCTCAAGGGCAGAGACGGTCTCGGCGATATTTTTCAGCTGACGGATGTTGCCCGGCCAGCGGTAGTTGGTCAGCAGTTCGATGGCATCGTGGGTCAGCGTCACCTTGCTCATATTGTATTTCTCAGAGAAGTCTGAGGTGAACTTCCTGAACAGCAGGTAGATATCTTCCTTGCGGTCGCGAAGGCACGGCATGGAAATCTGTATTGCGTTCAGTCGGTAGTACAAGTCCTCGCGGAATTTGCCCTGTGAAACAGCGTACAGCAGGTCCACATTTGTGGCTGCGATGACTCTGACATCGGTTTTGCTTACCTTCGATGCGCCTACCCTGATGTATTCGCCTGACTGCAGCACACGCAGGAGTTTCGCCTGTGAAGACATCGGGAGTTCACCCACTTCGTCGAGGAAGAGAGTTCCTCCGTCCGCCTCTTCGAAATATCCTTTTCTCGCCTCGATGGCACCCGTGAACGAGCCCTTCTCGTGACCGAAAAGTTCTGAGTCAATGGTGCCCTCCGGAATAGCTCCGCAGTTTACCGCGAAATACTTGGCGCTCTTTCTGCGGCTGAACTGGTGTATAATCTTCGGTATATTGTCCTTGCCGACGCCGCTCTCGCCTGTCACTAAGACAGTCAGGTCAGTAGGAGCGACTGCCACTGCCATCTCGATGGCACGATTCAGCTCGGCATCATTACCGATGATGTCGTATTTATTTTTAATTCTTTGTAGTTCTTGTGCGTCCATATCTTACAAAGATACAAAAACACTTGAAATTATAGCCTTAAGCAACGAAATTTGTGTTTGCATTACTGAAAATTGCAAAAATGTTTGTAACTTGGTGCAAATTTTGGAGCAATTATAATTTAGTATAACATTTTTTAGTTTTTCTACCATGAAAAAGGAAATCAAATCATTGGCAGTAGCAGTCCTCGGACTTGCAGCTGTCGCTTGTGCTTCTCCTGAGAAGATGGCAGAGATGGCAGAGAGCGTAACCGTTACCTGCGATCCATCACCACTCGAGGTTGTAGCCGGCAAAATTGATGCTACCGTATCAGTAACTTATCCAAGAGATTACTTCCATCCAAAGGCTATTCTCGAGGTTACGCCAGTTCTCGTTTACGACGGAGGTGAGGCTAAAATGACCCCATTCATGTTCCAGGGCGAGAAAGTAAAGGATAACTACACTGTAGTGTCTAAAGACGGTCAGACTGTAACTGAAAAAGTTCACTTCGACTATGTTAAAGGCATGGAGCAGTCACATCTCGAACTCCGTGGCGTTGTTAAATACAAGAAGAAGTCTATCGATCTTCCTGTAAAGAAAGTTGCTGACGGTGCCAACACCACTTACATGCTCGTAGGTGTAGGTGAGGGTCTCGGTTCTGTAGCTTACAAAGCTGACAACTATCAGGAGGTTATCCCTCAGACAGCTGAAGGCCAGATTCTTTACACCATTAACTCTGCAGACGTTCGCAGCAAGGAGCTCAAGTCAGCTTCTATTAAGGACTTCCAGGCTGCTCTCGATGAGATTAAGAGCAACGAGAGAAAGACCCTTAAGGGAACTGAGGTCGTAGCTTACGCTTCTCCAGACGGTGGTGAGGAACTCAACGCTAAACTTTCTGACAAACGTTCTAAGAGCGCAGACAAGGCTTGGAGCAAAGTCGTTGAGGGCAAAGAAGTTTCTGATCCAGAGGTTAAGAGTGTAGGTCAGGACTGGGAAGGATTCCAGGAGCTCGTTTCTGAGTCTAACATCGAGGATAAGGATCTTATCATCCGCGTTCTTTCTATGTACAGCGATCCTGCTGTTCGTGAGAGCGAGATTAAGAACATGTCTGAGGTTTACACCACACTTAAGAAAGAAGTTCTCCCTGAACTCCGTCGTGCAAGATTCATCGCTAACGTTGAGTATCAGAACTATACAAAAGAGGAACTCCTTAAGCTCGTTGAAGAGAACATGGACGTTCTCGACGAAGAGGCTCTCCTCCGTTCTGCTAAGCTCGTAAAAGACAGCAAGACTAAAGAGGCTCTCTACAAGAAAGCTGTCGAGAAATTCAACAGCGACCGCGCTCAGTTTAACCTCGGTGTTCTTTTCTTGAACGAGGACAAACTCGACGCTGCTGAGAAAGAGTTCGGTAAAGTTGCTACAAAAGACGCTGAACTTGAGAACGCTAAGGGCGTTATCGCTCTCCGCAAGGGTGACCTCGCAGCTGCTCAGAAAGCATTCGCTGCTGCCGGAACCGCTCAGGCTAAAGAGAACCAGGCTGTTGTCGACATCCTTAACGGTAACTACGCTAAGGCTGCTGCAGCTCTTAAGGGTACCAACTCATTCAACGAGGCTCTCGCTGACGTACTCGTAGGTAAACCAGCTGAGGCTGCTGCCGCTCTCAAGTGCCAGTGCCCAAGAGCTAACTACCTCCGCGCCGTTATCGCTGCTCGTCAGGGCAAGGCTGCTGATGTTAAGACTTACCTCGAGAAGGCAAGCAAGAACAAGGAGTTCGCTGCTCGCGCTGAGAAGGATATCGAGTTCGCTCAGTACAGATAATTAAGGTCAATGCCGGTGTAACGCCGGCTTGATATAGAATAATCCCCGGAGTCCGTAAGGATCCCGGGGATTATCGTTAGTTTATATTGATGAGTATCTTTTACTTTACCTCGATTACATCACCGTGGAAATGAACTACAGCCTCTTTCCATGTGTCAGTATAACCTGGCTGAGTAAGTCCATCCGGAATGCCTGTAGAGAACTCCGTGTGCTTGAAAGAACCATCAGGATTCTGAGCCTTTACGTTACCGTCTATATACTTTACAAGAAGAGTCTCTTCGAGTTTGCACCAGTCATGGAACATATCCTGAGCAGTGTTTACTGAATACTTTGTAAGGAACTTCTTTACTGCAGCGAAAGACTTTCCGGTATCAGACATCGCATCATAAGTTCCGCTTTCCTTCTTGCCCCTCTTTTCTGCACCGTCCAGAGCCTTCTTATACAAGTCGAGAGCATGATTGTCTATCTGGCGAATCTTCTCCATCTGTTCATTCTCGAACTTGTCGATGCGTTCACGGACATAAGGCGCCATGATGTTGTACATCTTATAACAAGCATTGGAAATCCTGTTATTCATCCAGAATGACGAAGTAGGGGAGTATGAGAGCAAATTACCGTTCCCTTCTTTGAAACATTCAGGGACCTTATTTGAATTGGCGTAAATAGGTGTAAGATAAGATGTTGCTGCATCATCAGTGCCGAACCAGAGAATACCTCCGACGACATCAGGATAATCACATCTTGCCTGGCCTACGAACCAGAAACCAGTCTGCTGAGTAGCGATAGCGCGCTCATTTGTATAAGTCTTTCCGTTGAACTCGAAATCCATAGGACGCCATCTGTAAGGAAGAGCATTGCCGCCGGCACCGATGTCCTGTGTCATATCCATAGGTGTACCCTCATAATGGTCTCTCATCACATCAGCCACATTCTTCATGGTGACTTTCTTAGAAGGCTTCACCCAAAGAGGCATCTTGTTCTCAGGATTATATCCCATCGCGAAATCCAAATATGAATAAGCATCCTTGGTGACCAGATTTCCGTCATTGTCATAGAAAGTGAACCATCCGTTGCAAAGGATATTGAAAGCACTCCAAGCCCTCGCCTCACAACCTCTGAGTCCGCCGAAATCTGCAGGGCAGTAGGCGTCACAGAAACTGAATTCACTGTCCGGTCCGTCATACCAGCCGTTCTCGCGTGCGAAACTGATCACATCCGGAGCATAAAGGCAGTTGGCAGGATCATTGAGCGGGAAAGTAGTGATTCTGGACTGGTTTGCATGACTGCAGATAAATCCGTCAGGAATCCTCCTGGCCACCCATACTGACCCCTTCTCTTTCTTACCCTTGCCGACCATTTCCATAATCCAAGCCTCGTTTTTGTCAATGATTGAGAACGTCTCGCCCTCAGAAAAATAACCATATCGCTTGGTAAGGTCTGTCATGACCTTGATAGCCTCTCTTGCGGTCTTTGCCCTCTGAAGAGTAATATAAATAAGAGAACCGTAATCCATTATGCCATTCGGATCAGCCAGCTCCGCTCTTCCTCCAAAAGTGGTCTCGGCGATGATAAGCTGATGCTCATTCATGTTGCCGATAGTCTTGTAAGTATGCTCCACCTGGTCGATCTGTCCGAGATACTGTCCTGAATCCCAGTCATATACGCGTAACTTGTCGCCGAGTTTCCAATCCTTCTCAGGCTTGAAATACAACTCTCCGAAGAGCGAATGCGAATCCGCTGCGTAAGAAACCATGCAGGATCCGTCTGCGCTGGCTCCTTTAGTGACGATCACGTTAGTACAACCCCTCGCATCAGATGCGTGAAAAATGGCTGCAGCAGCGATGATCATGCAAGTCAATGTTTTTATCTTCATATATTTATCGGTATTTGTTTTACGTTTTGCGCTATTCCTTTATTTTGCTTACTTTTGCCAATGATGAAATAGTACGATAATTATACAAATCTATCAAATTTTTCGTAATTATGAGAAAAATTGCATACCTACTGCTGACAGTGGCCATTTTTGTTAGTGTCAATGCTTTTGCGCAAGAGCAGGAACAGAAGACCCCTACACCCGAAGAAATGGCGGCAAAAGAGGCGGACAGATTAGGAGAGTTGCTCAAGCTGGACGATTGGCAGATATTTTATGTGGATTCCACATTGCAGCATGATTATACGTTGTATCAGGAAGATGTGAAGAAGTTGCAGAGCGCCAGAGTCGACAACTACGACCTATATACATTGACCTGGGACAAATGGATGGATCAGATAGAAAACACTTATAGAAAGATATTTACGGACGCGCAGTGGTCCGCGTACTTGAAGGCCGGGGCAGGGAAGCAGCGCAAGGCTCGCGAGAAGCGCAAAGCCAAGATGGCCGCTGTCAAGCCATCCGATCCGCCCAAATCCAAATAGTGTTTATTGTCAATGATGGATTTTGACAATATTTTAACTGGATTCTAAGTGGAAATTGATTAAATTTGCAGTTCAAAACGACGAAACGTATGAAAGAGGAAATAGAACAGATTCTTGCAGAAGTCAGAGATCTTAAGTGCAAGACAGAAAAGGATATAGAAGAAGCCCGAGTTCGTCTTCTCGGCAAGAAAGGTGAAATTACGAAGCTTTTCGAAGAGTTCAGAACTGTCGCTCCTGAGCTGAAGAAGGAGTTTGGTCAGAAACTGAACGTTCTCAAGAAAGAAGCTACAGCTAAGATAGAAGAGTTGAAAGCGGCCGCAGAGTCTGCCGGTTCTGCTGCATCGGATTCATTCGATGCTACCATGCCTGGAGATCCTGTTGCGCTTGGAACAAGACATCCGGTATCTATTGCCAGACAGCAGATTGTGAATATTTTCCGCAAGTTCGGATATGACGTGGCAGAAGGTCCTGAAATCGAGGATGATTACCACGTTTTCGAGGCATTGAACTTCCCTCCGAACCACCCTGCAAGAGATATGCAGGATACATTCTTTGTATCTACTGGTCATAAGGATCCGATTCTTCTCCGTACACATACGTCTTGTGTTCAAGTACGTGCGATGGAGAATATGAAACTTCCTATTCGCGTCATCTGTCCTGGTCGTGTGTTCAGAAACGAGGCTATTTCTGCACGTGCTCATTGTATTTTCCATCAGGTGGAGGGACTTTATATCGATGAAAATGTGACTTTCGCTGACCTCAAGCAGGCGATTCTTCTTTTCGCGCGTGAAATGTTCGGTCCGGATACACAGATTCGTATGCGCCCTTCATACTTCCCGTTCACTGAGCCGTCTGCCGAGGTAGATGTCAGCTGTAACATCTGTCATGGAAAAGGCTGCAATATCTGTAAAGGAACCGGCTGGCTCGAGATTCTCGGTTGCGGAATGGTAGACCCTAACGTTCTCGAGGCTTCAGGCATCGACAGCAAGAAATACTCCGGATTCGCATTCGGAATGGGCGTAGAGCGTATCGCCATGCTGAAATGGCAGGTCAACGACCTTCGTCATTATTTCGAAAACGACATGCGTTTCCTCCGCGAGTTCAGCACTTGTGTAGAGGTTTAGGTGGCTGTTTTCGGTGCGTTTGGATAAAAAAATGCAGATTTTTTAAAGATTTTCTCTAAAAAATTTGGAAAGTCAGAAAATATACCTAACTTTGCAATCCCGAAACACAAATAGGGGTTACAAAAATGCGGAAATAGCTCAGTTGGTAGAGCACAACCTTGCCAAGGTTGGGGTCGCGAGTTCAAGTCTCGTTTTCCGCTCCACGAAGCCACTCATTCGAGTGGCTTTTTTTTGTTTTTAACCATATGACGAATTAATGACAACGATGAAGAAAATCTTGACAATTGCCGTGCTGGCACTGCTGGCATGTACAGCCAAGGCAAAAGGTCCTGTAATCAATATCAGGACCGACAATGTTTCCATGATTATCCGGGTGGAGCAGGACGGGCGTCTGAAAACACTGCATTTCGGCGGTGCCATAGAAGATGCGTCTGCTTTTTCTGATTTCAAGAGCGGAATCCATGGCAATCATGGTGCTCCTTATGATACTTATCCTACACAGGGCTGGAGGGGCTTCAACGAACCTGCATTAGCAATCACCCATAAGAACGGGGATCTGAACACCGAACTCAGATATCTTTCCCACGAGACCAGGACATTGACAGACAACAATATAACAGAGACGACCATACATTTGGCAGACAAGGCTGAGGACGTGGACGTCGATCTGGTCTATACTGCGTATAAGAAACAGAATGTGATCACGGCTCATTCTGTAATCAGAAACAATGAAAAAGGTGCCGTGACATTGCGCAACTACTATTCGTCAGCATTGCCGATAAGGGCAGACAAATATCTTCTTACACATCTGTATGGTTCCTGGGCTCATGAGGCACGTGTTGACAATACCTTGCTGACACACGGGATAAAGACCATAGAGAGCAAGAAGGGAACCCGTACCACACATACGGAAAATCCTGCGTTCATGATAAGCCTTGATACTGACACGTTCAGCGAGACCACAGGAGATGTGATTGCCGGAGCATTGGCCTGGAGCGGAAACTTCAGACTGAACTTTGAACTTACCGAGTTCAACATACTTAATATCCTTGCCGGAATCAATCCATACGCATCAGCATATACCTTGGCCAAGGGCGAGTCGTTCTCTACTCCTGAGATGATCTGGACTTTCAGTGACAGGGGAGCGGGCCAGGCCAGCAGAAATCTCCACAGGTGGGCCCGCGATTATTGGATGCACAGTGGGTATGGAATGGTGCCGACTCTTCTGAACAGCTGGGAAGGCGCGTATTTCGATTTCAATGCCAAGACATTGACCGACATGATCGATGATGCGGCCGACATGGGGCTTGAGATGTTTGTCCTCGATGATGGCTGGTTTGCCAACAAATATCCACGCAACAATGACAAGGCCGGCCTGGGCGATTGGCAGGTCAATGTTGCCAAACTGCCTGAAGGCATTGACTTTATCGCATCCCATGCGCACGAGAAAGGCCTCAAGTTCGGCATCTGGATTGAGCCGGAGATGGTCAATCCTAAAAGCGAGCTTTATGAGAAGCATCCGGACTGGATTGTCAAGGACAATGTCCACGCTGCTACTGCGATGCGCAACCAGTACCTTCTGGACATGACAAATCCTAAGGTCCAGGACTTTGTCTATGGCGTTTTCGATGATGTGATGAAACTCTCGGACAAGATTGACTATATAAAGTGGGATGCCAACCGTCATGTGGAGAATGTTGGCTCGTCTTGGCTTCCGTCTGATGAACAGACGATGTTCTGGGTAAGGTATGTACAGGGATTGTACAATGTGATGGAGCGTGTGCGTGCAAAGTATCCTGATGTGATGATTCAGGCCTGTGCTTCAGGCGGCGGAAGGGTAGAGTATGGTGAACTGAAATATTTCGATGAATTCTGGACAAGTGACGATACGGAGGCATTGACAAGAACCGGCATCCAGTACGGTACAAGCCTGTTTTATCCTGCAAACCAGATGGGTTCCCACGTCTCGGCGGTTCCTAATCACCAGACCGGCAACATAACTCCGATAAAGTTCCGTTTCGATATCGCATGTGCCGGAAGACTCGGTATGGAACTTCAGCCTAAGTCAATGACAGACAGCGAGAAAGAGTTCGCCAAGAGGGCGATTGCCAGCTATAAGGAATATCGTGACATCATCATGACCGGAGATTTGTACAGAATAGGTTCTCCTTATGACAAGGCGGGTGCTTATGGGGTACTTTACGTTACTCCTGACAAGAAGCGCGCTGTATTCTTCGCTTATTGCATCAGTTATGATACTCGCAATTCGGCTCCGCAGTTCCGTCTGGACGGGCTTTCTGCCGACAAGAACTATCGTATTGCAGAGGTCAATGTCGACAAGTCTTCGAGCTGGTTTTCGGGAAAGGTCCTGTCTGGGTCAATGCTGATGAACAAAGGCGTGAATCCGCCTTTGAAAAAGGTGTATGACAGCGCTGTATTTGTGTTGGAATCAGAGGAATAGACGTTTCGTCGGTGATGAAATCTTGATAGTCTTCGAGGGAAAAGACGGTTGGTTGGATTTCAGCAAAAATGCTGATGATATGGTGCGCTATATCTTACTTACTTTTGGAAGCACGGATCTATATTATGAAATCACTTCAAAATGTATCTCTGACTTTTCCGGCAAAGCATGGTTGCTTCCCGCTATTAATATCAATAAGGACGGAACTTTGAAACCAGAGTCCAAGTGGAAGCTTGGAAAACCTTGACTCATAAGCGTCTCCGCGGTCGCGGGGACGCTTATAATCTATTTCCCCTTAAGCACAGCAGAGACGCCGGAGGTGAGCATAGACCAGAAAGACCGGAAAGTGTTGTAATATGACACATCGAAATGTCTGGCCATCCAACGGATATGTCCCACCAGAGACTTTGTCTTGCGATAAAGATACGGTTCCTTGTCGACATCCCTGCCGGCATTGCGCTTCTTGCCGAAATTGCCGGATAACTTCATGGACTCCCAGACTTTCTCCACAACGCCCCCGCACTCAGCATCATAGAACGGCATCTCGTCGGCAGGCAACCCCAGACGGTTCACCGCTAACCAGCCGAATACCTTCCACTCTCTCATCATGCCTAACTCGGAGAGACGATGCTCCAGCAGTTCCCTGTCCACATTGTCAGCGAAGCGGTGAAGATGCATAGTCCAGTCGCATATCTGCCTGAGACCCAGTCCTCCATGATAAAAATGCTGTATAAAATGCATGAAGATAAACAACGCATCGAAATCTATGGAAGGGAGCAGCACCTCAGTTCCGCCGCAATCCCATTTGCGGAAATCCTTCTTCCGGAACAAGTCAAACTGGATATTGTCCATGACTTCATTCACCCTCTTTCCGAAATCTACCCTCATCGTTCCGTGAAGTTCCACTTCGATGTCGCCGAAATGCATTCCCAGATGCTTCTTGACCAGATTTTCCTCATCCACTTTCGCAGCCTTAGGAGAAAGCAACGCTGACGCAGCCTGATAATTCTTGTCGTCCAGGAAAAAATCTATGTCTCCCGGCTGCCTGTGAGAAGGCTGGAGATAGTCCAATGCTACCCCTTGACCTTTCAGGACCAATGCACATATTCCATTTTCAGACAATACTTTGCAAAGATGAGATAACGTAGCGTTCATCTGTCTGTTTCGCATTTCGCTGCCCAATACAGTTTGCATAAAAGAGTTTTGGACTGCAGGAGAAACGGCCATGGCAGGATCCGCTTTCTTCATGACAGAAATACCATCTGCCACGAATCCGGCCACCGTCTGCTCTCTGGCAATACCATAAACAGATTCCCAGTCCACATCTCTTAGAGAAATATCTTCGGCTTTACCCCAAAGTCCTGCCCTAAGCAGAGCGAAGAAAACATCATCGGTCTTCATACTGATTTTATTTTTCTGTCTCTGCGCAACATATCTCCGCAGCCGCCTTGTCCGGCAGACATCCCATGCTGAGACATTTCACTGTCATAACTATTTGAGACATAATGGACATGACACCGTCCATCACTTTTTTGTCCCACTTCACATTGGAAGCCGAACTGATAACACCGGCGAACGCATCCAATCCCTTCACCTGTTTAACCTCATTCGCAGGAGCCTGATGCAGACGAACCAACGCTCTCACCGGAAGGTTTGCTTTTCTATAACAAGGAGTCTTGCCACTCCACGGCGTGCCATAGGCATTGACCTTACCATCCTCTATGCGAAGTACAGGATTGTCGTCATTCAGGAGCTCCGCACCCGGGATATTTTCGAGCCAGAGGCGGCTGTGGGTGCTCTTTCCGGTGCCGCTGGTGCCGAGGAACAGCACGGCCGAGCCGTTGTGCGCGATTACGGAAGAGTGCATCAGAATAGCCTTGTATTTCCACGAATTATAGGTGTACATTATTCGTAACGCGAAGCAAATCTGGAAGATAACAGAGTATGGGCGCATTTTTTCTCCCGCCCAGAAGAAGCCGGATTCTGCTCCATTTTCCACGAACAATGTGCTGTCGATTTTTCTATCTGCGCCTTCAAACTCGAAAACGGTGCCTTCTTTCCAGCGGTAGACGTAGTAGTATGGAAGGACCTCCGTTTCGCTCATCAGCTTAGTGACTTGACCCTCTTTCTGGGCCTGACGGAACTCATCAGGCTGACCGTTACAAACTGTAAGACAGAAATCTATCTTAGAAGATTCATCCGTCGCAAACGGCTCATATTGAGAGAAATCCAAGACATGCGGACCATAATCTTCAGGCAGTTCAACACGTTTCTGGACATAGGTCCTCGGCGGCTCACTGTCTCCTGCCCTCGTAGGCATGACGGGGATAATCCCGCCGGCAGAAGCGATCTTTATCCGCTCTGCAACCGGCTCAGTATAATGCATGAACGACCACGGCGCTTCCAGTTTTACCCCGAAAGTCACCCCGGCCACATCGTACAGGCGCTCACTTTCCGTCATTCGGCGATTCCATTTTTCACAAGTGTTTCACAAAGTTTCTCCGCATCTGTCAATGCCGTTTCGCGTGCGACTTCATATTGGCCGCAAAGCAGGTCTGCAAGGCGCTCCGCCGTAAACTCAGAACTGCCCACAGATTCTATAAGGAAAGCCGCCGTATCATTCAGCTTTATGAATTTGCTCATATTCACATTCAACGAGCCTTCCTCAGAAAGCACTTTTTCTCCACAAATCTCGCGAAGGACAAATCCGTCTTTAATTTTCATTTTCAGTTATTCTTCTTAAAACCTTCTAATTTAACAAAATTTTTCCGTAAGTTTGTTTTCTGGAAGACAAAAAGAATTCCCATACAGACAAAATGGATAAGCTTATAGTAAACAACGATATATTTTTCGCCCAGACCATAGAGTTTCTTAAAGCCGGAAAGCAGGTCACGATACCGGTGCATGGTTACAGTATGATGCCTACTATCAGGAACTTACGGGACTCTGTCATACTGGAAGGCGTAGAGGGCGGCACCCCTGAAGGCGCGCCGCGCAGAAAAGTAAGAACCGGCGATATCGTCTTATTCCGCTTCCATGAACGTTATTTGCTGCACAGAATAATCCAGATTCGCGGCGATGTCGCTGAGATACAAGGAGATGGCGTCGCCGGCGGAAGAGAGCATTGCCACCTCGACGAAATTTATGCGAAAGCCACGACCATTCTGCGAAACGGCACCAGGCACGTAAATCCTTATTCCACCTGCTCTGCGCTTAAATTATCGCTCTGGAACATGTTCTCTCCAGTCAGACGTTACCTGCTCGCAATCCTCAGAAGATTACCATATTACAAAGATCCGGAGTAGGTCTACAGTCTCAGGACAGCATCACAATAGTCTAGCACGGCGTCGCGGTGAGTGATGAAGATAATCGTCTTGTTTCCATAGTTTTCCGACAGATTTTTCAGCAACCGCCTCTCGGTTTCCTGATCGAGCGACGAACTGAACTCGTCCAGGAGCAGATTACTGCCAGGCCTGAGCAGTCCCCTCGCAATCGCAATCCGTTGAGCCTGACCCTCGCTGAGCCCCGCGCCGATTTCCCCGATCCTCGCGTCTAGACCACCCGGAAGGCTTCGCACAAATCCAGCCTCCGCCACATCCAGAACCGCCCACATCTGCCGGTCGCCCGCCTCCGGATCACCCATGAGAAGATTCTCGCGGACCGTCCCACTGAAGAGCGTATTCCCCTGAGGCACATAGACTAAGTTGTTTCGGGTCAATGCCGATGTAACTCTGGATTCGCTTTCGTTATAGATCCTGATTTCGCCCCCGTTCGGTTTCAGCAAGGAGAGTATGAGTCTTATCAATGTACTTTTACCGATTCCTGTTTCACCTACGATAGCAGTTCGCGAACCCGGTTTGAAATCATGACTGAAATCATTGAAAATCCATCCTTTTCCGTCAGGATATCTGAACGAAATATGGTCCACACTGATTCCGGCAGGCGCTTTAAGCATTATTTGCTCTCCGGATTCTTCTTTTTCGGAGTTCTCTATTTCCATAAGTCTGTCCATGGAAGCAGCCGCATAAATCAGGGATGGAATCTGACGTGTAAGCTGCATGGACGGGCCCTGGATTTGTCCTACGAGTTGCAGAAATGCTGTCATTACACCGAATGTAATGGCACCCTGCCATATTCCGAAAACTCCCCACAGCATGGCAGCGGAATATCCTAAACCGAAAGCGATACTTACGGCAGTACGTGAGAAAACATTGAACTTGGTTCTTTTTAGAACCTGATCATATTCAGTATCTTGCAACCCTCCAAGTTTCTCTTCCATGCTCAGTTCCTGTCCCATGGACTGCACTACAGTTTTATGTTGCAGGGTCTCCTGGATATGGCTCTGTACATTACTTTCTGATTCACGGATATCCTTGGTGAGTTTTCGCATGCGTCTGAAGAATATCTTTCCGAAGGCCGCGAAAGCTGGGGTTATAAGCAGCAGAATGATAGCGAGTTTCGCATCCATCGTACAAAGGAAGACGAACGCTGCAGCGAGTTGGATAATGGTTATTATCAATGCCGGCAAATCCTGGCAGATAACTTTGGAAACGACATCCACGTCTGTAAACAGTCTGCTGACTGCATCTCCGCTGCGGAATCGTTCTTTACCGCTCCATTGTTCACGGATAAGTCCTTCGAAGAGGTCTTTCCGGATGATGAACTGCATTTTGTAGACAGAATTACTCTCCAGGCGGGCTCTGGCAGCATTGACAAAAACCCTTACGAGCATCGTAGCGACCAGAATGGCGGCGAACAGCTTTAGGGTAGAGCCGGTGCGGGCTCCGGTGGCGATGTCGACGAGCGATTTGCTGAGCCAGATGAAAAACAGGTTCAGTCCGATGCTGATGCAAGCCAGCAATATATTCCAACTCACAGACCCTTTCGCGTCTCCGGCTCTATGCCATAACCATTTAATATACTTCATTTTACGCTAATCCGGTTTATCTTGTTCTATCCATATTCAGATTATTCAAATCGAATAATTTAGTTTGAATAATCAGTGAAGGTATAAGAGAGTTTTCAATATTGCTTTGGCGAGTCGGCCGTCGGGGTCGGAAAAGTGGTTCCCTGGATTCACTTCGAAGAAATGTGGTATTTCTTTGTCGGACAGATAGTTAAGGACTTCATCTGTACAGTCGCCGACGCGGCTCATCACAGGATGCTTGGTGTTGCTTTCGTTGTCGCCCAATGACAGGTAGACATACTCAGGCACCGACAGCATCGGATGAGATTTCATGTAATCTGTAAAGCCCGGATACCAGAAAGAGGCTGAGCCACAGGCGATTCGCTTGAACACGTCGGTATGCCATGCTATCCAGAATGCGAATAGTCCGGCCAATGAATATCCAGCGATAATGCGATATGACGGAGGCGAGGTCAACATCGATTCTGCTTCAGGAATCACTTGATTTATAAGATATTCCAGGTGAGCATCGGCATTGCCCTTAAACAGGGGAAGCGATTTTCTCACTCCGGGAGCCGGCCACGGGGTCAGTTCGCCTTCGAAATCGAAATCGTAAACAGAGACGAGGTTAAACTGCGGCGCACCGTCCTGAGCCAGACAGCGTTTCCATACGTTTTCGCCGTTGCCGGCCACCGAATGAATATAGACCGTCGGAAGATTCTCGCCCAGGCCGGTCCAGACCTTGATTTTCGCCATTGTCAATGTTGTTTGAACCTCAAATTTAGTGATTTTATGTGAAAATAGGCGTTCGCCGTCACGATAATCGTGAGCAGGCGGACGCCTAAACTGTTGTCTGTCAGATTTGAGGCTGACTAGATATGTTCTCTTACCAGGTCGCCGAGTTCGTCCCAAGGAATGGTCACTTTAATGATTCCCAGGTAGTATGGACCGATCTCGTATTGACCGTAGATATAGGTGATACCTTCTTCAGAGAGTTTGAAATTTCCGTTCGGCTCGATGTCTTTTACGAAGAGGGCGTCATACGACTCCTGATCCGGAAGAGCATCGCGCAGATGAGATGAAAGGATGCCGGACAGTGCCTCGCGGTAGCCGGGAATGAAGAAATCTGCCTCATTCACGAGCTTGCCGGTATTCCTGTTCATATTCACTGCCACCTCAGTGGTAGTTCCGTGAGCCCCGCCACTATATATATAATTGTATACAGTGTAGGAAACGATATTCTCGTGGCGTCCGGAGAAATAACCGTTCAACTGATTTTCCCAGTTGAAAACACCCCCTGAAGGTTCACCTGATTCGAACTCTTTCGCGAATTCGAGATTTGTCTCCCTGTACTCTTTTACGTAGTCGGAAGACCATTTCTCGGCAGCTGCATGAATTTCCATGCCTGCGTAGTCCGAACCGAAGGCTGTCTCCACTATAGTTTCAGTTATCCTGGTCTTTACGCTGTCGGGCAGACCGGAAACTGGGAACTCCACCTCGGCATTGACAGAAACAGAATCTTTCTGCCCGTCCTGGAGCGCCTCCGTCAGGTCGACATTGACCTTATCGGTCACAACCTCGGAGTGGTCGCATGCGGCAGCGAAGGCGATGGCCAGTGCACTTGCCGCAATAATTTTGATTGTTTTCTTCATCTTATATAAACTGTCAATCATTGTTCATTTCTTTGATATCCACCTCATTACGCTTGCTTGCGCCCATAAGCCACTCGCAATAGTAATCGGCCATGCGCCAGAAGAAATACTCATTCATGTCGCCGAAACCATGACGCTGTCCGGGGAGGATGAGCATATCGAACCGCTTGTTCGCACGAATGAGGGCATTGACTACTCGAATAGTGTTCGCAGGATGAACGTTATTGTCGATGTCGCCGTGCACGAGCATCAGGTGTCCTTTCAAGTTGGAAGCTATCTGCGGATTAGTCTCGATAGAGTAAACAAATGTGGTATCTCCTGCAGCTATCTTCTCCTGGATTCCGTGATGCTGCTCGCTCCACCATCTGTTATAAATGTTGTTGTCATGGTTTCCTGCGCATGAAACGGCAGCCTTGAAGAAGTCAGGATACTTGAGTATCGCAGCGGTAGACATGAATCCTCCACCTGAATGGCCATGTATTCCGACTCTGTCGAGGTCTATCCATGGATAGCGTGCGCCGAGCTGCTGGATAGCGTATTTCTGATCCTCGAGACCATAGTCACGAAGGTTTCCGTAGCCATAGTTATGATACCACTTGGATCTGTCCGGATGACCTCCTCTGTTACCCACTGTAATGACGATGAATCCGAGCTGTGCAAGTCTGTCGGTTCTGGTGAATCCTCTGCTCCAACTGATGTTGTTGGCCTCTACCTGAGGACCCGGATAAACGTAGTCGCAGATAGGGTAGACCTTTGTGGAATCGAAGTCAAATGGCTTATAGATAGCACCATACAAGTCGGTAACACCGTCTGCAGCCTTTACCTTGAAGCGCTCAGGGAATTTGTAACCGGCAGCGAAAAGCAGTGAGAAGTCAGCCTCGCCGAGATCGCATACTTTCTTTCCTGTAGCGTCGAAGAGAGCGGAAGCTGGTTTGTAATCCACACGTGAGTAGTTGGCTATGAAGTACTTGCCGTCTTCCAAAGCGTAAGCGTCCACGTTCATGTCAGGCATATCGAGAAGCTTAGGCTCGCCGCCCTGGAGGCTGACTCTGTAGACGTGAAGCTGATATGGATTCTCGCCTTTCTCCTTACCGCAAGCACGGAAAAGAATGTAGCCTTCCTTCTCATTTACTGCCAATACATCATCTACATGATATGCGCCTTCAGTCAGATTTCTGATAACCTTTCCGTCTGCACTATACAAATATAGGTTAGCCCAGCCGTTTCTCTCTGACCAGTGGATAAGTTTCTTTCCGCCTTCGAGGATGCGAGTCTGCCTGCACTCTACATATGTGTTCATGCGGTCTGTAATCACAGTCCTTGTAGAATCGCTGTCTACACCTACATGGCAGATGTCCAGTCTCTTGAGGTCACGGCTCTGTCTGATTACGTAGAAGCCGTTGTTGTCTCCCAGCCATGTTCTTCCATAATAATCTGTAAACTCGTTATTTACAGTAGGTTCTGCTGTCTGGAATGAGAACTCCTGATCCTTGAAAGCGTTAATCTTCACTGTATGCGATGACCAGTCACCGGTATTGAAAATATACATATGTCCGTGAGGACCGGGCTCTCCCGGCATCTGGTACTTATAGGTCTCGAGAGTCGGGCGCGGGCTCGTCAGTGAATTGATAACCCAGAAATCCTTCAACGGTCTCATGTCCCAACGCATCACGGCGACGTGCTTCGAATCAGGTGACCATACGAGCTCTGAAGGGAACACTCTTTCGGTGGTATCTGTCACAGTGTTGCCGGCGTAATTGTCTGTGCCATAGCAGAATTCCTTGAATCCGTCAGAGGTAATTCTATGCTCGACGATGGTGCTGTCCTTCGGGTCCTTCGCCGCCTTGCGCATGTTCAGCGTATCCATATAGAAGAGGTTCGAGTTCTTCATATAAATACCTGTCAATCCGTCCGGCGAGACGTTCGCCCAACCAGGGTATTTGTCCTCGCGGTCGTTCGTGTCGTAGGTCAATGTCTTGTCGGCGATTTTGTATCTGAAGTGGTAAACCAGCTTTTCAGGTTTCGCATCTTTCGTGGTATCCACTTTCTCCTTTGTGCTGCGGATATCGAAAGTAAGATAATTGTCATCCTTCGGATCGATTCGTAACTCTTTGAATGGTATATGCTTAGCGTCGAACGGATCTTTTACGATCTCAGTGATCTGCATGGCGAGTTTCTCCAAGTCGAACAATGGAGTAACCTTTCCTGCCTTAGGGTCGGCGAGATAATACTGTATCCCGTCAGATGTCTTCCATGAATAGAAAAATCTGTAACCGTCTCTGAATCTGTGCGGCTGCACCGTAGTGCTGAATACCATCTGGCCGATACGCTTCTGCGAAAATCTTTCCGCCAGCGCGTAGTTCGGTGTACGCACATGATTGTCTGCCGGCTGCTGCGCCTTCGCGCTGAAGGTCGAGGTCAATGCCGCTGTGGCAGTTATAAGAAATAGTGTCTTAAGCGAGGCTCTCATCATAATATTTAGTTTGGTTTATTTATCCATAATATTTCCCATATCTTTCAAATTTAGCCAAATAAACCGAATAGTCAGCATTTTTTGTGACAAATGCATTAATTTATTGTCAATTAAAAAATTATGTGTAAATTTGTAGTCCCCAAATTTTGGGGAAAGTAACATAAATTAAAGATTTACAATCATTTATGCCAACAATTCAACAATTAGTTCGCAAAGGACGCGAGACAATAGCTGTGAAGAGCAAGTCTCGTGCGCTGGATGCTTGCCCTCAGAAGAGAGGTGTTTGCGTACGTGTGTATACTACTACACCTAAGAAACCTAACTCAGCAATGCGTAAGGTTGCCCGTGTACGTCTCACCAACACTAAAGAGGTCAACGCATACATTCCAGGCGAGGGTCACAACCTTCAGGAGCACTCAATCGTGCTCGTAAGAGGTGGTCGTGTCAAGGACCTCCCTGGTGTTCGTTACCACATCCTTAGAGGAGCTTTGGATACCGCTGGTGTAGAAGGCAGGACACAGTCCCGTTCTCTCTACGGAGCCAAGAGACCAAAGAAAT
>ERZ780141.100-NODE-100-length-67516-cov-14.049510_pt1 | contig 67516 bp, 54 predicted proteins | sample MGYA00433080_ERZ780141 | MGnify/ENA primary metagenome ERZ780141 (study PRJEB29588, sample SAMEA2154047) | human gut metagenome | biome: human gut; feature: human-associated habitat; material: faeces | place: Denmark | collected 2008/2010 ... | reverse complement strand
AGAGCGAGCAACTCCAGCAGAAGAGCGAGCAACTCCAGCAGAAGAGCGAGCAACTTAAAAATATAGTAAAATCTCTCTATTCAAAAGGTATGAACATTCTGCAAATTGCAGAGATAACCGGAATTAACAAAGATGAAGTGGCAGCGATCTTGAATTAGAATGCTAAATCGTTTTAAACCGAGTATTAAGGAAAATGTGATTTTCTTAATGCTCGATTGTTATATCGCCGTTTTTTAATACCTTCGCGATTTGAAATATATTGAGATTCCCTTATTGTCGTGGTTTGAATGGCAAATTCGATTCTCGACGTTATGACTACTATACAAATCAAAATAAGATGAAATTAGACAGAAAATTATTGACTGGTGCTGCTGTTGTGTTGATGTCAGCATCTGTGATGTCGGCTTTTGCCGACAATCAACCCGCATTCCCTGGAGCCGAAGGGTTTGGTCGCTACACTACTGGCGGTAGAGGCGGAACCGTGTATCATGTGACGAAATTAGATGATGACGGATCGGAAGGCACCTTCCGATGGGCTTGCAACAAGAGTGGAGTCAGAACCATCGTGTTTGATGTCAGCGGTACGATATTCCTGAAAAGTGCTCTGCAGTTGAAGAAAGGTAATGTCACAATTGCCGGACAGACAGCCCCCGGTGATGGCATTTGTATTGCTGATTACCCCTTCACGATAGATTCTGACAATGTTATTCTTCGCTTTTTGCGTTTCCGTTGTGGCAATCGTCATGTGGACAAGCACGAAGGTGACGGACTTGGTGCAATGGACCGTAAGAATATCATAGTGGACCATTGCTCTGTGAGCTGGAGTATCGATGAATGCCTGTCCGTCTATGGCAGTAAGAATCTCACCGTGCAATGGTGTATAGCCTCACAGAGTCTGAAGAACTCCGGACATTCCAAAGGTGCCCATGGCTATGGTGGCAACTGGGGTGGAAGCGGTGCGTCGTATCATCATAACCTGCTTGCCGACCACGATTCTAGAACTCCACGACTGGGTCCGCGTCCCGGAACCCAGACTGACGAAAGGATGGATATGCGTAACAACGTGATATACAACTGGGGCGGCAACGGCTGCTATGGCGGTGAAGGAATGAACGTGAACATCGTGAACAACTATTATAAGCCAGGAGCTACAACGCGGAAAAGAAGCAAGACCATCCAGCGCCGCATCGCTTGTCCGGGTATACGCACTGTGGACTACTGTCTGGACAAGACACTCCTTGCAGCACGATTCCAGCAGACAACCGGTATAACCTGCAATAAAAACGACGTGAAAGGGTCGGCAGAAGATGGCAGAAATTATGTTACCATCAAGGGAACGAAGTACGAGATGGATATGAGCGGAAAACTTGCCACAATCACCGTGAATGGCACTCAGATTAATGTACCGTGGAATGATTGGGCAAAGATGCTACATGTGTGGGGAAAATTTTACGTGGAAGGCAATCATAATCCAGATTGGGATGTGGTGAATAAGGATAACTTCAAGTATGGCGTTTCCGACCAGATTGACAAGACCGGCAACGATGGCACTTATCCTGGTGATGAAGCAATACAGTTGAAGACACCGATGGTATTTGAGACCGTTACTACCCATACTGCGGCAGATGCCTTCAACCGTGTGCTCGACTATGCCGGTGCGTCATTGCGCCGCGATGCTCTTGACAAAGTCATCGTAAGCGATACCCGTAGCGGTTCTGATACCTATACAGGCAGCGGATGCACGTCAGGCATAATCAACAGTCAGGATGACACGAAGCCAGCCGACGCTTCTGCAGACTGGAGTCCTTGGCCAACACTTGCCACAGATACTTCTATCGACGTTACAGATACTGATGGCGACGGAATGCCGGATGGTTGGGAAGATGCCAATGAACTCGACAAGAATTATGCTGCAGACGGAAATACGCTCGCTGCCGATGGATATACCAATCTGGAGCATTATCTGAACAGTATCGTGGAGAGTATCATGACTAAAGAGAACGAGGGAGGTAGACTCCTCAGTGGCAGTATGACGTATGAAGATGCTGCAGGTATTGCCGATGTTACGCTGGATAACAACAATGTGGAAGATGGCAACATCTATAACCTTCAAGGTATGCGTGTAGAACACACTGTGGATGGTCGTATTTACATCAAAGACGGGAAGAAATTTGTTAAGTAGACGAATTTGCTTGACAATGAAATAAAAGGTTGAGTAGGGGAGTGTGCAATCCCTGCTCAACCTTTTGTTCTTTTATCGCTTATAGCAAGCGGTTATAAAATTCTTAATATAACGGCCAATGACTGATTTGGGCTAGATTCTCTGCTCTGTATTGTTGTAGGTCAGCATACTTTGCGGCACGTTGTCTTTCACGCTTTTGATTATCAGTTCAGCCATTGAGTGGCGCACGAAAGTCTTTGTGGTAAGCAATACCACGTCTCTCACCGGTATAGGCAGTGCGAAGGGGCGCACCAGTCGCATCTGTTTGTCGGAAAGTTGGCTAAGGGCGAGTTCCGGAATGAACGTCACGCCCTGTCCGTTTTCCACCATTCTCATGAAACTCTCTATGCTGCCGAGAGAATATTTTGATTTGCTCTCTGTTGCCGATTTCAGATCGCAGAATTTCACAAGTTGGTCGCGGAAGCAATGGCCCTCGTCGAGAAGCCACAGAAACTCGTTGCCAAGGTCCGAAGTCTTTATGTTCTTGTTGTTGAACAGCGGGTCGGTTTCTGCCACATAGGCTATGAACTGCTCATAATATAGCGATGTCTGGTTGAAAGCCTCCAGCTCGTCGAGTCTCACGGCGATGGCAGCGTCCAGTTCGCCGCGGTTCAATGCCTTCTTGATGTCGGCAGTCTTCATCTCGATGATGTGGAAGTCGATGCCAGGATTCTCCTTCTCCAGTTTGGTGAAGAAGCGTGGCAGCAGATATGGCGCTATCGTGGGCAGTATGCCGATGCGGAACGAACCATTCAGCGAGTGTTGTTCTTCAGCCACGATGTCCTTTATCTTGTTTGCTCTCGAAAGCACCTTCCATGCCTGTTCCACCACAAGTTTGCCGATGGCAGTAGGAGTGACCTGTTGTGATGAACGTTCGAAGATTTTCACTCCGAGTTCCTTCTCCAGTTTCTGAATCATGGCGCTCAGTGTGGGTTGTGTCACGCCGCACTGTTCTGCGGCATTGGCGAAGTGTCTGTATCTGTATACAGCCACGATGTATTCCATTTGTTGTAGAGTCATGGGATGCTTTCCTCCTCTAATGATTAATTTGATTAGCGTTGCAAATATACTAAAAAAAAACGTTGGCGGAATATATTTAAAGCATATTAACCCAGATGGCACCTTGGGACTTAAAGGGCACGCTGCTTGCCCATCTGGGGCACGGTGCTTGCCCATCATGGGCAATGTGCTTGCCCCGGATGGGCAGAATTGCTGTCAGGCGTATGCCCAATAAATTAATGTTATAACACCCATATTCCAGTTTCCAGGATTCTGCCAACGCATGCAATTCATGTCGTCTGAATTCCTTACATCTGACAATTCCTTTCATCAGCAAATCATCCAGACAATTGGCTGACAGTTGATAGATGGTCAAGTACCTGTCTGTCAGAATATTACGGCAAAAAACCAGATGGTCTGACAGTTTTTCGGAAATTCTTGTTTTTACTGAAAATCAGCGATATTGGCAACTTTTACTCATATCTATCAACATAACATAATTCCGCCAACGGGAAGTATTCCCATTGGGGTATGCAGGTCGTAATCAGAAAAAAATATATCATAATGTAATAAATCCCGAGGAGATGCGTTAATACAATAGAGGGATGAATTTATTTCAAAAAACAATGCCTATGGAACATTTTACTTCAGAAAATCCAATGCCGTCGAAGCGTACTATCGACATTATCAAAGCCATTGCCTACACCTATAGGGTGATGAACATCAATGGCAGTATGAAATCCTATTTGTCTAAACTGATAAACTGAAAAACATATTTAAAAGAATTTATGGCAACAATTATTTCTCCATCCCTGCTGGCTGCTGATTTCACAGACTTGCGCCATGAGGTGGAAATGATTAACAAAAGTGATGCTGACTGGTTGCATCTTGACATTATGGACGGAACATTCGTTCCTAATATCTCATTCGGATTTCCCGTTATCGATGCGGTGGCAAAGATTTGCAAGAAGCCTCTCGATGTGCATTTCATGATTGAACACCCTGAGCGTTATGTGCAGCGCACGGCAAAGACCGGCGCCATGATGATGAACGTGCATTATGAGGCTTGCGTGCATCTGCATCGTACTGTGCAGGAGATTCACGATGCCGGCATGAAGGCTGGTGTGACTCTCAATCCTTCAACTCCAGTCTGTCTGCTTGAGGATATCCTGAATGATGTGGACATGGTGTTGCTGATGAGCGTCAACCCCGGATTCGGCGGACAGAAATTCATCGAGGGCACTATCGACAAGCTGAGAGCGCTGCGTGAGATGGTGGACAGGAAGAATTCTCGTGCTCTGATACAGATTGACGGTGGTGTTCAGGCTGAGACCGCTCCGCGTCTCGTTGAGGCAGGTGCGGATGTTCTTGTTAGCGGAAGCTATGTGTTCAAGGCTGCCGATCCTATCCAGACAATCCATGATTTGAGATCGCTCTGATATGGAAGTTTTCCTCAATATAACAATAATGTAGGTTGCATGGTGAAGACCATTGGGGAAGTATGTATGTGATATTGATTCAAGAATAAAATATTGCGGGTAAATCCATAGTCCTTTTGAGAAATATGGATTTACCCGTATGTTTTGTAGATGTTATATAGACCTTTTAAACCCAAGCGGCCTGATGACCGATTGAGGCTAAAATATAAGTTCCTGTAGTTGAAACGTCATGAGTGCTGCGTTTATGGCTTTGTGTCAATAAACGGTTTCAAGTGACAGCTTATTCTTTCTCGCCATTCTTCTCATGTTGAGTATGGCGTATCTCATTCGTCCCAGGGCAGTGTTGATGCTCACACCGGTAGTCTCGGCGATTTCCTTGAACGACATCTCCTGATAGAAGCGCATGAAGACAATTTCCCTCTGTGTCGGAGGCAGCAGGTTCATCATCTTCTTCACATCGCGCAGTACCTGCTCGTTGACATATCTGTCCTCGATGTTGAAGTCTGTTATGTCGTTTCCTGTGACATTCGAGAGGTCGTTGTCGTCAGAAGTTTCCACGATGTTTTTGGCGCGGTTGTCTCGATACCAGTCCATTATCACATTGTGGGCGATGCGCATTATCCACACCGAAAACTTGCCGGAGTCAATATATCTGCCCTCCTGCAGTTTTGTTATCACCTTCACAAAGGTTTCCTGGAAGATATCATTAGCCAAGTCCTGCTCGTGCACTACGAACAGAATATATGAAAACAATTTGGATTGATTTCGAGATAATAACAAATCGAAGGCCTGATTGTTTCCTCTAACGTATGACAATGCCAACTCTTCATCGGTCATTTCATTTAGTCTTATCATTTTAATTCAATTTTTTAGTGAAGTAAATGATGTCTCAATAGGCTTTAGAATTTTATTTGTTATTATATAATAATGTTCTCTCTTTTGCGTTTATATCTTTTTCATAGATGTTCAACACACTTGCAAAAGTAAGTATAAATGTTTGTTTGAACAAATTTTTTTCTTTATAATGCCGTTTTTTCTTTGAAGTTTCGAAAAATGTTTGTAATTTTGCACCGTAAAGGTTCGCCTAATACGTGATTGAAAGGGAATGGAGTGAGAATCTTCGACTGTCCCGCAGCTGTAAGCTCCTTTATGCTCAGTGACGATAGGCCACTGCCCAGAAGAATGTTTCTTCGGTTTTTCTGTTTCGGGTGGGAAGGTGTCATGAGAGTGGAGCGAAGTCAGAATACCTGCCTTTATGTTAGTCTTTGCGGAATCTTCTCGATGTAAGGAGTGGAAGCGTAATTGTGTAAATATATGAAGCGGTTGATATGTAGTCGGCAGTATAATTTGCTTGGCGACATTCGCTTACGTCATAATTGTGCTTGACCATACTTTGATTTCGGCAGCTTTTGCGGGACGTTTGGTATGGCAATCATACGTGTATTATTATATAAGTTATTTTTTATGCTGAGAAAAGGCGTTGTCGTGAGGCAATGCCTTTTTGTCGGTATGCTCGGCATGAGCATTGTCTGACTGACGCGCAAGTCCCGAATAAGACTTGATTGCGGAAATTGAATAGCCGATGTAAGGGGCGTTCATCGAGGGGCGTTGCTTTTCATTTCAGTTCATAACTCAATATCTCTTTCATTCCTGTCATCTTCATGTATTTTGTCTGGTAGCCATATATGGCAACGAGCCGTTGTATGTTTCCTGGGTTGTCCACGAGGTTCAGGTCGCGGCGAATCTTCGAACCGTTCTTCAATTGTATGGCTATGACGTTGGATTTTGATTTCTCGTTCTTATCGTCGGCGATGAGGATGGATGTGCTTGATTCATAGGGACTGTCGAAGAAATACTTGTAGCCTCCCGTTGATGTAGCACATCCTACTATATAGCCTTTCACGCAGATGGGTCCTTCGAAGACGTGGTTCTTGAATGTGTATACGTCCACCGTGTCGGTGCTCACCCATTCAGTATCGTTCTTTCCGTCACCGTTTGCCCATCCGCCGTTGTCGCCATTGTTGCCGGTGGAGGTTGATCCGTTGACTTTATCGTTGTTTTCCTTTTTGTTTTCACTGTCGTCGATTACAGGCTTTTCGCAGCATGTGAACGCCAAGATGAGAAAGAGAAGAAATAGACTGTATATGTGTTTCATTGGAATGGTGTGTATAATTGCTTTTTGTTTATTTGACTTGCAAATGTAAGCAATCAAATGCAGAACTCCAAAGATTTGCCGTCTTTTGTATTCAAGGGATAGCTTGGGCAAAAAAGAGGTTGGCGCAGGATGCTACCAACCTCATGAGATTTCGTAAATGGCGAAATCATAAATAAGATGCGGCAAATGTAAGCCTTTATTATGAAACTTGCAAGAATTCCGACTATAAAATGTTGAATTTAACAAATTGTCCCGTTTTTTTATGTTATAAGGCAGCTTTTGTGTCATTGCTTTTAGTGTGCGTGTCATTCAATGTCGTGGTTCGCTATATGATAAATGCAAATAATCCTTATTTTTGTTGTTATATTTTTCAGATGTATTTTATTATGCGTATCTTTGCAACATCAAAAAATAAAACTACTATTGTATTTCTAAAAAACTTAACTGAATACATTTCAAACAAGACAGTATGAAAAAGCTACAAGCATTTTTACTGCTTTGCTTGCTCTTCCCTATGAGCCTATTGGCTTCGGTGTGGGATACAGACTACAAGCAAGTGGAGCAGAGCATCAGAGAACCGAAGTTCCCTAACCGCTCCTTCAGCATCACCAAGTATGGCGCTTCGCTGAAGAATACGGCAGCCAAGAACCAGAAAGCCATTAACAAGGCCATCGAGGCTTGTTCAAAGGCTGGCGGCGGCAAGGTGGTTATCCCTGCCGGAACATGGAAGACAGGAGCCATCAGACTGCGTAGTCATGTAAACCTCGTGATAGAGAAGAACGCTACACTCTTCTTCGAGTTCGACCGCAGTCTCTATCCCCTTGTTGAAACACGTTGGGAAGGTCTCGACTGTATCAACTACTCACCTCTTATCTATGCTTTCAAGGAGACCGACATCGCCATTACCGGTGAGGGAGTTATTGATGGCAACGGATCTGACGAGACTTGGTGGCTCATGAGCGGCAAGACTCCGAAGAGCCGCAACATAGAGGTGAAGGAGAAACAGCAGAATCCTGGCGGCCGTGCCGATTTGCTGCAGATGGCAGAAGACGGTGTGCCTGTTGAAAAGCGCGTCTTTGGTCCGTGGAAAGGTCTTCGTCCTCAGACGGTGAACCTCAACCAATGTGACGGAATTCTCATCGAGGGCGTAAAGATGATACGATCACCATTCTGGGTTATGCATCCGCTGCTGAGCAAGAATATAACGGTGCGTGGCGTACACGTTGAGAACCACGGTCCTAACGGCGATGGCTGCGACCCTGAGTCTTGTGAGAACGTGCTTATCGAGAACTGTATCTTTGATACCGGCGACGACTGTATCGCAATCAAGAGCGGACGTAATGAAGACGGCCGTGAGGGCGGTAAAGGTAAATACGTGGGGCGTCCAAGCAAGAATATCATCATCCGCAACTGCAATATGAAAGACGGTCATGGTGGTGTGGTTCTTGGTTCAGAGATTTCAGGAGGATGCAGCAACGTGTTCGTTGAAAACTGTACGATGGACAGTCCGGACCTGGAGCGTGTGCTCCGCATCAAGACAAACTCATGCCGTGGCGGTGTGATTGAGAATATATATTTCCGCAACGTGAAGGTTGGACAGTGCCGTGAGGCGGTGTTGAAGATAAACACAAACTATGAACCAAAGGAGAAGGGTCGTCGTGGCTTCTATCCAACCGTGCGCAACGTATACATGGAGAATGTGACCTGCCAGAAGAGCAAGTATGGCGTTATGATCGTTGGCTTCGACAACATCAACACTATCCACAACATCAATCTGAAAAACTGTAACTTCACAGGAGTATATGGCCAGCCTGTGTATATCACAGGCCAGACAGACAAGCCAAACTATGAGAACCTCGTAATCAATGGTTCACAAGTGCTCTCGCAGCTGCCTTACAAGACATACAGCCAGTGGATGGCACACTCAGAAATGCAGCGCAATCCGGATCCATGCTATCTCGATTTCGCAAAGACTCCAAAGTGGGGCTATGTGGTTGGTATAGAGCAGGAGGCACTCCTCGATGCCTATCTTTCAAGCAAAGACGAGAGCATCATCAATTATCTAAAGCAGTATCCTGCCAAGATGATAGACGAAAAGGGTAATATCACAGGTTATGAGTATTCAGCTTTCAACCTCGACAATACCCGTCCGGCGCGTTTCATCCTGCGTATGAATGAACTGTTCCCTGAGAAGAAGAATGAACTTGCCTTGAAGACCATCTTCAAGCAGCTTGAGAAACAGCCACGCACAAACGACGGCGTATGGTGGCATAAGGCTATTTATGCATATCAGGTGTGGCTCGACGGAGTATACATGGGTCATCCGTTCTATACAATGGCAGCCCCAAAGCTGAAAGGCGAGAAAAAGGCAGAGAAATATTACGATGACACTTTCACACAGATTATCAAGACATACAACAGAACCTTCGACGACAAGTCCGGTCTCTGGAAGCATGCTTGGGATGAGACAGGCGAGATGTTCTGGGCTGACAAGCAGACAGGACTCTCGCAGCACACCTGGGCTCGTGCACAGGGATGGTTCGCAATGGCAATCCTTGAAGTTCTCGATGCAATGCCGGCAGACTACAAAAACCGTCCGGCTCTCGTAGCGATGCTCAACGACGTGATGACAAAGACCGTGAAATATCAGGACAAGAAGACTGGCCTTTGGTATGACGTAATGGACGTGAAAGACAATCGTAACTATTTTGAGGCAACAGCATCTTCAATGTTCTCTTACGTACTGCTGAAGGGCTCACGCCTCGGTTATTTCGGTGACGAACTGAAGGAAGCCGGCATCAAGGCATATAAGGGAATCCTCAACAATTTCGTGAAAGTGAATTCCGACAAGACCCTTTCTCTCACACGTTGCTGCGAGGTGTCAGGACTCGGTCCGGGTCTCAGCGCTAAGGTGCTGAAGGCAGCTCCAAAGGTGAAGGAGAACAAGCGCCGCGATGGTTCTTTCGAGTATTATATCAGTGAGCCAATCCGTGACAACGACGGCAAGGGCGTTGGTCCGTTCATCTGGGCTTCATTGGAGATGGAACATCTTGGCTACGACGTGGAGTCGCTCAACAAGTAACGACTCCGTTGCTGCCTTATCCAAAAGGACGCATAAAATCAAACTAAAACAAATATCAAATTATGAAGAATTTATGTTTGCCATTGGTAGCTTTGGCACTTTCCGCTTCAGCATCAGCACAGACTGGTGCTCCTGCCTTTCCTGGTGCTGAGGGATTTGCCCGTTACGCAGCCACCGGAGGACGCGCTGCCGATGGTACGACAAAGGTTTATCATGTCACAAATCTCAACGACAGCGGCACTGGTTCACTCAGATGGGCTTTGTCGCAGTCTGGTCCTCGCACCATCGTGTTTGACGTGAGCGGTTACATCGACTTGAAGTCAAACCTCAAAATAACATCAAATACCACTATTGCAGGACAAACGGCACCAGGCAACGGAATTACACTCCGTTATTACACCGTGGAGTTCACAAACTGTGATAATGTCATCGTCCGCTTCTTGCGCTTCCGCCGTTCACAGGTGAAGTATGTTGACGACGGTGCCGATGCAACATGGGGAAGATACCGTAAGAATATCCTCATCGACCACTGCTCTATGTCGTGGAGCATTGATGAGCTGGCGTCTTTCTATGACAACAGGGATTTCACCCTGCAGTGGTGTATGCTCGCCGAAGGCCTCAACGCAGGACATGCTAAAGGCGACCACAGCTATGGTGGTATTTGGGGTGGAAAACCGGCATCATTCCATCATAACTTCCTTGCCCACGTCCAGAACAGAGCACCTCGCTTCAATGGCGCCCGCTATAACTGGAACGGTTATGACAAGACCCAATATGCCAACTCCATACAGGCAGAGAGGGTAGACTTCCGCAACTGCGTGGTTTATAACTGGGGTAACGGAAACGGTTGTTATGGCGGTCCTGGTGGTGGCTATGTGAATATGGTGAACAACTATTTCAAGGCTGGTCCTGGCACGAAGAACAAGACTCGCGTTACGCAGATTTCATTCTCTGATGCATCAAACGGCGGCGACAATCCGTTCCCCAACTATTCCAGCCGTTATTTTATCAGCGGAAACTACGTGTCTGCAGCCGGTTCCAAGGCTGCCAACTATGATTGGAGCGGTGTGATTTACGACCAGAAAATCAAGATAGGCAATGATTATTATATGCAGGATGCCAAGCATTATTATGGTGAGGATCAAACCTATGTGAAGGATGCCAGCGGTGTAGACTGCATCAAGATAAAACTTGACAGTCAGTTTGACCCGGGCACCATCACTACCCAGACCGCTGAGACGGCATACGAGAAGGTACTCGCATACAGTGGAGCGAGTCTCTATAGAGATGCTTGCGATGTGCGTTATGTGGAAGAGGCAACCAATGGTACTGTTACCTATAACGCTTCTCATGCCAATGTTCCTGGTATTATCGATGTTATCAACGATCCGTCTTCAGACAGCCAGAATTCCGCTACGGCAAGTTTCCCCGAACTGCCAACAGAATCACGTGCTGCCAACTATGATACTGATGGCGACGGCATACCAGACGAGTGGGAGATTGCCAACGGTCTTAATCCTGATGACCCAAGCGATGCACAGTTGAAGACTCTCGATACCGCGAAGGGTTGGTATTCAAATCTTGAAGTATATCTCAATTCTATCGTTGAGCATATCGTGAAATCACAGAATGCTGATGCCGTGTCGCCAGTGGATGAGTATTATCCAGCGTTTACATCAGGCATTTCTGCTTCGTCAACGAAGTCTGAGGTTAAGTCAATCGAGTATTATTCACTGAATGGCGTCAGACTCTCTGAGCCACAGCAGGGAATTTCTATTCGCAAGATGGTCTTGACAGATGGCCAGACTGTAGTAGACAAAGTCTTGAAGAAATAATTTCAATTATCTTGAAACGGTCGTTGAGGTTCGAAAAATTATAATTCCGCAAAATGACCGTTTTCTTATTAGCGATAAAGAAGGGAAGTGCTGTTCGGTGCTTCCCTTTTTTAATGACTTTTGTTTCTTAACCTTATTTTAACACGCAAAGAGATACTTCATATCTATAAAAGTTCTATCTTTGCATAAAATAAGCTTTGGATTATAAAATTGCTCAAGCAAATAAAATTGTGTAAATATATTGTTTAATTAATTATTACATTATGAAGAAAACTTTACTCTTATTCGTTTCATTGCTTATGACAATGGGAATGTTCGCACAGTCTAAGACTGCGAAATTCGATTTCACAGGCGAGTCTGCTTATGGCATGACACTTTTGAGTGGCTCTACAAAAGAATACAACGCTGACCCTACGGTATGTACAGAGGGTGATGTCACTCTTACTCTCAATGGTCAGACCCGTTGGTGGAAAGCAACCAACGGCAACGAGTTGCGTTTCTATAAAGGCGCAGATATGACTTTCAAAGTGCCAGAGGGTAATGTCATCACAAAGGTTGAGCTTACAGCCAAAGTTCCTGCAAAATTCGAGTCTGCTGTAGGTACATACGCCAATGGCACATGGACTGGTTCAGCCAATAGTGTGGTTATCTCAACCAACATTACAGAGAAGAACACTCCGATCAGCTCTGCTGTAGTGACATACCAGTCATCTTCCGCTCCAATGAAGAAAGACCCGGCACTGTCGTTCAGTGAGACTACAGCAAGTGGTGTTGTAGGCGAGGCTTTCGTTGCTCCTACTCTCACAAAGGCTACCACTGCTGCCGTGGTTTATACTTCGTCAGACGAGGCTGTGGCTACCGTTAATGCTGAGACAGGCGAAGTGACACTTCTCGCTGCCGGTGAGACAAAAATCACTGCTACTGCTGCAGAAAATGATGAGTATAATGGTGGTTCTGCATCATATACACTCATCGTTACCACACCAGCCCTTGATGTAGTTCAAGAACCTTACTCTGAGTCCTTTGAGACAGAGTTTGGTTCGTTTGTCCTCGACAATGTGAACCTCTCAGAGGGTCTCTCATACGTTTGGTCTATCGACAAAAAATATAAGTGTGCCAAGGCTTCTGCTTTTGTCAACAAGAAGAACCTTCCTTCTGAAAGCTGGCTCGTTTCTCCTTGGATAGAGCTTTCTTGTGCAGAAGTAGAGCGCAACCTGTATTTCGACCATGCCGTGTCTAAGTATTTTGGCAATGTTTCAGAGGAGGCTACATTGTGGATCAAGGTCGAGGGCGGCGACTGGACTCAGATTACTTCTATCGCATATCCAGAAGTGCCACAGGACAAGAGCTTCTCTCCTTTTGAGACTCAGGCAGTAAGCCTTGCCGGTTATGAGGGCAAGAAGATAAAGGTCGGCTTCAAGTATGTAAGCACCGACGAAGCTGCCGGTACATGGGAAATCAGAAACTTCAAGGTTTGCAGCGGCGATCCTTCAGGCATCAACGAAATCAATGCCGACAAGTTCGACGTGAACGCTCCTGTATACAATCTCGCAGGTCAGCGCGTAAATGCCAATGCCAAGGGAATTCTCATTCAGAATGGCAAGAAGTTCATCAAGTAATGTTCTGAAGGTATTTCCAGGGTAAACAATATCCCTAATCATATTAAAGTGTGTCAACCGAATGGTTCAGACGCACTTTTTTTTGTTTTCATTGATCCCAAATCGGTCGTTGGCGCTTGCTTGAATTCTGATTTTTCAGAAGAGTGGATTTTTAACTGAAAATTCCCCTATCTGTCATTATGTCCGTTTGAGGTTTATTGTCAGATGGGGAGCTATACTTCAGATTATCATTCATCTTTGGAAATCCGCTTTTGCAATCGGGTTGCAATACTGTTGTGGTATCTTTGCATCCAAATAAATGAAAAAGCGAAAAAAATAAAGAATCAAGAATTATGCTGAAGAAAAGCTTTTACTGTTTATCGCTGTTCATTCTCGCTCTTGGTATGGCTGCCTGTGGCAGCAAAAACCACGATCATGACCATGAAGAAGAGACGGAGCAGCATGCCGGCGAAGACGCCCATGACCATGACCACGATGGTGACGAGATTTTGCTGACTCCAGAAAAGGCAAAAGCTGCCGGAGTGGAGGTTGAAACAATTATGCCTGGAACCTTTCATGGCGTTATCCATACCAGCGGTAAAGTGTTGTCTGCATCATGCGACGAGACCACTGTCGTTGCCACAATCAGTGGCCGTGTGGCAAACAAGAATCATGTGAGTGAAGGATTGAAGGTAGCCAATGGTGCGGCCTTGTTCTCAATCACGTCAGCAGGAATGCAGGTTGCCGACGGCGATCCCGTGCAGCGTGCACGTATCGACTACGAGCGTGCAGAGCGTGACTACACCCGTGCGCGAATCCTTATAAAAGATAAGATAATAAGCGATAAAGACCTCGCTGTGGCGAAGGCAGAATATGAGGCTGCAAAACTGACATATACAAGCATGCAGAAAACACGCAGTGCTGGCGGCGTAGTAGTCACCGCACCTCGCGGAGGCTTCATCAAACAGTGTCTGGTTAACGGCGGCGACTATGTTGAGGCTGGCCAGCCGCTTGCCATCATAACCCAGAACCAACATCTCTATCTCCGCGCAGAAATTCCAGAGCGCGAGTTCAAGGAACTGAACAAGATAAAGTGTGCGAAATTCCGTACCAGCTACAGTGACCGCCTTTATGACATCACTGATATGGGCGGACACATACAGTCGTATGGACGTTCGGCAGAGGTAAACAACTCCTACATTCCAGTCATATTCGAATTCAACAATACAGGCGATGTTGTTCAGGGTTCCTACGCTGAAATATTCCTCATCACCCAAGACCGACCTAACGTGATGACCCTGCCGCTCACTGCCATAACGGAAGAGCAGGGCGTGCATTACATCTATATCCAGGTGGACAAGGAGGGATATCGCAAGCAGGAGGTGACACTCGGCGAGAACGATGGCGACAGGGTGGAAATCCTCAGCGGACTGAAGAAAGGCGACAGGGTGGTGACCAAGGGAGCCATACAGGTGAAGCTCGCTTCGGCCTCTAACGCTATCCCTGCCCACAACCATAATCATTAAAGAAAATCCTACGTAACAGACAGATTATAAATTATGCTGAACAAGATTATCAGGTTCTCGCTTGAGAACAGAATACTCGTTCTTGTGGCGGCAGTTCTGCTTGTCATCGCAGGGCTGTATTCTACAAGCAAGACCGAAGTTGACGTCTTCCCCGACCTCAATGCCCCAACCGTTGTCATAATGACAGAAGCGGGAGGTATGGCAGCAGAGGAGGTGGAACAGCTCGTCACCTTTCCTATAGAAACGGCAGTGAACGGCAGCACTGGAGTGCGCCGGGTGAGGTCGCAGTCAACCCATGGCTTCTCTGTAGTCTGGGTAGAGTTCGACTGGGGCACAGATATATATCTTGCACGCCAGATAGTCAGCGAGAAACTCGCAGCCGTTGGCGAACAGATGCCCGAAGGTGTCAGTGCGCCAGTGCTCGGACCGCAGTCGTCTATTCTTGGCGAGGTGCTCATCGTGAGTCTTACCAGCGACAAGGCGTCGCTTCAGGATCTGCGCACCTATGCCGACTGGGTAATCCGTCCGCAGCTGCTCTCAACGGGTGGCGTGGCACAGGTAAGCGTGCACGGAGGTGACATCAAAGAATACCAGATACTCATCAGTCCCGGCAAGATGAAGCATTTCGGTGTGTCGCTCTCCGAAGTTATGGCCAGCACACGCGGCATGAACACCAACACCAATGGTGGTGTCCGCTATAAATACGGCAACGAATATATCATCCGCGGCATCACCTCTACCAACGATATCGACAAGATCGGTGCCTGCATCGTGAAGAAAAACGGCGAGAGCGTGATAACGCTTGCCGATGTCGCAGACATCAAGGTAGGCAACCAGTCGCCCAAACTCGGCGTGGCAAGCGAGAAGGCACGTCCGGCAGTATTGCTCACTGTGACAAAACAGCCGGATACCAGTACGCTGAAACTCACCGAACAACTGAACAATGCGCTCGACGAACTGAAGACCAACCTTCCGGCAGATGTACATATCTCAACCGATATCTTCCGTCAGGCAGATTTCATCGACAGCAGCATCGACAATGTGCAGAAGTCGCTCATCGAGGGAGCCATATTCGTGGTCATCGTGCTGATGATATTTCTTGCCAATGTCCGTACTACGGTGATTTCACTTGTCACAATCCCAATTTCATTCCTCGTGGCAATGATAGTGCTTAACGTTCTTGGCATAAGCATAAACACCATGACCCTTGGCGGTTTGGCAATTGCCATCGGTTCGCTTGTGGATGATGCCATAGTGGATGTGGAGAACGTGTATAAACATATACGGCAGAACCGCGAACTGCCGGAGGCAGAGCGCATACCGATAATAGAACTCGTATACAACGCCTCACGTGAGGTGCGTATGCCGATTCTCAATTCCACACTTATCATTATCGTCAGCTTTGCCCCGCTGTTCTTCCTCAGCGGTATGGAGGGCAGGATGCTCATTCCTCTTGGCATAGCTTTCGTCACGGCTTTGTTCGCTTCCACACTCGTAGCTCTCACGCTCACACCGGTGCTCTGCAGCTATATGCTGAACAAAAGCAATGGTGAGATGCCGAAGGAGGCTTTCGTGGCGGTGTGGCTGAAGAAATACTACCGTGAGGCTTTGCTCTGGGTGCTCGACCATACCCGCACCGTCATCATTTCCTCTGCGTCATTGCTTGTTTTGGCTTTAGTGATATTCCTCTCGCTTGGCAGCAGTTTCCTGCCAAAATTCAATGAGGGATCATTCACCATAAACATATCCTCGCTTCCCGGCATTTCCCTGGAGGAGAGCGATTCCATAGGAGCACGGGCGGAAAGGCTGCTGCTGCAGGTACCGGAGATTCAGACCGTGGCGAGGAAAACAGGACGTGCAGAACTCGACGAGCATGCTCTCGGTGTGAACGTAAGTGAGATAGAAGCACCATTCAAGCTCGACGGCCGTAGTCATGAGGAGGTACTCGATGATGTGCGCCATCGCCTCTCCGTATTGGCGGGCGCAAACATAGAGATAGGCCAGCCGATATCCCATCGTATCGACGCCATGCTCTCAGGTACGCAGGCAAGCATCGCCATAAAACTCTTTGGAACAGACCTCAACAAGATGTTCACCATCGGCAATCAGATAAAGAAGGCTTGCAAGGACATCGACGGAATCGCCGACCTGAATGTGGAACAGCAGATAGAGCGTCCGGAACTGAAAATCATTCCGCGCCGCGAACTCCTCTTGCGCAACGGTATCACGTTGCCCGAATTCAACGAGTTCATCTCTGTTAACCTTGCCGGTGAAACTGTTTCTCAGGTGTATGAGGCTGGCAGGGCCTTCAACCTCGTGGTGAAAGGCGGCGACTACGATGAGATAAGCGACCTCATCATAGATGCGCCAGACGGACGCAAGGTGCCGTTGTCTGACGTGGCAGACATCGTGTCGAGTGCCGGACCGAACACCATCAACCGTGAGAACGTGCAGCGCAAGATAGTAATATCTGCCAACACCAGCGGCAGGGCATTGAGCGACGTCGTAGCTGATATCAAGAAAGCAGTGGGCGAAGAGGTGAAATTGCCAGAAGGCTATCGCATAGAATACGGTGGACAGTTTGAGAGCCAGGAGAGTGCAAGCAGAGTGCTTTATCTCACTTGTACCATCGCCATTGCAATAATTTTCCTGCTGCTCTTCATGCAGTTCCGCAATGCCAAGGAAGCAGGCGTTATTCTTCTGAATCTGCCTCTTGCACTCATCGGAGGTATATTTGCTCTGGTGATTACTACAGGAGAAGTGAGCATACCGGCAATCATCGGATTCATCTCCCTCTTTGGTATCGCCACACGAAACGGAATGCTCCTCGTGACAGAATACAAGCGTCTGCGCAAAGAAGAAGGCGCTACAGTAAGGGAGGCTATAGTGAACGGTTCGCTGTCTCGATTGAATCCTATATTGATGACGGCTCTCACTTCGGCTCTTGCCCTCGTGCCACTCGCCCTTGGTGGAGACCTGCCGGGAAATGAGATACAGTCGCCTATGGCAAAGGTAATTCTCGGAGGATTGATTAGTTCAACATTACTTAACGCATTTATAATTCCGGTAATATATGAAAAGATTTCTAATCGCCGTTAGTCTCGTAATCATGGCTTTCACTGCTTCGGCAGACAACAGCGTTGACGACGTGCTGAAGCAGATAGCCCAGAATAATCTCACTCTGAGAGCTCTGCAACACGATAACGAGGCTGACGTACTCGACATAAAGGCTGAAAATTCCCTCGACGGACTGTCGGTGGAATACAGCCCGTTCTTCAGAAGCGGATATTCGGGTGTGGCGGAGAGCGAACTCGTGGTGAGCCAGGAGATACAGTTTCCTACCAAGTATGCCGACCGCAACAAGCAGGCGAAGATTCAGAAGACGGTGGGCGGAAAAATGTATGAAAAGAACCGTCGCGACATACTGCTCGAAGCGGAACAGCTGTGTATCGACGTGATACGTTTGAACAAGACCCTGGCAATGCTTGACCAGCGTCTGAAGAACAGCGAAACCCTGCATCAGATGTACGACAAACGTATGGCGGCAGGAGATGCAAATATCCTTGAGGTAAACAAGGTGAAGCTCGACTGCATGGAGGTGCAGACCATGGTAAGCGAGGCGCAAAACGAACGGATGCTCCTGCTGCAGCAGCTGCAACAGCTGAATGGCGGAAAGCCCGTGACAATTGACAGTGAGAAGTTTCCTGAATTCCAGCCGATAAAGGACTTTGAATCCTACAAGGCTCTTTATCTTGCCAGCGATGCCGATATACAAATGGCTGAGACGATGCTGAAATCTGCTGATATGAATGTGAAAATGCAGAAAAGAGAGTGGTTGCCTAACATCTCTTTTGGCTATCGTCGCAACACGGAGCAGAAAGAAGGTGTGAACGGCCTTATGGTAGGAGTCAGCTTTCCGCTCTATAGCAACAGCAAGAGAATCAAGGCAGCCCGGGAGCGACGGCAGAGTGCAGAGCTGCAAGTGGAGCAGGCACGCAAGGATGCTGAATCGCAGTTGCAGTCTGGCTATCAACAGCTTGTCGGCTTGCAGCAGGTGCTTGACCATAGTGATGTCAAGATGATGCAGGAGTCTATAGTACTATTCTCCAAAGCTCTCCAGCATGGAGAAATCAATGCTTTGGATTATTACACAGAGGTAAACAGCATCTACGAGAAGCTCCAGCGCCATATCGACATTCATTGTCAGAGCGCAAAACTGCATGCAGTGCTGCATAAGAACGAATTGTAAGAGATTTGAAATTGAAAATAATAGGGGCAAGAATCTGTCATGTGATTCTTGCCCCTTGACCATTGGTCCTTATTTATCCAGACTTTTCCCTGATGATAGGATAGGGATTTGTTATTTTTCCCTGTGCACTACGCTTCCGCTTGCCTGGTGTGTGGCAAGTATGAGCACTTCGGCAATCTGCACGTGCTTCGGAGCCGATGCTGCATAGAAGGCTACATCGGCGATGTCGGCACCGGTTAGCGGCTTGATTCCCTTGTATACATTGTCGGCACGCTCGTTGTCGCCATGGAAGCGCACCTTGCTGAAGTTCGTTTCCACGAGTCCCGGCTTGAGGTTCGTCACTCGCACAGCAGTGTCGGCTACGTCGATACGCAGTCCGTCAGACAGAGCCTTCACGGCTGCCTTTGTGGCACAGTATACGTTTCCTCCGGCGTAGGCGGCATCGCCTGCCACGCTACCGATGTTTATCACGTTGCCCTCGTTGCGTTCCACCATACCCGGCACCACAAGGCGCGTCATCGTGAGCAGTCCCTTCACGTTGGTGTCGATCATCGCGTCCCATTCTTCTGGCTTGGCTTCATATTCCTTGTCGAGGCCAAGGGCGAGTCCGGCATTGTTTATCAGCACGTTGATTTTCTTCCATTCCTCATCGAGCGAGTCTATCGCCTTTTTTGCAGCAGCCGTATCGCGTACATCGAATGCCAAGGTCTTCACCTCCGTGCCCCTGGCTTCCAGTTCGGCTTTGATTTCAGCCAGTTTCTCCTCGCGGCGTGCCGTGAGAATCAAGTCATAACCGCCTTCGGCAAACTTTCTTGCACAGGCTTCTCCAATGCCGCTTGTGGCTCCTGTGATAAGTGCAATCTTTTTCATCTTGATATTTTTTTATTTATTATTGTAAGTCATTGTTGTCGTATCCGCAGTGATAATCCCAATTTTTGCAAATTTAATGTATTTCTCGTAAATAAGCTTTCTATAAGCGGGCTTTTCGTGTTTTTTGAGTGAATTTTTTTTCCTGTTTACCTCACAGTAATTTGATGGAAAAGAATGGAGATTGAAAATAAAACATTACCTTTGTCTGCCGTTTCCATGAAAGGAATGGAAAAATGACATGTGGGCTGTTTGTCGTCAACTCGCATTCAGACAGCTTCTATAGGATAATTCGTTTTTTTTAATCACCAGCTTATGATGATAAAAGTATGCGGGATGCGCGATCCGGAGAATATTCGCGATGTGGAGAAACTGAGCATCGACATGATGGGATTTAATTTCTGTAAAGATGATCCGCGTCATGTCGGTATGATAGCGTCTTTGGCTGCCATTATTCCCGATTATGCAGACAGGAGACTCATCGCCGAAAACAATTCACCACGGCGTGTGGGAGTCTTTGCCGACGACATGCCGCAGAACATCGTCACGGCTGTATATAATTACAAGCTCGATTGTGTTCAACTTCAAGGCAGCGAGTCGCCAGTAATGATAGACAACCTTCGCCGGACTCTTGATCCTGATATTTGCAAAGGTGTCAGAATTTTCAAGACACTGAATGTGGCGAATATAGATGATTTGAAATCAAGCAGACAATATTCTGATCATGCCGACATGTTGGTCTTCAATATGAAAAACGATGATACGGAGGGGGCAAGGTCGCGTTCCGACTTTGAGTTGCTTGATGAATACGATGGTGGTTTGCCATTCCTTGTAGGAGGAATAGTGACGGAGGATTTGGACGGCATAAAGGCTGTTTCCAATCCTTGTTTTGCAGGTGTAGACCTGAACGAAGGATTTGAGACGAAGCCTGGCATCAAAGATACCTCAAAACTTAAAGATTTCATCTCCTTATTGAGAAAATGATTTGAAGACAAAAATCAGGGAGAATATGAGAATCGCTATAATTGACAATTACGACAGTTTTACATATAACCTTGCACATCTCGTGAAGGCCATCGGTGTTGATGTTGACGTGTTGCGCAATGACTGTTTCGAACTCCACAGTCTGGCGGAATACGACAAGCTTTTGCTCAGTCCCGGTCCCGGCATACCGTCAGAGGCAGGGCTTCTTCTTGATGTGATAAGAGAATATGCCGGCAGGTTGCCAATCCTGGGAATTTGTCTGGGCCACCAGGCTATAGCCGAAGTCTTTGGAGCAAAGATTGAGAATCTGTCGCATGTCTATCATGGTGTGGCTACGCCATGTGATATTATAGCAGACGATAGCCTGTTTGATGGCCTGCCAAGACGTATCGAGGTGGGACGTTATCATAGTTGGGTGGTCAGCAGAGAAGGCTTTCCTGAGTGTCTTGAGATTACATCTGTGAGCGATGACGGAAAGATAATGTCCTTCCGCCACCGTCATTATGCAGTGCATGGAATACAATTCCATCCGGAGAGTGTGTTGACACCGGATGGAAAGAGAATCATCGGGAACTGGTTGGGAAAATGATGCTGCTTGGTTGCATCCTTTGCAGTTTCCCGACAATCCTTATTCCGCCACAATCTTGAATCTCACTCTGAACGAATGTTTCATTTCGTCCCAGTTGGTGCCGAGCAGCACGAACTTTCCTATTTGTGCAGTAGAACGCACATGCTTTCCGATACAAGGACATGCGTCGTAGTCGCCGATGCGCACGATACGCAGGGTTTCCGATGCGTCGTCGGGCAGTCTGTCAAGCTGTACATTGTCGGGAACATGGTCTCTGTCCACATATTCGAAAGTCACTGGCAGATCTTCGGCTATCAGCTCGTTCATCCTGCGTTCTATTTCCTTTTCCTCGTTGCGGTCGGGCTTGTGGTCAAGGATATAACTGATTTTGCTTTTCTTTCGCTCTATATGAGCGTTTCGTGATCGTTCACATCCGAACATCCTCATCATCGTCTGGTTGAGAAGATGTTCGGCGGTATGAGCCGGCGGAAACTCCTCTTTGTTGTGTGTATTCAGTTCGTAGTCCATAGATTATTATTGTTTGATTCATTTTGATATCTTTATCACTCTGCCGCTCCATGCTTCCACTGAAAGATTCAGTGGGTCGGTGTCAGAAAGGGTGATGGTGATTTTCTCTCCGTTCAGCAGGTCGGTTCCTTCCATTATTCCTTTTTTCAGGTTGAGATAGTTGAATGCGTGTTGCGGAATGTTTACCTTGCAGTCGTTGCTCTCGTCGCTGAAGTTGGCAAGTACTATCATCAAATCGTCTTCGTTGCTTCTTAAGAAAACGTATTGCCTGTCTGCATTGAAGTCTGCAGATGTTGGGTTTACATACATGAGGTCGAAGAACTTGCCTTCTGTTACGGCCTTTTCGTTGGTCGCAATGTTTAGCACCTTCTTGTATGTGGCTTCGATTGATTTTTCCTCTTTTGTCAGTTGTCTTCTGCTTGAATATCCGTGTATCAGCGAGTCGACAGACCAGTAGTCGAATATTGTCGTTCTTCCGTCTCTTCCGCTGAATCCCTCTTCGTCCATTCCTCTCTCTCCATATTCCTGTCCGGCATAAAGCATGAACGGGTTGGTTCTCATAAGTGCGCTTGTCATGAGAGCCGGTATGCCTTTCCTGGCGTCGCCGGCAAAGAAGTCGCTTGCAATTCGCTGCTCGTCATGGTTTTCCAGGAAATAAAGCATGTGGTCGGCGATGTCGTCATTCGTTTGCCACTGTCTCGTGATATCAGTGGCGCTCCTGTGGCCGCATACCACGTCACGCATGCTGTCATACATTCCCACCTTGTCGTAGAGATAGTCAAAACCGGCATTTATATATTCTCTGTATCTGCCGGGATTGTATACCTCGCCAATGAATTTCACGTTGTGATGTTTTTTCCTCACTTCCGTCGTGACCCATTGCCAGAAAGCAGACGGCACCATTTCAGCCATGTCGCATCTGAATGCGTCTACTCCTTTTCCTGCCCAGAATAGCAGTATGTCGAGCATCTTCTTCCAAGTGTCTGGAGTGGGGGAGAAGTGTGTGGATACTCCGCCGGCATCGCAGTAGTCCACGCCGTAGTTCAGCTTCACCGTCTCATACCAGTCGTTCCTGCCCGGTCTGTTTCCGAAGCAGTCGTTGCCTGTGGCTTTGGCTGGGAATTCCTCGTATGGTAGTTCTTCACCATGATAGAGATCGATGTCGGCTGCAAAACTCTGTTCCGGACAGTAGTAGAAATTGTTTTGCGGAGAGAATTGCATTCCTGTATTGTCGTTCTCACCGAAGTCGGCAATGCCTTTTGGTTTTGCTGTCGATTTGTATTGTCGTGCCACGTGGTTGGGCACAAAGTCTATTATCATCTTCAAGCCGGCTTTGTGTGTGCGCTTTACGAGAGATTCGAATTCGTTCATTCGCTTGTCTACGTTAGTCGCCAGGTCTGGGTCGATGTCGTAGTAATCGGTTATGGCATACGGGCTTCCCGCATTTCCTTTCACCACAGCCGGATGTTGCCGTGGTATTCCGTATCGGGTATAGTCTGTTGTTGTGGCGTGTCGTATCACTCCTGTATACCATACGTGTGTGGCGCCGAGCTCCTTTATTCTGCGCAACACAGCTGGAGTGAATGCGTTGAGTTTACCGCATCCGTTGTCCGTCAGCGTACCGTTGTGTTTCCTTGTTGTATTCGTGTTTCCGAACAGTCGTGTGAAGATTTGGTAGATTATAGCTTTTTCCATAAGTTTTCCGTTTTATGCAAATTTACATATTATTTTCAAATTATCGCCAGAAGTAGGTACAAAAAAAGAGCCATAGGTGAAAAACCTATGACTCCTTATGCTGTTTAAGAGGTTGTTCTTACTGTATTCCGTGAGCGGCTACAGTCTTGTCGATGCGACCGATCATACCCTGAAGAGCTTTGCCAGGACCACATTCTGTGAAGTCGTCTGCTCCGTCAGCGATCATGTTCTTTACACACTCTGTCCAGCGTACAGAGCTTGTGAGCTGTGCGATGAGGTTCTTCTTGATGTCGGTAGGGTCAGTATGAGGCTTGCCGTCAACGTTCTGGTATACCGGACACTTAGGAGCGTGGATTTCGGTCTTCTCGATAGCTGCTTCAAGCTCATCCTTGGCTGGCTGCATGAGTGGAGAGTGGAAAGCACCACCCACCTTCAGCGGCAGGGCACGCTTTGCTCCGGCTGCCTTCAGTTTCTCGCATGCCTCGTTGATAGCCTCGATGTTTCCTGAGATAACGAGCTGGCCTGGGCAGTTGTAGTTTGCAGGCACTACCACGCAACCTGGCTTGCTTACTTCTGCACAGATTTCTTCGATCTTGTCATCGGCCAGACCTACGATTGCTGCCATTGTCGATGGAGCTGCCTCACATGCCTTCTGCATAGCCATGGCACGGGCGTAAACAAGTTTCAGACCATCTTCGAAGCTCAGTGCTCCAGCTGCTACGAGAGCAGAAAACTCTCCGAGAGAGTGACCTGCAACCATTGATGGCTGGAAAGCGTCGCCCATGCAGAGTGCGCTGATTACGCTGTGGAGGAATACTGCAGGCTGAGTAACCTTGGTCTGCTTCAGTTCCTCGTCTGTTCCGTTGAACATGATGTCGGTGATGCTATAACCGAGAATCTCGTTAGCCTTATCGAAAAGTTCTTTTGCCAATGGATTGTTTTCGTAGAGGTCCTTGCCCATACCTACGAACTGTGCTCCCTGTCCGGGAAATACAAATGCTTTCATTTTTATCTATATGTTTGTTTATAATTAAGCGCTGCAAAGTTACAAGTTTTTTGTCGGATAACAGGCATTTAGTAAACAAAAACGTGCATAATTAGTCTAAAATACCTTTTCCTTGGTAGATTATTGCTGGTTTAACTCGTTGGTGGAATTAATTTAGTGCACACATTAATCCTAATGTCGGTTTGTTATTAAATGGGCACGCTGCTTTCCCAACTGTGGCACGCTGCTTGTCTCGGATGGGCAGAATTGCTGTCAGACAAATGCTCAATAAGTTCATTTTTGTAATTCCATCCATCTGTCGTACTTTTGTTTCCTCCTTGTTATGGAGCGTATAATAATCATGTTTGTCTTTGTCGTTTCATATATTTGTAATACTTTTGCATCCTGCAATCATACCTTTGCCGGTACGTGTTCAGGTATATTTTAAAAGCTGGAAAGATATATTATAGCAATCATTAATTCATTATTAAAATGAGAGAATACAAGACCTACGTTTTTGATTTGGACGGTACGCTGCTAAATACCATCAATGATTTGGCGGCAAGTGTTAACTTCGCATTGAAAGAATATGGAATGCCGCAGCATACGGTTGATGAAGTGAGAAACTTCGTAGGTAATGGAGTGAAGAAACTTATGGAGCGGGCTGTTCCCGATGGACTCGACAACCCATTGTTCGAGGATGCTTATGCCACATTCAAAAAACATTACTTGGAGCATGGACTCGACACCACAAAGCCATATCCGGGTATCGTGGATCTTCTTCGCGAACTGAAAAAGAGAGGAAAGAATATTGCAGTGGTGAGCAATAAATTCTATGATGCCACAGGTGAACTCGTGCGGCATTTCTTTGGAGAATATGTTAAGGTGGCAATCGGTGAGAGGGAGAATATAAGAAAGAAGCCAGCTCCGGACACCGTGCTCGAAGCCTTCCGTCTGCTTGGTGTAGACAAAGAGGAAGCTGTATATATAGGTGACAGTGATGTTGATGTGAACACAGCAAAAAATGTCGGCATTCCATGCATCAGTGTTTTGTGGGGATTCCGTGACAAAGAATTCTTGATAGAGAATGGGGCTACGACATTTGTGGAAACTCCGCAGGAAATATTGTAGTTTCTCATTGACTTGTATTTGTCAACTGGCAGGCATTCTCTTCTTGGGCGATTCCTCTTGTGCGATTTGAGTGGCCGTCCGGCTTGACTTCAAATTTCTTTCAGTTCATCTACTTATATATAATAAAGGTGAAAAAAGTTTTAGTCATTTGGTGGAAAGACGATAATAGATTACTTTTGTCTGTATGAAAAAGATATTGTTTCTGATATTTTCCGCTATCCTTGCCTTGCCTTCGATAGTAATGGCTCAGGAGAATCTTGATGATATGAAGCAGGTGAAACCTAAGGATGTTTTGCAGGCAGATTCATTGGCAAGTCTTGAGATGAACAAAGACTGTATTCTCCCTCAATCGGTAGGGCCGCAGCCATACGCTCGCACAGAATATCTCGATAGAGGCAGACAGGATGCGAATACGTTGAATTTGCCGACTCTCAATATGAAAGGACAAGTGCCGCTCATGACTTACCCTTATGATGGGTGGTGGGGGTTCAACAACTGGACTCTCCATAAAGGTCTCAACGTGAATCTCGGTGCTTCCGTATTCGCAGCCTTTTGCAAAGGAGCCCCCAAGGGAGCAGGCTTCGCACAGGATTTGTCCATGATGTATGCTCTGCCGTTGACCAAACGGCTCACTCTTGCCATTGGCGGATGGGTGAGCAATGCATATTGGGCACACGACAGGTTTACAGATGCCGGTGTCAGCGCAGTTCTCGGATATAAATTTGATGAGCACTGGGAGGCATATGTCTATGGCAGAAAAAGCCTTGTAAACAAACCAATCCCATATCGCTTTTGTACGATGGACGACCTCGGTGACCGTATAGGCGCTGCCGTGAAGTATAATTTCAGTCCGAGTTTCAGCGTTCAGGTGTCTGTTTCTATGGGACAACGGGACTACAGAAATCCATATGGTGGAATGTTCGGTTCAGAACCGGATATGGGATTTGGAGGCATGAGGTGATTTGACTTGTAGTGTGTAGTTTACATTTTAGTGGATTTCACGTGTTTAATCGCAATTTTGTAAATGTGGCAAGGCCTGATTTCCTTTGCTAAAGCATTTTTTATAGTCAAAGTGTTTAAAATATTTTAAATACATCCTCTGTTCCTTTTGTTTCTAAACCATATTTCTTATATTTGCAAAAGAAAATTAAAAGAAGAACGAAATATTATATAGAAATTTATGTTTGAGAATCTAAGTGACAGACTTGAGCGTTCCTTCAAGATACTGAAAGGAGAGGGAAAGATTACAGAGATTAACGTTGCAGAAACGCTCAAAGATGTACGTAGGGCATTGACGGAAGCGGATGTCAATTATAAGGTTGCCAAGACTTTTGTTGACACCGTAAAGAAGAAGGCGATGGGTATGAATGTGCTCACTGCCGTAAAACCAGGACAACTCATGGTGAAGCTCGTTCACGACGAGCTCGCTGAACTTATGGGTGGTGATGCTGCCGAGCTGAAGCTTCAGGGCAGACCGTCTATCATCCTGATGTCTGGTCTTCAAGGTTCCGGTAAGACAACTTTCAGTGGAAAGCTTGCCAATATGCTCAAGAAGAAACAACACAAGAATCCGTTGCTCGTGGCGTGCGACGTTTATCGTCCTGCCGCTATTCAGCAGCTCAAGGTCGTTGCAGAGCAGATCGGTGTTCCTGTGTATTCAGAAGATGGAAACAAGAATGTCGTAGAGATTGCCAACAATGCCATAAAGGAGGCTAAGGCAAAGAGCTACGATGTCGTTATTATAGATACCGCCGGTCGTCTAGCCGTTGATGAAGAGATGATGGACGAGATAGAAAGACTGAAGAATGCCGTCAATCCCGACGAGACACTCTTCGTTGTTGACTCCATGACCGGTCAGGATGCCGTGAATACGGCAAAGACATTCAATGACCGTCTTGATTTTGACGGTGTCGTTCTGACAAAGCTCGATGGTGATACACGCGGTGGTGCGGCATTGAGTATCAGAACGGTTGTGACAAAGCCTATCAAGTTTGTCGGAACTGGTGAGAAGATGGAAGCAATCGATGTTTTCCATCCGTCACGTATGGCTGACCGTATCCTCGGAATGGGAGATATCGTCAGCTTGGTTGAGCGTGCTCAAGAGCAGTTTGATGAAGAGGAGGCAAAACGTCTGCAGAAGAAGATTCAGAAAAACAAGTTCGACTTCAACGATTTCCTCGGACAGATTCAGCAGATCAAGAAGATGGGTAATCTGAAAGACTTGGCTTCGATGATTCCGGGTGTGGGAAAAGCAATCAAGGATGTGGACATCGACGACAATGCTTTCAAGGGTATCGAGGCGATAATCCTCAGTATGACTCCAAAGGAGCGCACTAATCCGGAACTCCTGAATACGAGTCGCCGCCAGCGCATCGCCAAGGGATCTGGAACGAATATCCAGGACGTGAACCGTCTGATAAAGCAGTTCGACCAGACTCGCAAGATGATGAAGATGGTGACTGGCTCGAAGATGACACAGATGATGAACGCCATGAAGCACATGAAGGGCGGAATGCCAGGAATGCCGGGTGGTATGCCTAAGATGTGATAGGCAGGAGTTTTAATTAAGAAATTACAAAACTTACATATATAAGATATGCAGTTGATTGACGGAAAGGCTACAGCGGCGAAAATCAAGGAAGAGATTGCCGCTGAAGTGAAAGATATAATGGCAAAGGGAGGTAAACAGCCTCATCTTGCCGCTATTCTCGTGGGTCACGATGGCGGTAGCGAGACGTATGTAAAGAACAAGGTTCTCGCTTGTGAAGCTTGCGGATTCAAAAGCTCACTGATACGTTTCGAAGAGAATGTGAGCGAGGAGGAACTCCTTGATACAGTGAAGAAACTGAATGACGATGCTGATGTTGACGGTTTTATCGTTCAGCTCCCGCTCCCCAAGCATATTGATGAGCAGAAGGTAATCGAGGCTATCGACTATAGAAAAGATGTTGACGGATTCCATCCAGTCAATGTGGGTAGAATGGCGATAGGTCTGCCTTGCTTCATCTCAGCCACACCGCTCGGCATACTGACATTGCTTCAGCGTTATAATATCGAGACGTCTGGCAAGAAATGTGTTGTTCTCGGCAGAAGCAACATCGTAGGCAAGCCTATGGCACAGTTGATGATGCAGAAGCAGTATGGTGACTCCACGGTGACTGTATGTCACAGCCATTCCAAGACTCTCAAGGAGGAATGTCGCGAGGCTGACATCATAATTGCAGCCATCGGCAGACCGGACTTCGTTACTGCTGATATGGTGAAGGAGGGTGCCGTAGTGATCGATGTCGGTACCACACGTGTGCCGGACGCTACACGCAAGAGCGGATTCCGTCTTAATGGAGACGTGAAGTTCGATGAGGTCTCTCCAAAATGCTCTTTCATCACTCCTGTTCCTGGCGGAGTAGGACCGATGACTATCTGCTCGCTCATGAAAAACACTTTGGCGGCAGGTAAGAAGGAGTATTACAAATGATAATAAGACAGAACAAAATAATTCAATATCATGACGGCAGAAGAATTTTACATGGAAGGAAGGGAGTTTCAGCGTGCTGGAAACTGGCAGGAGGCTATCCGCTGCTATAATGAAGCGATAGCTCTAGATGCAGAATGCGCTGCCGTTGAGGCCAAGAGGATGGTTATGGACATCCTCAACTTCTACAACAAGGATATGTACAACCCATAAACATGAAGTGGGTTTGTGCATTTTCTTGTGACTGACGAAAGAAAAATTTAGACTAAAAGATTTTATAAGCTTAAGGCGATGGACATGAGGAGACGGGTTATCTCCTGTAGTCCTTAACTGTTACCCTTTAATTTAATTTAGAAAAGACATGGGCAAAATCAAAGGATCAATTGTAGTTAACACAGACCGCTGCAAAGGCTGCTCTCTGTGTGTTGTAGCTTGTCCTAAGGATGTCATCGCATTGTCTGACAAACATGTCAATGTGAACGGTTATCCTTATGCCGTGGCTGTACGCCCCGATGATTGTATCGGTTGTGCGTCGTGTGGTATCGTATGTCCTGATGGATGTATCAGTGTTTACAAAAAACGTATGGAGGATTAAGCAATGGCAGAAAAAGAAATTCTTTTAATGAAAGGAAATGAGGCTATCGCTCACGCAGCAATCCGTTGCGGATGTGATGCTTATTTCGGTTATCCTATCACACCTCAGAGTGAGGTGATCGAGACTCTTGCAGAGCTCAAGCCATGGGAGACAACTGGTATGGTAGTTCTCCAGGCTGAGAGTGAGGTGGCATCCATCAACATGGTTTATGGAGCGGCAGGTGCAGGTAAGAAGGTATTCACTTCTTCATCAAGCCCTGGTGTAGCCCTTATGCAGGAGGGAATCTCTTATATGGCAGGTGCTGAGCTTCCAGGTGTATTCATCAACGTGCAGCGTGGTGGTCCTGGTCTGGGAACTATCCAGCCTTCACAGAGTGACTATTTCCAGTCTACTCGTGGTGGTGGTAATGGTGACTATTATGTTATCGTTCTCGCTCCATCTTCAGTTCAGGAGATGGCAGACTTCATGGATCTCGCTTTCACACTTGCATTCAAGTATCGCATGCCAGCGATGATTCTTAGCGACGGTGTTATCGGTCAGATGATGGAGAAGGTGGTATTGCCACCAGTTAAGCCACGTCGTACCGAGGAGGAAATCAAGAAAGAATGTCCTTGGGCTACATTCGGCCGCACACCAGACCGTAAGCCAAACATCATCACTTCTCTTGAGTTGCAGCCAGAGGTCATGGAAATCCGTAACCAGAAGCTTCTCAAGAAGTATGAGCTGGTAAAGGAGAATGAGATTAGATATGAGACTTCACAGTGTGAGGATGCTGACTATCTGTTTGTTGCATTCGGTAGTGCAGCCCGTATCTCAGAGAAGGCAATGGAGCTCGCTCGCGAGGCTGGCTTGAAGGTCGGACTCTTCCGTCCTATCACATTGTGGCCTTTCCCGGAGAAGCAGCTTGAGGCTCTTGCTAAGGGCAAGAAGGGTGTTCTCTCTGTTGAGATCAACGCCGGCCAGATGGTAGAGGATGTACGTCTCGCTACCCACGGCACTGTGCCAGTAGAGCATTTCGGCCGTCTTGGTGGTATCGTTCCAGATCCAGAGGAGATTGTAAACTCTCTGAAAGAGAATATCAAGAGCGGAAGATTTAATGGCTAATCTTTAATTTTGAAACAGCATGAAAGAAGATATAATTGCACCAGAGAATCTGGTATATGAAAAACCGTCGTTGATGAACGACACTCCTATGCACTACTGCCCAGGTTGCTCTCATGGAGTTGTTCATAAGCTCGTTGCAGAGGTTATCGAAGAGATGGGCATGCAGGACAAGGCTGTAGGTGTAAGCCCGGTAGGTTGCTCTGTATTCGCATATCGTTATATTGACATCGACTGGTCTGAGGCTGCTCACGGACGTGCTCCTGCAGTTGCTACTGGTATCAAGCGTTGCTGGCCAGACCGTCTCGTGTTCACATATCAGGGTGATGGCGACTTGGCTTGTATTGGTACAGCTGAGACAATCCACGCACTGAACCGTGGTGAGAACATCACTATCATCTTCATCAACAATGCCATTTATGGTATGACTGGTGGTCAGATGGCTCCTACTACATTGCTCGGACAGAAGACTGTAACTTGTCCTTATGGCCGTACACCGGAGCTTCACGGATACCCATTGAAGATGACAGAAATCGCTGCCACACTTCAGGGTACATGCTATGTTACACGCCAGAGCGTTGACACAGTAGCAGCTATCCGTTCAGCAAAGAAGGCTATCCGCAAGGCTTTCGAGGCTTCTATGCAGGGCAAGGGCTCAAGCCTCGTAGAGATTACAAGTACATGTAACAGTGGTTGGAAACTCTCTCCTGTAAAGGCAAACGAGTGGTTGCGTGAGAAAATGTTCGAATTCTATCCGAAAGGAGACCTTAAAAATACTATAGACGAATGAAAAAAGAAATAATCATATCAGGATTTGGTGGTCAGGGTGTTCTTTCCATGGGTAAGATCTTAGCTTACTCTGGTCTTATGGAAGACAAGGAAGTAACATGGATGCCAGCTTACGGACCAGAGCAGCGTGGTGGTACTGCCAACGTTACTGTAATCGTAAGCGATGAGCGTATTTCATCACCAGTGCTCAGCAAGTATGACATTGCTATTGTACTCAACCAGCCATCACTCGACAAGTTCGAGTCTCGCGTTAAGCCAGGTGGTATCCTCATCTACGAGGGAAATGGTATCATCAACCCCCCAACCCGCACCGACATTGACATCTATCGCATCGATGCTATGGACAAGGCTGCAGAGCTCAAGAATACCAAGGTGTTTAATATGATCGTACTTGGTGGTATGCTCAAGGTTTCTCCTGTGGTTAGTGAGAATGGTGTTGAGAAGGCTCTATTCAAGACTCTTCCTGAGCGTCACCACAAGTTGATTCCTCTGAACATGGAGGCTATCAAGATTGGTGGAGACATCATGCAGAAGCAGTAATATTTCAACTTCTTATATAACAAAATGGGGGTATGTCGTATTTGGCATACCCTCATTTTGTAGTATTTTGAGTTTGCTTGGCTTTTCGTCAAGTAATACTGCTTGTTTGGTTGCTATAGAATATTTGTTTTCTTCTTCCTTAAGCTATACTTTCCGTGCTTGTCAAACACGAGCCAGTATAGCACAGGCAGGATTGTGGCTATGAGAACCATCGAGATTAGTGTGCCGAAGAATATCACAGCACCCATTGGCGACCATAACGTGTTGTTTTCCAACATCATCGGCAATACGCCCACTGAGGCTGCTGCTGATGTGAGGAAGATAGGGCGCATGCGTCGCTCGCCGGCTTGGAAGGCGGCATCGCGTATTGACAGTCCTTTGTCGCGCCGGAGTTCCTCGGCATAGTCGAGCATGATGATACCGTTGCGCACAAGTATTCCCATCAGACTGACAACACCCAATACACATGTCAGGCTGACGTCATATCCCGTGATGAAGAGTCCTATGGCTGCTCCGAAGATGCAGAGCGACATTGAAGAGAGATTTACCAATGCCAGACTGATGCGTTTGAAATGGAAGAGGAGAATGAAGAATATCACCAGTATCGCAACCATCACTCCCGATATCACTTGCGGCATGGTTTCAGCATCTTTTTCCGACATACCTCCTACTTCCCATGTGAGATCCGGGTCGAGTGAGAGTCCGGCAACCTTTGTCTTTAGCTCTTCAGACAGCTTGTTGGCGTTATATCCTCGTAATGGTTCGCCCACGATAGATATTGTGCGGACACCATTACGGCGTATTATGCTGCCGTCATGCCAGTCAGGTGAAATCTTTGCCAACTGCCGTAGCGGTACGCTGGCTGTTCCACCCATTACGGGGATGTATTCATTTGCCAAATCACTGTCGTTTTCCGATTTCAGAACCATTTTCACCGGGTAATCGCCTTCCCAGAGAGTAGACATCGGTAAACCGCTGCCGAAATGAATTGCCAGGTCAGCAGAGAGAATAGTCTTGTTCACACCCAGTCTGTTTGCCTCTGTAGCATCCGGTGTAACCCTTATTCCAGGCTGCGGTTCCTCGTAATTTGTTCGTATCAGGTTTATTCCCTCCACCTCATGCATGCAGGCGGCAATCTGTTTGGCAGCCTTTTTCAGGTCGCTGATACTGTCGCCGCTCACTCTTATCTCGATGGGATAAGAAGCAGAATTATAGTCCATCTGCTTGAAGCGGATATAGCAATTCGGGAAATAGTTGGAATAATGGTCGGCATACTTGTTGAGCACCTCCTCCGTAGCATCATTGCTCACGGTATTTACAATGAACTGTGCGAAGTTTGGTCCGCCAATCTGTGGAGCGTATGTAGTGTGAAAACGTGGCGATCCTTGTCCGATAAACATAGTTACGGCAGTCACTTTAGGGTCTCGTTTCAGAATATTAGCCATGGAGTCGGCTATAATGGATGTCTTTTCAGCTGTCGTACCGTTGGGAAGATAGAATTCCACGGCAAACTGGTTGCGCTCTGCGATAGGCATCATTCGCTGTGGCAGTTTCACGAATATCATGGCTCCAGTGGCAACCAGAGCGGCTCCTATGACAAGCGTGGTGCGTGGAAAGGCAAAACAACGGTTCAGCAACCACGTATATCCCGTTTGCAGATAGTCAAGAGGTTTCTTCTTTGCGTTAGGTTTCGGTGTGCTGGATATGCCTTGGTGTATCACGATATATTGCAGATAAGGAGTAAGCAGCAGTGATACTGTCAGCGAAATGCTCAAGATGATGAACATCGCCCATGGGAACGACTGCACGAAATCGCCCATATCACCGTGCATGGTGAACAGAAACGGGAAAAAGGTCAGTGAGATGCTCAGTGTGGCAGATAGCACCGACATGAAGAATTCTCTCGGGGCTGCTATGGCAGCATGCCATCGAGACATGCCGTGTCCCAGTTTTTCCATGTAGTTGTCAATAATCACTACGGAGTCGTCTACTACCATTCCCAATGTCACTATGAGTGCCGCCAGTGTCACAGTGTTCAGTTCCATGCCGAAGAGATAGAAAATGCCGACCGACGAGAATATGGTAATTGGAATGCTGAGGGCAGAAACCTCAGCCACGCGTCTTGGCATCAGCAGGATGACCACAATGATGACCGAAATGACCGAGATGAGCAGCTCCTGCAGAAAGTTCATCACCGATTCGTTCACCACTTTGCTTTGGTCGGTGATGGTGGCGATATGCACATCCTTTGGCAAGGTCTCCTCAAACTCGTCCAATGCCTTGTGGACATCATTTCCCATCTTCACGATATCGTTTCCTGGTCGCATCTCGATAGACAGGAGCACACATTTGTTGCCATTGCTCTTGATGTATTTCTCCTGTTTCGGGTATTCCCTCGTTATGCGTGCAATGTCTTTGAGTCTCACGATGTTGCCTTTCGGGTCGGAATATACAATCTGTTCCGCTACATCACGCTCGTTGTTGTAGGAGTCGGTGATATGGATAGGCAGAGTTAGATTGCCCATGTCCAGACTTCCGCTTATAGTGGTGAATCCCTGAAGCGCCAGTTCGTTGAGTATCTTGAAGGGTCCGATGCCATATTTCGACAGCTTGTTCTGGTCCAGATAAATGCTTATCTGTTCGTTCTGCAAACCGTATGTCCGGAGGTTGGATATGGCGTCGATGCGTCGGAGCCTGTCTTTCAGGTTGTCTATATAGGTGTTTAGTTCCCGGTAAGTCTTCTGTTTGCTTTCAATCGTTATGAGCAAAGCCGATGTCTCGGCAATATCGTCTACCGCCTGCAATGCGATTACTCCAGAAGGCAGTGAAGACTTGAATGCCTGCAGTCCATGTTTGAACTTGCTCCAGAAAGCATCTTTGTCTTCCACATAGTCGTTCAGTTCCATGAATGCAATCAGCATGCCGTCTTTGCTCTGTGTGTATGTCTTCTTTTTGTTCACCTCTTTATATCCGAAGATGAAATTCTCCAGAGGTTTCGCCACCCGTTCTTCCACCTCTGCCGATGTGGCGCCCGGATATACTGCTACGCATGCACCTTGGCGTACCGTGAACTGCGGCATCTCCTGCTTCGGCATCGTGGCGAGTCCCAGTATTCCCAGGAGCACGAGCATTCCCATAAGCAATATCACGATATTGTGGTTACACATCGCAGCCTCTATGAATGACCGTTTTATCACCCGGTTAGGTTTCCTCGTGAGGCGCGCTTTGATGTGTTCCCGAAGGGCAGTGTCCTTCTTCTTCGCCTTTTTGTCCATGTCCATGTTATTTCCTTTCCGTCATTATCTGTCCATACCCTTGCCGGTGTCCACTCTCATTCCCTCAGACACCTTCTGCTGGCCGTTTACTATAACTTGGTCGCCTGGTTTCAGTCCAGACAGGATTATAATCCCGTCCCCTTCGAAGTCGCCGGTCTCCACACGCTGCTGATGCGCCTTCCCGTCTACTACAGTCCAAACGAATCTAGAATTGTCCACATCCAGTTCTATGCTTTGTGGTGGCACGATGATATGCGCCTGTTCTTTTGTTGCGCCGCCCGTAACGTTGGCGTTGCACACCATGCCGGGGAGAAGACGCCCATGAGTGTTGGCGATACCCACTTTTATGTCATAAGTATGTGATATGGGATTGGCGTCGATGCCCTTTTCCGAAACCGTTCCATAGAATACAGCATTGTCAAGTGCAGCAACCGTCAGTTTCACCTTGTCGCCGATGCGTAGATGAGATATCTCGCTTTCAGGAACAGAAACCTTCGCGTTTACCTGTTCCACATCAGCCAACTTCAGTACGGGTTGTCCTGGCAGGACGTACGTTCCCAAATCCGCATTCTTTGAGGCTATCACTCCGGCAAAAGGAGCCGTGAGTGTGGTGTGCGACAGTTGTTGGCGGGCTATGCTCTCTGCCGCTTTCGCCTGTTCCAGTTTGCTTTCAATATCCACCCATTGCAGTTCGGAAATCGTTCCAGCCTTATGCAGGGGCAGAAATCTCCTATATGCGTCTTCCGCCTGCTTCAGAGCAGTCATCGTACTTTTGTGAGCCTCCCTCACTGTGGTCGGGTTTATGGTGGCGAGCACTTGTCCTTTGCTCACCCTGTCTCCCTCATCCACTCTTATGGAAGTGATGTTGCCGGCAATCTCGAAACTTAGTGTTGACCCTATTTTTTCTTCTATAGTCCCGACATAATCTTTGGTTTCTCCAAGCGCCGTACTGCCCACGGTGATAGTCTCCGTTTTGATTGTCTTCTGCTCCTTCTTTTTCACTTGTTCTGAGCATCCTGTCAGTAATAATCCGCCGACAATGAATGCCGCAAGCCATCCTGTAATTATATTCTTCCTTTTCATTTCGATGCCAATTATTTTTTTTACCTCAAATAATTATATATTATGCAATAATGCAAAGGTATGTTTTTTTAGTTGAAGCAAAGTGTTGTGATAGGATAAAAAAAGTAAAAATAGAAACAAAAGAAGATGACAGTCATGCCTCAATTGGCAGTTGCCGTTTGCAATATGTAGAAAGGCCATTTATTTCCAATCATAGCTTTTGTGTTGTTTTTCATGGCTTCTTTTGCATATCATTGGTTGATATGGAAAAAAAGGTTTATCTTTGCATTATCATTGCAAGATAGTATCATAATCAGTCAAACCATTACACATATTAAGCCATAGAAGGATGGAAATAGAAAAGGACGTTATATTGTTGATGTCGCAAGGAGACAAGAAGGCGTACGAAACTATGTTTCGAAGGTTCTATCCCAAGGTGCATCGTTTTGCCATCATGCTGTTGAAAAATGAGGAAGACGCCAACGATGTATGCCAACTCATTTTCATGAAGGTGTGGAACAAACGAGAAAAGTTTGCCGATATCAGAGATTTCGATTCTTACCTTTTTGTATTGGCGAAATATACTGTAGTCAACTATATCTCTTCAAAACACATATTGCCTATAGATATCGACACTCTTTCAGGCAATTATCCCGACTCTGTTTCGCCACACGAAGATATGGTGGCTAAGGATATCCAGTTGTTCATCGATATGGTGGTAGAGAATATGCCTCAGCAGCGGCAGACCATTTATCGCATGAGCCGGGAGCAGCACTTGAAGAATGAGGAGATAGCTCAGCGTCTGGGTATTCAGAAGAAAACAGTGGAAAACCACCTCAACCTCGCCCTTAAGGAGATAAAGAAATCCCTGTATGTGATGATTTTGTTGCCTTGGCATTGGGTGTAACACCTTTGTAATTTGTCTTAAATAGAAATGAAACTTTTGTTATGGGTAAGAAGATAAGGGATATAATATGTTATTATGCAGGACACGATGTGTCTGATGATATAAAAGAAAGGGTGTTGGAACGTATTTCCGATACCCGTAATTCAGATGAGGCAGATTCTGCCTTTCGCAATTTGTGGAATGAAGCAGATTCCGCCTATATGGATGAGTCAAAGGTGACGGCGGCGTATGAAAGACTCTTCTGTAATGATGAAGCCGTTGTGATGAATGGAAAAGGAAAAACAGGCAAATTGTTCAGTCCTGTAAGGATTGCAGCTGTCCTTCTTCCTTTGGTTATGCTTGTGGTGTTCGGTAAGCTCTATGTCGGCATGAACAACCAGCTCAGAGATGCGAGAAACTTGGCTGTGATCCATGCTAATACTATCGGTGGAGAGGTAAAGCTTCTGGCACTGGCCGATGGTACGGAAGTGAAACTCTGCGAGAGTTCCGTCCTTTTCTATCCGGTTTCTTTCGAGGGGGCTGAAGAGCGCAAGGTCTTCCTTTCGGGAGAGGCGTTTTTTGACATCAAGCATGACGATGCACAGCCATTCCATGTAAGTACTGCATATTTCGAGATAACCGACCTCGGTACGTCTTTTGCCGTTTCGTCGTATGCCAATGGCGATGTGGCTACAGCCACACTGAAGACAGGCAAGATAGAACTGCGCATAGTGGGGCAGGAGGACAATGTATACAGTATGACACCCAACGACCAACTGGTGTATAACGTGAAGACCAAAGCCGTAAATATTAATAAGGTTCCGGCAGGATACGACGGTTTGAGTTGGCGCAACAAGAAGATAGACCTGAACGACGTGACGCTCGAAGAGGCAGCCGTTATAATGAGCAATGTCTACGGAGTGAAGTTCTCGTTCCTCTCCAAACGGCATAAAAGCACAAAGATTACCATTCATTTCAACCAGGGCGAGAGCCTGAATGATGCCATGTCGATAATCCGTAATTTGGTACCAGGGTTGGAATATGAGATTAAAAAAGATGTTGTGTTGATAAAATAGCATATAAACGGTTTAATGACCGTTTTGGTTTAAAGAACACTTATCAAATTTTTGAGGGCATACGTTGCATATTTCTTTACCATGTTTTTATTCGTAAAGTCTGCAGCGTATGCCCTCAAAACTTATCTTGATGACTGATTTTGGGTTAACCCCAATCAGTAATAACAGCATTTTCGGGCTAACTCCTTTGGGGGTATATATCGTCCACAATGAAAAAATACAAAAAAAATAACTTTTTTACTGTTTTCTTTTGGGTGTAAGTCAATTTTCTGTTGTCTTCAATGCGCTATAGACATAATAATTACTAACCTAAAAGATAAAGTATGAATCTAAAACAACTATCAGCATCATGCTTTTGTTTGCTGTTGGCAGGTCAGATGAGCATTTCCGCTCAGAACGTCAGCTTCGGTTCAAACAAGGTGACGCTAAAGTCGGCTTTTGAGAAGATAGAGAGATCTTCCAAGTACAGGATTGGCTACAACTCTTCACAGCTGGATGCCAACCGTTCGGTTACATTGGCCAAGCAGAGCGACAACGTGTTTGCTGTGTTGGACCAGTTGCTCAAAGGCACAAACTGCACTTATGAGATTGATGGCAACTATATCATCATCAAGCCTCAGCAGAAGGTAAAGTCTCAGTCGCATGGAAAGAAAATCAAGGTGCGCGGTGTTGTAAAAGACGAAACCGGTGAGCCTGTCATCGGTGCTACCGTTATGGAGAAAGGTTCTGTCGGCAATGGTGTTATTACCGACCTCGACGGAAACTACACGATTGAGATACCGTCAGACGGTATGTTGGCTGTTTCTTATATCGGCTGCAAGAATCAGGACATCAAGGTGGCAGGACGCGAAGTTATCAATGTGAATTTGGCTGACGACAACAAGTCGCTCGAAGAAGTCGTTGTAGTAGGATATGGTGTGCAGAAAAAGCGCGACGTGTCTACGGCCGTTTCTTCAGTGAAGGCTGATGCTCTCGCCAACAATCCATCTACAGACTTCCGTCAGGCTTTGGCTGGTAAGATGCCTGGTGTTCAGGTAACGGTGCCAAGCGGCGACCCAGAGGGAAGCGTCAGTATCCGTGTGCGAGGTATAAGCACGGTCAATGCCGGTAGCGATCCGCTTTATGTCGTAGATGGAGTGCCTATGGAGCGTGGCTTTGCCAACTTGAACACCAATGATATCGAGTCGGTAGAAGTTCTTAAAGACGCCTCTGCCGCAGCTATCTATGGTAGCCGAGGCTCAAATGGTGTGGTTCTCGTTACAACCAAGAAGGGAACATCCGACAAGCTCTCAGTTTCTTATGATGGCTACGTGGGAGTTCAGAATGTTTCGAAGAAGCTCGACATGATGAATGCTTACGAGTATGCTGCATTTGTAAAGGATGCTCACGACAATGCATATCTGGACAAGAATCCGTATGGAAGTGCAAGCGACCCTAACAGTGCTCGTAAGGAGGGATATATGAAGATTCCGGATTTGCTGGTTCCTTATCTTGAAGGACAGACCGGTCTGACAGACACCGATTGGCAGGATGCCATCTTCCGCAGTGCCGTAACGACAGGCCACAATATCTCTCTTTCTGGCAAGTCGAACAGTATCAACTACTTCGTGTCGGGCAACTACATGAAGAAGGAAGGAATCATCATCGGTTCTGATTTTGAGAAATATGGTGGCCGCTTGAACCTTTCTGGTCAGCACAAGCGTTTGAAATTCGGTGTAAACTTCGCACCTTCATATTCTGTTTCAAACTCCGTAGACGCTTCGGGAGCAAACGGTATCGTGCAGTCAGCATTGATGATGCCTCCGATATTCCCTGTATATAATACAGACGGTACGTATAACTATCAGGGCAACGGTTATCTGCGTCTCGGAACAGACTATCAGATAAACGAGGTGCTGAATCCGGTAGCGATGGCAAGACTGCAGTCGAACGTCACCGACCGCATGTCTGTCACCGGTAAGGTGTTTGCTGAATTGGAGATCATGAAGGGCCTTTCATATAAGTTGTCTATGGGTGGCGACTATTATGGTGCACATAACGACCAGTATCGTCAGTCTGCCCTGCCATTGAAGGGAAAGAACTATTATGACGCACCGTCAAATCCGACAGGATACAGTTCTTCGTCATTCTATTTCAACTGGCTGATTGAGAACCAGCTCACTTATAACACGACTATAAACAAAAAGCATAACATCTCTGCCGTTTTGGTGCAGTCTGCCCAGAAGGAAACCATGAAGTCAGATAACGTGACTGCCACAGACTATCCTAATGATTATATCCAGACCGTGAACGGCGGTACTGTGACGACAGGAGGTTCAGACAAGACACAGTGGTCTATCGCTTCGTATCTTGCTCGTGTACAGTATAACTACGAAGGACGCTACATGCTTTCTGCAGCCATACGTGCCGACGGATCTTCACGTTTCGGCAAGAACAACCGTTGGGGATATTTCCCTTCAGCATCAGCAGCTTGGCGTATCAGCGACGAAGAGTTCTTCAAGAACGTTAAAGCCCTGTCGTTCATCAACGACATGAAAATCCGTGCCAGCTATGGTGTGACAGGTAACTTCCAGATTGGCAACTATGACCATCTTGCCACAATGTCTCTCGACAACTATATCCTCGGCAATGGCTTGGCTTATGGTTACAAACCTGACAATATCAAGCGTGATGATCTGAGCTGGGAGAAGAACCAGATGGTCAATGCCGGTATCGACCTCTTGATGTTCGACGGATATTTAGGCTTCTCGGTAGACTACTACAACACCAATACTTCTAACATGCTGCTTTATGTTCCAGTGCCTCTCCTTACTGGATACAGCACATCGCTGCAGAACCTTGGCAAAGTGAACAACCGTGGTTGGGAAATCGCCCTCACGTCGCAGCATACATTCTCAAACGGATTGGGATATTCATTCAATGTGAACTATGCTAAGAACACCAATGAGGTGAAAGAACTCGGACCTGGCAATGCGCCTATCATCTCTTCGGGTAGTGTGGCACATGCATACTACATCACAGAAGTGGGCAAACCTATCGGTAGCTACTATCTCATGAAATATGACGGCGTGTTCAAGAGCCAGGAAGAGCTGGACAACTATCCACACCTTTCGAACACCAAGGTCGGTGACTTCAAGTTCGTTGATGTGGATGGTGACGGCAAGATTGATCTCGACAAAGACCGCACTATCTGTGGAAACTATATGCCTAAGTTCACTTATGGCTTCGGAGGTAAGCTGTGGTATGCCGGTTTTGATATGGACTTCAACTTCCAGGGCGTTTACGGCAACAAGATCCTGAACCTCAACCGTCGTTACATCGACAATATGGAGGGTAACATTAATGGAACAAAGATAGCCCTCGACCGTTGGCAGAGCGCTGACAATCCAGGAAACGGTTGGGTGAACCGTGCTAACAGAAAGCAGACAGGTAGCAACGGACGTACTTCTACCTGGCATCTGGAGGGAGGATCATACCTCCGTCTGCAGAACCTTTCTATCGGTTACACATTGCCACGCGCTTTCACTCAGAAGTTCAATGTAGAGAAGATGAGAGTATATGTATCAGGACAGAACCTCATCACCATCACAGACTATAGTGGCTACAACCCAGAGGTTAACGCCCGTCCTTCAAAGAACCTTACACCAGGTGAGGACTATGGTACTTATCCTTTGGCAAGAACATATATGTTTGGTTTGAATATTACATTATAAAGAATTACATGACATGAAAAAGATAATATTATTAGCGTCTTTAGCAGCTGCTATGCTCATGACTTCATGCGGAGAGAGCTTCTTTGATCTGGATCCGGCAAGCAAGGTTACTATCGACAAGGTGTATAAGACGGCAAGCGATTATAATGTAGCTGTTGTTGGCTGTTACTCCAAGTTGCAGTCTCAGGTTAATTTCTACAAAGAGTGTTGCGAGTATCGTAGCGACAACATGGAGGTGAAAGCTCCTACAGCCGGTACGCAAGACCGTTACGACATCAATCATTTTGAGGACAAACCTTCAAACAGCATACTCTCAGACTATTGGGCAAACTTCAACAACAATGTATATCGTTGTAACCTCATTCTCGACCAGATTGACGCTGCTCAGTTTGATGAGGCTTTGAAAAAACAATACAAGGGAGAGGCGATGTTCATCAGAGCATTGAATTATTTCAACATGTATCGCATCTGGGGCGGAGTGCCAGCTACTAAGCATGTAGTAAGTGCAGCGGAAGCCCTGAAGATTGCGAGATACAGCGATGAACAAATGTTCGAGCTTATAGCCGGTGATCTGAAGGAAATCGTTGACAACGAGTATCTTCCGGAAAAATATTCTGCAACAAATACAGGCAGAGCCACCGCAGGTGCAGCCAAAGCTTTGCTGGGAAAGGTGTATCTGACATTCCACAAATGGAACGAAGCCAAAGATATTCTTTCACAGCTTATCGGCAAGTATTCTTTGCTGCCGTCAATCGGTCAGGTGTTCGATGTAGAAAACAAGAACAATGCGGAAATCATCTTTGCCGTTCAGTTCAATAAAGACATTGTAGGTGAGGGTCATTCATATTGGTACGACATTACCAACCTGACAGACGAAAGCGGTCAGGCAGACGCCTTGAAGGAGTGTTTTACGGCTGACGACGCCCGTAAGGAGATGATTACTTACGTGAAAGCAGAAAGCAAGGTATATCTGATGACCAAGTTTCTGGATACCAAGAACGTGTCATTCAATCAGGTTGGCAACGACCAGATTCTTCTCCGTTATGCGGATGTTCTTCTGATGTATGCAGAGGCTCTCAACGAAATCGCTTACGATGCCTCGGAGAATTCCGTTGCTTTGGAGCAGCTCAATGCCGTGAGAACCAGAGCGGGACTTTCGGAGCTGACGGCTTCAGATGTTCCATCGCAGGAAAGCTTCAGAAAGGCAATCCTGGATGAGCGCCAGAAGGAATTCCCATACGAGGGACATCGCTGGTTTGACTTGGTGAGAATGGGTTATGCCAAGACAGTATTGGCCCAGAGAGGTTTGAACATAGAAGACTATCAGCTTCTTTTCCCAATCCCTCAGGCAGAGATCGAGAAAGTTGGCAATGCTTCTATTCTGTGGCAGAATCCTGGATATGATAAATAAGTCTTGAATTGCTGCAGGAGGACTATCCCCCTCCGTAAAAAAAACAGTCATTAGACCGTTTGGGGTAAACCGGTAGTTCTCCTGTAGCATAGCAAACAATATGAATAAGAGTTTGATATGAAAGAGATATTTGTACTGTCAATGTTGTGTGTGCTGACCTCTGTCGGTTTCGCACAGCGCAACGTAAAGGAGATTCTTATGGATTTCAACAAGCCGGCAACTGATAATGTACTGGTCGTTTCACACCGTGGCGACTGGCGCAACGCACCGGAAAACTCTCTTCAGGCTTTTCAGAACTGCATCAATATGGGTGTGGATATGGTGGAGCTTGATTTGAAGAAGACGAAAGACGGTGAGTTGGTGCTGATGCACGACAAGAGAATAGACCGCACGATGAACGGTAAGGGTATTGCTGAGGATTTTACTCTCGATTCGCTGAAGTCGCTCAGACTTAAGAATGGAGTGGGCTGTAAGACACGTCATCAGATTCCTACCTTCCGTGAGGTGATGCTGTTGTGTAAGGACAAGATTATGGTGAATGTGGACAAAGGATATGAATACTTTGATGATGCAATGAAGGTTCTTAAGGAGACAGGTACTGTAAACCAGTGTATCATAAAGGCAGAGCTACCATACGAGACTGTAAAGGCGGAGCATGGTGATGTTCTCGACAAGATGATTTTCATGCCTGTTGTCAATCTGTGTAAACCTGGAGCAGAGGAAATCATCGACAGCTATATCAAAAATATGAAGCCAAAGGCATTCGAACTTGTTTTCAAGACCGATAATGCCAACATTCGTCGCCTGATAAAGAAGGTTTGTGATGGTGGAGCGAGAGTATTCATCAACACTCTCTGGCCTGAGTTGTGTGGAGGTCATGATGATGACCGTGCCGTGGAACTCAAACAACCTGAGGAGAGCTGGGGATGGGTTGTAGGTCAGGGAACAAAGCTTATTCAGACCGACCGTCCCGCCTTGCTGCTAGATTATCTGAGATCCAAGAAACTTCATAAGTAAATTGAGATTCACCTAAATCGGTCATCAGGTCGTTTAGGGTGAAACTTCATAATAGGTATCAGTCATATAATGACCAATCGAATCATTGCTTTAGGCTTGTTGTGCATGCTTGCTATGGTGAGTTATGCACAACGCCTTAAAGAAATTCTCTCAGATCTTGACGCTCCAGCCAGTCATTCGGTGTTGGTGGTTGCCCATCGCGGTGATTGGCGCAATGATCCGGAAAACTCTCTGCAGGCATTTCAGAATTGTATCGATATGGGGGTAGATATGGTGGAGCTGGATTTGAAGAAAACACAAGACGGTGTCCTCATCCTTTTGCATGACCGAACATTGGACCTTACAACAACAGGCAAGGGATTGCCGGAGGGCTATACACTTGAAGAAATCAAAAAACTGAGACTGAAAAATGGTGCCGGATGTCCTACCCGCCATCAGATACCGACTCTTCGGGAAGTTATGTTGCTCTGTAAAGACAAGGTCCTTGTGAATATCGACAAAGGGTACGAATATTTCGTTGATGTCCAGAAGGTGCTTGAAGAAACAGGCACATCAGGCCAGTGTGTCGTGAAAGAGCGGCTGCCATACCAGACTGTGAAATCGCAGTATGAGGAAATATTCGAAAAGGTGATATTCATGCCGAAGGCAGACTTGTGCCGTCCTGATGCAGAAAGCATAATCGACAGTTATCTGCAGAATGTGAAGCCTTTGGCTTTTGAAGTAAGGTTCTCACAAGTGGATGATAACGTCATTCGTCTTGTCAATAAACTGAAAGACAATGGAATCAAGATATTTGTCAACGCTTTGTGGCCTGCACAAAATGCCGGCCATGATGACGACAGGGCTGTCGAACTCAATCAGCCTGATGAGAGTTGGGGATGGCTCGTAAGACAGGGCTTCAAACTTATCCAGACTGACCGTCCGGCTTTGCTTCTCGAGTATTTGCGTAAAAACAAACTGCATAGATGATATTTGGACTACCTATTCGTCACTTCATAACCATACAAATCTTCTTGTCAACTTGTCAACTCGTCAACTAATAATACAACTATGTTTAAGAAAATAATAAATTTTTATAAGGTTTCCGATCCGATTCCTGCTAAAGCCTCAACTCCGGAGGAAAATGATAAAAAACTCAAGCGCCTGCAGTGGGCAACATTTCTTTCTGCCACTATCGGTTATGGCACATATTATGTCTGCAGATTGAGTTTGAATGTCATCAAGAAACCGATTGTGGATAATGGCGTGTTCTCCGAAACTGAACTGGGAATCATAGGTTCGGTATTGTTCTTTACCTATGCCATCGGAAAGTTTACCAATGGTTTTCTGGCAGACCGAAGCAACATCAAACGACTTATGTCTACTGGTTTGCTTATCACAGCCCTTGTAAATCTCATTTTGGGTTTCACGCATTCATTTATTCTTTTCGCCGTGTTGTGGGGACTCAGCGGTTGGTTCCAGTCTATGGGAGCAGCTTCCTGTGTGGTAGGATTGTCACGTTGGTTCAGCGACAAGAACCGTGGGACGTTCTACGGATTCTGGAGTGCAAGCCATAATATAGGTGAAGCGATGACCTTCATCTTCGTGGCCTCCATCGTGAGTGCATTCGGATGGCAATATGGCCTAATCGGAGCGGCTCTCGTCGGCTTGGGTGGTGTAGTGCTGCTCTTTGCGTTCTTCCATGACACTCCGTCAAGCAAGGGTGTTACGTTGCCCGGAGTAAAGGTGGAGGAAAAGAAGCAGGATACCGCTTCATATAACAAGGCACAGAGTGCCGTATTGAAGAATCCTCTAATTTGGATATTGGCATTGAGCAGTGCTTTCATGTATATCAGTAGATATGCTGTAAACAGTTGGGGTATCTTCTATCTTGAGAATGAAAAAGGCTACAGCACCATTGATGCAAGTTTCATAATATCCATCAACTCCATATTGGGAATTGTGGGAACGGTTTCTTCAGGATTGGTCTCTGACAAGATCTTCAAGGGCAACAGATATTTGCCTGCGGTAATCTTTGGATTGCTTAATGCTTTGGCGCTTTGTCTGTTTCTTCTCGTTCCTGGTCATAATCTCTGGGTTGATGCCACAGCTATGGTACTCTTTGGTTTGAGTATCGGCGTTTTGCTTTGTTTCCTTGGTGGTCTGATGGCAGTAGACATAGCCCCGAAGAACGCTTCCGGTGCTGCTCTTGGCGTTGTCGGTGTAGCGAGTTATGTAGGAGCTGGCATTCAGGATATCATGAGTGGTCTGCTTATCGAAGGCAACAAGCAGGTCGTGAATGGCGTAGAGACCTACGACTTCACTTATATCAATTACTTCTGGATCGGTGCTGCCCTGATGTCTGTCCTTATGACGCTCATCGTATGGAAGGCAAAGCCAAAAAGTAACTGATGACGTTGCTCTTTCTTGATAGTAATAGGATTTATTAGATAGGTTTATTTTGATTGTCTGTTGTGTAGCGACATATATAGGCGATTAATTCTAAGGATGGAATGATTTCGGTCATTTCCATCATTTTTGTAGTATGTTATTTGTCTGATGCTCTCGCTGCCTCTGAATTTTTAATAATCATTGTGGAGATTATATAATATAAAAGAGGCATTTACTTTCGTAAACACCTCTTGATGAATTTAATTCTTAGTGACTCCGACAGGATTCAAACCTGTAACCTTCTGATCCGTAGTCAGATGCTCTATTCAGTTGAGCTACGGAGCCATATTTCTGAATTGCGAGTGCAAAGGTAGGGATTTTTTTTTAATCTGCAAAATATCCGTGGACTTTTTTTGAAAATCACTTGATTTTTGATTTCTATTTTACATATTCCGCTCTATCTTGTCAGAAATATACTTTTTTGTGATGAAGAAATATGACAATGCTGCAATAATGCTGCTTGTCAACAGGATGTAGTAAATATTGTCTGTTGTAAATTCGCAGACAGGGTTTTGTGGGGCTGCGGTCATCAAGCTTGTGAATAATCCGATGCTTATTCCCAATTCCAGAGTCAGGAAATATGTGCTCAAGGCAGAGCCGCGCTGACAATGGTCTGCAGTCTCGATGAAGCATGAATGATGTACAGACATCAGTATCGTTGCCGCCGCTCCTGATGCCACCATACAGATGAGATGCAGCAAGGGATTTACTGTCAATGCCCTTATTGCCAGAATCAGCGATGCCGCAAGCAGCGCATAGCCTATGGCTGGCAGCATTGTAGTGGTGTGATTTCCGCCACAGAGAGTGAATTTGCATTTCGTGGCCTGTGATTTGCGGAAGAAGATGATGTATATTGCCAATATTGCCAGCAGAATACCAGCTAATATGTCGGCAAACTCTTTCATTTGTCTTATGCAGATGATCACGGTTCCTATTACTATGCCGATGGCGATGTTCGGGATAATGATCGGCAGACTTGACACCACGAAGAAACGGTCGCATGACATTCTCTTCAGGGTTTCTTCCGGGGCCTTGAACGGGAACTTGATGCTAGACATTATATATATCGCTATGAAACAAGATGCCATGGCGGTATACAGCACATTCTGTATGTTGGATTCTATTACCATCAGCAGTCCGATTGATCCTCCGGCAGGAATTGCCGCCAGATGCGTCCATGCCATGATGGTGTTTGCTTTTGTGCGGTGGTCAGAGTCGCAGCAGTCTATTGTCAGCGTGCTGCTGAGAATCATCAGCGACAAACCGAAGAAAGCTCCCATCAACCCCCTTGTCGCGAGGAGGAAGACGGGACTTTCCTGTATTATTCCTTTGAGCAGGAATTCATCCATCAGATACGTCGTTGCCAGAATTGTCAGCGCCATACATGCCGTTGACAATATGCAGACTTTGTTGCGTCTGTATCTCTGGATGAGATATGAACAGAATAAGCCAAAGGCGAATACCGATATTCCCGGCATTCCCGTCCATGATGCTATCTGTGTCTGTGATAGTTCCAGGACAGAAGACAGAATCTCCGGCATTGTCGGAATCAGCATATACATTGCCGCGGCAATGAAAAATGTAGAAGTAGTCAGTTTCCAGAAGTCAGTATGCATTTGGCGTTGTTTTAGTTAATATCAATACGATTCCTCGCTGTTGGGGAAATCGCTGCTCTTCACATCTCTTATGTAGTTGCCTATGGCGTCGGTCATGACGGTGTTGAGGTCGGCATATCTGCGCAGGAATTTAGGACTGAATCCCTTTGTCATTCCGAGCATGTCGTCCACCACGAGAATCTGTCCGTCAGTTCCGTTTCCGGCTCCGATACCGATTGTAGGGATGGTCAGTTCCTTGCTCACCTTTGTGGCAAGACTTGCCGGCACCTTCTCGAATACCACAGAGAAGCATCCTGCTTCCTGGAGCAGCAAAGCGTCAGAAGCGAGTTTCTCAGCCTCAGCCTCCTCTTTTGCACGCACGGCATAAGTTCCGAATTTGTTGATGCTCTGCGGAGTCAGTCCGAGGTGTGCCATAACAGGGATGCCGGCATCCAATATACCCTTCACGGTATCAATGATTTCCACTCCGCCCTCAAGTTTCAGAGCGTCGCATCCGCTTTCCTTCATTATCTTGATGGCGTTTTTCACGCCCTCTTTTCTGTCCACCTGATAGCTTCCGAACGGCATGTCGCATACCACGAGAGCTCTTTTTACTGCTCTTGCCACGGCACTTGCGTGATAGATCATCTGGTCTATCGTAATAGGTAGGGTAGTGCTGTTGCCCACCATCACGTTAGAGGCAGAGTCGCCTATCAGAATACCGTCGATACCGGCACCGTCAACGATACCAGCTGTGGTAAAGTCGTATGACGTCAACATTGAGATTTTCTCTCCACGCTCCTTCATTTCGATGAAACGATGGGTCGTAACCTTTCGGTTGTCGCTTACTAAATAACCTGACATTTTCTTTTCTTGTTTTTTTATTTCTTTAATTGGTTTATACTCATTATTATGTTCATCAGGCATCTTGTCCCAATGATTTCATTATTCCTTCGTAACTCAAGCCAACGTAGTCGTCAACAACGGTGTCTGAGTATGGTTCTATTGCCTCATGGGAGTTTGTCGTTGCAAATCCCACTACGAACATTTTTGCAGCCCTTCCTGATTTCAGTCCGTTGAAGCTGTCCTCCAGAACCACGCATTCGTCAGAAGTCAGTCCGAAACGCTCTGCGGCTTTCAGATAGCAGTCTGGCGACGGTTTGCTCTCGTCGAAGTCTTCTGAAGTGAGAATCTCGTCGAAATACCCCTTGAACTCCGGGTGCTTGGCATACACGTTCTTCATCTTCATCACGTTGGAACTTGTCACGACGGCAGTCTTTACGCCTTTCTCGCGTATGTTCTTTACGAAATCCTCAAAGCCTCTGACATATTCAAACTGCATCTCGTCTTCAAACCTGTCGAGCCTTCTTGTTATCTCCTCCTGCACCGATGGGTCAGGGAAGTATTTGTCGTATATCTCCACAAGGGTCTGCCCCTTGATGAGCTTTTCCATCTCGTGGCTTCCTGGATAGTATTCCTTGAATTGGTTGCCCCAGAATATCGTGTATTGCGGTTCGGTGTCGAACACTACACCGTCAAGGTCGAACAGGGCACCTCTGAACTGTCTTTTATTCATTATTTTTCGATTCATTTTTCTTATAAGTCTGCAAAAGTACTAAAAAATATATTAACACTTGAATTTTGTACGTATAAAATCGCTTTTGTAGGTTTTTCCTTAACTTCCAATGATCATTGTTACGTTAATTGCATCAAATTTCAATTACTTGCAGTCGTATTTTTGCCAGTCGTCTCTACCTTGTCTTTATTCCGGAAACAGCTGACTTTCATTTGTCAACCGAACCGTGAATGAGTGTACTATATAGCACATCAGGTGCTGACTATTTGTAAATTGCGAAATATTGCCGTATGTTCCAAAATTCGCATTTATTATACATAAAGTCGGAAATCTGCACAAATGACAAAAAAATGTGTAGTTTGGCTTTGTTTCAAAAGTCCTTTGATGTATTTTTGCACAAAAATTATAAGTTTATGCAGTTACTTAAAAATTTTAACACCTTAATTAATCGTTTGCAGTCATTGGAAAACAGAAAAAAAGTAGTACTTGTTTGCCCAAATGACTCACATACTGAATACGTGATTAACCGCGCCTTGGAAGAAGGTTTCGTTGATTTCACCCTCGTGCTTGGAGGTACGAGAGCACCGTTCATCGACCGCTTCCTTGCAGACTATCCTGATCATGTTACCGTTCATGAGACAGCCACACCTGACGATGCCGCAGCCTATGCCGTGAAGCTCGTTCACGATGGTGGAGCTGATGTTCTTATGAAGGGTACCCTCAATACCGACAATCTCCTGCGCGCTGTGCTCAACAAGGAATATGGTCTTCTGGAGAAGGGCCATGTGATGACACACGTGACAGTTGTAGAGATACCATCATACGACAAGCTTCTCGTTTTCTCAGATGCTGCCGTTTGCCCACGTCCAACCGACGAGCAGTTCAAGGCTATCCTTGGTTATGTTCTCGGAGTTTGCCGCAGTCTCGGTGCCGAAAGCCCGAAGGTTGCCCTTATCCATTGCACAGAGAAGGTGAGCGAGAAGTTCCCACACACATTGAGCTATGAGTCAATGAAGGAGATGGCACGCAATGGCGAGTATGGCGACTGCTGTGTTGATGGTCCTATGGATGTCAAGACAGCCTGCGATTCAGACAGTGGTGCAATCAAGGGCATCAGCTCTCCTGTAGTAGGAAACGCTGATGCTCTGATTTTCCCGAACATCGAGTCCGGAAATGTATTCTACAAGACTCTCACCTTGTTTGCCAAGGCAGAGACAGCCGGAATGCTTTGCGGAACAACCGCTCCTATCGTAGTGGCTTCAAGAGCCGACAGCGGAGAGTCTAAGTTCAACAGCCTTGCCCTTGCTTGTTTGGCAGACAAGGTTAACAAGTAATCAATATTACAAAACTATACAATATTAATCTTAATGAAAATACTTGCTATCAACCCAGGTTCCACTTCTACCAAGTTGGCTATTTATGAAGATGGAAAACAGGTTTGGGCCGGTGGTGCCCATCACGACCTCAATGAAATCGCTCATTTCCATCAGACGATAGATCAGTATGAGTATCGTAAGGAGTTCATCGTGAAGCGTCTGAAAGACGAGGGTATCGCTATGGATTTCGATGCTGTTATGGGTCGTGGCGGTCTGCTTTGCCCACTCAAGGGTGGAGTTTATGCTGTCAACGAGAAGATGAAGCACGACCTGCTTCATACCAAGCACGACCATGTGTGCAACCTCGGAGCTATCATCGCCGATGAGATTGCCAAGGAGTGTGGTTGTCCTGCTTTCATTGCAGACCCTGTTGTAGTAGACGAGTTCCAGTTGAAGGCCCGCGTTTCCGGTGTTCCTGGCATCAAGCGTGAGTCAATCTTCCATGCTCTCAACCAGAAGGCTGTAGCCCGCCGTTACGCCAAGTCTATCGGCAAGAAATACGAAGAGCTCAATCTTATCGTTGTCCACTTGGGAGGTGGTATCTCAGTAGGTGCCCATCGCAAGGGACTCGTGATTGATGTCAACAACGCCCTCAACGGTGAAGGTCCTATCTCTCCGGAGCGTGCCGGAACAGTTCCTTCAGAGGCTTTGGCTACTTTGTGCTTCAGCGGCAAATATACCCTCAATGAAGTTAAGAAGATGCTCCATGGCAAGGCTGGCCTTGCAGCATATCTTGGTACATCAGATATGATTACCATCGAAGAGAAGGCTATTGAAGGCAAGGAGCCATACAAGACTCTCGTTGCAGCTATGGATTATACCGTGGCAAAGGAGATCGGAGCGATGTTCGTTGCCTTGAAGGGACAATGCGACGCCATTATCCTTACAGGTGGTATAGCATACAGCGATTATTGCGTTGCCGACATCAAGGAGCAGATAGAATATCTTTGTAAGGTAGTCGTTTTGCCGGGAGAGAACGAGATGGAGTCGTTGGCAGAGAATGCTTTCGGAGCATTGACCGGCGAACTTCCTGTTCTGACCTACACAGGCGTTTCTTGCGCAGAGGAGATTCCTGGTATGGCTGAGGCTTAACTGGAGTTTCTTTTCCGTAGATTTTTCATATATTCCGAAATCGGTAATTAAGGCTTGCCGGATTCAGGTACTGAGGATAATGCAAGGTTGATTATTTACAGATTTAGGATAAAAAAATAAAAACAGCTTTCTTCACAGAGAGCTGTTTTTTGATTCAATAGGTATTAGCTTCTAAGGTAAAAAGATTGTATTCAGGATAACTGTTGCAAATTTATAGCGTTTTTGGCTTGTAACAAAATAAATTTATATGTTACATAGCAGGTTTTTAATGTTTCTTGCCGTTTTAACTTACTTTTTGTAAGCATTATGGATTTTCTTTGTCTTAGAGCCTGTCTGAGCCATGTGAAACATCGGTTTGATGCATGTCAAGATGAAAAACGCAACTCAAACGTTATTGCCTGAGTTGCGTTATTCATTGTCAGTTGAGATGAGGCTTATAATTCTATGCCTATCTTTCTCATTACTTCCTGCTCCTTCTGTCCGTAGCTGGTCAGAGCCTGGAAACCAAGAGAGCTGCGTTTCAGGTTGTGCAGGCGATGCAGTTCTTCGTGATACTCTTTGGCAATGATCTCACAGAAGAATATTTTGGAGAACCCAACGTCAGTAAGCGTGTTGCCGGCAGAAAGCATCTTTCCCTCTTCTATGTTTGAAACATCGTCAAGACGGAGGAACTGTTTCCCCTTGTCATCCTCGTATGCTGTAAGCAGAGCGTCATCCTTACGGGCAGGACAGATGAAGATCGGTTTGCTCTGTGCATACATCTTGTATGAACTGCCTCTGCTCTTGTCTGTCAGCTGGTCCATAGGAATCCTGTTCACCTTGCCGTCTTCATATACGACAATCAGACTGCCCTCAAGTTCATCGTCATGAATGGCGAGCGTCAGGATGCCGTCCTCCCATTCCACTTCGTCCAGCATGCACCAGTTTCCGATTGATTGTATGCGCAGATAGCAGGAAGTGTCAATGCCATAGCCGTCAACCCAGTTTTCTGTGATGTTGCTTCTCAGTTCACTTGTGCCGATTATGTCGTCAGGCAATGCCTTTGTCTTGATTTTGACCGTCTGCTCCTTCTTTTCCTCCTCCTCGGCAGTTTCCTGAACATCGTCTTCTTCTTCCGGTTCCGACACTCTTGTGTCGTATTGGGCGAAGTTTCGTTCTTTCATGATGTCTATCAGTTGCGACTGGTCGATGAGATGTGTTGAAGACCCTTCCCGCAGATAGAAATTGTTGTCGAGCCGCAAAGGAATCGGAGTCTTGCTTGCAGCCACCTTGATGGCATATATCCAGTGCTTGCCTGCCTCAGGATGCTCAATGACGACAGAGGCGTTTACCGAATCGCCGAGAGAAGTGCGAATCTGGTTTCTGACATAGAGGTCGAACTTGTCTTTGCTATCTTCAAAGAATTCCAGGTCGTCGGCAAGACCCTTGGCGGTGCCTGTGTCGTAGACACCGAGATAGAGGGTTCCACCGTATGCGTTTACCATGCCGCAGATCACCTTCATGATGTTGAACGTCTGTTGCTTGATATCCGCACGCATATTGTTGTTTGGAGGGAACACGATTGATGTCTTGAACTCTGTGGTCTGGTTCTCTTCTCCGAACGAGTAGATTTGCGGAAGTTCTACGTTCACGTTCAGAACGCCCCTTATCTTGTTTATGATAGCCTTCTGGTGCTCCTGCAGTCCAAAGCCTTCCGCCATGTTGTATGACAGCATCAGACGCGAGAGTTTGCTGAGAATGTTGTCAGGTTCGTTGTCGTTCACCATGCTCCACAGATACGGGTTCTTGTCTTGCTGTCCGAAGCAGTTCACGATTCTCATTTCCGAGAGGCGCTGCTTGAGGATAGGGAACTTTTCAACGATGTCGCCGTAGTCATTGCCCAATGCTTCAAGTTCCTCGTCGTTTATCTTGCCATTCTCGCCATAGTCTTCCAGTATGCTGAGGAAGTGCTGCCTTTGTTCCAGATATTGCATCATCGCCTTGTCGTTGATCATCTTTGACAGGATGTGGGCTATCGACAGGAACGCATAGGCACGGATATTGTCGGTTTCTAACACCGCCTTATGGTCGAAGATGTTGATGATTTCTTTCATGTAGTCCAGTTCGAAGATGTCTTCAGATGCCGCCATCGCTTCTTCTTCCAGTTCTTCCTCAGTTTCCTCGTATAGCTCATCCTTGTACTCATGAAGCACGCTTTCTGCTGCCTCTTTGATGACAACCGCCTTTTCTCCAATACCGGTTATTTCTCCCTGTATTGCGTTTGGACGGGAAGCGTCAGTCACACGAACACTTACCGTGTCGCCGATGTTTAACTGGGCGAACTCATCAGAGGGATGTATGAAGATGCCATAGCCGTATTCTGTAACACCACAGAAGATATCATTCTTTGGATCGTAGTAGAATATGGTGCAGTCGGACTCTTCGCCGAAACTAACCTGGTCTTTGATTAGCCCGTCAATGAATGACACGGCGTCAAACATATAGGTGCGCACCTCGTCGTTTGGGCTGCCAACGGAATTCACCCTTGCCTTGAACAGGATAGGCTTGCCGTCGATGTAGAAAGAATCGATGTCCAGTTGTGGGTCGTAATGGAACAGACCGATGGAGCCTCCTTTCTGGTATGTGTCAATCCAGCCCTCGCCCTCATATTGGTCATCCTCAATTCTGCAGTAAAACCTGTTTTGGTGGTACTCGTCCTTCCAGAGCACTCTGATGGTGACAGTTGTGCCCACCTCTGGGGCAATCTTGCGTTGGGGGTGTATGGATGGCGTCTTCTTCTCCTCAAAAAGGGCGTTTTCAACTTTCTTCCAATAGTCTTTCCACATTCTTACCTTTGCCTTCTTTCCGATAGAGTATTTGCCGGGTTGGTCAAGGAATATCTGCAGGTTGAACCATCCAGGGAAATCCTGCGGGAGTATGTTCTTCTCTTTTGAGGCAGAAGAAGACCTCGCTATTGTTATGCTGTCGGCACTTACGGTGAAGCGCACGTTGTGAGCCTCGTATGAGCGTGTGAGGAAGGTAGTGCTGCTTGCCTTGGTTGCCGCCATCTGGTATGCCAGAAGTTCCGTCTGTCTGAAATCCCTGCCCCATGAGAAGTCTTTCATCTTGTCTTCAGACACCACAAGGGTGGTGAAAGCCCTGTCTGCAAGCTGTTCGGCGAGGTTGTGGGTGTGGTCGTTGTCGCCAAGCACATTTCTGCTCCTTGTGAATGACAGATAGTGGAACAGCAGCGAACGGTATAATGCCACGTTTATGTCCTTGCCGTTGGTCATCAGGAGCAGATAGCATATAGAACGCACCATGCGGCTCAGCAGCAAGTTGTTCTGCTCGTTGTCGATTACTGCCTCGCGGTTTGTCTTCTCCATATTAGACATGACATAGAACTGAAGGAAGCTGGAGAAGGCATCGTTGAATGATGCCGTTTTCCATTCTTTTGCCTTTTCTGCGAGCAGGTCAAGGATGGCGTCGATCTTCTCTTCCAGAAGTTCCGGTTGGAGTGAGAACATGGCAATCAGCAGCCGCATCCTTTTGTGTGGGTGGTAAATATATCCTGAATTGCGGATTTTCCTGAGTATCAGGTCTGTCTCTTCGCTGCATTTGTCTTTGCTGATCAGCGACAGGCATTCAAGGTAAGTTTCAGACATCGTCACCCTGTCGGCAATCCATGTCTGGAAATTTTCCCTGTCCGACTCGTTGAACTGATGCAGATAATCGGAATCTTCAAGCAGATACAGGCAAATTCTGTGGTAGCATGAGAGTAGAATTTCTTTGTTTTTATTTGAAAGGTTCGGCCATTGTTCCACTTCCACGATGGCTGTTATCGCCTTTATCACCCATTCCGGATTGCCTTGTTCATAATATTCCCTTGCCTCTTCAAATCCGGGATTGGTCGCAAAACTGTATAGAAGAAACCTTTGACACCTTTCTTCGATGCCGCTTTTCCTCAGCAGTTCCTTGGGGCTTATGCAGTTTACAATAACGTCCTTTTTAGTGTTTTCAAGTATCAGAATCATCTTGTTCAGGCTTGGCCTTGACACCATACATCTGATTTTCTGGTTTGGCACTAAGAATGTGTTCTTTTCACATTTTATTCTGAAGGGCACACCATTGTAATCCCTTATGTCATAATACCTGAACTCGTTATTCGGATTATAGGCTTCCTTGTTTACAATGAATGGGTAAATCTTTCCAGATATATAAATGTCTTCGAACATCCGGGCGAAGTTTTGCACGAATACGATGTTGTCGCCGTGTATGTCTTTAACCATACATGGCAATTCCTCCATTTGCAAAACTTTTTTGTCGGATTTCTGGAAATCGAACATTCGGATTGCATACTCCCTGTTGTTGGCGTTTACGATGAAGAAAGTGTTGTTGCCTTCTTCCCTTAAGGCTTTGATGGGCAGCGTGTAGAATTTGCCCTTTTGAAATGTCTGAACTGTCATTGTTGTTTGATTTAATGGTTATTGCTTATTATTGAAATTTTAGGTTGTGCTCCAATCTCGATGAAGCTAAAATCCGCTTTCCTTGTCTTGGGATTTGGGACAATGCAAATTTACGGATTTTATCATTAACTTGGTTCGGTTGTGGAAGAAAAATACGGATGAGGTCTTGACGTGTTTCCTTTAAGCGGTCATTTCAATTGTTTATTTTGTTGCATCATACATAGACAAGTAAGCGGAGGATGGGGTGATGTGGAGTCACCTCATCCTTTTGCCTTTTATTGCCTATGCTATTTTTCTGGTTCATCCGTTAAATGCGTGGATATGCGCCCCGAAGGGGCATAAGCCCATAGCCCAGGGCATCGCCCTGGGTGTCTATTGGGTTTTTACATGCGCCCTGTTAAGGGCAAAAGCATAGAATAGAAGGTTGTTGCGCTTCTTGCTCTGGCAAGCGGCAAAGCCGAGTCCAGGGCGCGTTGCTCTATAGCTACGATACCCAATGCGTTCTTGCTTAGGCAAGCGGCAGAGCCGAGCGGCCTGGGACTATGTGCTTGCTGGGCTTTTAGCCCTTTCAGCCCTTTCAGACATTCTATATCTCATCTATGCATTTAACGGATGACCCATTTTTCTTCCCTATTTTCCCAAAGACTTGAACATCTTGGTGATGCACTTTTTCTTCTGTTCCATGTTTGGGTGAACATAGAGATTAAGGGTTGTTGTGATGTTGGCATGACCGAGCAGTACGCTTACGGTCTTGTAGTCGCAGTTGCTTTCAATGCAGCGTGTGGCAAAGCTGTGGCGCAGTCCGTGATATTTTAGTCGAGGAATGTCAAGATGCGCCATCAACCGATGATAATAGTTGCGATAGGTGCGAGGTTCGGTTGGTTTCTCCTCATTGGTCAGCACATAGAAGTCTGTATTTACCACCTTTTTCAGTGGTTTCACTATCGCCAGCAGTTCCTTGTTCATCGGTATCTCACGGCATGAGTTCTTGGTCTTGGGTGTGTTGATGACCAACTCCGTGTGCTTGCGTTCGCCCTCCACAATGTAGATGCGTTCAATGGTGCGGTTCACGATGATAGTGCCGTTGTCGGTGTTGATGTCCGACCATTTCAGACCGCAAATCTCACCGATACGCAAGCCTGTGGTCAGACTGATATAGATACCAAGGTTGCGGAATGTGAAGTTCTGTTTGATGAAATCGAGGATCTTTTTGTGGTGTGCCACCGTCAGCACCTCTATTTCCTTATTAGTCTCTGTCGTAGGGTACTTGATGTCCCACTCGCAATAGTTCATCCATTCGTTCTTTACTCCGAACTTCATCACCATTTTTAGGACAATCAAGATGTCTTTCACCGTTTTGATGCTGAGTCCGCCATTGAGTTTCTGCAAAACGAACTCCTGCACAAGTTTCTCACTCAGAGCCTCACAATCGCCAAATGATGGCAGAATGTGATTCTCCAAAACTAACGCATAAGCAGCGTATGTAGACTGCTTTACGTAGCGTTGCTTGTCACTTTTCCAAGCCAACGCAATTTCTCTAATTGTTTTTGTTGTCATTGTAATCCTTAATTTTGAAGGTGTACATAATAATTAGAGAAAATAGACCTCTGATGTCCCAAATCTCAGATTTAAGGAGTTTCAGGGAGAGTGGGTAAAAACAAAATTTGGTGATATTGCAACAGGTTTTGACTATGGCATGAACACTGCTGCAAAAAACTATGATGGTGTAAACAAATATATTCGTATCACGGATATAGACGAAGCATCATCCACTTACACAGATAAGGACATCGTTTCTCCAGATGGGATTTTGACAGATAACTATCTTGTGAATAATCGTGATATATTGTTGGCAAGAACAGGAGCGAGTACTGGCAAATCTTACTTGTATTTTTTTTATCGTAATTATGGCTATTGCCATTTCGCTTACAAAGATAACTGATTTTTACGAGAAAACACAACTACAGGGTTGTTCTTTTTCTGCGTAAATGAGACAAAATTGTGCAATTGACTTGCTTTTTGTGGCGAACAGAATCAGGATAATGTTGTCTTCCTTCCGTATGGTTTTCTCGCGCGCACACGTATAAGTTTCTTCAGCCTAAAGTGTCAAAGTATCATTCCGGGGGCATCAGCTTTCATAAGTCCTTGAACACAAGGATTATATGGAAATGATACTTTTCTGAATAATTTACAGAAAAGTATCATAAAAGTATCACAAAAGTGTCATTGTATGGAAATTATTTCGTATATTTGCAGTGCTAATGCGATAAGATATAGATACAGGATATTCACGGTTTAATGACCGTTTTTATTTTTAATACAGATTTTGCAAGTTGAAAACTTGCGTCATTAATTCATTAATTATTTCAACCATGAAAAACATTAAGATTCTTGAACAAGCCTTTAAAGAAGGCAAGACTCCAAAGGGAATCGTTTATTGCTTCCTGGAGCAGTGTGAGAAGAAGACGGAGTGTCTCCGTTATCAGTGTACCAAATGCAAGAACCGGGCAATCAGGCTGGACTATGCTATGTTTCCTGACGTTTTGGCTGATGGAGAGTGCAAGTGGTTCGTTCCTCTGCGTGTGGTGAAAATGGCATGGGGATTCGATTCGCTCTTCTTCGATGTCAAGGTGCGTGATGCCCAATCCCTGCGCGAGACGATGAAGGAATATCTCGGCAGCGACAGCCAGTATTACCGCTATAAGCTCGGTCAGCTCAAACTCAATCCCAACCAGCAGGCTCATATCAAGAAGCTCTTTGCTGAATATGGATACGAAAACGTGGACTTTGACAATTATTCCACAGAGATAGATTTCCATAACAGATGATTCCGGATTTCCCCCACACCGTGGGGAATGAAACCCCACATTGGGGGGAATCGTTCCCCACGCCGTGGGGGGGGATTTCAGGATGCTTTAATGACCGATTCGGGTTAAGCCCTAATGACCGATTCGGGTTAAAGTGTATAACTCAAGTAAAAACAAATTTTTGAAAAATACTATGAAGATAACAATTCGACATACGGATAATAAAAACAAGATGGTGATGAGCCACTGTTCGATAGACCGCTTGCTGTCACGCATGACAACCGATGATTCCCGTCGTACGGTGATGCGCTTCAGAGAGGTGGCGCCATATAGAGACCGCAAAATTCATAATTACGACGATATGCCACAGTGGAGACATGTATATCCCGGAGCGGAACTGAAGCGGGATGACAATGACAATATGGTGATGAAATGCTGCAACGGGATAATCACCTTGCAGTTTGGAGATGTCACAGACCGCGATGCTATAGAGAAAGTGAAGCGTGCCGTAGCTTTCGTCCCGTCCACTATGGCAGCCTTTCAGGGAGCCGATGGCATGAGCGTGGTGGTGCTGGTGAGATATGTTGGGGCAGACGGCACGTTGCCTTCTGTAGAAGAAGAGGCAGACCGCCAGTATCGTATTGCCCACCAACGCATACTGCCGATATACAGGGCAGTGGTGAACGTGCCGTTGCGCGGCGGCGAACCGTCTCTCTTCGACAGTTTTCTCATGACCGTGGATGCAGAGCCATACTACAATCCCGATGCCGTGGCATTGCGTATCGACGACAGTAGCGGAGTGCAGCCCATGTCGTCGCCCGTTTCGTTGGGCGATATTGAAGATGAACCCTGGGCGGACGACAATGAGGAAGCGCAGAAAGAAGACAATGGCGTGCGAGTGAATATCGTTAGGATGATGAGGCTGCTGCGTAGCCGTTATGATTTCCGCTATAATGTGGTGATGAAATACGTGGAATACCAGTCAAAGGAAAAGCCATGGTATGGCTATATGCCGGTGGAGCCGAGGGTGCAGAAGCGTATGACTCTCGAAGTGCAGTTGGCGGATATCCGTGTCAGCATCAAGGATGTGCGTAATTTTCTGGAGTCGGACTATATACAGAATTATGACCCGATAAGCGACTTCCTGCAGGAGTGTAACGGCAAGTGGGACGGCAAAGACCATATCCGTGAGCTGGCACGCACCGTACCTACATCCAATCCGCATTGGGAAGACTGGTTCTACACTTGGTTTCTCGCTATGGTGAGCCAGTGGCAGGGCACCACCTTCCGCCAGTATGGCAACTCCGTGGCGCCGCTGTTGATTTCCCGGCAGGGATACAACAAGAGCACCTTCTGCCGCCGCCTTCTGCCGCCGGAACTTCAGTGGGGCTACAACGACAACCTCATACTCTCTGAGAAACGTCAGGTGTATCAGGCAATGTCGCAGTTTCTGCTTGTCAATCTCGACGAGTTCAATCAGATTTCACCCACTGTGCAGCAGGGGTTCCTGAAGAACCTCATACAGTTGCCTACGCTGAAGATAAAGCGTCCCTATGGCAGTCATGTGGAGGAGTTTCCGCGCCTCGCCTCGTTTATAGCCACGAGCAATCTCACGGATATCCTTGCCGACCCGTCGGGCAACAGACGCTTTATCGGAATAGAGCTCACCGGACCCATAGATGTGAGCGTCCGCCCCAACTACCGCCAGCTCTATGCCCAGGCGTTGGCGGCATTGAGGGATGGCGAGAAGAGCTATTTCGATTCCGAACAGGTGCGCCTCATCATGCATAGCAACTGTGAGTTCGAGGTCATGTCGCCCACCGACCAGTATTTCAACATCTATTATGAGATTGTTGACGACGAGAATGTAGGCGAGTGGCTCACGGCAGCAGAGATCTTCTATTTCCTGAAGCAGACCGTAGGGTCGTCGCTGAAGGTGAATTCGCTGATGGGATTCGGCAGACGCCTCGCCAACATGGCAGATATCCGTCGCAAGCGTTTTGCTTCAGGAATGAAGTATCTGGTGAGAAAAAGAACCTGATTTCGTCCCGATGATGATACTTCATACCCGTTTGTGATACTTTTATGCTACTTTTCTGTAAGGAAAACAGAAAAGTAGCATTCTCTCAATATGTTGATAACGAGACAGTTACGCCCATTTCGATACCCCAAAATGATACTTTGACACTTCCGGGCAGGAAAATGAATCCACGATATGTGCGGTTTTGCTTCGGCACGAAATTTGCTGATGACTTATAAAAGATTAATTTAGAGGAAAGGAGTTGACAATATGGCATTTATTGATTATTACAAGATACTTGGTGTGGACAAGACCATACCGCAGAAGGATGTGAAGAAGGCTTATCTGAAGAGAGCCAAGCAGTTTCATCCCGACCTTCACCCTAATGACCCCAAGGCAAAGGCAAAGTTCCAGGCGCTGAACGAGGCATACGAGGTGATAAACGATCCGGAGAAACGAAGGAAATACGACCAGTACGGTGAGCACTGGAAGGAGGCGGAAGCCTTCGGACGGGGCGCCGGACGAGGAGGAGCCGGTGGTGGTTTCTATGATGGCGAGGATGTACCATTCAGCGGTTTCGATTTCTCAGGTTTCGGTTCCGGTACGGGCGGCTTCTCCAGTTTCTTCCAGAACCTCTTCGGAGGTGGTGGCGGAATGGGCGGCGGCAGAGGCAGCAGGATGCGCCAGAACTCGGGAGAGATGCAGGCAACGGTGAACATCGACCTTTATACCGCATTGCTCGGCGGAGAGGTGATGCTGCAGCTCGGCAACGGTTCGAAGATAAAGCTGAAGGTAAAACCGGAGACCCAGAACGGTACCAAGGTGCGTTTGCGTGGCAAGGGCTATGACCGTGGCGACGGAACGATAGGCGACATGATAATCACCTATAACGTGAAGTTGCCTACGAATCTCACGGAGCGGCAGAAGGAGCTGTTGCAGCAGATGAGGCAGGGTTGATGCTGATTGCCCTGATGTTCCACCAGATGGTTGTCTCAAAGAAACATAATAGGATAGATAAATAAAAAAGACAAAGCGGCAAGCATGTGGATTGATTCCCATTGCTTGTCGCTTTGCTTTTATTGTTTCCGTCAAATGTCTTTCAGTGGCATTTGCAGAGATATCTGTCAAGTCCAAATCGGTCATTCCAAGTAGGCTCTAATGACCGATGGGGGATGATTAGAATTCGCTCGTGAAGTGGAACTTGATATTCTTGAAGTCCTCCTGTGCCATAGACAACACATAGCCGGAGTCGGCAAGGAAGACATCGCGGCCATCCTTGTCTTTCGCCATATACTGATATTTGCGCTTTTTGAAGTTCTCCAGTTCTTCCTCGTCGTCGCTCTCTATCCAGCATGCCTTATACAGGTGTACCGGTTCCCAACGGCATTTGGCGTTGTATTCGTTCTCCAGACGATATTGTATCACCTCAAACTGCAGCTGACCGACAGTACCGATGATCTTGCGGCCATTGAACTGGTTTATGAACATCTGTGCCACACCCTCGTCCATAAGCTGGTCGATACCCTTGTTGAGCTGTTTGCTCTTCATAGGGTCGTCGTTCTCGATGTATTTGAACATCTCAGGAGAGAATGAAGGAAGACCGCGGAAGTGCAGCTGTTCGCCATCCGTCAGCGTGTCGCCAATCTTGAATATGCCATTGTCTGGCAGTCCGACGATGTCGCCAGGATAAGCCTCCTCGATGGTGCTCTTGCGCTGAGCCATGAATTGGGTGGGGGAGGAGAAACGTACCGTCTTGCCCATTCTCACGTGGAGATAAGGTTTGTTGCGTTCGAACTTTCCGCTGCACACCTTGCAGAATGCGATGCAGGAGCGGTGGTTAGGGTCGATGTTTGCCGTTATCTTGAAGATGAAACCGGTGAACTTCTTCTCTTCCGGCTCTACTATTCTCTCCACAGCCTTTGTGGGGCGTGGACTTGGAGCAATCTCCACGAAGCAGTTGAGCAGTTCCTGAACACCGAAGTTGTTGAGGGCCGATCCGAAGAATACCGGGGCTACCATGCCCTTACGATAGTCCTCCACGTTGAACTCAGGGTAGACACCCTCCACCAGTTCCAGGTCTTCGCGCAGTTTCCCGGCGTCCTGTTCTCCGACATGCTTGTCGAGCTCTTCGCTGTTGATGTCAACCTCTACTTTCTCCGTAACGCGCTGTTTGTCAGGCGTGAAAAGATCGAGCTTGTTCTCGTAGATATTATAGACACCTTTGAACTTCACACCCTGGTTGATAGGCCATGACAGAGGGCGCACCTTTATTTCCAGTTCATCTTCCAGTTCGTCGAGAAGGTCGAATGGGTCGCGTCCCTCGCGGTCCATCTTGTTGATGAAGATTATCACCGGTGTATTGCGCATACGGCAGACGCTCATGAGTTTTCTCGTCTGCGTCTCCACACCCTTGGCGCTGTCCACTACGATGATTGCGGAGTCAACGGCAGTCAATGTGCGGTAAGTGTCCTCGGCAAAGTCCTGGTGACCAGGGGTGTCGAGGATGTTCACCTTGTAGTCTTTGTAGTCGAACTCCATAACGGAGGTAGACACGGAGATACCACGCTGCTTCTCGATGTCCATCCAGTCGGAAGTTGCGGTCTTGCGGATTTTGTTGCTTTTCACGGCACCAGCCACCTGTATCTGTCCTCCGAAGAGGAGAAATTTCTCCGTCAGCGTTGTCTTACCGGCGTCAGGATGGGATATGATGGCGAAGGTTCGCCTTCTTTCTATTTCGTTAGCCATATTCTTTGTTGAAGAGTGATGAATGGATGAAAGACGATATTGGGATTTTTCATTGTCTTTTCATTATTCATCCAGCATTATAAATGTATATAGTTAATATTATCTTACTTTTTTCAATGCACCCATATTTTCCATACATGCCATGAGACTGTCAACCCAATATGGGATTTTTATTCCGAAGGTGTTCTTCACCTTTGTCTTGTCGAACACGCTGTAGGCAGGACGTGTCACCGGACTTGGGAATTCGCTGCTGTGGCATGGCTGAATGTCGCAGCCGTTGTTGCCTGCCAGTCTTGCTATCTGTATGGTGAAGTCGTACCAGCTGCATACTCCCTCGTTGGAGAAATGGTAGATGCCATAGTTGTTTTCATACAACTTGTTGTCGATGATATGACCTATCAGCTTGGCAAGGTCTAAGGCGTAGGTCGGAGTGCCGCATTGGTCGAACACCACTTTCAACTGAGGCTTCGTGGCGGTGAGGTTGAGCATCGTTTTCACGAAGTTCTTTCCGAACTCAGAGTATAGCCATGCCGTGCGCAGTATGATATGCTTCACTCCGGTGGCGATGATCTTCTGTTCGCCGTGCAGCTTGGTCAGTCCGTAGACACCGGTTGGAGTTCCTTTCTGGTCCTCCTTGCAAGGAGTGTTGTATGGGTCGGCGCCGAACACATAGTCGGTGCTGATATGTATCAGCAGTCCGTCAACCTCCTTCATTGCCTTGGCGAGATTTTCCGGAGCTGTCGCGTTTAGCGTTTCCACGATATCGCCAGCGGTTTCCGCAGCGTCAACATTTGTCCATGCGGCACAGTTTATGATGCATTTGATGTCGTTCTCGCTCACCATCTTTCTGATGTCGTCGATTGATGTTATGTCGAGATACGTGTATCCATCGCATACGTCGGTGAAGATGTATTTGTCTTCGCTCCCTTTTGCCACGATTTGCATTTCGTTGCCGAGCTGACCACCGGCGCCGGTTACCAATATGTTCATGATTGTTTGTTTTTTGTTGCTGATGAGTCGTTGAGGATGTGTGAACCTCTTATGTTGTCGATGGTGCAAACCGTCGGAGAAATTCTTATTCCAGTTCCAGTTCGCCCTTCTTGTCCTGAAGGTAATAGTCGGAGAGCATGCCGATGAAGGTCGTTATTTCCTTTATGGCATGTTCCGTGTCAGGGCTGACGGGCTTCTTCTGCAGTCGGAGCATCATTACTCCGTATAGGGCATTGAAGCATGTCTCTATCTCGTCCTCATCCTTGGCGCCACGTTTGCGCAGTTCAACGATGAAGGGCAATACCCTGTAATACTCGCTGTTATAGAAAGGAAATTTTGGTGAGGCAAGAAGCGTGCTGCTCAGTTCGGACAACTGCTGTATCACGATCTTGTTGATCTGCAGATGTCCTTTCTCCCGGCAGCCCTCGGTGTTCATCATCGTGATGAGATTGCCATACCAGTCTGTCATTTCCTCTTTCTGTTCCTCGGTATAGTCGAAGCGGTCTATATACTCGTGCTTTATCCTCGACAGCGAGCATCCGTATGCCCTTATGATATCTTCTATCTGCCACATATATAGCAGATATTCAGCTATGCTCTTCTTTCTTAATTCCTGAGATATGAACATATATTTATCAAGTTATTGAATGTTGTCAATAGTTTATCGTTGGCAGGGTGTAAAGGTTGAACACCGTGCCGATGAGGACGATGATAGACATCACTATGACGATGCTGCCCACCACCTTGTTGATTATCTGAATGCCGTTGGTGTCGAAAACCGCACGGATCTTATCTACGAGCCATGTCAATCCATACCACCACAGCATCGCACCGCCGATAATGCCGATATATCCGGCACACATCTCGACTGGATGGTTGGGGATTATGAATGCAAACTGGGCGAAGAGTCCCATCATGAGCATTATGATGAGAGGATTGGAGAATGTGACGAGGAATGCCGTGATGCAGTTGTGGATGAGAGAGCCCTTGGTGCCACGGTTGCTTACGTGAACTTTCTTCATCGGGTTGCTTCTGAACGAATAGATTCCGAATATCATGAGGATGATACTTGCAGAAATCTGCAATATGTACCGATAGTGGGAATTGCTGATGAAGTCCATGACGAAAGACATTCCAAGACCCGTTATAAGGGCGTATATGAAATCGCTGACACAGGCGCCGATGCCTGTCACGAAACCGAACCATCTGCCTTTGTTGAGTGTGCGCTGAACGCAAAGCACTCCTACCGGGCCCATCGGGGCTGATACAAGAATACCTATTGCAACTCCTTTTAGGAGTAAATCTAATATGTTTATATGAAATGGAAATGGCATAGTGGGTGCAAAGTTCCGCAATTTTCACGAAAAATACAAATTTTGTAACATAAACTTTCCAAACGTCAGTTAATTTGAATGCTAAGATGATGTATATCATTGATTTAGATTATTGAAGAGCGTTGATTGGGAAAAAAACTTTTTTAGAGGTTGGCGTTTATGGCGAATTCAATTATCTTTGCAGAAAATAAGCTTCGGCTCGGGATAAGAAATGAATGTCTTCATTTCATTCTCCTCTCGCCTTGCATTATTTTTGCAGAAAATAAGCTTCGGCTCGGGATAAGAAATGAATGTCTTCATTTCATTC
>ERZ780141.99-NODE-99-length-67692-cov-13.866449_pt1 | contig 67692 bp, 52 predicted proteins | sample MGYA00433080_ERZ780141 | MGnify/ENA primary metagenome ERZ780141 (study PRJEB29588, sample SAMEA2154047) | human gut metagenome | biome: human gut; feature: human-associated habitat; material: faeces | place: Denmark | collected 2008/2010 ... | reverse complement strand
ATAGAATCTATAAGATCTTTGGATAACTTAAACACGGAACTTTGCAGGTGAGCCCTCAAATTCTTTCTTCATCTGAGGCTCACAAGCCTATTATGGGTTTTCTCTACAGTGTTTCCAGGACACCTAATGGCGAATTCTGGCCGTTGTATTTAGGTCCGAACTCTATCGGACGTTCCATGACATGTTCAGTCAACTTGTCAGAAGCGACAGTTTCTGAGAATCATGCGCAGATCGTGGTGCGAGAAATGCAGAATCCGGATGGGATTTTGGTATTCATACAAGATACTCAGTCTACATGTGGTACTACTTTGAATGGAAGTACTCTTGGTTTTAATCCTGTGGAATGTCACAATGGTGATATCATCAAGGTCGGAGAGCATTATGAATTTTATTTGATGCTTATAGATGTAAAGACTATTGGCTTGGCTCCGAGTCCGGACTTTGTCCCGGTCGATAAACCGGCTACGACAGCAGCATTCCCCGCTCCATCTCAGAATCCAGGACAGTTTGGACCATTTGGACAACAGCGTCAGCAGATGCCGCAGCAGACAAGGGCTGATTCAACGATATCCAATAATGGTGGAACAATGATTATCGGACCAGGGCAATCATTCTGATAGCAGATGGAACCCATAAACACTAAATATGGAGTAAAAGGAGTTGTCGATTCTCGAATCGGAGGACGAAATGAGAATCAGGATTATTACGGATATTGTGATACCCCATTAGGTCTCGCCGTTGTGTTATGTGATGGGATGGGGGGATTGCAAGGTGGACAAATCGCATCTTCTGTTGCCGTAAACAGCATTCTATCCAATTTGTTAGCTTTCGAGTCGCCTGAAAAAAGTGACGAGATCCTTCGGAAAGTGATAAAGAAGGCTAACGCTGATGTCCTTCAGGCTGCTGCTGATAGTGGTATCGTTGGAATGGGGACTACTGTTACAGTGCTGGTTATTAATGAGAAAAGTGCGATTGTAGCTCATCTTGGAGATAGCCGTATTTATCAACTCCGCGGTCGAAGTAAACATTTCAGGACGTTCGACCATTCGATGGTTTTCGAAATGGTGAAGACTGGTGTTTTGACCGAAGAACAGGCAAGGCTGTCAGAAAATTCTAATATTATAACAAAAGGCTTAGGTATATTTCCTGATGTTGAGCCTGATGTTCAAGAGCTTCCATATGAATCCGGAGACCGTTTCGTGTTGTGCTCGGATGGAATTTGGGGTAGTATGAAGGAAGACTCACTTGTCTCCATGTTTTCTCAAAAGAGTCAACTTGGAAATGTTGTTAGAATTATAACTGAAAAAGTTGAGAAAATCGGAAAAGCTAAAGGTGGACATCACGATAATATGACCATTGCTTTGTTAGAGATGACTAAAGATTCCAAACTTAAAGAAAAAATGAATAAGAAAGCGAGAATCATAATCTGTTTATTGAGTGTTTTGTTGGCTGCAAGTATTGTCGGTAATGTTGTTCAATTTATGTCTGATAATTCCGTTAAGTCAGTTAAAGTTGAGGAGAAAAATGTTCATGCGAAAGATAGTGTTGATAACAACGACTCTCATCAGCAGAATCAAGATGAACCTCAGAAGACAAAAGATGAATCACAGGTGGAACATGAGACAGGTACTGAGCCCGCAGAAACATCGAATGAGGCTGAAAGCAGTAATTGATAATTTGAAAATCGATCATGAAAAGATATTTTGTTATAGGTAGAGACCCTCAGGCTGATATCAATATCCCTGATGAGACGGATGTCGTAAGTCGTCATCACGCTGTGCTTGAAGTTGGACGAGACGGTAAGTATTTTATTATTGACCAGAGTCAAAATGGTACGTATGTGAATGGCATCAGACTATCGCACAACGAAAAAGTACCGGTGTCCAGAACTGACAGTATTTCCTTTGCTCATGTGGCTGATCTTAACTGGGACGATATTCCTGTCGATAAGACAACAATTCATATCATTGCAGGAACTATAACTGCAATAGTTTTGGTAATTGCATGTTGTACAGGAGTGTGGTACTATATGAAAGTAAAGTCTGAAAAACAGGCTTCTCCGGTTGAGACAGTTGTTCCTGGACAAATGCCTGGACTTTCTCCTGATGCTGGGAGGCATGAATTTAAACCGGACTTAGTGGATGGAAATAGTACTGATGCCGACAGTAAGGTCAAGAAGACTCCTAAACCTGTGGTAAAGAAGGCAAAACCAGTAGAGAAGACTTCTAATCCTGATGTAAAGGATGCGATTTATTGATAACAGATAACCAAAATTGATATTATGAGACTATTAAAGATAGGAAGGGCTCCGGAAAATGATATCGTCCTTTCCAGCCAGTATGCAAGCAATTTTCACGCGGAATTATATCTTCTTGATAATGGAGATATCCTTTTGGTAGATGCCGGCAGTTCTAACGGAACGTTTGTCAATGGTGCTAAGGTAACTTCCGGCAAGGAAGTGGCCGTGACCAGAAAGGATAAAGTTACATTTGCGGATCAGATGTTAGATTGGAGTCAGGTGGCCCCTATACGGATTTCGTCAGACGTGAAATCTCTTTTGGGGATAGGTACACATTATTTGAATAGGATTCAGATAAGTGGCTCAGGAGTGAGCCGATTCCATGCTACAATCTGCGAAAAGAAGGACGGAAAATGGTATATTAAGGATCACAGTACAAATGGTACTTCCGTTAATGGTGTGAGGATTCCTAAAAACCAGGAGTTCAGAATCAACAAAGGTGATGATATCCGTTGTGGCGGTGTGCATGTTGTTAATCCTGTGAAGAAAACAAGTTCTTCAAGTAGTGGACTTTGGATTGCTGTTGCATGTCTGGCTATTCTCCTTGTCTCCGGAGCGGGAACATTCGCGTTCTTTAAGAATAAGAAGCCTATAGCTGGTGTAGTTACACCGGAGAAAATTTATGCAAAGTACTCTCCGGCAGTGGCACTGATAAATATCGGATTTCATTTCCATGTTACAGCACCTTTAGGTATTGTAGATGCTTACTATGTTGTAAAGTATGATAGAAACGGAGAGCTGTCACATATTGAGCCTTATATCAAGGGGAGGACTCCATGTATGGAAGCGTCTGCTACCGGTTTCTTCATATCAGAGGATGGAAAACTTGTGACAAATCTTCATGTCGCTGATCCAAGCCTTTACGGTACAGAAAAAGATATAGCAGAAATACTGAAACTGGATATTGCACGTTCCTTTAAAGGTTCAGATCTTGTCGTCTCTTATTCGGATCTTGAAGTGACTACGGAGTTTGATTATATACATGTATATCCAAATGGTGTATATTACAATGATGATAACTGTACCAATTGTTTAATCGTTAAACAAAGTGAAGATAAAAATGTAGATTTGTCTATCTTCCAAACAGTTACAAAACGACTTCCTCAGGGGGCATCATATGTGGATCTCAAAATAAAGACTAATCTGCCGGTGGCGACTAAGATAATTACAATTGGTTATCCGTTGCCGGAGTTTATTCAGGACAATGGTAAGAAAACTGTCTTCTATGATAAACCTGTTGAGGCTACATACTCTAGCGGAAGTATTTCAAATATCTTTGAAAATACCTATGGCTATGATGCGGTTTCCGCGAGCGGTGCGAGTGGTTCTCCTGTATTTGATAATGAAGGATATTTGGTCGGTGTTGCATCTAAGGGATATGTCGGCGGAAAGGAATTTAACAGGTGTGAAAAAGCTGAAAATATTGTATCTCTCTTAAAATAAGCGAAATATGATGAAAAGAATACTCTTAGTTTTAGTTTCGATGTTAGCCCTTGTCCAATTGGCTGAAGCTCAGAGGACAGATAGGGTCGTTACTAAGGATGGTGCTTCTTATGAAGGATATATCTGCGAACAGGTCCCAGGTGAATACATTTATGTCAAGACAGATAATTCTATAACCAGGATAGATTGGGATAAAGTCGAGAAGACAGAAAGATTAGCTCGGTTAGGACAGAAAGGACTGCTTGATATCGTATTGCTTAAGAATGGCAAGTATCTCAAGGGACATATAGTTGAACAAATTATAGGTGTTCAAATGAAGTTCGTTCTTGTTGATGGGACAGAACAGACCATTCCCAGCGAAGATGTCTTTACAATTGCTTCAGAGCCGTCGGATATGGAGAGAAGTCTATGGAATCAGATTGAATTCTTGGATAGGATATACCTTAAGAATGGCAAGATTATAGAAGGCTTCATAACATCGAGGCTAATGGGGAAATCAGTTATTATTGTTGAGAAGGGTAATGATGAGGAAAAAACAGTTCCGTTGACAGACATTACGAAATATGTGAAAAATGTCAATCCAGACTACATCGTAGAGGAGGAGCCTGAAGAACCGGAAGAAATAGTCCCGGAAATCACTTTTGCGGATAAAGTCAATGCGATTAGACTTAACGGGATGGTAATGACACCTGTCCGTGTCTCTAAAGAAGCAGGTGGCGAGTTCGTTATAAAAGAATCTTTGCAGGAGTTGATCCGCCCATCAGTTGTTCAGATACGTATCATGAGGGATTCTACGTTTAATTTGGATCCATCCTTAATAAAAATGGACCAGCAGCAGATTTATCTGAAAGACAAAACCAAATACCCGTTTTATTCACAAGAGAGGAAATACAAAACTTATCCTGTTTTTTCTGTAGTGTCCACGGACGAGTATTTAGAACTGACTTATAAGAATCTTCCTGTAGGGTACTATATGATCATGCCTTATTTTGAAGGTGAAGAATGTGCGGCATTTAAAATTGGAAAATAGCAAGTAAATCATGAATGTTATAACAGTTCAAGGAGAATACGAGAAAAATCAAGGATTTCATTACGAATATGACCGTGATAGCGTGCCATTGGGAGAAGGTGGTATGGGGCGTATTTTCCAGGGCTATGTCGTAGATAACGCGTCTGGAAAGTATAGTCCGGTAGCAATCAAGGAAATTCGCGAGGAAGTAGCTGCGAACCCTGAACTTATCAATCGGGCAAGAAGGGAATCGTCTGTGCAAATAGATGATGATCATTTGCTGCGGATGTATGGCTTTATTCCCAATAAAGAGGTCAATCCTACGACGGGTCTTAATATGATTCGTTATTACATGGTCATGGAGCGCCTTGTGGGAGTGGATTTGGAGCATGTACTAAGCGGTATGACTTACGACAAGTCCGGCATAGCCGTGATGTATGCCCAGGAAATATATCAAATGTACAATTCTGATAAGAAAAGTGCAGTGATAACGATAATGAACGGACTTCTTTCTGGACTGCGTGCATTGCATGCTCATGGATATATCCATAGAGACATTGATCCCAGTAATATTATGATTACGCTTGACCGGAAAATCAAGTTGATAGATTATGGCGTGAGCAAGCAGATCAATTCATGGACGTCTTCATCTGGTGAAGGAACCAAGGTTGGATCATTTATCGGGAAAGTGAATTATGCTGCGCCTGAACTTGCCATCGGGGATATCCCTAATCAAAGCTTCAGGACTGATATTTATGCAGCTGGAGTCTTGCTTTATCAGCTTTATGTCGGTCATCTTCCATTTTCTGGTACAAATCAGGAAATACTACAGTCTCATCTTACCAAAGATATCCCAGTGAAAGATATTGATGATAAGGGGATTCGTGAGATTGTGAAGAAAGCTACGGCGAAGAAACCTGATGACCGATATCCTTCTGCGGATGCTATGATGGCAGATTTGAACAGGTTGGTTTCACCTCCAGTGTCTCAGACTGTTTTTGAACAGTCTGAGACGCATCATATGCAACCGCAGTCACAGTCTCAGTTTAATAATGCCGGAACTGTTGAGAAGTCATTCAATTACGGTTGGCTTTATCCTATTGCTGCGATTGTCGGACTGTTTGTCGGGATTGCATTGAAATTTGTCTTGTAATAGAATCATGATGAAAGGAATCAGATATTTGATAGCGATACTGGCTGTGCTTCCTTGTTTGTCAATGTCTGCGCAGACATTGACAAGCAGAGAGATAAGGTCATATAATTATATGATTCTTAATCTTATGGAAGATTATGAACAATATGATGGAGTGTTTGATGATAATAGTGTCGCTGCTTTCCGTAGTCTGTTTATAGATGATAATGCTCCGATACAAAGTGATATCCTGGAATATAAATTCGGAAAGTCCATTCCTGTATCTGAATATATATCACAGCTTTCGGAGAAGGAAAACACTCAAACTATAATTAAAAATTTAGTTAGAGGTGACTATTACATGAAGGATGGGGCATGTCATTGTGTCGTTACATTCGACAAGTCGATTTCATACAATGATTCCAACGGAGTGCTTTTTTCAATGGAAGAGTATTTCGGGAAAGATCTTACGGTGAAAGTGACTTGTGTATATGTTCAAGATGCTGAGAAGTTCAAGATTGAAAGCATCTCGACTGAAATGACTTCGCCGGTGATGCCGCTCTCTGACAAGTTCGATGTCTTGGAGAAGAGCTCTGATGACGATGATCGGCTCACAATAGGTGGTAGTCCTCTTGTCTTTAATAGTTTTGGCCAGGCATTTATATCGGGTGGCTCTTTAAAGCCATGGAATGATGATGTCCGAATAGTGAAACATGATGTATCCAAGGTTCATAATAACCGATACAATTACTATAACCTGTCTTATAAGTTCACGCGATTCAGATTAAAGGCGCGGGCAGCATACGCTGTCGGCGGAGTCTTTAATGTAAAATCGAACACGGAGATGTCCAGCCATAATTCATTTGGATTTGAGGCCGGCTTGGATATTGGTTATGCTGTTCCGTTGGGACGAAGTGTAACATTTAATATTTTTACTGGAGTCGGCTATCAAAGTTCTACTTTGGAAATGTTTAATGATGGCTATAGTTATCAGTATAATCAACTTAGTTATGGCGGTCATAATTATGTGAGAGAATATTTGATCGAGACTTCTTCTGAAAGTGTTATTCATAATGATTTGGTAATACCGGCATACTTGTCTTTTGATATTAAGTTGTTCAAGAGGTTATTGCTGAATATGGATGTCGGAATGAAATTATACCTGAATCAGTCTGTCGGTTCAACGCCATTCCATGTTGAAGGACGAGTTTCAGGACTTGACAGTAATCTTGCCAAGAAGGAAGATGCGTTGGGAAACATTGATAAAGATTATACTGAATTCCTTTTTCCCGGATTCTATGAGAACACTCCGGATATGACTTATAGCGTGATGGCCGGTCTTGGTTTGAGTGTGGACATCTGTAAAGGTCGTCTTTATTTCAACGCCAAATGCCGTTATGAGTTAGGTCTTGTCAATGTCCGTGATTTCGCTGATGAAAATGACTATTTAAATATGGCTCTGCCTCCTGTGATATATTCTTCATTCAATGGAGGAGAGAATATTGCGACACAATCATTTGTGAATAGCGTTGAGTATAAAAGGACTGGCATATGGCCAGAGGTTGGTTTAATGTTCAAGTTTTAGAAACTATGGAGAATAGAGATGTTGTTAGAATTTCAGGTGTTGTCCTGACATTTGCCATATGTATAGGAATAGGCTTTTTTATGTCTTCGGCATTCGGTATAAAGGAAACTGAAAGAGTTGAGAATCCTGTAGAAACGGCGCTGCAAGCATTTGGTCAGTCCTCTGAAAATACGGAAAGACCTTCGGACGTCAGTGCCGGCGAATCTTCGGAGCAATTTCCAGTAGACGTTACCCCATTGGAGTCGGAAATCGATAGCAGTGCGGTTTCTGCGGATTTGATATCAGATGTGAACGGACCGAATTTATATCCTACAACAAGTCCGGAAAGAATCGGATATTATCTTTCCGTGAAACTTTCGGATGATTGTGAAGACGCGGTTGTGACCTTGTCGCGGGATGGGGACGTGGTGTATACGGCTAAGAATAATATTTTCAATGATGTTATGCCGGTTCAAGATGGAAAATATCTTCTTGAAGTGTCATCTGGCAATCGAAGTGATGAAATGGAAATATCCGGCTTTAATCTTTTGCCAAGATGGAGTGGGGAATTCCTGCGAGGGCAGTTTAACTCATCAGCCAAAGATAAGCAGTTCTTCAGACATTTCGCTCCTAATGTGGTGTTGAAGTGTGAAGGAATAAGTGAGGGAAACTCAGCTCCTCAGACTATCAGTTCATTAATCAGCACACTCCCTGCAATGGGATGGACTGTTACTGATGTGAGAGGAGTAACTTACGACCAGTATAATCGTATAAAGACATTGACCGTGATAATCAGCGAATTATAGGGTATGAGAAAGATTTACTACTTCATTTTGGCTTTTGTCGCGCTACATCTGACTATCGATGCCGGCGCTCAAAAAATGTTGCGATTTATATATGTGGCTCATGATGAAAACACGGTTACCCAGAAGTTGATCTATACTCTGAGGGATTATTTCAATGATGCCATCAATTATCCTGAGGAGGTCGCTACTGTTTTTTATTTGCCTAATGGAAGTTATCCGGTAGTAGTTAGAGTGAATACCGAAGGGGATAATCAGAAAGAGTTTGACAAAATTGTCGAAGAGCTGCAATCCAAGCGTTCTCATGAAGTGAGTAGAGATGAGGATATAGCTAAAATACCTGAGTTGTTCAATGAAATTGAAACTGACGGGTATGAGACTTTTACTAATGTGGAGTGGATATACTTTATTAATTCCACATTTTGGGAACTCGGTTATAATGAATCTATTGTCGCTTCGTTGTTCTGGATTATGGATATGCAGAAACTTATCAAGTCAGGACACCTTGACCTGAAGTTCTTTTATGAAGAAACGGATGTGTTACCTATAGACAATGATCATCCTTTTGGCTTGAAAAATATACCGGCGCTTGACAATTTTTTGCCGATGCCATATTAGTTACATGAGATTTTGAGGAATATTAGATATATGAGCTTTATGAAAAAAGTTGTTTCAGTATTGTTATTGTTGGCGGTATCAGTTGTTTGTCTTGCTCAGACATCTTTGCCGCCAAAATGTAGTGTCTTTCGTCCGCAAGTTTTAAACAAGAATATATTGACAGATACGGAAGCTAAAGAACTTTTACGCTCTGCAAACTATGGTCAGACTTTCGATACCAAAACTTTTTGGACGGCATATAGTGACCGGGCCGATAATGTGACTTATTCAGGTCCCTCCATGTCGAGTTCCAGATTCTCTTCATTGGCGTTCAATGAAACAGTACGTATTGCATCCATAAAGAACAATATGGCGCTCGTCTATGTGGAGAAGAAGCAGACTGATTATCCGAAAATCTCAGATGCGGCAGTGACAAAAGGATGGATTCCAATGTCTCACTTGCTTCTTTGGCAGTCCTGTCCGACGAATTCTAAAGGCATTTATAACAAGGCACTGCTTTGTATAAACTTGGACAATGCGAAAGATGTAAAGAATATCGGATATGGTTATTATGCTCCAGATAAGTCTGCCGGCAAAGATGTGCTTTCTACGGATATGAATTTCTACTTCATAATGAAGAAAGAGAATGGAATGGCACTTTTGGCCAGACAGAGTAAAATGGATGGACAATATTCTGACCAAGTATTGTTTTATTGGGTTCCCGAACAGTCATATGTTCCATGGAATCAGCGCTCATGTCTGGAGCCTACTTGGAAACACGAAGACGTGGAATATTTTGCTTCCAAGAATATACAAGTCAATATATTTGCCAATAAGAACCTTACAGGTTCAGCTATAAGCCATATCGGATATCATAAAAAAGAATCTCCTACGTATAAACAGTATCTTTATCGTATGGATGGTAATAGCCTTCGTTTCCCTATCTTGGATGATGGTGGTAATGCCATATATAACATGTCCACTTTCAGTACAATAGGAGGAAAGGCTGCAGGAACTGAAGAACGGGACCCGATTTCAGAAGCTGACAAAAAGTTGAAAGCTAAACTTGAAAGAATCTCTCATATCAATCTGGGTATTGTGATTGATGGTACTTCATCTATGGAGCCATACTATCCGGCTGTGAAGGAAGCAATTAAAGAAGGATTGCTGTACTTTGCCAAAGGTGCCAAGATTAAAGTTGGAGTAGTTATTTTCCGTGATTATGCAGATGGTGAAAAGGGGTTGGTGGAAGTTATGCCGCTTACTCCATCCAGCAATATGTCTCGACTCAACTCTTTCTTGGATACAGGTGGCTCATATGGAATCAAGAGCTCGCCATCGGATAAGACTCAAACGGAGGCTCTTTATTGTGGAATGAATACGGCATTGGAAAAATTGGCATTCAACAAAGAGGAAAGTAATATTTTGCTTGTAGTAGGAGATTGTGGAAATGATGCGTCAGACACCAAATATTCCAAAGAAACGATTATCAAGAATCTCGTTGCAAAGAACGTGAGTCTTATGGGATTCCAAGTGCAGAATAGAAATGTTGTTGCATATAGTTCCTTTAATGATCAGCTTACGGATATGATTAGACGTTCTTTGCTTGGTAATTATAAGGCTTATGACCCTAAGATTGTTGTGCGTGCACGCCAGACAAAAAATGGTTTTGACTATTATGGAAATGTTACCCCGCAGATATATGTGGCCAATCATATTTCGTCAGATCCATCAGTCAATGGCGGAAAAATGGATCCGAAGAAACTCTCTGAAAATATGATTAATTCTATTGGAGGCTTTGCGCAGGCGATTAAGGAAAGAATTGATATCCTTACAGTTGGTATTCAAGCAAATAATTCTCAAATATCCACAGCCGGCTTGTATAAAAAAGGATCCAGTGTTCAGGGAGGTGATATTCAAATCGCTGAGGCTTATTTGAGAGAGATTCTCGGAGAGGGCTATGCTGAGGCTATGAAAGGCTCCAATGCGCTTCTTAACTTCCGTGGATATGCCAAGAGGCAGGATGTCAGTGGCAGAGATTTCTTTAAACCTGTGATTTTCATATCTTCTGAAGAATTTGATGATTTGCTGAAACGTATGGCTCCTGTATATGAAGCGGCTAAAGTGTCTGCTGCCAATGACCGAACTCCTTATATCGAAGCAATGAAAGCTCTTGTGAAGAGTTTTGCTCCTGGTATGAGTGATGCGGATATGGCCAAGCTGGATAACAGTCAGATTACTAGGATGATCGGAGGTTTGAATGAAGCCGCTACCAGTTTGCGGGAATATCGTTTGGATGATATTTCCAATAAGACTGTTATTTCCAATGCCAAATACATGAGTATTGTCACTTCCTTTACTAAGAAGTATGAGAATCTTAGAAGAATCAGACAAAGTAAGGCTTATCAGTATGTGAAGGAGTTTAACGGATCTAGATATTATTGGGTTCCAATAGAAGATCTTCCATAGTGTAGGATATGAAATTATTTGAAATAGAAAATCTCAGGTGCTCATATGATAAAGAGTATCGTGAGGGGATTTCCAAAGTAATTTTGGAAATCCATAAGCTTGTTATACCGAAGGGAAAGAAAGTTTTCATAGTCGGGGAGTCCGGAATTGGAAAGAGTACCGTTCTGGAAACTCTTGGTATGATGAATAAGACGATAGTTGCGGATCAGACAGCTAAATTTTGGTTCTATGAAGATGAGAATCATTATATTGATTTAGCTCATTTGTGGTCTTGTCCCGATAATGAGCTTTCAGCGTTCAGATTGAAGCACTTTAGTTTTATATTTCAGAGTACGAACTTGATGCGTAATTTTACGGCTTTTGAGAATATAGCTCTTACCAGAATGCTTCAAGGGTATTCTATGGAGTCTTCCTTTGCCAAAACTCGTGAAGTGCTTGCTGATTTAGGCTTGGATCATATTGATGAAACCAGAATGACTCATGAACTTTCCGGTGGACAGCAACAACGTCTTGCATTTGCGCGTGCTATATTGCCGGATTTTACGGTGTTGTTCGGAGACGAGCCTACAGGAAACCTCGATAGTGATAATGCTGTGAAGGCCATGGAATTACTTACCGCAAAATTATCTTCATTGTCAGGAAGTTCCGCTATTATTGTGTCTCATGATATGCACCTTGCGGTTTCTTTTGCAGATGTTATTGTGAAAATCAGAAAGGAAAGTCGTCCGTCTGCATCGGTTAAAGATGAAGTCTCATATTATGGAGTGATAGACGATAAGAGTGTTTTCACCACTGACCACAATGGTAAATGGTCTAATGGGGCTGAAGAATATAGTCCGTTGGATTTTGAGAGATATCTTAAAAAATGGTAACCATGAAGTTGAAAGAAATACTGACCAATGATTATTTCAAGCTATTTGTCAAGCGGGAAGGAAAAGTCGTGCTTGGAAAGAATTATTCCAGCCTATGGCTTCTTACGATTGTCCTTTCTGTGACATTTCTCGCCATTTCATTTAGCAACGCCAGCCTGAAGTATCTCTCGTATAAGATGAATGACCCGTTTATCAACTGGGTGGATATAAAGAACAATTTTGCGGAGAACGATTTCGACGGTTTCGAGATGGCATTGCAAGATCCGGCATTTTTGGAGGAGTATCATTGTCGTGGGTATCAGACCGATAAATATTGGTATTCATTGTTCTCGACCTCAAACAATACAGGAAGGAACTTGAAATGTCGTTTCTTTGCTGATATACAAACTCCTCTTGTTGAGGCGATTATGGCAGACGATAATGTGGTGGCCAAGTGTAGGATTCCTGCTGATCAGCTTTCCAATGAATCTTATGGAGTTATCGTTACATATAGCGCGTTGACTGAAAAACTGGATTATGATAAGATTCCGATGTTCCTCAATTATAGGGCATATTGTGATCCTGAGGCTGTGGAATTTGGGGTAAATGTTGTGGATGATCATTTTGCAAATGCTCCTGTTCCAATACTTGCAGTTGTCAAGAGGCTTCCATCAAATATGGATGTTATAGGGACCAAATTCTTCTATTTTCAGGATAATGGCCAAGCCTTCAATCTGTATGAACCGTCATATTCAAATTCACTCATCTATTTTGTCCCGAACAATTTGGATTGTGTGAAAGTTCTAAAAGACCTTGAGGCGATAACTGCGGAGAAAACATCAGCCTCATACTATGTGGATGAAGATAAGCAGCTTATGTCCATGCATCCATATCAGACAGGAAAATTCATCTCGCTGTCGTTTGATTACGAGGACGAGATAGATTATTCTGTTAATGCCGATGTCAATGCTGCCCTTCTTGAAAAATATGGCGCGAAAGGTCTTGAACGCGTTTATGAATACATGACAACGGATTACAACGACGATGACGATGACTATATCTCTGTCCATTTTGAAGATTTGAATAGAATCAAGGATTTCCAAGAATACGTGAAGGAGCACTTCAAGATAGAGATTGAGATGTCTCAGATTAATGCAAAAGAGAATTTCAATGCTGTGAGTGTGATGGCAAACATCTTGTCATGGACTATGATAGCCTTTGCTATTGTTTGTATCATTCTCTTTATTGTTAATCTCCTCCAGTCATATTTCCAAAAAGTGAAACGTAACCTTGGAACATTTAAGGCCTTCGGAATAAGCAACTTCGAACTTATGAGCATTTATGTTCTGATAATGATATCTACAATACTCGCTGCTGTGATTATTTCGTTGGCGTTTGTATGGCTTATCCAGGGGCTTATCCCACTATTTGGAATTGTACGTGATGGTGGGTTTAACTATTTGTCTCTGTGGAATTTAAAAACCGTGATTTCTATACTTATAATAATCAGCTCGTCTGTAATTACTGTGTATGCCGTGATGAAGAATCTTTTGAAGGCTACTCCTGGCGACTTGATTTATGATAGATGATTATTTAGAATTATATAGCTATGGCATTGACAAATAATATCAGAATTTTCGGATTGTGCGTTGGCGTTGCAGTCTTGGCGGCTATTTCCTGCGGCGAGCAAGATTTGACTGAACAGAGCCAAGTGCCGATTGAGGAGGGGGTTTCCATTAATAGTGTTGAGTTTGGGCCGAAAGGAGGTGAATGTAATTTTACGGTTGCGTCTCAAGTTAGTTGGGAATTATCTAATCTTCCTGATTGGGTTTCTATTTCAGATTCTCATAAAACGTTGGTGAATGGCTCCTCTATCCCGGCAGGACTGTCCAGATTATGTATGAAAGTTGCTTTCAATAATCAAACTTTTGGACAGGGAACTTATCGTGAAAGTTCTATTTTCGTGGGACCTGGCCATATAGATATTAAGCAAGCTTCTCCTTATCTCGATATTCAGGTGAGACGTCCTGGCAATACTTCCTTTGAGGTGTTAGGAACTGAGGATGATATTAATTATGCCTGGAATTATACTTCGGAGCAGCCATTTACGGATGAATCGAATCCTGTTGTTCTTAGAGTGCGCACTAATATTGACTGTACTATATTTCAGAATTTTGCAAATAGTACAAGTGTGATTTTAGATAGTACAATGTATCAGCGCCCGTCTTGTTATGCGGTGTTGTCTACAATGTCGCCATTTGTGTCTGGTATACTTGGCGGATGGCTTTCTTCACCGGAGATGAAAACTTACAGATTTGATGGAGACTCGCAGTTTGATGCGTCTTTTATTCCGCAAACATATAACGCTACTGGTCAATTGAGGTCGGCCGAAGTCTGTTTTATGAGTGAAAACAGCGTTTTTAGATATGATGTAAATTTCAGCCAGGCAGCTGTGAGGTTCAATGTGACTTCGGAGGCTCCATATACTGACGGACGCATTGAAATGCCTGCTTGTAAGGCTGATGATGTCAAAATGAATGTTGATTCGGAAATTGATTGGTACGTGGATGGAGCGTCTCCTTGGATTGCATTTACACCTGCGCGTCCTAAGGCGGACGGATGTAATGCAGAGACTCCGAAGTCCAGTTTTTATTTCAACATTGAACATGAAGGATGTAAAGAGCATGCAAATTCTGCTGAAACTATTCAAGATGGAGCATTTACGATTTATGGAAAGACTGGAAATCGTGTGCTGCCGATGCGTGTAAATGTCCGTCAAGCAGCATATAATTTAACTGTCAGTACAAATTCCGAGAACTTTTCAAATACTGATGACAAGACATGTCAGGTGCAAGTGTTGTCTTCAGGAGATTGGTCTGTAATTGAGAAACCATCTTGGATCAACGTGTCTGACGGGGCTGGTACTGGCGATCCTGCGATTTCCAAGCCTGAATCTTTTACTGTCAATGTGAATTCTCGAAATTGGGCTCTTACGCCAAGGACGGGAAAGGTTGTGGTTGCAAGTGCCCTTAATGGTATAAAAAAGGAAGTTGCAGTATCTCAGGACGCTTATCTGTTTGAAGCGACACTGTCTACTACCTCGATTAATACTATATCCACTTCAGCGTGCTCTGCAACTGTCAGGTCTTATGGAGATTGGAGATTCGAGGTGACATATGATAATGCGCCTGAAAAAGATTGGTTGTCTGCTTATTTGAATTCTTCAAGGAATGACCAGATTATATATAAGGCTAAATCTTATAACCTGAGTGATACTGACAGAATCGCATATCTGAAGATTTATAGCTCAGAACATGAGAAGGCCGGTATATCCTTGGACCCATTAGTATTCAAGATAGTACAGAGAAAGTACACCTTTGAGGTGTCTCCTTGGCCTAAGATTTTTGAGTTTGAACCGGTTTCGAAGGAAACGTATGATATTAAAGTGGAATGCTCTGACAATTGGAGCGTCACAGGTAGTTCTTGGATTAGTGTTGAGAACAAATCCGGCTCAGGTGATGGTACCATAACGCTCTCTGCACAAAATAATACTAATCATACCGAACGTACGGGGACAATTACTATTAAAACGGCATACAAAGGAAGTACGAAAACGTATACTGTGAAGCAGAAAGCTTTTGTGTTCAATGTCGTATCACCGACATCGATTACCATGCAGCCTGTTGCTAATTCAGATATTACTGTTGGTGTAGAGTGCTCAAGCGACTGGACTGTCTCGTCATCTGTAAGTTGGATTACTCCTTCGTTGGCAAGCGGTACTTCGTCCAATAAGTCAGTGCGATTGAAAGTGGACGATAATTTCAACAAATACTCGAGGAGCGGAACAATACGAATCCGCAGTATTGTGAGCAATGAGACTGTGAATATATCTTTTGCTCAGAATCCATTGGTATTTGATCAGGAGACCTATCGCATAGAGGAGCCTGAATATAGTGGAGGTGATTATTATTATGATTTCAGCTGCTCAAATGGCGTGAGGTGGTCTGTGGCTAATGTTCCGTCTTGGGTTAAGGTCTCACCATCTTCAGGGACAGGCTCCGCGAGAATGAGAATACATGTGGATCCAAACTATGAATTGGAAAGCCGTTCCGGTTCATTCCAGATTGTTTGCTCGCAAAGAACTTCGATTAAGCAGAATTGTGAAATAATTAATCAGAAGGCTTTCAGATTTGATAATGTTTCTGTGACAGTTCCTACATTCTCTGCTCTCAATGCATCGGAAGTGATAGTGCCTATAGGAGAAAGTGATCTGCCTTGGGAACTTAAAAATGTTCCGTCTTGGCTCAATGCAACTAAGACGGCTGATGGAGTCGTGTTTAAACCTGAAGATAATACAGGTAATTATCGCTCCGTTTTGATCAGAGTCGAGAGTGATGCTATTCAATATAACTCTTCTTTAGTGAAGCAGATAGTAGTCTCTCAGGCTGAGTACTTCTTGAAGGCAGATAAATCATCATTGTCATTTAATGCGTCAGATAATTCTGCGGTAACTGTCAATGTGGAGTGTACAGGAACGTGGAAGGTTTCGGCTTCTGAAACTTGGGTTACTGTGACTCCATCAGAGAAATCGTTCGAAGTCAATGTTGATAATAATACATCGACATCCAGCCGAACAGCTACCATTACGATTACTGCAGACGGAAACAGGACTACTAGTGTTAGTGTGACACAGGCTGGTAAGACGAAATCAAATGTTAAATAACTAATAACTATATTATTATGACAACATTTTACATTGGTCGCAATCCTGAGAATTCGATTGTGTACAACTCTCCTTTAGTGAGTGGCCGTCATGCTGAAATTACAATTTGTGATGACGGACAGGTTTTTCTCCGAGACTATAGTACCAATGGCACTATAGTTAACGGGCAGATGGTGCACCAGAACACTGTGCCAATTAACATGTATGATAGCATTGTGTTTCCTGGAGGAATTCAGCTTGATTGGAATCTGATAATTGGGGCTATGCCTCAGCAAGCTCCTACAGGGACGCAATATGCTCAGGCTCAAATGACTTCAGCAGGAAGTGTTCCTCCAAGTGTTGGGAATGAACGTGTTCTGCTTGACTTCTCTCAAACTCTTTCTGAGACGTTTTCAATAGCTATGAATAACATGTTGTCATTTGTAGGTGCTTCGTTGTTGTTCTTGCTTACATGCTGGATTCCATATCTCAACATAGGAACATATTTTGGTTTTTGTTCCATGGTAGTTGCGTGGTCTAAAGGTGAACACTTTAGCCCGTTCTCTATCTTTGACCGTATATATAGACGCCGAATGGTAGATTATCTGCTGGTATGTTTCTTTCAGATGACGGTTGTAATCATGGGCCTGTGTCTATGCTTCTTCCCAGGAATCGTCATTTCATTGGCGACGATGCTTGGACTATATATCTGTCTGGATAAGAACATATCTCCTCTTGAAGCTGTTAGAGCCTCTTGCCGAATGACATATGGCAGCAAATGGAGGATATTTGGCGTCTCCATCATTATTGGTCTGATAGTTTGTGTGGTTGTTGGAATTATGGTCGCGATAATAATTGCATGTCTTGGGCAAGAATTATATGCATTAGCTATAGTTCTGTCTATTATTACAGCTCTTGCTCTTTTATGTTGCAATGCTCTAAGTTTTGCAATGGTAGCATCCATCTATAAGCAACTGTCACAGAACATTGATATCGAGAATTAACTGTTCTTGGTGAATACAAAATACGATGTTTTTGGCGATTCTATTCAACCAAAAACATCGTATATCTATATTGTGTGGAGCACTATAACGTCTGCCCACCGATGAATTCACGCATAATCGACGTAGGAGGAATCGCTGCGATTTCATCCGGCGAGAGGGCTATAATGTAATCCAGGAACTTCAGCAGTCTGACGGCTTCGGTGTAGGCCGGTGACGATGGGGCTATACGCCTCAGGAGCGGCTCGGCATAATATTTCAGCATCGGGAGCTCGTAAATCAGTGCAGAGTTGAACGATGCGTCGGCATTTTCCTGGAACGGGAAGATACACCTGTCCTCGCCGCGGCGCACACTGCTCCATCGCATGATCGTCTCCTCAGGGGTGATTCCGCGCACACGATTGTCGCGCACCATACGGCGCAGCAACCTGTTGTCCGAAGTCGAAATATTGTTGTTTTCGTCTACGTTCAATGATGTCAAGGCCGATGCGTAAACACGGAAAATCCTCGAATTGTCTACATCCGGAACCATCGCAGGATCCAGAGCATGGATGCCCTCCATTATCAGTATCTCCTTTTCACCCAGGGATATACGCTTGCCGGACGGAACTGACTTGCCCTGCTTGAAATCGAAACGTGGGAGCTCCACCTCCTTACCTGCGAACAAATCATTCAGCTGACTGTTCAGCAGTTTGAGATCCATCGCCTCCAGAGCTTCGAAATCGTAATTACCGTCGCTGTCCTTAGGCGTATGCTCCCTGTCCACGAAATAGTTGTCCAGCTCGATAACCTTAGGCACGAGGCCCAAAACCCGGCATTGGAGAGCTATCCTGAGCGAAGAAGACGTCTTTCCGCTCGACGAAGGACCGGCGATAAAAACCGCCTTTATCCTGTCACGCTGTGCATAAATCTGGTCCGCAATCGCCGCATAATTCCTCTCGTGAAGCGACTCCGCCATATTGATCAGATTTATGGCCTGTCCATTGCTTATCGCGCTGTTCAAGGTTCCGATACCATTTACCCTGATCACCGAACACCAGTCCGAATATTTGGCCAGCGTAGCCGCGATCTTGGACTGCGACTTCACCGGAATAACCCTGTCGAAATCACCGGTGCAAGGGAACTGCAGACAGAATCCCTCCGCGAACGGAACGATATCGAATACCTTCAGATAACCCGTCGAAGGAAGCAATGGTCCATGGAATGTATCTATCTGACCGTCAAGGAAATATACGCTGCAGATGAATTCCCCGAGCGATTTGAGCAGCTCCGCCTTGTCCGGCTGGTGATTTGCCAGAAAAAGCCTCTCCGCCTTGTCGCACGCCATCTTTTCCTTCCTGAACGGAAGGTCTCTCTCCACGAGCGAATGCATCTCCTCTTTTATTCGGGTCAATGCCTGTGTATCGATTTTCAAGGCGGTGCGCCTTCCGTCTTCCTTCAGTTCCGGTTCATTTACAGTGCAATACAACCCGCTTGGCAGCGAATGGTCCACGATCAGGACTTTGTCAGGGAAAACTTTCCTGATAGCATTCTGCAGTACAAAACACAATGACCTTAGGTAAGTTCTGCGTCCGTCCGGATGATTGTAACCGATAAATTCCACTTCATGAGCTACTACCATACGATAGTCCAGCTCTTTCAACATGTTGTCTACCAATGCTGCCAATACCGGATATTCGACGCCTGTCTTGGCATCCTTTACTGTCTTGCATGTCTCTTCAGAAAAATCTCCGAGCCTTTTCAGGAACGGGACCTCATGAGTCTTTCCGTCATTGACCAAAAGAACATTGAACTTATCAGTCTCGATCATAGTGTTATCTTTTTAAATTTCAACTAAATACCTTACTGCGAGAGCGCTTCCTTCAAGTAAGGGCCGGTAACTGAAGCGGGATTCTCAGCCAGCTCTTCAGGCGTACCTGAAGCTACGACATATCCGCCTCTCCGTCCTCCGTCCGGACCCATGTCGAACAAATAATCGGCACATTTCAGGACGTCCAGATTATGCTCGATGACTATCACGGTGTTGCCGTTGTCCACGAGTTTCTGCAATACTCCCAGCAGTACCTTTATATCTTCAAAATGTAGGCCTGTGGTAGGCTCGTCCAATATATAAAGGGTGTTTCCTGTGTCCTTTCGGTATAATTCTGATGCAAGTTTCATTCTCTGGCTCTCTCCGCCTGACAAAGTAACGGCAGACTGTCCCAGATGAATGTATCCCAGTCCGACGTCTACGAGCGCTTTAAGTTTCTGAGCGATCTTCGGAATGCCTGAGAAAAACTCGTAAGCCTCGCTTATAGGCATCTCCAGTACATCATTGATACTCTTGCCCTTATACTTTACGGCGAGGGTATCGTCCTTATAACGCTTGCCCCGGCACTCGTCGCAAACGACATTGACAGAAGGGAGAAAATTCATCTCGATTACTTTTATTCCTGCTCCCTTGCAGGCTTCGCAACGGCCTCCGGCGACATTGAATGAGAATCTTCCAGGGCCGAATCCGCGCACTTTGGCGTCAGGAGTCTCTGCGAACAGGTTGCGGATGTCGTTGAAAACGCCGGTGAATGTCGCCGGGTTGCTCCTCGGAGTTCGTCCTATAGCGCTCTGGTCTATTTCGATGAGCTTGTCTATGTTTTCAGTCCCGATGATGTCGCTGTATGGCAGCGGGTGCATTTTCGAGTTGTAGAACTTGTTTTTCAGAATCGGCATCAACGTCTCGTTTATCAGAGATGATTTGCCGCTTCCGCTGACTCCGCTTATGCCGATGAAGATGCCCAGAGGAAAGTCTATGTTCACGTCTTTCAGGTTGTTGCCGCAGGCACCTCTTATTCCGAGGAACTTGCCGTTGCCCTTTCTTCGTGTCTGGGGAATCTCGATCCTGCGGATGCCTTTCAAGTAGTCAAGAGTCAGTGAAGGCCCTATTATACAATGCTTTGCGACCTCTTTATCCGGGTGCTTGTCGTACAGTACCATGTCTACAGGCGCGTTGAGGCAAATCTTTCCGCCGTTTTCGCCTGCTCCCGGTCCCACGTCGACTAGCCAGTCCGCGCTGTACATCGTCTCCGCATCGTGTTCCACCACCATGACGGAGTTTCCTTCGTCTCGCAGCTCCTTCAGCGAATGGATGAGTTTGCGGTTGTCGCGCTGGTGCAGGCCAATGCTCGGTTCATCCAATATGTACAGGACGTTTACCAGCTTCGAGCCTATCTGGGTAGCGAGTCGGATTCGTTGACTTTCTCCTCCGGACAGTGATGCCGTGGCTCTGTCGAGTGACAGGTAATCCAATCCCACGTCCAGCATGAACCCTGTGCGCTCTGCCAGTTCCTTAAGAATATCTCTGGCTATAATATTCTCTCTGTCAGAGAGTTTTGAAGGTAGTTCCCGTATCCATTCCGCCAGCGTGGACATCTCCATGGCAGCGACATCGGATATGGTCTTGCCATCTATTTTAAAGCATTTCGTCTGTTCGTTCAGCCTGGTTCCGTGACAAACCGGACACACGATTTTATCCTCGATGTCTTCCACGATTCCCGGAAATGACACCATCTCCGACATGGCACCGTCGCCGACCCTGAACAGTTCGTCCGAACCGAACACGATAAGTGATACGGCTTCTTCCGGAATATCCTCTATCGGATCGTAGAGTGAGAAGTTGTATCTTCTTGCTATAGAACGTACTATGTCGAATTTTTTAGTCTCTCGGATCTTGCCCAGAGGAACGATTCCCCCATCCGCTATGGAAATGCTCCTGTCCGGAATGATGGTATCCATGTTCACGTCCACGATCTTTCCGAGTCCCTTGCAATGCGGGCAATATCCTTCGGGCGAGTTGAATGAGAACGAGTGCGGCGCCGGTTCCTGGAGTGATACGCCCGAATCCGGGTCGACCAGGTGCTTGGAATAGTGATGGAGCTCGCCAGTCTCCAGATCCATGACTGCTACCGAGCCTTTACCTCGGGTCAATGCTATTGAGACAGAGTCTTTTACACGTTTGTCGTCACCTGTCGTAGGCTTTAGTTTGTCTACGACTAGTTCGATGAAATGGGCTTTGTATCTGTCCAATGCCGTTACACTCGAGAGGTCTTTCAGCTCGCCGTCTATGCGGACTTGTGTGAATCCTCGTTTGCGCAACTGGTCGAATAACTCCCTGTAATGTCCTTTTCTGCCGCGGACGAGAGGTGACAGTAAATAGCATTTCCGTCCGTTGTAGTTTTGCATGATAAGGCTGACTATCTGCTCATCAGTGTATCTCACCATTTCTTTTCCGGTGACGGGAGAGTAGGCACGTGACACTCTGGCGTAGAGCAGACGCATGAAGTCGAAAATCTCCGTGATGGTTCCCACGGTGGATCTCGGATTGTTTCCCGTGGTTTTCTGTTCGATGGCGATGATAGGACTCAGTCCGTTGATCTCATCCACTTCAGGTTTTTCCAATGCTCCCATGAAGTGTTTCGCGTAAGCTGACAGGGTGTCCATATATCGCCGCTGGCCCTCGGCATATATAGTGTCGAAGGCCAACGATGATTTTCCGCTGCCGCTAAGTCCGGTGATTACAACGAACTTTCCTCTCGGTATGTCGAGGCTGACACCTTTCAGATTATGTGCCCTCGCCCCATGTATTTCTATATATTCAGTCTTCTTCATGAGAAGAAAATGATTTCACGTTACTGAATTTATTCTCCGGCGATAATTTTACGGTCCTCGTCCAGGTCTACACCTGCGCGGGCTGCAAGTTCGCGTTTTTTCTCTTTAAGCATCTCTTTATGATGCAGATACCAATTCTCTGCATATACTGCTATACATGCGAGTGCGAAGTAAATTATCGTCTGGATAGTCAGACCTATCATCTGGTCATGTGCTGTCCACAAATCTCCACCTGCAGTATTCATGTTGATGAATGCCTGACCACCGAATGTGGTAGGGAAGATGTATGAGAACCATTTCCAGAATTCAGGGAATGCCTCAGTCGGCCATGAAAAACCTGTGAGGAACAAGCAGATAGGAGACATCACCAAGAAAAGAAGGAAGACAGACTCTCTTCTCGTAATCAGCGAACTCCATGTCATCGAGAACATCACGCAGTCTGTTACGAAGAACAGCAGGAGCAAGAGGATATCCCAGTAATTACCCCTCTGAGGAATACCGAACATGGCTGGAATGATAAAGGCGATATACATGGATATTCCCATGTAAATCAGCCAGTAAGCCATTCCGCGTCCGAGTACTACGCGGCCTACTCCATGTCCTTCCAACTTGTCAGGAAGTAAAGCGAAACTACGGTTCTCCTCACGGGCGGTACCCACGAGCATGGACATACCGTAGAACAACGTCTGCTGTACGATGACCAGCAAAATCGCAGACAGGAGGAACAACGAATAAGAGAAAGCCCTGTTATAAGGATTGTTCTCTTCGTAGGGAATGGCTTGGATCAGCGATTCTGCTTGTATTCCTGAGAATCCCGTTGCCGCGTAACGCTCCATCTGGATGCTGCCTACTTCATGGAGCATCACTTGATTGGCAGCCATGAGAATATTCTTGTAATACAAGAAACTGCTCATATCAGCGTAAGCGGACAATGTTGCGGTCTCCATTCGTGCCAATTTTTCACCGAAATCTGAAGGGAAATACAGGTAGCCTCTGATCTTACCTTCTTTCATTAAGGTCTGAGCCTCATCGACATTGACACAATGATACTTTATCCGGCACTCTCTTGTGGCATCGACTTCCCGCGCGAAGCGGCGGCTTGCGGAGCAGTCCGCATTGTCCACAATCGCGATCGGCGTCTCGTTGAGGATTCCGTTCAAGTACATGAAGTTGTACAGAATCGGGTAGGCGAGACCGGCGAGGAAGAAGATGACCATTACACCGGAGTCAGTGAAAATCTGTCTCAGTTCATGCGTGAATATTCCCCAGAAGTCCTGAAACCACATCCTTGCATAACTATTTTTCTTCATATCGACCTCTACTTTTTAGGGAAATTCTGTAAAATGTAAGCTCTCTTGAGTCTGCACAAAGCGAACGCAGGGAGTAATACGAAAATGAGCAAGTGTATGACTTCCTTGTACCAACCTGCGAAACCTGTTCCGAAGATCACTTCTCTAGAGTAGAACTGGAAGTAGTGCCTGAGCGGGAAGGCCTCTGCAAGTCCCTGAATATAAGGAGGCATGGTCTCTACAGGCAGGGTAAATCCTGACATCGAGAACGCCAGCACGCTGTACAATGCGCCGATACTCAGTGCAAGACGTGGAATCGGAAGCATACCTATTATGAATATTGCAACACCTTCGCTGGCCAACACCAACAGAAGGATGGCCAGGAACATGTTCCAGATGGATCCCGCGATAGGGAAGTGCATCCAGTCGTACATCAGCAGGATGATACCGAGACCAAGTGCCGAGAACAGAATGGTATAGACAAGCATCTTGCCGAAAACTGCAACGCACATGGAATCGCCGGCTGTCATCAGCAAATGACGGGAAGTTCCATATTTCAGCTCTGCGCCGAGAGAGTAAATCATGATGATGACTACTGTCAATGCCAATACACCCGGGAGGAAGATGTTTGTCAGGTAGTAACCATAGTTAGTATATTGGTTACCAATCTGATGTACATCTACATCCACGGGTCTGATCCTTCCCATGATCGCGTCCTCGTTCACGCCTTTCGCGCGGAGCACCTCTCTCTGGACAGCGCCGTCCGCGAGGTTTATCATCGTCAGAATATTTTTATATGACAATGCTCCTCCGACGAAGTAAAGTCCGTTCAGATAGTAAGAGAACGTAGGACGTCGGCTTGCCTGTACGTCTGCATACATTCCCTTGGGGATTAAACAGATAGCGGTGATTTTCCCGCTCTGCATATCCTCCCTGGCATCTTCGAAAGTGTCATATTTTATTACTCTGCCGAGCTGGGTCGCATCGAGCTGTCTGGCGAAGTTTCTGGATAATGATGAATTATCCATGTCGACTATTCCGATAGGCAGGTCGTGCGGGAGTCCCTGTTTGAGGAAGGTGAGGAAGAAGATGGCGCAGAATGCGATTGTCACGACGGAGCCGAGAAGATAAATCGGTCTGTTCCTCATTATCCTCAGCTCACGGCGTATAACCGCTCCTATGTTATGCCAAAACCTCATAATTACTTATTTCTTAAGGAGTTTAGCGTCTTTGATGATAGCTGACATGCCTGGGCGGAGTCCGTCCACTTTAGTGTCAGGAATGGCTCTTACCTCGAATGTCTTGGCGTCGTACATGCCTGTTTCCTTGGTAGCTTTCCAAGTAGCGTAAGACTCGCGTACTGCTATGTAATTTACAGTAGCTGTGCACTCTTTGCCGTCGAGGGCAGGGATGCTGACTGTCACTTTGTCACCCTGCTGGAGGCCATGGAGATAGTCCTCACGTACGTTGAATGTGAACCACATGTCGTCGAGGTCGGTCACTGTCATGATAGGAGAGCCCTGTCCTACGAGTTCGCCTACTTTAGGGAAGGTAGCTGAGATGACACCTGTTGCAGGAGATACGAGATAAATCTCTGCAAGGGCAGCATTGACCTCCATAAGAGCACCGTTGGCCTGGTCTACGAGGGCGTCTGCGGCAGCCTTGTCCTCAGAACGTGCGCCGTTCACAGCCATATCGTATTGGCTCTTTGCGACCTTGGTGGTAGCTACGGCAGCATTGTACTGAGCCTCGACCTCATCGAACTTCTGGGCTGAAACCACTTTCTGCTCGTAGAGGCTCTTCATTCTGTCGTAAGATTTCTTCATGACGGTCTCACCTACAATAGCTTTCTGCCAAAGCTCGTAAGCGCCTTCGATCTGCTCTTTGCGGGCGCCGTTGATGGCTTTACTCTTCTGAGCTGATGCAGCGTTTTTAAGCGCAGTTACCTGCTCGAGTTTAGCGCGGACTTCAGGGCAGTCGATGAAAACTACTGTGTCGCCCTTGTGTACCATGTCGCCTTCTTTAACGAAGAGGGTTTCGATACGTCCGGGAACTTTACCTGAAACTCTATATTCTGTAGCCTCAGCCTCGCCTTGGATTACCAATGGTCTAGGTCTGGACACGAAATATCCGATTACGGCAATCAACAGGATAATTGTAAGAAGAGCCAAAACTCCAATTACAAGATTGTAAGATTTTTTGTTCTGTACCATGATATTTTACTTTTTTATTATTCTGAATCAGTAAGTTACGTTTTATTTGCCGCTTAGGTCCGAGGTGTAGTTTCCCTCAGCTTTCTGGAGGTTCACGTTGGTCATCTGGACCTCGATACCTGCGTCTATATACTCTGAATGGGCCTGGAGCCATGCGGTATGCGCTGCGAGTGCCGTGTTCGTAGTAACGACACCTGCCTCGAAACCGATGGATGCTGTACGCAAGTTCTCCTCGGCGCTCTTCAGGTTGTTCTCGGCCATCTCCAATTTCTCGAGAGCCTCGTCCTGCTGTTTGCGTAACTGTGTAACCTGCAAGTTGATAAGTTCTTTGGCGTCTTCGTATTTGCTCATGTAAAGTGTAGCTTCAGCCTTAGCCTTGCGAGTCTTCTGCATGGCCTCGAAACCGTGGAAGATAGGGATATTCACTGCGACACCGACATTGAACATGCCGCTGAATTTATTCTGGAGGCCATTGTAAAGATTAGGGTTGGTAACCAGATAGTTGGCTGTCAACGCAACTTTCGGCATCATGTCTGCGCGGGTGATTTTCACCTTCTTGTCGTAAATCTCAGATGCGAGATTCAGGCTTCTGGTCTCAGGTCTGTCGGCCCAGATGCTCTCGATGTCCTTCTCAGGGCTCATCTGAGGAACCGGAACCGCGTCCAGACTTTCGTCCGCCAGGGTAATTTCGCTGTTAAGGTCAATGCCTATTTCCTTGCAGAGCAGCATCTTGGCCAGTACCAGACCGTTTGTGGCCTTGGTTTTCATCATATTGGCCTCATTAGCCTTTACCTTTATGGCGAGGGCGTCAGATGCCGTCGCAACACCTTCATTTACAGTGATGTTCACGTCGTGCTCCATCTTTTCCAAGAGGTCGGAGAAGTTCTCGGCAAGTTTCTTTTTGTTGGCGATGGAAACTACCTGCCAATATGCCTGGTCTACAGTAGTGAGGAGATCCTGATACTGCTGGTCGTACTGTGCTTTGGAGAGGTCTTCTGCGAGATGAGCCATCTTGTTGGCATTGATAATCTTACCGCCCATGAAGACTGGCTGCTGGAGAGAGACTGCGCCTGCGAATACGTTATGGATATCCAAGTGGAACGCATCGTCGATTTCGGTTCCGAGCTGAGTGAGGGCGGAACTGATTTCTCCTTTGGACAATGCTGCCGTGATGGACTGGAAAATCGGGCTCTGCATAATGTCGCTTCCTCCCGGGATTTTTCCCAATGCCTCTACGACGGCTGTTACTTTTTCATTGACCTTACCCTGGAGGGCGGCGCCTGCGCCTGTCAGTTTGCCTGACATTTCGTCACTTATGAGAGCGAGATTCTTCTCATTATACATGTATGCGGCTGTGGCGCTGATGTTCGGGAAGTAGTTCGCTCTGGCGATTTTACGGTCGTAACCTGCCATTTCCACTTTCGTTCTGGCCTGGTCCAGGTCCTTATTGTTCCTGATGGCCATTTCCCGGCACTGCTCGAGTGTCAGGGTTTCCTGTCCTGTCATGCACAAAGGCAGCATCATAGCGGCAGCCGCCGTGCAGAACATTTTGCTTAACGTGTTCATATTTCTACTTTTTTCTGTTTTCTAAACGCAAATTATACAAATATACAAAAAAGTTGCCAAATTGCCCTCACTTTGTGTTTAAGTGGAACGAAAGTTGTTATTTAGGTCGAAAAATAAGTAATTTTGCAATAATTTGTCAAAAATGACTATATTTGCGGAGATATGGAGCATCAAGATATATTACATAACATCAGCATCCCGAAATTCAGGAAGTTGTTTCCGGACATGCCCGGCACGGGTCTCGGCGACGATATCCTCATCGCGGATATGAAGTATGACAAGGCGCTTACTGTTTTCCAATATCCGTTCAGATTCGACGGATACATTATCATATATTGTCTTAAAGGAAAGATAAGTTTGGATGTGAATCTGGATTCTTTCCAGATTTCTGCCAATTCCTTGGTTTTCAATGTTCCTGGAAATATAATAAGAGTTTCCGGTGTAGATCCGGTGGACAAGGATCTCCACTTCATCGTGGTGGCCATGTCCAAGGATTTCATGTCCAATGTCAGGTTCGATTTTAACCGCATTTTCAACGAAAGTGTGGCACTTATGGATAACCCTTGCATTGTCCTGAACAAGAGCGAGGAAGCAGTCTGTAAAATGTATCTTAATCTGGCGTCTGTCCTTTTGAGGGACAATATGGAAAATAAAATGGAGGCTCTCGGTTCTCTAGTGTCTTCGCTTTCTTATTATCTGGGTTCCATCTGGTCCGGCAGGCTCTCTGAGGCAGTGCACAAGCCGCAGTCTCCTTCAGTTAAGGCCAAATATATATATGACCATTTCCTGAGACTTGTTACAGACTATCATACAACGGAGCGCAACATGGCCTTTTATGCTGATAAACTGTGCCTTACGCCGAAGTATCTTTCCAAACTCGTGAAGAGTGTCAGCGGCCGTTCTGCACCTGACTGGATAGATTCGTTCGTCATTCTGGAATCCAAGAACTTGCTGAAATACTCCGATCTTTCCATAAAGGAAATAGTTGTGAAACTGAACTTCCCGAACCAGTCGGTGTTCTATAAGTTCTTCAAGTCACATACAGGCAAGACCCCTAGTCAGTATCGTCACGAATGATACTGTCCTTTACACTGAATTTAAACTAAACGAAAAACAAATATGATCTTACCTTTACTGCTGTCATGCGCATTGACCGTCGCTCAAGTGGATACTTTGTCTACATCTGTAGTTACAGCTTCTGTTAAGCGACAGCTTGAAACTGAAGAACTTGCGACACCTGTCACTTCGCTGGCACTGAAGCAGATAGAAGCCTCAGGAATCGAGGCCCCCAAAGGGCTTTCTGGTAAAATTCCGGGACTTTTCATACCTGATTATGGTTCATCCATGACCTCTACCATATATATAAGAGGTATCGGCTCCAGGATGGAAAACCCAGTCATGGGTCTCTATATAGATGATGTGCCTGTAATCGACAAAAATCATTTCGACTTCAGTTTTCTGGACATCCGCCGCGTGGATATGATGCGCGGCCCGCAGGGAACCCTCTATGGGAGAAACTCCATGTTGGGCGTTCTGTCTGTGGAGACGCTGTCCCCTAAAGTATGGCAAGGCGTTCGCGCAGGAATCGAGTATGGTTCTGCCAATTCGTTGAATGTCAATGCTTCTGTATATAAGGGTGCTTTCGGAGCTGCGGTAGCATATCGTCATACAGATGGCTTTTATACAAATGAATATACCGGAAAGAAATGCGATCCGTCAGATATGGCCGCCATCAGACTCCGCTATTCCAAGACTCGCGGCAGCATTGACCTGGACAATTCACTTTCCGTGTCTTACACGGATCAGGGCGGGTATCCTTACCGACTTTATTCGGACGGAACCTTGAATCCGGTTTCCTATAACGACAAGAGCGCTTACAAGAGACTTTCCGTTATGGATGGATTTAGGGCGACGAAGGAGGGCAACAGCTTGAAAGTCAGTTCAGTTACGAGTTTCCAGCTCCTGCATGATTCCATGGATTTGGATCAGGACTTCACGCCTAAGTCGATGTTTACGATGAATCAGACACAGGACCAATATGTTGTCACTCAGGAAGTTGTGTTCCGCCCAGTGAATCACCCAAAATGGTGGGATTCCCAGTCCGGCGTTTTTGCTTTCGGCAAGTTGAACAACATGTCGGCTCCGGTCCATTTCCTGTCTGACGGTATCAACTCTCTGATTTTGGGTCAGGCCAATGCTCATATCCCCGAGTGGGTGGGCAGGCTTTCTCTTCAGGAAGACAACTTTCCGATTACCAGTGACTTCCGCTTTTGGACTTATAACGTGGCTGCATATCATGAGTCATATTTCAGACTTGGAAGATGGCTTCTGACGGCAGGTTTCCGTTTGGACCACGAGGGCGATTTTATGAAATATGATTCCCGTGCTGACATCCATTTCAAGATGAGTTACATGTCGGATTACACGCCGCTCTCGACTACCTTTGCCGGGCATGAGTCGGAGCATTTTCTCCAGTTCCTTCCGAAATTGTCCGCCATATATGATGCTTCGTTTGGGTCAATGCCCGAGCGCGGGGAGAGTCTGAAGTTTTATGCATCCGTATCAAGAGGCTATAAATCAGGCGGTTTCAATTCTCAGATTTTCTCTGATATCCTGCAGAACAAGATGATGAAAGGCATGATGGAGAAATTCGGAATGGGCTCAGGTTCTCAAAATGAAATGACTGCAGCGGCTACCAAGTATAAGCCTGAGACATGTGTGGATCATGAGGTTGGAGGACGTTGGAGCATGCGTCGTGCAGGACATTTCTTGGATGTATCGGCAAATGCTTTCTATGTTTTATGTAAGAATCAGCAGATTACAGTTTTCCCTTACGGGAATGGAACCGGACGTATGATGGCCAATGCCGGGCGATCCAGGAGTTTGGGCCTGGAGGCTGAACTTTCATGGAGGTGGAAAGGTCTTCATGTGGATGCTTCCGCAGGTGTTACCGATGCCCGTTTTAAGGAATATAATGATGGCCGTGAGGACTATTCTAATAACAGGATACCATACTCACCATCAAGTACTTTATATGCGTCTGCCGGTTATCGTTTCACTTTCGGAGGAAGAGTCGTACGTGCGGCAGCATTGACAGCAGACATTACCCGTACGGGAAAAATTTTCTGGGACGAGGCAGGGGAGTTGTCGCAGGAGCCTTATTGGACAGCGGGTTGCGATTTGAGGATTTCCTTCCCTCATCTGGATTTCTTCGTCAGGGGTGACAATTTGACTGATGCATCTTATGATGTGTTTTATTTCAAGTCTGTGGGGAATTCATTTTTCCAGATTGGGAAACCAAGACGCGTGACGGCAGGAGTGTCTATGGAGTTTTAGGAGTTGGAATAATTGCGGAACTTGAATTAATTAGTATATTTGGCATTACAAAAGACTAAGTGATGACCAAATATACTTTTCCTATATATAGAATCGTTTGTTCGATTGTATGTTGCCTGGCCCTGATGCCGGATGTCTTGGCGTATGATAATCCGAATTTGTTCAAGTCTTTGGTGTTGAATTATCCTCCGTCTCAGTATAAGGGGGATTCACAGATTTGGTCTATCGAACAGGATGGAAATGGTTTTGTATACTATGCGTCGGGTACCAAACTCGTGGTTTTCGACGGTATCAATACGGAGGCTTATGAGATTGATGGAGAGCTGGTTATCAGGCATCTGAAATATGATGAGGAGTCGGGGCGATTATATTGTGCGGGTGATTATTATTTCGGCTATTGGACTCGTGATACGAGAGGTGTCTTGGGTTTTACGATGCTTTATAGGGGTGATCCCGAGGTTAGAGAGGATATTTTCTGGCGTGTCTTCCCGAAAGGAGATATTCTCTATTTGTCTACACATCAGAGATTTATAACATATAATATCGCTACTGGAGAGATTAGGGAATGGATAAATGGAGATATAGGATATCTTTTCTATGTCGATGGTGAGTTCCTTATTCAGGTGGATGATGGACTCTTAAAGTTCGAAGGTGAGGATTTTAAGGAATGTTTTTCCGGATTGTCCGACAGGGTGGTTTATGTGGAAAGGAGAGATGGAGATTATTTTCTTATCGGTGAGGATTCTGTAATTCCGTCACAATCAGTGTTTTCTGTTTATAAGCAGAAATCCGGTAATTATCTGTTGGGTACCATCGCTGACGGTGTTTATGTAATGTCTCCTTCTGGGGAGATTGTCAGGAAGTTCAATGCCAAGGACGGCCTGGATTACACTACCGTATTGTCATTGACAGAAACCGAAATCGGCGATATCGTCATCGGGGGCGACGGTGGTATAACTTGGATTATAAATAACAGACAGCTAAGCTATTATAAAGAGCCTGATATGAAGATCGGTGCGGTGTATACGGCGTTGGTCTGGAATTCCAAGCTTTATTTGGGAACGAATATGGGTTTGCTTAGGGAATCGGATGACCCTGCTTCGGGAAGCGAGTTTGTGCCGGGATTCAGCGGACAGGTGTGGGATATGCTTGTCTATAAAAACCGGATGTTCTTAGTGAAAAATGAAGGACTTTATATGTTTGAGAAGTCCGGGAAAATCACCAGGTTGGCGGCCAATGTTACCTCCATGGAGAGGCTTTATCACAGATCCAACATATTGTGCGCTTCCGACGATAAAGGATTGCTGATGATAGACATGGATGTGGATTCTGATCATATCGTTTCCAAGAGTTGGAGAGTTTCCGATTACAGTGCTTCCAATCAGACGGTCAAATTCGACAAATATGGAAATGTCTGGCTTGACTTCAAGAAGGGGCATACTGTAAGGCTTAAGCCTGGAGAATTTTTCAAGAAGATCATTGATACTAAAAAATATAGGGTCGGTGACAAATCGGATAATCTGGTCCGCATATTCGAGGTGGACGGGGAGCTGATTTTTACCTCAGGAAAGACTTGTTTTTTGTATAACCCGAATTCGGATGCGATAGAGTATAGTTCATATTATACTACTTTGTTTGCGAATTTCGTGTCTGCAAATCTGAATATTACGCAGATTGGAAACAGGTTCTTCAATTATAGCGAAGATGGTACGGTAGATATGCTCATAAGGCATGGAAACGATGTTTATATGACGACCAACGTCTTCAGGAGCAATAGGTTGGAAACTATTCCGAAGAGATATGCGCGGGTGATAGCCCTCGATAAAAATACGGCGGCGTGCGGATATTTCGAGACTTTGTGCAAGTATGACTTCGATGTGCCGGAACGAGTTATTCCTAAGGTCAATTTTTATAGACTTGCATATTCGAATGGACGCAGTACGTCTTTTGCTGATCTTTCTTCAAGTGTGGCACTGCCGCATCATGTATATGACTTGAAGTTTTATATTTCATTGACGGGAGGGAAAAGTTTGGAGTATCGTCTGGATAATCAGAATTGGACAGGTGTTCCTAAAGGTGATCCGATCTCGTTTAAATTCATGGATGTCGGTAGCCATAAGTTGGATATCAAGTTCAGAGATCAGATAATCAAGACTATAAACTTCAAGATAAAACCTCATCCTATGCTGGAATGGTGGGGAATCTTATATATGTTTTTGGCTTTGTCTGCGGTCATACTCATAATCCGACAAGTTTATCTTTATAGAATCAAGAGGATTAAAGAAAAATTCGAAGCGCAGAGGAAAGCTGACTTGGAGAGGGAAACCATACAGCATCAGAACGAGATTCTTGCGATGGAGGTGAAGGAACGTGACAAGAAACTCACTATCCAGACATTGAACAACCTGTTCGTAAATGAAAGTCTGGCTACTATCATCGACAGTCTTTCACCTAAGGTGGCTTTCGACGGGACTGTAAATTTCGAGGATGTGAAGAAGTGTGTGCAGAAGCAGTATCGCGAAGACGGAACCTGGTCTCAATTCGATATTTATTTCAACAATATTTCCGACGGATTCCTAGACAGGCTCAAGACACGGTATCCGAATCTTACCGGAAACGACATAAAATATTGTGCTTTCATAAGGATGGGATTGAGCACAAAAGAGATCGCGTCGATGCTTAACATCAAACTGAGCAGTGCGGAATCTGCAAGATATCGCCTCAGAAAAAACATGGACTTGGATCCGGATGATTCTTTGAGCGAAATTATTTCTAAAATTTGATTGCAGGGGTATTTATTTTCTTAAGTTATTGATACCGAGATATCAATTTTTTTCGATATAGCCGTATTTGCAGGGGTGAAAAAAGTGAATTATCGTGGTGTGCAATGTTTTTATAGGGTGGTGAGTGCATTGTTAAATCGTTATTCATGCATAAACTTGCAGCACCAAACAGCACACAATATTCACTAATAATCACAAGTATGGTCAGTTATAAAAAAATGAATATCTCGGGTATCTGCTTGAGATATCTCTCTGCTTTCGCGGCAGCATTTTTATTCACCATGTTGTCTGTCAATGTCGCTTCTGCAAGTCCTGTCCAGGGACAGATTTCAGCAGAACAGTCACAGATTTCCGGTGTAGTCGTAGATGAGAACGGCGAGCCTATCATCGGCGCCAACGTCTCTATCGAAGGTACTACCGTCGGTACTTATACAGATATAGATGGTAAATTCGTGATCAATGCCCAGGTCGGTGACCGCATCAGGTTTTCATACATGGGATTTATCGACAAAGTAATTACCGTAGACGGTAATGAAATCACTGCAGTTCTCCAACTTAACCAGGAAGCCTTGGATGAGGTAGTCGTAATCGGTTATGGTACCGCCAAGAGAAGCACTCTCACAGGTGCGCTTTCACAGGTTACAAATGAATCATTCAGCGACCAGAAGGTTACTCGTGTAGACCAGGCATTGCAGGGTCGTGCGACAGGTATCCAGATTACCAACACCAGCGGTGCTCCAGGTTCAGAGGTCCGTATGAGAATCCGTGGTGCCAACTCTATTCTCGGTGACAACAGCCCGCTTTTCGTTATCGACGGATTCGTAGGAGCTGATTTCAACGACCTTAACCCTAATGATATCAAATCAATAGAGGTGTTGAAGGATGCTTCTTCTACCGCGATTTATGGTTCACGTGGTGCGAACGGTGTCATCTTGGTTACTACTAAGACTGGTGCAAAATCAGGTAAGCCAAAGCTCAGCTACGAGGGTAACGTATTCTTCTCCAATATTATAAAGAAGTATGACAAGATGAATGCCTACGACTTCGCCAAGACTGCCAACGAGCACGCTGAGGCTATGGGCGCATCTCCTGTCTTCCTTCAGTCAGAAGTGGATTCATACAAAAACGGTGGCGGATATGACTACTTGGACGCTGTCCTCCGTACTGCCATTTCACATCAGCACCAGATCAGCGTTTCAGGCGGTAATGAGAACACTCAGTATCGTGTTTCCGGAAACTACCTTAACAATCAGGGTATTATCAAGACTACCGGATATGAAAGATATACAGTACGTGCAAATGTAAACAGCAAGATTACTGACAAACTTTCATTCAGATTCAACGCCAACGGTGTCGTTTCCAAATCACAGCGCAACAGCGGCGGTTATTCAGGAGCCAACAATATCCTTACACAGGCATTGGCTTGGGCCCCTACCACTATGCCTTATGACAGCGAGGGCAAATACACCCAGAGCGACCCTTACTCTTCTGTAAAGAGCAATCCTATCTCTATAATGTATGACTCAGAGTCTTATACAGAGAGATATTATGTGAATGCTATGGCCGGTGCTTCTTACGAAATCGTAAAAGGCTTGAAGGCTGATTTCCAGGTCGGTGCGGACATCTCTTTCGATGAGGGCAAGAGCTGGTCAGGAGAATATCTCTCCAACGGCAAGCCGAGCGCGTCCAAGTACACCAACAAGGCTATCACCGTCCAGACTACCACCCAGCTGTCTTACGACAGGACCTTCGGAAAGCATTCAGTCAATGCTGTGGCAGCTATGGAGACTCAGAATTATCAGCTCGAGACTCTCTCAGGCAGTGCTTCTGAACTTAAGTTCCCTAACCTCAAATATGACAATCTTGCACAGGCAGGATCCACAACAGTAGGTTCAGGCTACACCATGTGGTCACTCATGTCATTCATCGGCCGTGTAAACTACTCATTCGACGGCAGATATATGGCTTCAGTATCCGTAAGACATGATGGTTCATCCAAGTTCGCTTCAGGAAACAAATACAGTACTTTCCCTGCAGCAGCATTGGCTTGGAACGCTCATAACGAAAACTTCATCAAGGATTTGAACGTGTTCAGCACGTTGAAGCTCAGACTCAGCTGGGGTATGACAGGTAGCCAGGCTATCTCTCCATACGCAACATTGTCAGCTTACAACGCGAACGGCCAGTTCTTTTCATTCTCTCAGGGAGGTCAGACACCTGGTATCGTACTCGGTTCTCCTGGTAACCCTGAACTCCGTTGGGAAACCACTGAGCAGAGAGACCTCGGTCTTGAACTCGGCTTCTTCGACAACAGACTCCTCGTCGAGGGTGACGTGTTCTGGAAAAAGACTTCTGACCTTCTTATGAACAAGAGTATTCCTGATTATCAGGGCGGCGGTACTATCACATCCAATATCGGTTCTATCAAGAACACCGGATTTGAGCTCAGTGTTACCGGCGAAATCATCAAGAAGGCTGACTTCGGATGGAAGAGTACATTCAACTTCTCTACTGTGAAGAATGAAGTTCTCAGCCTCGGTGACGAAGAGTATATCACAAGCTACTCTGACTTTACAGGACTGAACCACAGTATTCCTGAATTTATCTACAAGCCGGGTGAGTCTCTCGGTTCCATCTACGGTCTCAAATATCTCGGACCATGGAAGAAGAGCGAAGCTGCTGAGGCTGCCAAATATGGAATGGTGCCTGGTGACGCCCGCTACGAAGACCTGAACAACGACTACAAATATGATGGCGCTGATGCACAGATCATCGGTCATGGTATGCCTAAGTATACACTTGGATGGAACAACAACATCTATTGGAAAAACTTCACTATCAACGTGTTCTTCCAGGGAGTGCTTGGCGTGGACAAACTCAACTACACCAGAATCATGAACCTCAGAGCTGCTGATGACATGAGAGCTGCTACTCTTTCAGAAGCTAAGAAGAGATATATCCCTGGCGTTCAGGAGAATACATATCTCCCGGCATGGAGCCCTACCAGTGATTGGAAAGAGCAGTCATCCATGACAGTCGAGGACGCAAGCTTCGTCCGTCTGAAGAACCTCAGTGTCGCTTATGATTTCGATGTGAAGAAGATCGGTAAGTTCACAGTATCCGCTACTGCGACTAACCTGTTCACTATCACTGGCTACAAAGGCCTTGACCCTGAGTCAAGTAACCTCGGAGGCGGCGGATCTGATATCCGTCAGGGTGTAGACTATGCTTCTTATCCTAATGCCAGAACTTTCTCATTGGGTTTGAACATCACATTTTAATTGGAACCATAAATTTTGAGCAATATGAAACATATATTCAATATAGCAGCCGCTGCGGTTTTGAGTTGTACGCTCTTTGCCTCTTGTTCGGATTTTCTCGACGAGAAGACGAATGGTCAGGTTTTCGATAACGTGCTCGAAAGCCAGTCCGGTCTGGAAGCAGCCTTGACCGGTGCATATTTACAGTGGAACGGCGGATGGGGTTATGGATTCCTCCACACATGGCCTTATGAGATTACCATGGGAGGTGAGGACCTTACTACCGATGCTTCTTCCACTAATACAAAAGAGCTTGACACATATACTGTTACGAATACGAACTCTTCTATTCCATGTATTTACAAGTCATGCTACAAAGCCATCATCAACGCGAACAACGTAATCGAGAACGCTGACAAATGCAAGGGTGACGCTGCTGTCATCAAGCAGATTCTCGGTGAGGCTTATTTCGTACGTGCCTACAGTTATTTCTGGCTCGGAAGAATGCACAAGAGCCTTCCGCTCATGCTTTCTGCGGTTTATAAGGAGTCTGACAAAAACATGGAGATGACAGGCACCGAGGGTATCTTCGCCCAGATCGAGTCTGACCTTACCAATTCCATCGAGCGTCTTGGTGACGAGAGAAGAAATGGTGATCCGGGTCGTCCTAACGTAGGAACCGCCAGAGCTCTTCTCGCTGAAGTATATCTTTTCGAAGCAGGTTGGCCTTTGAAAAAGGAAGGCTATTATGCAAAAGCTGCAGAGCAGGCGAAACTCGTTCTCGACAACAGAGCAAAATATGGTTTCGATTTCGAAGATTCTTACGACGTTCTCTTTACCCATAGCGAATCAGCTCCGAATAACGGCATAACTAGGGAAAATGTCTTTACCATGTGCACGAAGAGCGGTGACAACTGGATGTACGGAACGGCTTCAGGTCCATCTATGGCAGGCGGTTGGGGTTACTTCTTCGCAGAAGTAGGCTATTACAACGAGTTCCCTGCAGGACCTAGAAAAGATGCTACTTTCATGGAAGACTATGTCTGCACAGACGGCGTTACAAGAAATTGGAAGGATATGACAGACAAGCACCCTTACTACAAGAAGATGAGTGTCGACAATAAATTTACTGTCGGAGGAGCTACTGTTCCTATCTGCTTCTTGAGATTCTCTCAGACAGCATTGACCTATGCCGAGGCTAAAGCCAGATCCGGCGGTCCTGATGCGTTGGCATACGAGTGCCTGAACAAGATCCGCACAAGAGCCGGCCTCTCCACCTATTCCGGTCTCAGCGCTGAGGCTTTTGCCAATGCCTGTGTGGAGGAGAGAAAGTGGGAATTTGCAGCAGAGGGTGTGAGATGGTTCGATGTCGTCAGACTTAATCTCATCGACAAGGCTATCGCTTCCAGAAGTGCAAGTGAGCTTCCTATCAGCGGAACCAAGGGAAGTGACGCATACTTCTTCCCTGTTCCTAACACTGATGAACTCCTGAATCCTAACATCAACAAATAGTTAGGCGGGCTTAAAACACTTTGGGGTGGGCCGGAGACGGCCGGTCCGCCCCTTTTTTATTGACTCTGAATATCTAATAATCATGAAACGACTCGCAGGTTTACTTGGCTTTTTGTTGTGTTTGACCGGCTTATGCGCAGCCCGGACGATTTCTGTTTATTCAGAATGTCCGTCTGATCCGAAGGCGGTATATTTTACTCCTGAAAAGTTTGCCATTGACAATGACGGTAAGACTGATGTTTCTTTCGAACTCCAGGAGGCGATAAACTACGTCAAAGATGAGTTTAACGCGGGAATCGTATTCGTCCCTTCGGGGAATTATCTGCTCTCTCAGACTATCTATATTCCTACTTCTGTACGTCTTATAGGTGTCGGTCCTGAGCGTCCTACATTTATCTTGAAGAAAAATTCTGAAGGCTTCGGTACGGAGAATCTTGAGGATAAGGGAAGAGCGAAATATCTGTTTTGGTTTACAAGTAACAGGGTTACACCGGAATCAGGTGTGCGGGATGCCAATGCAGGTACTTTTTACAGTGCATTTTCGAATATCGATGTACGTATCGAATCCGGAAATCCTTATGCGGTAGCCTTCAGGACACATTATGCCCAGCATAGTTTCATCTCTCATTGCCGCATAGATATCGGTGACGGCAAGGCTGGTATTTTCGATGCCGGAAATGAATTGGAAGATGTGGAGTTCGTAGGTGGTGAGTATGGTATTTATACTACGAGGACCTCACCGAGCTGGCAGATCACTATAGTGAATTCTGTATTCAAAAATCAGAGGAAGGCTTGTATAAATACTGAGGAAGGAGGCTGGGTGATTATCCGTAACAGGTTCGAAAACAGCCCGGTAGCCGTAGAGGTCCGAAAAGACCGTTCCGACAAGATTTATATGGAAGACTGTGTGATGGAATCCATTTCATCTGCAGGCATTATCCTCTCTCATGAAAATTATAGTCCAAATCAGGTAAGTGTGCGGAACACTTATTTATCGAGGACTCCTGTTGCGGTTTCTTTCCGTGAATCAGGTAGGAAGATAAGTTCTCCATCCCGTTATTGCAAGATAGAGAATTTTACGAATGGACTTCATATGAATTCTATGGAATCTGATCCGGAAGTCAAAAGTGAAGTTTCCATTAAGCAATTGAAAGATAATTCATTCAGTATTATAAATGATATACCGGGACTTCCGGATATGTCCAAATGGAAAAATGTTTTGGACCTGGGAGTGAAAGGTGACGGGGAAACAGATGATACTGAGGCCATTGCGAAGGCTGTTGATAATTACGATGTCTTGTATTTCCCTCAGGGTTGGTATAAACTGACCAAGACAGTAAAGCTCAAGAAGAATACCGTTATCATAGGTCTGAATCCGATCACGACTGTGCTCTTCACCGAGGACGGTACTCCTGCATTCAGTGGCTTCGGGAGTCCGGCAGCATTGATAGAAACCCCTATGGGCGGAAGCAACATTATAAATGGGGTAGGCGTCAGCACTGGGGCGTATAATTATCGGGCGGTCGGCTGCAAGTGGCAGAGCGGGGCCGGTTCGTACATGAATGATGTGCGTTTTCTTGGCGGTCATGGCAATATGACCAGAAATTCCAACAAGAGAACTCCGGTGGTAAGAAAGCCGGAAGGTGTCAGCACTCAGGAGAATCCTGTGAATTATCAGGGTAAGGACAAAGCTTGGGATAATCAGTATTGGTCTTTGTGGATTACAAATGGCGGAGGCGGTACGTTCAAGGATATCTGGACGCCGGACAGTTATTCTACTAATGGTCTATATATCAGTGATACCGAAACGCCGTCGGCCATGTATGAGATTTCTGTGGAGCATCATGTGAGAAATGAGGTTAGAATCCGTAATGTGAAGAACTGGAAGTTCTATGCGCTGCAGTTGGAAGAGGAGTTGAGGGAAGGTCCTGATGTGCAGCCGATTGAGATAGAAAATTCTGAGAATCTGCTTTTTGCGAACCTTTATCTTTTCAGGGTGATTTGGATAGATACTCCGCTGCCGTGCGCTGTCCGCACTTGGGGATGTCGTGATATAGAGTTTTATAATGTTCATAACTTTACGCAGATGCATCAGACTACTGATGTCACTATCAAGGATATGAATACTGGTCTGGAGGTGCTCCCGTGGGAGTTTACTCGTCTGACTATTACTGGGAATGAGAAGAAGGCGCAGCCGGTTTCTGGTGATGTCGTCCGTCTGGCCACTGGTTTCGAGTATGTGCACGGTATGGCTCAGGACAGTCAGGGCAATATTTATTTCTGTGAGCAGAGGATGAGGCGTATTTATCGCTATTCTCCTGCAGATGAAAAGGTTACTCTTGTGGCGGATTATCCGTGGCCTGTTCTTTCGCTTGCTGTGGATACGGAGGATAATCTGCTGGTATGTGTGAAATATACTCCGCAACCCGGATTTGTTCCAAAGGAAGCTGTAAAGGTTTACGATGACCGTAAAGGAACCACGTTCAGCTGGTGGGGCAATGACGGTTTCGAGCCGAGGTTCTATTCGATAAATCCTGATGATCCGGAGTCGTCGTTCACGATTCTTGCGAAGAAACAGGTTAATGATGTTTCCGGGGTCGGAAGGGTTTGCGTGCCTTCTCACAGATGGCGTGACCTGAATGATTTCGATGAGGTCGTTAAGGCGTCTGTCGACACTGTTTTCGTCGCTCCTGATGGTGTTACCGTGATTCCGGACGTATATGATTTGCTCCGTTCGTCATCGCTGTTGGCCGTATCTCCTGGAGAAACCGCTTATGTCTCTGATGAATATAATCATAGGGTGTTCAGTGTGGTATATGAGACGATGGAAAGAGTTGAGGCCCAGGAGTTTGTCAATGCTGGCCAGTTCAGTGCGACACCGGGTGGAGATAAGGTTTTCGTGGCTGACGGACTCATATATGTATGCAATCTGAAAGGTGAAATTATAGGGAAAATCCGACTTCCGGAACGTCCGTCTTCCATAATAATGGGCAAGGACGGGTATCTCTACGCTTCGGCAGTGTCGTCATTATACAGAATTAATATTACTCATTCATAAAGTTATGAAGTTTATAGATAATTTAAAAATGGCTTCGGCAGTATGCTGCTCATTGCTTGCGCTAGGCGCTTGTAACCATGAGGTTAGCTATACTTTCGACAGTTCCAAAGAAGTGTCAGGATTCAAGGTGGCACTTAAAGACATCAACCCGGATTTGCCGACTGACTGGACCGGATATAATTACGTTGTCCTTGAATATAAAATCACTACCTCGCAGAGATTTCAGCTGGGCTTTACCACGGATTGGGGTTATAATGACCTGAGGGTAATGTCTTATGTTCCAGGCGCTTGGAACAGGCTTGCGATTCCGCTCAAGTATTATACTGAACTGCCTGCACCTGCTTTCGACGTGGCTGCAACCATGAACAAGCCGCGCTACACCGGATGGATTAACCTCGGTGGTCAGCGTGGTCCGCTTACAGGAGTGGATTCTGTGGGCGTAAGAATCAGAAAGCCAATTTCTAATCCAAAAATATATATCAGAAACATCACCCTTTCAGTGGATGATCCGGGTGATGCTTATTTGGAAAAGCATCCGGCAATAGACCGCTTCGGCCAGTCCATCTATGCGCAATATCCGGAGAAGGTGAAGAGTCTCGAGGATTTGGAGAAACAGTGGCGTGAGGAAGAAGCTGAGGAAGTCAGCACTGAGAGATTCCAGTATTCTCGTTTCGGAGGATATTTGAATAGCCAGGTCGAGGCTACCGGATTTTTCCGTACAGAGCAGATCGACGGCAAATGGTGGTTCGTAGACCCTGAGGGACATCTTTTCCTGTCTCTCGGTGTGGACTGCGTATCCCCTGGCAACGGCGGCTTGGTCAGAGATTATGACAAGAGAGCCGGAATGTATGAGGCTATCCCTCCGGTAGATGAAGTCGCTCCGATAGAATCAAGAGCCGGCATGGCGTATTCTCTCAGTGCGTGGAACCAGGTAAGAAGATTCGGCAAAGACTGGAAGGGTAAGGCCAATGACCTTATTATCAAGAGAATGGACAAATGGGGCATGAATACCATCGCCAACTGGTCCGGCAGAGATGTAATCGAATTGGGCCGCAAAGCATTCATGCTCAGTTTCGGCGGCATCGGCCAGGATGCGTCCATGATGGGACTTGCTGACGTATACTCCCCAGACTTCGTGCCGACTGTCGAGAAATCCATCTCGTCGATGGTCGCCAAAAATGTCGACAACCCATGGCTGATAGGCTATTTCGTCGGAAATGAGCCGGCTTGGATCAATGATGAAGTACGTCTTTGCCAGATAATTCTTGATGGCCCGGATAGACCTATCAAAGCTGCACTCAAGAAATATCTCGAGTCAAATGCCGATACCGATGAAAACAGAGTGGCATTTATTTATGACGCTTTCGACAAATTCCTGGAGACGGTGGATAAAGTGTACAAGAAGTATGACCCGCACCACCTTAATTTGGGAATGAGATTCGCAAATCCTGATACTATCACCGAGACTTTGCTGTCTATCTGCGGAAAGCATTTCGATGTGTTCAGTTTCAATGCCTATATGCTCGCTCCTGATAAGGATATGCTTGACAGGGCCTATGCTTGTACCGGAAAGCCTATGATTGTGGGTGAGTATCATTTCGGAACTGTCGACAGGGGATTGGCACAGGCGCTTTGGCAGACAGATTCTGAGAAAGACAGGGCAGACTGCTACAGATATTATACTGAAAATGCTTATGCTCATCCTGCATTTATCGGCTCCGGATACTTCCAGTGGTCTGATCAGGATATTACCGGACGATTTGATGGAGAGAACTATAATTGCGGCCTCGTGGATGTTACGGATAGACCATATAAGGATATGGTAGATGCGATGATTGCTACTGCAGAGTGTCTGTATGACGTGCATTGCGGTACGGCCAAGCCTTTCGCTACATATCCGGAGAGCGCAAGGGGCTATGAACTCATTCCTGACATCTGGGAATAATGGAGATATCGTTTTAAAGGTCGAATTTATTATCATAATGGACGAAATTTTAAAAAATCTTTACGAAAAGTTTGGTATTAACGTTTTATATGCATAACTTTGCACCAGACAATAAAAGGTTTTTATGTCTATTTGTTAAGTTCGTTTTATATAGGGGTCCGGTCCTTTGAGAAAAGCACCGGATCTTTTTTTGTCTTTCCGCCGGTTTTTTTGTAATTTCGCAAGGTTTGTTATGAAATAACACTTTTAAAACGAATTACCTCTCTGAGTGAAATAAAAACATATAAAATCATTGATATGACACAGAAAAAATCAAATCTTGTGGCGATTGTCACTATGTGTTTCATCTTTGCGATGATCTCATTCGTGACTAATATGGCCGCTCCTTTCGGAAACATCTGGAAAGGTCAGTACAGTTGGGCCGGAATGATGGGAAACATGATGAACTTCGCAGCTTACCTCTTCATGGGTATTCCTGCAGGTAAGATGCTTCTCAAGCATGGTTATAAGAAGACCCTTCTCATCGCGCTTGCTACAGGTTTCATCGGTATCGTTATCCAGTGGATTTCAAGCCGTGCATTCCTCGGAGCTTCAGCTATTTATGTTTACCTTCTCGGTGCATTTATCTGCGGATTCTGCGTTTGTATGCTTAATACCGTGGTGAATCCTATGCTTAACCTTCTCGGTGGCGGTGGAAACAAAGGTAACCAGTATATCCAGATCGGTGGTTCCATGAACTCTCTCGCAGGTACTTTTACTCCGCTTCTCGTAGGTGTTCTTATCGGAACTGTTACTGAGCAGACTTCTATGAGTGATGTCGCTCCGCTCCTGTTTATCGCGATGGGTGTATTCGCATTGGCCTATATCATTATTTCGCTCGTGAATATTCCTGAGCCTGCGGCTGAGAGAAAGACTGTGAAATACGAGCATAGCGCTTGGAGTTTCCGTCATCTCGTGCTCGGTGTTGTGGCTATTTTCTTCTACGTAGGTGTCGAGGTAGGTATTCCTTCACAGCTAATTTTCTATTTCTCTGATGCTACAGAGAAGGGTGCAGGTATCGCTGTGAACGGTGTCGCTATCGGAGGTGCCATCGCAGCTGTTTACTGGCTTCTTATGATGGTGGGCCGTATTTTCAGTTCATTCATCAGCGGTAAGGTAAGTACTAAGGCTCAGCTTGTTACAGTTTCTTCTGTGGCTATTCTTTTCGTAGTTATCGCGATCTTCCTTCCTAAGGAGATTACTATGACTATGCCTGCATATAGTGTTGAGGATGGTTTCACCATGGTTTCCGGAATTCCTGTCAAGGCTCTCTTCCTTGTGCTTTGCGGTCTTTGTACTTCTCTTATGTGGGGTGGTATTTTCAACCTCAGTACTGAGGGGCTCGGCAAATATACAGAGCAGGCTTCCGGTATATTCATGATGATGGTAGTCGGTGGCGGCGTTATGCCTCTTATCCAGGATTTCATCGCTGCTGCTGCCGGTTATATGGCAAGTTACTGGCTTGTAGTAGCTATGCTTGCATATATTCTCTATTACGCCCTCGCAGGTTGTAAGAATGTTAACCCTGAAATTCCAGTAGAATAATATATTATGAATAAGATGGATATGCCTTATGTAGTCGGCATCGATGTCGGCGGACAGACTTCTAAGTTAGGCGTCGTAGATATGAGAGGCCAGGTGTTGGCCCAGACTGTAATCAGAACAGATACACATGACGAAATCGAGCCATATATCGATGATCTGGCCGAGGCTGTCAACAAAGTTATAACTGACGCGGGTGTTGCCGGTCAGGTTCGCGGTATCGGTATGGGTATTCCTAACGGAAACTATTATACCGGTGAAATCGAGAATGCTGTCAATCTGAAATGGGGCAAGCAGGGAACTCTTCCTGTAGCCAAGTTGCTTTCCGATAAGATGGGGGGCATTCCTGTCGCTCTTACCAATGATGCCAATGCTGCTGCTATGGGTGAAATGACTTACGGTGCTGCCAGAGGAATGAAGAACTTCATCATGATTACTCTTGGTACCGGCGTAGGCAGCGGAATCGTCATCAATGGCGAAGTTGTCTATGGCCACGACGGATTTGCCGGAGAGCTCGGACATACATGTGTCGTTCGTCACAATGGCCGTCTTTGCAATTGCGGCAAGACCGGCTGCTTGGAGACCTATGCTTCTGCTACCGGTGTGGCACGTACGGCACGTGAGTGGCTCGATATGAGTGAGGAGCCGTCAGTTCTCAGAAGTCTGGACAATATCACTTCCAAGGATGTTTATGATGCAGCTAAGGAAGGTGACAAGTTGGCCATCAAGATTTTCGAGTACACAGGTACTATTCTCGGCGAGTCGTTCGCAGATTTCATTGCATTCAGCTCACCTGAGGCCATCGTCCTCTTTGGCGGTCTTGCCCGTTCCAAGGAGTTCCTCCGCGAACCTATCGAGAATGCCATGAACGCCAACGTTCTCTCTTTGTGGCGCAACAAAGTCAAGATAGTCTTCTCCCAGCTCAAAGAGTCCGATGCCGCCATCCTCGGCGCTTCTGCCCTCGCCTGGGAACTGTAGAGATTATTATATATTCATAAAAAAGCGATTCTTTCCGTTTTCGGGGAGAATCGCTTTTTTGTTCGGCGTCTTGTCTTACTTTATTGCCCGTCACCGCATTTTTGTGATGACTCGGCGCTGGGTGCTGCGTCGTCGGGTCGGAGGCGGTGCCCGGCGAGAGGGCACTGACCGCCGACCCGGCAGCCACGATTACTTTCTTTGTTTTCTTGATTTAGGTTAGATGGGACACTTGGTCCCAAATGTTCAGAGCCCAAGTATCATTGTGTGAAATTCTTGGACAACCTGGCGGGTGTCGGATGCTGTAAAATGTTGACTATGCGTTGATTGTATCTTTCTGCGCCTGTCGGGTTGTAGAAATTTTTATAGGACCTGGCAGGTCGCAATCGTTGCAAATAGTTGAATGTGAATCTGTTGGCTAACTCTATTCCTGCCAAGTCGTCCAAGATTTCCCCAAAGTTCACAAACTTGTGGACCACAAACTTGTGAACTTTAGGAGAATTCTGTTTTAGAATGATGTTTTGCCAAGTATGTGGCGGGGTGCATATAGGCTGAGCGGACTGTATTGAGCAGTTGGCTGGCGTTTTGTACAACTACGTTGCCAGTGTTCTGATACAATTATGGCTCCGATAACATTGTCGGTAAGATAAAAACTTGTATCTTTGGAATGGTTTCGACGTGGTGATGCGTCGGGAATTAATCTAATATAACTGAGATATGGCGAAAAAGATAGATTACCTTATAGCTCTGATCAATGAGTTTGGCCGGAAGTATGGTCTTTCGGACAAAGAGTCTTATCTGTACTTGCAGAAGTACGGGGCCATCGCCATATACGAAGACTGTTACGAATATCTTCATACCCAGTCTTTCGACTGCGCAGCAGAAGAACTTGCAACCTACTGTAAAAGACAAGGAGGCAATATAGCATGAAACTATATCATTGTTCTAATATGGACTTTGATAAGATCGACCTGTCTAAGTCCAAGCCCAACAAAGATTTCGGTAGAGCCTTCTATCTGTCAGAACATGCAGATGAGATTAAACCTGTAGGAAAGGCAAAGGTTTTGCTCCATGGAGGCGAGTTTACTATGTTGGAGTATGAGTTTGATGAGAAGTTACTCTCTGATGGAACCCTGAGAGTGTTGCGTTTTGATGCTTATACCTCTGACTGGGCTGAGTTTATCTTTGCTAACAGAGATTTTAAGCAAAATTTCTCCCATAACTATGATGTTGTCTATGGGCCAATTGCCAATGATAATGTGGGAGAACAGATTCGCAAATTCCGATCTCTAAGAATTCCGCTCTCTCAATTCTTGGAAGAGCTCAAATACGCAAAGGGTATAACTTTTCAATACGCGTTTTGCACGGAAAAGGCTATTAACTACTTAAAAAAAATTGTAGTTATGAGAAAAGAAGACTTTCAGTTTATGGTTGAAGGGATGGTTTCAGACCTCATTCAGCTGCTCATTGAGCGCCGTGGTCTTACCATGACCGAGGCATTTGATATCGTATACAAATCAAAGACATACGAGAATCTTCTCAATCCGGAAACAATGCTATATTTCCAAAGTCCTGGTTATGTTTACTCGTATTTAGAGGATGAACTTAAGTGATCGAATTCTTTATGTGTTATCATTTCTGTTTCAACTTTCGTTGATTAGTCGAATGCTTAGATAATATGCCCGTGCGGAGACTCTTCCTGTGGCTGTGCGGGGTCGGCGGATTTCTGATTATGGAAGTATTGAATATCAGTGAGTTACAATAAAACCATCTGCCGACACCCATATTTTTGATGGGGTTGGCAGATGTGTATTTTTAATTACCTGATTACTAATCTATTATAAAACTCGAATCCGCCGACCCCTGGGCTGCCGCGTCGTCGCCGGACGGCGGCGGTGCCCAAAGAGCGAATTGCGAAGCACCTGAGCGAGCGTGCACTGACCGCCGGCCGGCATCCATGTTTACTTCCTTGTCTTATCGATCTCCACTTTCGATGTACCAAGAGTGGTTTTCCACTCTGACGGATTGCGGAATCCTGCGAGGAATGGCTTCACTTCCATTCGTTTCTTTCCTGCCAACTGTAAGTCAGTCAGGGAAATGGCTCCGTCTGCCGTAGTGATGGCGAAGAACGACTTGCCGTCACTGAGAATCTGACCAGGCTTGATGTTGCTGCCGGTGTGACCCTTTTTAGCATTGACAGCTAAATTGTCATCAACTCCGTTCTGATCACCGTGGGAAGGACTGCTTGAAATACCGTCACCCACTCCACAACGCTCCAGCATTGACCTGAACTCATCTCCTTCCACTTTCGTTCCGGCGTAAATTTTCAGCTGGACAGGTGCTCCGCCGGCAGCCGGTACTAACTCGGTGAACGCGGCAGGGTATGGGCTGAGACCTCGGATTAGGTTGTAAATGTTTCTGGTAGAGTCATTCCAGTCGATGTGGCAGAGCTCGCGAGTCAGCTTTGGAGCCGGCTTGAGAACCTCGGAACCCTGGATGAAACTGCGCTGGACACGAGTCTCGATATTCTTCTCAATGATTCCCTCGACGGTCTGAACCACCAGATCCGCACCTATCGGCATCAGTTTGTCGTGCAGGTCGCCCGCAGTGTCAGTCTCCGAAATCCGGCACTCCTGCCTAAGCATAATTCCGCCTGTGTCAATGTCTTTGTCTATCATGAAGGTGGTGACACCACTCATCTTCTCGCCATTTATCACTGCCCAGTTGATAGGGGCGGCACCGCGATACTGAGGGAGAAGAGCTGCGTGGAGATTGAACGTACCGAGCTTAGGCATCGCCCAAACCTCTTCAGGCAACATCCTGAAGGCCACGACTACGAACAAATCTGCCTTGAAATCAGCGAGTTGCTTCAGGAACTCAGGATCCTTAAGTTTTACCGGCTGGAGCACTGGGATATTGTTCTCCACGGCGAACTTCTTCACCGCACTCTCGTTCACCTTGAGACCTCGGCCACTCGGCTTGTCGGCTACAGTTACCACTCCGACTACATTATATTTGGCATCAAGAAGTGCCTTCAGAGGAGCCACCGCAAACTCCGGTGTTCCCATGTATACGATTCTTGTCTTTCTGAATGTGCTCATGAATTTGCTCTTTATTTTTCTCCACCATGAACCGAAATTATCCGTGTTGAACAAGGCGGAATCGTTTATCGCTTTCCAAGTGAAATACATTCCTATCGGGAATAGGACTATCGTCGAAACGAAGACTCCCGCTGCAGCAGAAATGGCACCGTCCTTCGCCAACTTGGTACCGGTAATGTCTACTACCCAATACAATACGAAGAACAGAACAGCGATGATGGCTGACACTCCGAGTCCTCCCTTACGGATAAACGCACCCAACGGGGCACCGATGAAGAAGAGGATGAAGCAGGCGAGTGCCTCCGCGAACTTCTTCAAGAACTCTACATTGGAACGCCTCAGAATATACATATAACTGTATACGTCATTCTCGTATCCGCTCGTTATGGACCTGTAGTCTTCCGCCGCCGCGGCTGCCGCTTCATAGGCCCTGAGCTCCTCGTTCTTATCCTTCCAAGGACTCAACTTACTGTGGTCGAACTCTGTCGTGCTGGCGAAATTTACCGCAGTGTCCAACTGGTTCGCCCTGCGTAGGACTCTCTTCGCAAGAAAATCACCGGTATTCTTCACCCTGGCAGAATCATTCAGATGATTAAGCGAATCCTGACCATGCTTCAACTGCTTGATATTCATGGCTCTCACCTGATCTCCATACTTGGCCTGCTCGGTTTTCTTGAAGGCATAGTTCTGGAGAGGAATAATCATATCCTGCTGACTGAATGTGATCTTCTGGAGCTGCAGAGAAGTGTCCCTATAGGACATATTGTTGGTTTCCTGATAATTTATTCCGCTAAACAACTGGAAAGTCAGATAATCCTTCGACTGGGACATCTTCAGCATAGCCGAATCAGCGAGAGTCACGCTGGTGTTGCCCTTTCCTGAAGTGTGGTCGTAAACCATCACTCCGTGCATGATTCCCGATTTGTCGTTTTTGCTCTCGATACGCAGCACATAGCCGTCGATTCCGTCGTAGAAAGTACCGGTCGGAATATTGATTTCCTCCTTCGTCTTTCCGATATCCTCACGCAGCGTATAAATCTTATTGTACGCGACCGGAACGAGATTGTTCACAGCGAAAAACGCCAAGACACTGATGACAACCGCGCTGACTATCAGAGGCCGCAGAACCCTGTTCAGGGAAATACCTGCGGACTTCATGGCTATAAGCTCATTGTTCTCAGCCATCTGACCGACAGTCATGACCGAGGCCAGCAGTGTAGCCAATGGAAGGGACAGAGGCAACATGGTAGCGCTGCCCCATCCGAGGAATTCCATTATAATCTTGAGTCCCAATCCTTTACCGACGAGTTCATCGATATAAAGCCAAAGGAACTGAAGCATGAGGATGAAGACGACAACTATCAGGATGCCGAAAAATGGCCCCAGGAAAGATTTCAATATGAATTTGTCGAGTTTCTTCATCCTCTCGTCGGTTTCGTCAATGCCGGTTTACGCAGTTGCCAGTTCGATGAGTTTTGCAAGTGCGTCTTTCAAGCCTGCAATATTCTTGCCGCCCGCAGTAGCGAGACCTGGCTGTCCGCCGCCGCCTCCGAGAATGGACTTGGCAGCCTCACGGATATCCTTGCCGGCGTTCTTGCCCTTAGCTACGAGATCCTGAGAGTACATAAGCACGAGGTTAGGCTTCTCAGCATATTCGAATGCTGCAGCAAGAACGAAGTTCTCCATCTGTTTCTGGAGGAGTCCTGCTACACCCTTGGCCATGGCAGGGTCCATAGACTGTGTGAACTCGACAACCTTTATGCCGTTAATCTCTTTAGCCTCCTGTGATATCTTTTCAGCGAGTCTTGCGACCTTTTCCTGAACAAAGCTTTCGATTTCTTTCTTATATCCGGTATTCTCGTCGATAACCTTGCGGATAGCTTCTCCGAGGTCTGGAGTGTTGTTGAAGAAGGCCTTGGCGTTCTTCAATGTCTCTGCCATGGCACGTGTATGCATCCATGCAGCCTCACCTGTGACAGCTTCGATACGTCTTACGCCAGCTGCTACAGCGCCTTCAGAGAGAAGCATGAACATTCCGATCTGACCGGTAGCCTTGGCATGTGTACCGCCGCAAAGCTCGACTGATTTGCCGAACTTGACCACTCTTACCTTGTCGCCGTATTTTTCTCCGAACAATGCGATGGCGCCCATAGCCTTGGCCTCATCCATAGTCGCATCCCTCTTCTCCTCAAGTGGATAGTTTGCACGGATAAGTTCATTGACCCTCTTCTCAACCTTCTCGATTTCCTCATCTGTCATCTTGGAAAAATGAGAGAAGTCGAATCGGAGGTAATCAGGGCAGACATACGAACCTTTCTGCTCGACATGGGTTCCGAGAACTTCGCGGAGAGCCTGGTCGAGAAGGTGGGTGGTAGTATGGTTGTTCGTGATTTTAAGTCTTCTTTTAGCGTCCACATGGAGGGAGAATGACTCTGAGCAGTCAGAAGGAATGCGCTCGGCGATATGGATCGTGAGGTTGTTCTCCTTGATGGTGTTCATGATGTTTATCTTCTCGCCGCTTTCGGACTCGATGTAACCGGTATCGCCGATCTGGCCACCCATCTCCGCGTAGAACGGAGTGCGGTCGAATACAAGCTGATACATGGTCTTGTTCTTCTGTTTTACAGTACGCTGCTTGATGAGGCTTACGCCGTCGATGTCAGTATAATCGTAGCCGAGGAACTCTTCCTCCTCACCGTTGTGATACTGGATCCAGTCGCCGAATTCGTTGGATGTAGCCTGACGGGCTCTGTCTTTCTGCTTCTGGAGCTCAGCGTTGAACTCCTCGAGGTCTACCGTGTAACCTTTCTCTGATGCGATAAGCTCAGTAAGGTCGATAGGGAAGCCGTATGTATCGTAGAGGACGAATGCGTCCTTTCCGTTGATGACCTTGGTATCTGCTGATTTTTCGAGATAATCATCCATAAGTCTGATACCTCTGTCGAGGGTGCGGAGGAATGCGAACTCCTCTTCTTTGATGACACTCTCGATAAGCTTCTGCTGGTCACGGAGCTCAGGATATGCACTTCCCATATCGTCAGCAAGCTGCTGCACGAGGCGGCAGAGGAAAGGCTCGTTGAATCCGAGGAATGTATATCCGTAACGTACTGCTCTTCTGAGGATTCGGCGGATGACATAACCTGCCTTTACATTGGAAGGAAGCTGTCCGTCAGCGATAGAGAAACTGATGGCGCGGATATGGTCGGCGATAACTCGCATAGCCACCTCAGTATTCTCAGACTCATGATACTGATGTCCGGAAAGGTCCTCGATCTTGCTGATCATGCCGGTGAACACGTCAGTGTCATAGTTACTCTTCTTTCCCTGGAGAACCATGCAGAGACGTTCGAAGCCCATACCGGTATCGATGTTGTGATTAGGAAGAAGCTCGAGCTCACCGTTGGCCTTTCTGTTGTACTGCATGAACACGAGGTTCCAAATCTCGATTACGAGAGGGTTGCTCTTGTTCACCAGCTCGCGCCCAGGCACCTTCGCTATCTCTTCGTCGCTTCTCAGGTCAATGTGAATTTCACTGCAAGGGCCGCATGGACCTGTGTCACCCATTTCCCAGAAGTTATCGTGCTTGTCTCCAAGAAGTACGTGATCTTCAGGGAGATACTTCAGCCATGTCTGGCGGGCTTCCTCATCGAGAGAAGTTCCGTCCTCAGCTGAACCCTCGAAAACAGTAGCATAAAGTTTGGTCTTGTCGATCTTGTAAACTTCGGTGAGAAGCTCCCATGCCCATGTGATGGCCTCGGTCTTGAAATAATCTCCGAAACTCCAGTTTCCGAGCATCTCGAACATCGTATGATGGTATGAATCATGTCCGACTTCCTCCAAGTCATTGTGTTTTCCGCTCACACGGAGACACTTCTGGGAGTCAGTCGCCCTATGTGTCTTAGGGGTTACGTTGCCGAGGAAGATGTCCTTGAACTGGTTCATTCCGGCATTGGTGAACATAAGTGTCGGGTCGTTCTTTACGACCATAGGTGCTGAAGGGACAATCATGTGCCCTTTGGATGCAAAGAAATCCAGGAATTTCTGTCTTATTTCGTTCGATGTCATCATAATGACTATAAATTTTTTTGTCAAAACCACATTTCGGCACAAAATTTCGTGTGCCATTCGTCCGAAGACCAAATAAAGGGCAAAATTAAGACATTTTTCTCAAAAAAGTTTATATTTGCAAAATATGTCTAAGTTTAAACGGTATAAACTTAATCCTGAGACACTTCTTTATGAAATAGAAAAGGTCTCAGCGAAGTCGCGTGTGTTGAAGACGGTCGTACTTGTGGCAGCAAGTATGGCCCTCTCACTCGTATACCTGTGGCTTTTCACCTCCGTTTTGGGATTCGAATTGCCTAAAACGGCTCTCCTGAAAATGAAGAACGCCAGATGGACATCCAGCATGGAACTTATGAACAGGCAGCTCGATATGTACGAAGCTACACTTCAGGGACTTAGTATACGTGATGATGAAATCTATCGTAACATATTTGGTATGAATGAAATACCTCAGGAAGTCCGCAATGCCGGTTTCGGCGGCGTGAACCGCTACGAGTATTTGGAGACTGTTCCTGAGAACTCATTGCTTCGCAGAGCCTCTGTGAGATTGGATATCCTGACCAAGAAAGCGTACGTCCAGAGCAAATCATTCGATGACGTGGAGGCACTTTCCCAAAGAGCCGGCGATATGGCCTCTTGTATACCTGCCATACCTCCAGTTCTTCCGGATAAGTCCAAATATCGTATATCCAGTACTTTCGGTTACAGGTCTGATCCTATTTCCGGCGTTTCCAAGATGCATACCGGATTCGATTTCGCATGCAAACCCGGAAATCCTGTCTATGCTTCCGGCGACGGCGTAGTCTCATCAGTTACATTCGAACTGTTCAACTACGGAAATTCTGTAGTAATCGACCATGGCTTCGGATACAAGACTCGCTACGCCCATTTGAAGACCATCTTCGTGGCAGAAGGAATGAAACTGAAGAGGGGCGAGTGCATCGGTGAATCCGGAAACTCGGGAAAATCTACCGGACCGCATCTTCACTATGAAGTCATGTATAAAGGTAGATTCGTGAATCCGGTGAACTATTTCGACCTGGAAATGCCGGTGGAAGAATATGCTTCCATGGTCAAGAACACTGCAAAGGAATCCAACAACATAATGAGCGGTAATTTCCGCAGGTCCTTCTTAAAAGGGAACTGATATGAAGAACCAGTATACATTCGACAAGGACTTCAATCTCAGAAGAGTCACTCACTCCGTGAGGGGCATGTTGTGGACCTGTACCAAATGGATTATCACAACAGCCTCATTGGCAGCGTTTTATTATATCCTCTTTTCATTCTTCATAAATACTGATGAAGAAAAGAAACTGAAACGCGAGAACAAGATGTATGCGAAGCTCTATCCTGAAATGGTGCAGAAAGAGCGCCTGATAGCCGACGTGGTGGATGAACTTCAGCTTCGTGACGACAAGATTTATGAACGGATTTTTCACGCCAAAGCCCCTTCAGTGGACCCGCACAACTCCATGACATTTGTGTTCGCCGCGGACTCCATTGAAGAGAAAAACATCGTGGAATACACGGAAAAGAAGTTGCAACTACTTACAGCCGCTTCTGATACAGTAGGTACCAGTTTTAAATCGGTGTTTGAGAATATGGCGAAACCAGCTGTAGTCAAGCCGCCGATGAAATCCCCGATCGAGGGACTGAAATACGCCCAGGTAGGTTCTTCTGTAGGACAGAAACTTAACCCTTTCTATAAAGTGCTTGCGCATCATGACGGTGTGGACCTCATAGCGGGGCAGGGTACACCTGTTCTGGCTACAGCAGACGGCGTCGTAACCGATGTCCGTAAATCCGGAAAGGGATTAGGTAACGTGGTGGAAATCACACACGAAGGCGGTTATGTCACCACATTCGCCCACCTCGAAGACATCGTGGTAAGAAAAGGTGAAAAAGTGAAAGCCGGGAAAAAACTCGCAAGCGTAGGCATGTCCGGAAACTCATTCGCCCCTCACCTCCACTATGAAATAAGGAAAGACGGAAAAATAGAGGACCCTGTGAACTACATGTTCGGCTCCTTCTTTCCGGAAGAATATATGAAAGTTGCATATATGGCTGCAACTACTGGTCAATCAATGGATTAGTATTATGGAACGGCTTTTTTACACAATCGGTGAAGTAGCGGATATGCTCGGCGAGAACGTGTCGTTGGTCCGTTACTGGTCGGATTATTTCTGCAAATTTCTCAAACCGCACAGAAACGCGAAGGGAAACAGAATGTATACCTCTGAAGATATCGAAGTCCTCAGACAGATATACTACCTCGTGAAAAGCAGGAAACTGACCCTCGAAGGCGCCGTCAGAAAAATGACCGAAGACCGCAGAAGCGTGGAAAGCCGCGTGAAGGCCGTCGAAAGCCTGAAACTCATCCGAGAACAATTGGAAGAAATACGTAAAACATTATGATAGTCAAGGATATAACTGACGTTTTAGAGGAATTTGCCCCATTGTCCATACAAGAAAAATGGGACAACAGCGGCTTGATGATAGGCTCACCCTCCCAGGAAGTGCACGGCATACTCATCGGTTTCGATTGCACGCCTGAGCTCGTCGACGAAGCCATCCAGGTCGGCGCGGACATGATAATCACCCATCATCCGCTGATATTCAGCGGTTTGAAAAAAATCTCGCCGGACAATCCCGTAGGACTCACTGTCGTCAAAGCCATCCGGGCCGGAATCGCCGTGTACGCAGCCCACACCACCGCCGATAAAGTTATCGCCGGAGTGAGCGGAGCCATGGCTGCCCGTTTGGGTTTGGTCAATGTCAATGTCCTTGAGCCTGAGGACGGTGGCGTAGGTCTAGGGGCAGTCGGCGACCTCCCTAAACCCATGTCTGCATCGGATGCCGTAGAATATGTGAAGAAGTGTTTTTCACTGAAAGCAGCCAGATGCTCCAAATTCCCGGATATTCAGATAAGCAGAATTGCAATGTGCGGCGGAAGCGGTTCCTCGCTGATATCCGCAGCGGAAGAATCCGGTGCACAGATGTACATCAGCGGTGACATCTCATACCATCATTTCTTCACCGGAAACAATTTCCTGATAATGGATATAGGACATTTCGAGAGCGAAGTGGATATAGTACCTATATTATTTTCCGTGATAACGAAAAAATTTCCTAACTTTGCAGTTCGCATAAGTGGCGGATTGCTGGAAAGCAACCCCGTCCATTATTGTTAGACGTAAATTATATATAATTAGATATGGCCAAAAAAATCAAGAAAGTCGAGACTCCAATCGATCAGAGAGAGACTTTCGTATCTATCCAGAAGAACTTTGCTGATTCCGATCTCAGCGTGGAGGAGAAGCTCAAGACACTCTATGCCCTGCAGAAGGCTGATTCAGCTATAGACAAAATTCTTCAGCTCAGGGGTGAACTCCCGGTTGAAGTAGAAAACCTTGAGACAGAGATCGCTGAAATGAAAGCTAAAGTCTCCAATATCAATGCTGACATCGATTCATTCAACGAAGCTATTACCGAGTATAAGCATAATATCGTAGAGTGCGACAGCGCTATCTCCAAGTATAAGGAGCAGATGAACACGGTCACAAACAGCCGTGAATTCGATTCACTTTCCAAAGAGGTGGAGAATCAGGAACTTCTCAAGAAAATTGCTCAGAAGAACGTATCTGATACTAAAGAGAATATCATCGCCAAGAAGAATGACCTTCTCGATCTTAAGGATGAGTTGGCTATCAGGAACGATGACTTGAAGGCTAAGAAAGAAGAACTTGCAAACATCGTAGAGGCTACTGCCAAAGAGGAGAAGAAACTCCGCGCAGAAAGAGATGCATGTGCTGCCAAGATCGATGCCAGGACTATGAGTGCGTATGACCGTATCCGTTCAAGTGAGAGAAACCACCTCGCTGTGGTAAGCATCTACAACGGAAACGCTTGTGGTGGATGTTTCAACACCATTATCCCTCAGAGACTTATCGACATCGCTTCTAACAAGAAACTCGTGATTTGCGAGCATTGTGGTCGTATTATTGTAAGTGCTGACATAGAGGGACAGGAATAATAGTCTATGTCTGAACCTAAAAAATCTCCAAGGAGCAAGACGGACAAAAAAGTCGGACTCGAGAATCTCAGCCTCGAAATGGGGAACAAACCTCCTCAGGCTGTAGATTTCGAGGAGGCTGTTCTTGGTGCCTTACTTATCGAGCCTAATTGTGTGGACGAGGCTATGGAAGAGCTCACGCCGAGTTGTTTCTATGAGCCTAAGCACCGCATGATTTTCGAGGCTATGGTCAAGCTTGTAAACGAGCATGTGTCCATAGACTTGCTTTCCGTATCCCAAAAGCTCCAGGCTATGAAGAACCTGGAAGCTGTCGGCGGACCTGTGGCTTTGGCTGGTTTGTCCCAGAAAATCGGAGCTGCTGCCCATGTGGAGTATTATATTAAGGTTCTCAAACAGAAGTGTATACAGCGAGACCTGATTTCAGCTGCTTATGATATCCTGAAAGGAGCTTATGACGATTCTGAAAGCGTGGATGACCTTATCGACATGTCACAGTCGAAGGTGTTTGCCGCTATCCAGAATAACGTGAAAAAAGATGTTCAGGATGTCGGTTCGGTGCTTAAAAGCGCGTTGGATGAAATCGAGGAGATGCAGACTCAGTCAGGTATCAGCGGTGTACCTTCAGGTTACGCCACCATTGACAAATACACTCTTGGTTGGCAGAAATCGAACCTCATCATTCTCGGTGCGCGACCTTCAGTCGGAAAGACGGCTTTCGCGCTGAACATTCTCAGGAACGCGGCGGTGGATCATAATATGCCGGTCGCGATTTTCTCGTTGGAGATGGCTGCATCGGAGCTGGTCAAGCGTCTGATGACTACCGAGTCAGGCCTGGATGCCGACAAGATCAAGGGCGGTACCAAGTTGACAGCCAACGATTGGGATCAGCTTCAGTATAGTTTGAAATCACTGGCCAAGGCACCTATGTATATAGATGACACGCCGGGCATTTCTGTGATGGAGTTCAGGACCAAGGCCAAGAGGCTTGTGAAATCCAAGGGAGTCAGATTTATCATCGTCGATTATCTTCAGCTTATGCAGGGACCTCCGGAACTGAGGGGTATGCGTGAGCAGGAAGTGGCTGCCATTTCCAGGACATTGAAGGCTACAGCGAAGGAGCTTGAGATTCCGATTATGGCGCTGTCACAGCTGTCGCGTAACTCTGTCCAGAGAGGAAACAGTAACAACAGGCCTATGTTGAGTGACTTGCGAGAGTCCGGTTCTATCGAGCAGGATGCTGATATCGTTCTGTTCGTACATAGACCTGACGCTATCGGTCTGGGTGATACTGTAGAGGATAAGGAATATACGGAGATCATAATCGCCAAGAACCGTAACGGACAGATTGATACGATTCCTATGAGGTTCAAGGGTAATCAGTTACGGTTTGTCGAAGAGGCTGATTCTCTTACGAATACGTTCTATCCTTCGGCTATGAATGATGATGGCCCTTCAGGAGGTAATCCTGGTGGCGGAGGTTTTGCGCAAGGTGATTTTCCGGGCTACCAGGGAGGCTTCGGCGGAGATGATTTCTCAGGAGGAGGCTTTGTATGATGAGGGCCTTCATATATAGTGCAGTGGCGACGTCTTTTATGATGTTCCAGATGCCTCAGGGAGAGGCTGTGGAGCAACTGAAAGGCGCTAACTGTATACCAGTGAAGAGTCTTTCTGAAGACAAACTTGCATATAAGGCAGGGGAGCGTCTCGAATATGTGCTGCACTATAAATGGGGTGCCATTAATTCTGATGTCGCCAGGGCTTCTGTAAAATTGGATTCCACCATGCTTAATGGCGTTCCGGTATTTCACAGTTCCGTGTTTGGAAGAACCGCCAAGTTTTATGACATGTTTTTCAAGGTCAGGGAGGATTTCCAGTCTTGGTTTACGCGTGATGGTGTCATCCCTATGAGGTTTGTTAGGGATTCCCGCGAAGGCGGTTATTATTCGAAGAACGTGTACAGATATATGTGGGATCCGGAAGGAGATGAGGGTTACATACAGGCAGAGATCGAAACATCCCGCAAGGCCAAGTATGATACCAAGTTGGAACTCACCGGATGCACTTATGACCTGCCTGCTTTGTTTTACATGGCGAGAAATATGAATTTCGCCAAGGTAAAACCCAATGTGAAATATCCTATGACATTTGTCATAGACAATGATATATATAATGTGTATTTCATCTGGCTCGGACGCGAGAAGAAATACGTGAAAGGGGTCGGAACTGTCAAGACCATGAAATTCGCGGCGAAACTCATAGCCGGAGAGGTTTTCGGCAGTGATTCAGACATGTTTGTGTGGATTTCAGAGGATGAAAACAGGATCCCTATATTTTTTGAAGCCCCGATCAAGTACGGAATTGTGACGGGAAGGCTCTCCTCATGGGAGAAGCTTAAACACCCGTTTGACGCTAAAATCAGTAATTGACATGTCCAAGGATGTCTCTCATAAAGGTAAAGTGGTCGCTGTTTCGTCCACAGGTGTCCGCGTGGAAATCATCTCGCAGTCAGCATGTTCGTCATGCCATGCCGCGGGACTTTGCAGTATGTCCGATGCTGTGAAAAAGGAAATAGACGTTCCGGCGCAGCCTGGAGTGGAGTACCATGTAGGGGACGACGTGAAGGTGATTCTCGGTTCTGATATGGGTATGAAGGCGGTGGTTTTGGCTTATGTCATACCTCTTGCGCTTCTGCTCGTCGTTTGTATGTCATTGACCTATACCGGAATGGGCGAGCTTTATGCGGGCCTGGCAGGACTTGGGGCGGTAGCGGTGTATTATTTCGTACTGTACCTGATGCGGAAGCGCGTTTCGGGGAAGTACGTGTTTAGAATAGAAAAGGAAAACAATCTCAATTCATAATTATGATGACTTCAACAATTATCTGGACTATTGCGGTTATTGCAATTCTCGGCCTCGTCCTGGCCGTCGTCCTTTACGTTGTGGCTGAAAAGTTCAAGGTGGAGGAAGACCCGAGGATCGAAGAGGTGGAGAAAGTGATGCCGGGTGCCAACTGCGGCGGTTGCGGTTTCGCGGGCTGTCATGCTTTCGCTGAAGCTGCTGTCAAGGCTCCGAATCTGGACAAGAATTTCTGTCCTGTCGGTGGCAATGCTGTTATGCAGAAGGTGGCCTCTATCCTTGGATACGAGGTAAAGGAAAAAGCTCCTATGGTCGCCGTTGTGCGCTGTAACGGAACTTGTGAGAACAGGCCTAAGACTAACGAGTATGACGGCTTCAAGTCATGCAAGGTGAAGTCTGCGCTTTATGCCGGTGACACGGGATGTTCTTTCGGATGTCTTGGTTGCGGCGACTGTGTGGAGGCCTGCAAATTCGGTGCTCTTTCCATGGATGAAAAGACTGGTCTGCCAGTCGTGGATGAGGAAAAATGTGTGGCTTGCGGTGCTTGTGTGAAAGCATGTCCGAAGTCTATCATCGAACTCAGGAACAAGGGACCTCGCAACATGCGTGTGTTCGTGTCTTGTGTGAACAAGGATAAAGGTCCTGTCGCACGTAAGGCTTGTAAGGCTGCCTGCATCGGTTGCGGACTTTGCGCAAAAACTTGTCCTCATGACGCCATCACTGTGGAAGGCAATGTCGCTTATATCGACTACATCAAGTGTAAACTTTGCAGAAAGTGTGTTGTAGTATGTCCTACAGGAGCTATTCATGATGTGAACTTCCCTATACCTGTAGACAGAACCAAGAAGCCTGCTCCTGCAGCAAAACCTGCAGCAGCTCCGGCCGCAGCACCTGCTGCCAAGCCGGCTCCAGTTCAGGCTCCTGCACCTGCCAAGGCTGAGGAACCTGCTAAAGAAGTTAAAGAATAAGGAGAACCGATTATATGAAAAGAACATTTTCCATTGGCGGTGTGCATCCTGCTGACAATAAGATTTCACGTGGATGTGCGATAGAGGTCCTTCCGACCCCGCCGACTGTATATATTTCAGTATCACAGCATATAGGCGCTCCTGCAAAGCCGATCGTGGCTGTGGGCGATAAAGTCCTCACAGGACAGCCTGTAGCTGAACCTGGCGGATTCGTTTCAGCTTATATCCATTCTTCAGTATCAGGAACAGTCAAGTCCATAGGGCCTCGCAAAGACCTTGCAGGCAACATGCAGACTTGTATCGAAATCGCTGTTGAGGGAGACGAGTGGGCAGAGGGAATCGACAGAACCGATACTCTCGTCACAGAGTTCACTGATGACAACAAGGTCATCATGGACAAAATCAAGATGGGTGGTGTCGTAGGTCTCGGTGGAGCTACATTCCCTACTCACGTGAAACTTACCCCTCCTCCGGGAAAAAAATGCGACATGTTGATTATCAACGGTTGCGAGTGTGAGCCTTATCTTACTTCCGACTTCCGCACACTTTTGGAGAAAGGTGAGCAGGTCGTAGTGGGTACTGCCATCATCAAGCAGGTGCTCGGTGTTGCAGAGGCTACCATCGCCATCGAGGACAACAAACCTGAGGCTATCGCACATGTTGAAAAAGTCCTTGCTGATTTCCAGAAGAAATCTCCTAAGTTCGCAGGCATCAAGGTTCTCAGTCTCATGAAGAAATACCCTGAGGGAGGTGAGAAACAGCTTATCGACGCTGTCATGCACAGACAGGTTCCGTCAGGAGCTCTTCCTATCGACGTGGGTGCCGTTGTGCAGAACGTGGCTACCGCATTGGCAGTCTATGATGCTGTCCAGAAGAACAAACCTATTATAGATAACTCCGTAACTGTAACAGGTACTTGTGTTCCTGCCGACAAACAGCACAACTACCTCGTCCGTGTAGGTACACCGCTTTCTTACATCATCGAACAGATGGGCGGAGCGCCTGAGGACGCTGTGAAGGTCGTCAGCGGCGGTCCTATGATGGGTAAGGCTGTTGCCAACTTGGATGCAGCGACATTGAAAGGAACCTCAGCGCTGCTTTTCCTTACGGCTGAGCAGACAGAGCGCAAGCCTGAGTCGAACTGTATCCGTTGCGGCAAATGCGCAGAGGCTTGTCCTATGGGACTCGAACCGTTCCTTCTCCAGAGACTTGCCCGTCACGGCATGACAGAGGAACTCGAAGCCAATGCGGTACAGGATTGTATCGAGTGCGGATGCTGTCTCTACAGCTGCCCTGCATATATTCCGCTTCTGGATATCATCAGGATCGCGAAAGGACAGGTTATGGGTATCATCAGAGCACGTGCCGCTGCTGCAAAAGCCGCTGCCCAGGCCGCTCCTCAGAAATAAGTTGAACGAATAAACCAATATTATAAATGAACAGACTTTTGGTTTCACCGTCTCCGCATATCCATTCTGCGGTTTCCACGAAATCGCTTATGCGTGATGTGGTTATCGCTCTTCTGCCGGCGGTCATAGTCTCGGTCGTATTTTATGGCCTTGGCGAAATTGTAGTACTTGCTACAAGTGTGATTTCGTGTATCCTTGTCGAGTACCTTATAACCAGATTCCTTCTGAAGAAACCTTCAGCAATTTGTGATTACTCCGCTGCTGTGACAGGTGTTCTTCTCGCATTGAACCTTCCTTACACCACTCCTTGGTGGGTTGTGTTCATCGGTGCTTTGTTCGCTATCGGTGTCGTCAAGATGACATTCGGCGGACTCGGCCAGAATATTTTCAACCCTGCTATCGCGGGCCGTGTATTCCTGTTGGTGTCATTCCCTGCTTACATGACCGACTGGAGGATGCCTCAGGGTCTCTTCGGTGCTGACGCAGTTTCAGGCGCTACCCCTCTGGGTCTTGTCAATGAAGGCCTTATGAGCGGCCAGACGATTCCTGAGATTATGTCTGCCAGCGGTTTGTCTTACGGCAGCATGTTGTTCGCAAACCTCGGTGGTTCAGTAGGTGAAATATCAGCATTGGCTCTTCTCGCAGGATTTGTATATCTTCTTGTCCGTAAGGTCATCAAACCGCATATCACCCTTTCTATCTGGGCTACAGTGGCACTTGTTTCACTCGTGTTCTGGCTCGCGGCTCCGGACAGATTCACCGATCCTCTCTTCAACCTTCTTTCCGGAGGTATGATTCTCGGTTCATGCTTCATGGCGACAGACTATGTAACTTCGCCAATGTCAGTGAAGGGCGGTATAATCTATGGCATCGGCATCGGTTTCATTACATTGATGATCAGATATTTCGGATCTTATCCTGAGGGTATGTCATTCGCTATTCTCATCATGAACTCTACTGTACCGCTTATCAATATGTGGTTCCATCAGAAAAAATACGGGAGGAAATAAAGATGGCTGCAAAATCGACTCTTAAAAACATGGTTCTCTGTCTTTTCGGAACTACGCTTATCTGCTCTGCAGTACTTGCAGGCGTATATGCTGTTACCAAAGAACCGATAGAAGAGACCAACAAGGCTATTCTCACAGCTTCCATTTCCAAGGTGCTCCCTGAGGGTGGTGAAATATCAGATGCACAGACATGTGAAGTAGGCGGACAGCCTTCAGAGTGCTGGTTCAGCATGAAGGACGGACAGATGGTCGGTGTTGCCGTAAAGTCTACAGTAGTAGGATTCGGCGGCCCTCTTACCATTATGGTAGGTATTCTTCCTGACGGAACCATCTACAACACATCCGTTCTTTCTCACAGCGAGACTCCTGGTCTTGGTGCGAAATGTACTGATGAAAATTTCTTCGGACAGTTCAAGGGATGGAATCCTGAGCAGAAAAAGCTCCTCGTGAAGAAAGATGGCGGTGACGTGGATGCCATTACAGCTTCCACCATCACATCCAGAGCTTACACTCTGGCTGTGCAGAACGCTTTATATGCATTGACACCACTGCCTCTCGAAGGTGGCGAGCCTGTAGTTGAGGGCGAAGCGCTTCCTGTCGCTGAGGACCAGACTGTCGTAACAGAATAAGGAGGACCGAACAATGACAAAATTACAACTTATAACTAAAGGCCTTGTAAAGGATAATCCGACATTCGTCCTTATCCTGGGTATGTGTCCTACATTGGCCACTACCACTTCGGCTATCAACGGATTGAGCATGGGTCTCGCGACTCTGTTCGTGCTCATCCTTTCCAATATGGCCATTTCAGCGATAGCTCCGGCGGTTCCTGACAAGGTGCATATTCCTGTGTATATCGTGGTGATCGCTACATTTGTGACTGTGCTTCAGTTCCTTATGCAGGCTTTCGTTCCCGGTATCTACGCTACCCTCGGTCTGTTCATTCCTCTTATCGTGGTGAACTGTATCGTGCTCGGTCGTGCAGAAGCATTTGCAAATAAAAACGGCATCGTGGACTCCGCTTTGGACGGTCTCGGCGTGGGCCTCGGATTTACTGCATCATTGACAGTAATCGGCCTCATCCGCGAAATCCTCGGAAGCGGCTCGGCCTTCGGCTTCAAGTTCATCCCTGGCGACGGTATTTTGGCGTTCGTCATGGCGCCGGGAGCATTCCTCGTTCTGGGTTATCTTATGGTACTGTTTAACAAATTCCTCAAGAAATAATAGATTATGGAAATTTTACTTATCATCATATCTGCGGTATTTGTAAACAACGTCGTACTCGCACAGTTCCTTGGTATTTGTCCGTTCCTCGGCGTTTCCAACAAACTGTCTACAGCTACCGGAATGTCCGCAGCAGTATGTTTCGTCATCACGCTTGCCACACTTGTGACATATTTGTTAAATAATTTCGTGCTGGTTCCGCTCCAGTTGGAGTTCCTCCAGACGATTTCGTTTATCTTGGTCATCGCAGCTCTCGTGCAGATGGTGGAGATCGTATTGAAGAAAGTAAGCCCGTCACTTTATCAGGCTCTCGGTATCTTCCTTCCGCTCATCACCACTAACTGTACCGTTCTCGGTGTCGCTATCACAGTAGTTACCAAGGAGTTTACCTTCGGACAGGCAGCTCATATGCTGAATCTTGGAGAGGCTCTTCTCTACGCTTTCGCGACATCTGTAGGTTATGGATTGGCTATGGTTCTGTTCGCAGGTATGCGTGAGCAGCTCGCTCTCAGCAACGTGCCTAAGGCGTTCAGAGGTATTCCTATCGCCCTCATCACGGTCAGCGTACTCGCTATGGCATTTATGGGATTTTCCGGTATGTGTTAATTTTTTTCTTATATTTGTAAGAAGTAACCTATGGGCGGAGAGACGAAAGTTAATCCGCCCTATTAAATTGACAAAAAATGAGAAAAGCAATTATCGTAATCGCAGCCATGTTGGGCTTCGCGTTCATGTCATCAGCTCAGCCTAAGGCTATCGGAGGAAGACTCGGTTATGGCCTGGAAGCCAGCTATCAGCACTATCTTGGCAGCCCTAATTTCCTTGAGGCCAATGCCGGTATTTGGGGACATGAAGATATCGGTTTCAAAGTGACTGGTACATACAACTTCACATTCGCTCAGCCTAAGTGGACACCAAGAGGAAACTGGGCATGGTATGCAGGTCCTGGCGTTACGTTCGGAACTTCATGTGAAGGAAATAACAACTTCTTCTTTGGAATTACTGGACAGGTTGGACTTGAATACAAATTCTGGTTCCCTCTCCAGCTTTCTGCAGATTTACGTCCTACATTCGGAATTTGTGACGGCGGTTTCTACAACGACGGCTTTACTTTTGGCCTTATCCCTACACTCAGTGTAAGGTACAGTTTCTAAGACCAGATTACTTAATATATCCCGTACCCGAGTTTATAGGATGCGGGATTTTTTAATTTCTTATGATAGTTTTATTCGATTTGGATGGTGTCATTCTCGACACAGAATCTCAGTACACCATATTTTGGAACCGCATGGGAGAGCAATATCTCCAGAAAAAAGATTTCGGTCTGCTTATCAAAGGCCAGACCCTTAAACATATTCTTACCTATTTCGCTCCTGAGACCCACGCAGAAGTCGTAGAGTCCTTGAATGCCTATGAAATGAACATGCCTTATCAGCAGATTCCTGGAGCATTCGCTTTTATGGAATCCCTTAAGGAAAACGGGGTCAAGACTGCTGTGGTGACTAGTTCCAACGGGCCTAAAATGGAGAACGTCTACCGACATTTTCCTGAATTCAAATCATTGGTTACCAAGATATTCACAAGTGAATACTTCACGAAATCCAAACCAGATCCGGAGTGCTTTCTCCTGGCAATGAAAGAACTGGGCGGCACCCCTGAAACAACATTCGTATTCGAAGATTCAGTGAATGGTCTGAAGGCAGCCCGCGCATCAGGCGGCATCGTTATGGGACTGTTAACATCCAACCCTATCGACGTCGTCAAGCCTCTGTCTGACCATACACTTACGGACTTTACGCTAATGGATTATTCCAAATTGTCGGAAGTTGAAAAGTTTTTGTAACTTTGCGCTTTTTGAGAAAACTCCATGGATAATGAGACCCGGTAGCCGCATAAGAAACGTGATAGCAGCATCGGTGATGATGCTGTTCGTGACGTATTATGTCAATGCTACTGATGCGTTGCAGTCTGCGATGGCTGCGAAAGCCGCTGTGCTTTAGAGTGAAAAAGCATTGGAAGCGGCAGAACTTCAAATCCGGTCGGAAGTCGCCATGGCTTATGAATCATATCAGACAGCCGAAAATATCTTGGATACATATGCATCCTCCATTTCAGAAGATGCTAAAACCATATTGGAAAATAGAGTATTCGGTTATAAATCGGGAGATTCCCGTTTGTTCGAACTTCTCGAAGCGCAACGTGCTTATGATGAGGTTTTGATTTCTTTTATGGAAGCCCAGCGGGATGTTTTCGTCTCTTATGCTGAACTATGCAGAGCCATGGGATTATAAAAATAAAATTTGTGTAATCCTTTTCCTTTCATAATTAAATCGTTATCTTTGTGTGAATTAGTATTTATTATTATGCCTTTGCTACCTACTAAAACTACGCTGCGTGCGGTTCTATGCTGTTCTGCTGCAGTATTCGCTGTTTCTTGCGTCAACGAAGACTACGATTTGAGCAAGGAAATCGACAAGAAAATCAATATCTCCGGAGATTTCAGTGCACCTCTGGGAGATTCTGAATTGATTCAGATCGGCGAATTCCTTAATTTGGATAAGGATGACCAAGATGTGCTGAAAATCGATGCTAATGGTGACTACTATGTTCAGGTAATCGGAAACGGTTCAGCCACAGGCTTCTATGTGCCGTCTGTTGCTATCGATGATGCTCTCGTTACGGATGGCGGTTTCAGAGCGTCTGTGGACCGCAATGATATTGTAAACAAGTTCTTCGCTGGGACGACTCTCCCAGATGACAGGATTCCGATTCCGTCAGGTGTGAAGTATTCACAGGAGTTTGTTGCTACGGAGACCCCTATAAAGGTCGACCAGGAAGTGGATCCTACGGTTCTCGATATCCAGAGTGTCATGGCATCAGCTGTAGCTCGCGTGTCTATCAGTATCAACGCTGGAAAAGCCACCATATCAGGACTTTCAGGGACACTTGCAAACTTCCGTGGCATAATGTGACATAAACATATACTTGAAGGTA